>MDTG01401525.1_pt1 | contig 22374 bp, 14 predicted proteins | sample 811421 | NCBI WGS metagenome assembly MDTG01 (sample SAMN05326645, study PRJNA326480) | marine metagenome | isolation source: seawater | place: Pacific Ocean: South East | collected 2011
CAGGGTCGCTGGGGGCAGGGTCGCTGGGGGCAGGGTCGCTGGGGGCAGGGTCGCTGGGGGCAGGGTCGCTGGCGGCAGGGTCGCTGGCTGCAGGGCTCGGGCGCGCGGCGAGCGCAGCGTCTTGGCGCAGGCTCGCCTGCGTGGACAGGACGACGCCCCCGGCGAGCGATAGCGCGAGCGCGAGGCTGGCCAAGATCCAGCGCTTGCCCGGAGAGGGGGCGGCGTGGGGGGAGCCGCTCGCGCAGGCCCGCAGCTCCTCGGCGAGCGCCTGAGCGGTGGCCGGCCGCAGGAGCGGGTCCTTGGACAGGCAGCGACGGCAGAGCTCGGCCAGCGGACGGGGGAGGTCGGCTCGCAGCCGGCGGGGGTCGGGCGGGTCTTGCGACAAGACGGCGTCGAGGGCCGCGAGCGTCGGCCCCGCGAAGGGCGGCTCGCCCGTGAGCAGGGCGTAGAGGGTCGCGCCGAGTCCGTAGACGTCGGCGCGCCGATCGGCTTCGCCCCAGCGGGGGTCGATCTGCTCCGGCGCCAGGTAGCCCGGCGTGCCCAGCACGTCGCCAGCCTGGGTCAGGGTCGCGCGATCCTGGCTGACCCAGGCCTGCTGCAGCCCGCGCCGCCGGATCAGGCCGAAGTCCACCAACACGATCCGCTCGCTGCCCTCCTCGATCAGCACGTTGGCCGGCTTGACGTCGCGGTGCACGATCCCCTGCTCGTGGCAGTAGTGGAGCGTCTCAGCGACCGAGGCCAGCACCTCTGCTGCGCGGGCGGGCGGGAAGAGGCCCCTCAGGCGGAGCTCCGTCTGGAGGTCGCGGCCCGCCACCAGCTCCATGGCCATGTAGGGCACGCCCTCGACCTCGCCCATGTCGGTCACGGCGAGCAGGTTGGGGTGGCGCAGCCGCGCCAGGGTGCGCGCCTCGCGGGCGAAGCGCCGGCGCATGTCGGGGTCGGTGTCGTGGAGCAGCTTGAGCGCGACCGGCGTGCCGAGGCTCGTGTGGCGCGCCTCGTAGACCGATCCCTGTCCGCCGCGCGAGAGCTCGCGCTCGACGAGGTAGTGGCCGACCTGAGTCCCCGGCTTCATCTCCCCTAGATTACGACCGAGCGGAGCTTGAGCCGCTTGGGCGCCGGGTCGAGGTAGGTCTGGCCGGCCAGGTAGGCGACGCCCTGAGCCCGCACGTGGTGGCGCAGCAGGGTCAGCGGCACCGCCAGCGGGACCAGGCCGGCGCGGAAGTCCTCGACCAGGTCGAGCACCTCGTGGCGCAGCTCGCTCGGGAGCGTGTCCTTGAAGTAGCCCAGCATGTGCTGGAGGACGTTGACGTGTCGGCCCCGGCTGGCGGGCTGGCGGAAGGCGAGCAGGAAGCGGCGCGAGTAGGTGGCCTGGAGCTCGTCGCGCGGCAGCTCGGCCTGGCGCGCGACCAGGCGGCCCAGCTCGCGGTAGGCCTCGGGGTCGTGGGCGAGCAGGCTCAGCTTCTCGGCCGTGTGGAAGGCGACGAGGTCCTTGGTCTTCCAGGCGCCGCGGAAGAGCTCGCGCAGGCGCGCGGTCGCGAACACCGCCTCCAGGAAGGTCTCGCGCAGGAAGGGGTCGTGCAGGCGCCCCTCCTCCTCGACCGGGAGCTCGGGCCACTCTGCGAGCAGCACCTGCGCGAACATGCCCACGCCGGTACGCGAGGGCATGTCCCGGTCGTAGAGGCGGACTCGCTCCATGCCGCAGCTGGGTGAGCTGGCCTTGAGCACGTAGCCGCACAGGCCCTGCTCGCGCAGGTCGGCGACCCGGGCCTCCGCGAAGGCGCGCATCGCCTCGCTGTGGTCCTCGCCCGTGCTCGGGCACACCAGGCGCTGCCCGCCGGGGGCCTCGTCGTCGCGCACCAGCCGGATCGTCGGGCGCGGGGTGGGCATTCCGACCTCGACTTCGGGGCAGACGGGCACGAACTCGACGTAGCGCGCCAGCTCCCGGGTCAAGAAGCGGTACTCCTTGTGGCCGCCGTCGTAGCGGACGTTCCTGCCGAGCAAGCAGGCCGATACCCCGACCCGGATCGGCTCGGGCTCCGGCCCGGCGGGCTGGGGGCGATCGGCTTCGGGGAGCGGCCACTCCCGCCGGGGGCCCTTCGCCTCGTCGTCCTCGACTCCTTCGGCTTCGGTCACAGCGACTCCACCTCTGCGAACTGAGCGGCCAGACCGGCGCAGAGCGCCTCGAGCGCTTCGCGGTCGACCTCGTCGAAGGCGTCCGGGTCGTCGGAGTCCACGTCCAGCACCCCGAGCAGCCGGCCCGCGGGGGTCACGAGGGGGACCACGATCTCGGAGCGCGTGCTGGTCGAGCAGGCGATATGCCCGGGGAAGGCGCTCACGTCCGGGACGAGCTGGGTCTCGCGCGTGCGCGCGGCCGCGCCGCACACCCCGCGCGCGAAGTCGATCCGGAGGCAGCCGTGGCCGCCCTGGTAGGGGCCGATCCCGAGCCGCTCCTCGCCCGTGGCCCGGTAGAAGCCGGTCCAGTCGAAGCGCGCGAAGGCGTGGTGCAGCTCGCAGCTGACCGTGGCCAGGGCCGCGATCCAGTCGTCCTCGTCCGCGAGGAGGGCCTCGATCCCGGCCTGGACCTCGGCGTAGCGCTCACAACGAGCGGCGGGGGCGGCGTCGCGCGGGAGCGGCTCCCTCATGGAACCTCCAGGAGCAGGACCGGCCCCTCGCGGTCCCAGGCCGAGTCGACGTAGCGGGCCAGGATCTTGAACTGGGGCGAGATCCCGACCGTGTCCCCGTCCGAGATCACCATGCCCTTGTCGATCAAGTAGCGGGCGATCCCGGCCACGAGGTCGATCACCTCGACGCGCTCGGTGCGCTCGGCGCCGTGGACCTCGATCTCCATCAGGCCGAGGGGCGCCATGCCGAAGGTGAACACCGAGAAGCGCTCGCGCCCCTTGACCTTCTCGACGCTGGGCTGGAAGCCGACCCACAGCTCGATCGGCGGCTCGGCGCGCGAGAGCTGGGCGCTCTGCTCGAGGAAGGCCGCGCGGGACTTCACCAGCGGCGCCTCGCCCCAGTAGACCGCCGTGGCCTGGGTCCCCGCCGCGACCGCGCCGACCAGGCGGGTCAGCCGCAGCGTCCGCTCGATCTCGGCGTCGACCCCGCCGATCAAGACGCACACCACGTGCGCCTCGTGCGCGCGGAGCACCGGCTCGGCCTCGTCCCAGTCGAAGGCCACTTCGCAGGGGCCCTCGAGGTCCTCCCAGGGAATCGGGGCGTCGATCCGGTGCAGGAGCACCGTGTCGGCGCCCAGCTTGCCCGCCACGGCCTGGGCCCCCTCGTCGCGAATCCCGAGCTCCTTCAGCGTGGCCTCGCCGTCCCCCGTCAGCTCGAAGGGCTCGTCGCCGGGGAAGCGGCGGGCGTAGGCCGCCACGATCGCGTCGGAGTCGAGCTCCTCGGGCGCCGGCAGGCACACCATCGCGAGGCGAATTCGTTGGTAGTCCGCGTCCTTGCTCACGGGCCCTCTCTTCGCGGGCGAGCTTAACGCGGACCCCTGCCGGCACGACGGGCGAGCGGCGCCGATCCATCGGCGGCTCCGGCTATGGTTGCGCTCGAGCCAGGGAGCCGAAATGTCCCAGACCTCGACCAGCCTCTCCGTCGCCCTCGGCGGCGCGCCGCCGCGCGCGCTCGAGGCCTTGCTCGCCATCAGCGAGGAGGCCGTGGCCCGCTACCCAGGGCGCCAGGCCAAGGCTGGCAAGCGCCTGCGGGACAAGCTCAGCCAGATCGCGCTTCGACTCGAAGAGGGCCTCGTGCAGGCTCGCTTCAGCGGCTACCCGCCCATCATTTGCGAGCTCGACCTGGAGGACTTCGGGGTCGGCTGCATGTGTCGCGCCAGCCTGCGCTCGGACTACTGCCCGCACGGCTACGCGGTCCTGCTCGCGTTCATGGCGGAGTGTCGGGCCGAGTTCATGCGCCGGGAGGAGGTTGGCCACGACTGGGCCGGCAACCTCGCCGTGCTCGACGCCTTCCTGGCCCCGCCCGAGGCCTCGCCCGGCGAGCGGGTGGTGTGGCTCGTCGATTCGCAGGCGCGCTTCATTGACCCCTGCTGGCAGCGGCGCAAGAAGAGCGGGCGCGGCTGGACCAAGCCCCAGAAACTGACCCTCAAGCGCCTGGTCGAGGACGAGTCGCTCCCGCGCGACGCCGAGCTGGAGCGAGTCGCCCGCCAGGTGCAACGCCAGAACGACTGGCACTTCGGCGCCCTCACCCTCGACCCCTACAAGGCGCTCTTGGCCCTGGCAGGGAGCGAGCGGGTCTACTGGATCGACGACCTCGAGCAGGCCGTCGAGGTCGTCGCAGCACCCTTCGAGCTCGCGCTCAACCCCGAGGAGGAAGGCTGGCTCGAGCTCGGGGCCAGCCTCGCGGGCGTCCCGATCACTGTTAGCGCCAACGCCCGCGGCGACGAGCTGATCGCGGTCCCGCTCCGCTCGGAGCATCGGATCCTCGTTGGCCGCACCGACGCCCGCGTGATCGACTTCCTCCAGCGGGTGCCGCTCGAGTCGCGCGCCTTCCCTCCCGAGGCGCACGAGGAGCTCTTTGCCCGCTGCGCGGCCCTCGAACACAGCCTCCCCCTGCGCGTTCCCGCCGCGTTGCAGGAGCCCGCCGGCGCAGCCAGCAGCGAGCCCGAGCTGGAGCTAATCGCGGGGCCAGGGGGCCTGGAGGTCCGCGCTCGGGTCCGCCCCGCTCCGGGCGCGGGTCCGCTCCTGCCTGGCAGCGGCCCGACGCACGCCGTCAGCTGGGGCTCCGGCAAGCGGCGCGAGCTGCGCCGCGACCTGGGCGCCGAGCTGGCAGCGGTGGACGAGCTGCGAGCGCGCCTCGGGCTGCCCGAGCCCCGGGTCGGGGGAGACGACCTGCGCTGGCGCTTTCAGCCCGACGACGCCTGCGAGCTGCTCGCGCGCCTCCAGGAGACCCCCGAGGTCGCTCGCTCATGGCCCGCGGGGGCGGCGGTCGAGGTCAGCCCGGCGATCGCGAGCGAGGATCTGAAGGTCGAGGTCGTCGACCGGCGCGACTGGTTCGGGCTCGAGGGCACGATCGCGCTGGAGGGGTGGCGGGTGCCGCTCCGGCGCGTGCTCGAGGCGCTGCGCGAGGGCCAACGCCACGTCGTCGTCGACGAGACCCGCTGGCTGCGCCTCTCCGACGAGCTCTTCGAGCGCCTGCAGCGGATCGCCGACCTCCTCGGGCGGGGCGACGCCCTGGACCTGACGGCGGCCCCTGCGCTCAAGTCCCTCCTGGACGATCTGCCCGAGGCCGTACTCAGCGCGCGCTGGCGAGCGGTGGCCGAGCGCCTGGAGCGGGCCGAGGACGTTTCGGACGAGCCTCCCGCCGGGCTCCGCGCGGACCTCCGCCCCTACCAGCGCGAGGGCTACGCCTGGCTGCTGCGCCTCTCGACCTGGGGCGTCGGCGCCTGCCTGGCCGACGACATGGGCCTCGGTAAGACGCTCCAGGCCATCGCGCTCCTGCTGGCCCGCCGCGAGGAGGGGCCCGCGCTGGTCGTGGCGCCGACCTCGGTCGGCGGCAACTGGCTGAGCGAGCTGGCTCGCTTCGCGCCGGACCTGCGAGGCCAGCGCTGGCGGGAGACGGAGCGCAGCGCCGAGACGCTCGCGGGCTTCGGCCCCGGGGACGTGGTGATCACCAGCTACGACCTGGCCCGGATCGACGCCGAGCGGCTTCAGGCGCGCGCCTGGGGGACGCTGGTCTTCGACGAGGCCCAGCGGGTCAAGAACGCCGCCACCAAGACCGCCCGCGCCTTGCGCGACCTCGAGGGCGGCTGGCGCGTGGCCCTGACCGGCACCCCCATCGAGAACCACCTCGGCGAGCTGTGGGCGCTCTTCCGCCTGGTCTCGCCAGGGCTGCTCGGCAGCTGGGAGAGCTTCCAGAGCCGCTACCTCGGCCCGATCGAGCGGGAGCAGAACGTCCTGCGTCAGCAGGAGCTCGCGCGCCGGGTCCAGCCCTTCATCCTGCGCCGGACCAAGGCAGAGGTCCTGCCCGACCTCCCCCCGCGCACCGACGTGCGGGTCGAGGTCGAACTGAGCCAGGAGGAGCGCAGGCTCTACGAGGCGGCCAGGGTCTCGGCCCTGACCGAGATCAAGGAGCTCGGCGATCAGCCGCGCTTCGCGCTCCTGGCCATGCTGACGCGACTCCGCCAGCTGGCCTGCCACCCGGGGCTGGTCGACGAGGACTGGCAGCTCGGCTCGAGCAAGCTCGACGCCTTCCTCGAGCTGAGCGAGGAGCTGCGGGAGAGCGGACACCGGGCCCTGGTCTTCAGTCAGTTCACCAGCCACCTCGAGCTGATCCGCGCCGAGCTCGACGCCCGCGAGACGAGCTACCTCTACCTGGACGGCTCGACGCCGGCCAAGCGGCGGCAGGAGCTCGTCGACCGCTTCCAAGCCGGCGAGGGCCAGCTCTTTCTGATCTCGCTCAAGGCGGGCGGGACGGGGCTGAACCTCACCGGAGCGACCTACGTGGTCCACCTCGACCCCTGGTGGAACCCAGCCGTGGAGGACCAGGCCACCGACCGCGCCCACCGGATCGGGCAGCAGGAAGCGGTCACCGTGTATCGCCTGGTCGCCAGCGACACGATCGAGGAGCAGATCTTGGCTCTGCACGAGACCAAGCGCGACCTGACCGCGGGGGTGCTCTCCGGGACCAATCGCGCCGGCAAGCTCTCGACCGACGAGCTGATCGAGTTGATCCGCGTCGGGGGATCAGCGGTGGCCTCGGTCGACGCGCCCGCGCGACCCCGTCCGCGGACGTCCCTTAAGGACCGCCGGATCAAGGAGGCCGTCGCCCAGCCTGCGAGCGATGCGCCAGACACGATCCCCCTGGGCGAGCTCAGCCCCAAGGAGATGCTCGAGGAGATCCGCGCGAAGACGGAGTGGTCGAAGGCCCGCCTGGCGCGTGAGCTGGGCGTGACGGCGCCCTCGGTCAGCAAGTGGCTCAAGGGCGCCAACCTGCAGCCCTCCTCGGCCGACAAGGTCCGCGCCCTGGCCGAGCGAGTCCTCGAGGCATGAAGCGGCGCCCGCGTGTCTTGTTCGGCGGCGGCTTGCTCCTGGCGGGGGCGCTCGGCCTCGTGTGCTGCGTGTTCATGGGCCCCAGCGAAGAAGAGCTGACCCAGATCCGCGCGGCCCTGGCCAAGCCCGAGGTGCTCCTGCTCGACGTGCGCAGCCCCGAGGAGTTCTCGACCGGCCACCTCACGAGCGCCGTGAACGTGCCGGTCGGTGAACTGGGGGGCCGCCTCGCGGAGCTCGGCGCCAAGGAGCGACCGGTGGTCGTCTACTGCCGCTCGGGCAGGCGCAGCGCGCGCGCGGCGGGCCTGCTCGCCGACGCTGGCTTCACCTCGGTGCTGGACCTGGGCGGGATCGGCAACGGCGAGGACGTCGCCCTCGTCACGACCACCTCGCGCTGAAGGGGATCCGCGACCGGCCCGCTTGTCGGGCGAGGCGGGTAAGGTCTGCGTTCGGGAAGGACGGATGACCTCTTCACGCTTCACCCGCTTCGGCAAAGCCCTGGCCCTGCTGGACCCGATCGCGCTGGCTGAGACCGCCGTCGTGACCGAGCGCTTCCTCGACTGCTACGCGCCCCAGGACCGGCGGCGCGGGCGCGAGCTGCGCGCGGACGTGGAGTCGCTCCTGTGGGACACCAGCGGCGGGATCTTCGGGGCCCGCTTCACCCGGGCCGGGCTGGTCGCCATGGTCGAGCCCGTCGAGAGGCTCGTGTTCTGCCGCTGCCCGCAGGCCGAGCACGGGGCCTGCGCACACGGCTACGCGGCCGCCGCCGCCGCCCTGGAGCGGATCGGCGCCGAGCTCGAGCGGCGGGCCGAGATCGCCGAGGACTGGGAGGGGAACCTGGCCCGCCTCGACGGGTTCCTCGCCCCCGAGCGCGCGTCGCTCGAGGCCGAGCCCGACCGGCGCGTGGTGTGGCGGATCGGGGTCCAGGACGGGCTCGAGGTCAAGGCCTACGAGCAGCGCCGGCGCACCTCGGGCAGCGGCTTCACCCGCGGGCGCGGGCTCAGCTTCCAGCGCCTGATCCACGAGCGCGCCCTGTGGACCACGCCGGAGGCCCGGGCCTTGGCGGAGCAGGTCACGCGTCACGTGCGGCGCCACCAGGGGACCCACTACCAGCTCGACCCGCACCACGCGCTCCTGGCTCTGGTCGGCAGCCCGCGCGTGAGCTGGGAGCACGCCCCCGAGCGCGCGGTCCAGGTCGAGCGGGCCTCGCTCTCGCTGCGGCTGGAGCCGGCCCCCCTCGGGGCCCTGCGCCTGGCGGCCAGCTTCGGCGGGGTGCCCGTCGAGGCGACCGCCGAGCTCTGCGAGGAGTCTCCGATCGCCTACCCGCTCCTGGACGAGGACCGGATCCTGGTCGGACACGCCGACGCGCAGGTGCTGCGCTTCCTGCGCCAGTTCCCGCCCGAGGCGCGCGTGTTCCCCGCGGCGGCCCGCGACGCGCTCTGCGCGCGCCTGGACGCCCTCGAGCGCCAGGTCCCCCTCGAGATCCCAGGCGAGCTCCAGTCGCCGCGCGTCGACGCCGAGAGCGAGGTCTCGCTGACCCTGCGGCCCTTGCCCAACGGGGTCGAGGTGCGCGCGGTGGTCGTCCCCGGCGAAGGCGTGGACGCCCTGGCGCCCGGGGAGGGCAGCGACGAGGTCGCGCGCTGGGAGGAGGGCAAGCGGGCCCTCCTCCGCCGTGACCTGGGCGCCGAGGCCGAGGGCGCGCGCGCGCTGCGCGAGCGGCTCGGCCTGCCCGCGCCGCGCGGCGGACGCTGGACCTGGCGGACCGAGGGCGAGGAGGCCGTCGAGCTCCTGGCGCGCCTCGACGCGCTGACCGACGTCCAGCGCAAGTGGCTCGGCCCCGAGGTCCAGGTCTCGCGCCCCGCCGGCGTCGAGGATCTCAAGCTCGAGGTCAAGGAGAAGCGTGACTGGTTCGGCCTGGAGGGGACCGTCGAGGTCCAGGGCTGGGACGTGCCCCTGGTGCGCGTGCTCAAGGCGCTGCGCAAGGGCGAGCGCCACGTGCGCGTCGACGCCCAGCGCTGGCTGCGCCTCGAGGAGGGGCTGCTCGAGCGGCTGCGCCGGATCGCGGTCTTGATCGGCAATCGCCCCACCGAGACCAGCGCCGACCTGGGCCTGCACGCCGCGCCGGCCCTGGCCGACCTGCTGGCCGACCTGCCCGAGCCCGTGCTCTGCTCGCGCTGGGAGGCCGTCGCCCAGCGCCTGCGGAACGCCGAGCAGATCCCCGACGACCCCCCGCCCGGGCTGCGCGCCGAGCTGCGCCCCTACCAGCGGCGCGGCGCCGCCTGGCTGCGCCGGCTCTCGGCGTGGGGCATGGGCGCGGTGCTGGCCGACGACATGGGCCTCGGCAAGACGGTCCAGGCGATCGCGGTCCTCCTGGCGCGCGCCGACGAGGGCCCGGCGCTGGTCGTCGCGCCGACCTCGCTGGGCGCCAACTGGCGGCGCGAGCTGGCCCGCTTCGCGCCGAGCCTGCGGGTTCAGCTCTGGCGCGAGACCGAGCGCGACGTGGCGACGATCCGCGCGCTCGGCCCGGGCGACGTGTTGATCACCAGCTACGACCTGGCGCGGATCAACTCGGTCGCCTTTCACGCCGGGCGCTGGGCCAGCCTGGTGTTCGACGAGGCCCAGCGGGTCAAGAACGCGGCCACGCGCACCGCCCAGGCCCTGCGCGAGCTGCAGGGCGACTGGCGCCTGGCCCTCAGCGGGACCCCGGTCGAGAACGCGCTGGGCGAGCTGTGGGCCCTGTTCCGGCTCGTCTCGCCGGGGCTGCTCGGCAGCTGGCAGACCTTCCAGGACCGCTACGCCGCGCCGATCGAGCGCAACGGGGACCGGACGCGCCAGGCCGAGCTGGCCGAGCGGGTCCGGCCCTTCGTGCTGCGCCGGACCAAGGCCGAGGTGCTCTCGGAGCTGCCGCCGCGGACCGAGGTCCGGGTCGAGGTCGAGCTGACGCCCAAGGAGCGCGAGCTCTACGAGGGCGCGCGCCTGGCGGCCCTGCTCGACTTCGAGCGCCTGACCCCAGGCGAGGACCTCCCTCAGCCCCGCTTCCAGGTCTTGGCGGCCCTGACCCGCTTGCGTCAGCTGGCGTGTCACGTCGGCCTCGTGGACGAGCACTGGCGCGAGGGCTCGAGCAAGCTGCGCGCCTTCCTCGAGCTGCGCGAGGAGCTCTCGGGGGCGGGGCACCGGGCCCTGGTGTTCAGCCAGTTCACCCGCCACCTGAAGCTGGTGCGCGAGGCGCTCGCCGAGCAGGGCGTCGAGACGCTCTACCTCGACGGGAGGACGCCCGCCCGCAAGCGGCAGGAGCTGGTCGATCGTTTCCAGCAAGGCGAGGGGGAGCTCTTCCTGATCTCGCTCAAGGCCGGGGGCACGGGGCTCAACCTGACCGAGGCCAGCTACGTGGTGCACCTCGACCCCTGGTGGAACCCCGCCGTCGAGGACCAGGCCACCGATCGGGCCCACCGGATCGGTCAGACCAAGCCCGTCACGGTGTATCGCCTCGTCAGCAGCGACACGATCGAGGAGCAGATCCTGGCGCTGCACGAGACCAAGCGCGACCTGAGCAGCAGCGTCCTCAGCGGCGCCAACCAGGCCGGGCGGCTCTCGACCGACGAGCTGATCCACCTGATCCGCTGGGGCGGCCAGCCGCTGCCGACGGCCGAGGATGCGCCCGCGCGCGCCGCCGAGCTGGCCAAGCCGCCGCCGGAGCCGGAACGACCCGCGCCGCCGCCGGCCTACAAGGCGAACCAGGAGGGCCCCGAGGACGAGTGGGACTTCCGCTTCTCCGAGGGGGTCCGTGAGCAGCGGCGCCGCCATCGGCTCAGCCAGAAGGCCATGGCTGAGCGTCTGGGCGTGAGCGCGGCGACCCTGCGCCGCTGGGAGAAGGGCGGGGAGCCGCGCGAGCTCGATCTCGAGCGCCGGGTGCGCGAGCAGCTCTTCGCGGACTGGCGCACGCGCTAGCGTCGCGCTCTCAGGGCGCAACTCGCAGATCGAGGGCGGTCCTCTCAGCCTGAGAGCTGGGGGCGCTCCTCAGCCCTAAGTCCTTCGAGACCAGCCGGCCAGGCTTGGCCCTCGCCTTGCCCAGGGGGAGGCACACGAAGAGGAGATCGCCATGATCAAGCTTGCCACGACCGCCCTGACCCTGACCCTCAGCCTCGCTCTCGCCCTTAGCGGCGGCGCCGCCCAGGCCTCCGCAGGGGTCGCAGCCACCACCAGCGACGTGGCGGCCCTCGCCAGCGCCTGCGCGGCGGGCGCGACCAGCGCCAGCGCGACCAGCGTCGAGAGCGCCAGCTGGGCGAGCGTCGACAGCGCCGCCGGGTCGGGCGTCACCAGCGCCACGGCTCCGGTCGGCTCCCAGGACCGCGCCAACTAACCCCAGCTCGGGCCCCTGGCTCTCCCAATCCCCCTACCCCTGCCTGCTGGGGGTCCGAGCTTCCTTCCCCTTCCCTGCGTGTCCCTGAGTCCCTGAGTTTCCCTCCCCCCTCTCTCGCCCCCAGGAAGCGCCTCCTCCCTCTCGAGGGCGGAGGCTCTCCTGTTTGCGGAGCCGCACCCGGGTTGCCCGGGGTGTTCCTAGCGTGTCTCCTGTAGTCATGCCTGGATACCCGCACCTCGCCCCTCGCGTGGGGACCCTCCGCCCCTCGCCCTTCGCCGCCTTCGCGGACCGGATCGCGCGCGCGCAGCGCGACCCCGAGTTCGTCCCCCTGCACCTGGGCGACACCTACCCGCTCCCGCCCGAGGCGGCGCGGCGGGTGGTGATCGACGAGCCGTCGTTGCATCGCTACGGCCCCGTGGGCGGAGACCTCGAGCTGCGCGAGGCCGGCGCGGCCGACCTGCGCCAGCTGGGTCTGTCCTGGGCCGAGACGGCCACGACCTTCGTGACGCCGGGCGCGACCGGCGGACTGGACGTCGCCTGCGCGACCCTCTTCGCTCCCGGCGACGAGGTGATCGTGCTGACCCCGTCCTGGCCGCTGATCTTCGGGATCCTGACTCGCCACGGCGCGACCCTCGTCCAGACCCCCGTCAGCGAGTCGGGGGCGCTGCCCGAGCCGAGCGCGCTGGCGGCCCGGGTCGAGGCGGCCCTGACGGACAAGAGCGCGGGCCTCTACCTCTGCAACCCCAACAACCCGGTCGGCTTCACCTACTCAGCCGAGCACCTGGCCGCCCTCTGCGAGCTGGTCGTGTCGCGTGGGCTGTGGTTCGTCTGCGACTCGGTCTACACCGACCTGCTGCCCGACCTGAGCATCAAGCCCCTGGCCGCGCTGCCCGAGTCCCTGGCCGAGCGGACCTCGGTCGTGACCTCCTACTCCAAGAGCCTCGGCCTGGCCGGTCACCGCGTCGGGCTGCTCTCGGCGGCCCCGGCCGTGGCGGCCAAGGCCGCGGCCATGCAGACCTTCACCACCTACCACCCCTCCCGGATCGGTCAGGCCATGGCGCTGGCCTCGCTCCAGCGCGACGCCGCCGAGTCCCGCGCCGGCCGCAGCGCCCTGGTCAAGGAGGGGATCGAGCTGACCCTCCAGCACTTGCGCGGCGTCGTGCCCCTGGTGGCCGAGCCGGAGGGCGGCGCCTTCGTGTTCCTCGACCTGCGCGAGCGCGCGGCCGACGGCGACGCCCTGCTGCAGCTCTTGTTGGACTGCATGGACCAGGGCGTGTCCCTCGCTCCCGGCGAGGCCTTCGGCGACGACTTCGCCCGCTTCGCGCGCCTCTGCTACACGGCCGTTCCGCCCGAGCGCCTGCGCGTGGGCCTGGAGCGGCTCGCGCAGCTGCTCGGCTAGACGCTCAGTCCCCGTCAGGCGCTCGTCGCTGAGAGCGGTGTCGGCGCGGACTCCCCCGCGCGCCAGTGCAGGGCCGCCACACTCACGGGGGCGTGGACCAGGCGCGGCACGAGCGCCCGCTGCAGGCGGGGCAGGGCGTGGAAGGGGACGTTGGGGTAGGCGTGGTGCGCGGCGTGGTAGGGCATGTTCCACAGCAGCCAGCGGAGGAGCGCGCCGACCTCGAGGGTGCGGGTCCGCGCCAGGATCGAGCCCTCGTGGGGCAGGCCGCGGTGCTCGCAGGTGATGTAGACCGAGAGCAGGGCGTGGCCGACGACGAAGGCCAGGTAGACGCGCAGCAGACGGGGCTCCAGGCTCCAGGCCAGCGCGACGAAGCCCGCGTGCAGCGCGAGCCACAGGCGGGACTCCCAGGCCACGCGGCGGCGCTGGCGGGCGCGCACGAAGGGCAGCGCTCGGTCCCACAGCGCCGCGGGCAGGAAGGGGACCGCGCTCGCGAGGACGAAGGCGACGCGCGCCAGGAGCACGGGCAGGCCCGAGACCGTGCCCAGCCAGAGCAGGCCGCGCGGCCAGCGGGCCATGAAGGCCAGGCCGCCGAGCTCGGGGTCCTGCTCGAGCTCGTGCGTGTGGCGGTGGTGCGCGAAGTGGAACTCGCGCATCAGCTGGGGCGGCATGATCTGGCCGGCCAGGGCCGCGAACCAGGCGGCGGCCTCGTTGAGGGCGCGCTGGCGGAAGGCCGTCCCGTGGGTCGACTCGTGCAGGGTCGCGAAGAGGCTCAGGTTGGCCAGGCTGAGCAGGGTCAGGCCGAGGAGCGCGGCGGCGCCCTGGAGCGGACTCCAGGCGGCGAGGGCGGGGCCCTCTCCCGCGATCAGGGGCGGGGCCGCGACGAGGAGCGCGCCGCCGGCGAGGAGGAGCAGGAGCTGCGCGCCGAGGCGCACCAGGCCGGGGCCGTCGCGGCGCGCGCTCAAGTCGCGCAAGAGCTCGCGGTCGAGGGCGTCGTCGAAGCTCGCGTCCATGCCCTAGCTTCACCCGCCCCGCCCAGGGTGCGTGCGGCGATCGGTCGCAGCTCAGCGCGAGGGCAGATCGAGGGCTGGCAAGCCCGCGCAGGCGTAGGCCCGTTCGCGCTCGTAGGCGAAGGCCCGCTCGCGGGCCTCCTCCGCCAGCCAGGGGAGCTGGATCCTTAGCTCTCGCTCGGCCCCCAGCTCGCCGGCCAGGGTCGCGCAGAGGGCTGAGAGCGCGAGCAGTCCCTGGTTGCGGTAGAAGCCCGTCAGCCGGCGGAGGTGATCCGCCTCTCCGCTCAGGTCGTAGACGGCGTGGGTCAGGGCGAGGGCCGGCGCGACCAGGCTGGGGTCGTCGTCGAGCACCTTGACCAGGCGCAGCACGTCGGCCGCCTTGCCCGGGAGCGCCAGCGCGACCGCGATCCGGAGCGCCAGCTCGCGCTCGTTGGCGGCCCGCGCGCGGGCCAGGGCCTCGGCGCTGACTTCGGGAGGTGGCGCCGCCAAGGCCGCGCCGAGCTGAGGCCAGCGGGCGCCGAGGGCCTGGACGGTCGCCCGCAGCCGCGCCCTGCGCCAGGGCGCCTTGCGCAGCGGAGCGGCGCGCACGAGGGCGTCGGAGAGGGGCTGCGCGAGCCAGTCCGCGCTCGCTGCGCGCAGGCGCGACCAGGCCTCCTCTGGGCTGGGCAGCGCTTCACCGAGCGAGCGTCGACCGGCGACGAACTCGCGCGAGCGCTTGTGGCCGAGCTCGGCGGAGATCACCCGCAGCTCCGCGACGAGCTCGGGGTGGAGCTGCTGCAGGCTAGCCGCGGCGCCGCCATCGCCGAGCGCCGTCAGCTCGAGCATGAGCCGGCGCAGGGCGACTCGATCCGTGGGGAGTCCCTCTCCGTGCCCGAGGGCCGCGATCAGGTCGCGCATGGCGCCGAGGTCGTCGGCCCGCGCGAGGTGCATTCGGAGCGCCTCGTGGCGGCGCGGGTCGTGGGCGACCTGCGCCTGCTTCAGCGCGAGCGCGACGGACTGCGGCCGGGGGGTCGCCTGGCGCTCGCGCTCCAGCCACTGGAGGGCGGGGACGTAGCGGGATAGCCAGGTCAGCCGCGCCCCACCGCGAGCCGAGGCCCCGCTGCGCGGGACCTCGCTGAGGCGGGCAGGGAGCGCGAGCGCCGGCGGCGCGCCGCCGAGCAGGCCGGCGGCCTGGAGGTCCGCGCGCTGCGCGCGCCAGAACACGCGCCAGGCCTCGGCCTCGCTGATCTCCGCGGCGGGGATCGGGAGCAGGAGCGCGACCTCCCTGGGGGCCCGCGCCACGATCAAGCGGGCGCAGGCCGCCGCGACCTCGGGCTGTGACTCCAGGAAGGCGTCGACCAGGCAGCGCATCGAGGCGTTCCGGCCAGGTCGGTGCTCGACGTCGAAAGCGAGCAGGAGGCGTCCGAGCAAGGGATCGCGCGGGGCGCCTTCGCCGCGCAGGAAGGCCTGGGCCAGCTCGGGTAGGCGACCGAGGTAGCCCTGCAGCATGGGGCGCAGGGCCAGGGCCGCGCGCTGGGCGGGGTCGTCCGCTCGGGTGACGGCCTGCTCCCAGGCGGCGGGGGTGTCGTGCGGCAGAGCCTCTGCGCGAGCCAGCAGCTCGGCGAAGGCCGGGAAGCGGAGGGGAAGCCAGGCCAGGAAGGGGCGCACGCGAGCCGCCAGCTGCGTGCGGGCGAGCTGGGGGGGCGGCGGCCCGCGATCCTCGTAGGGCACGGGGGCCACCTGCGCCGCGCGCGCCGCCTCGGCGCGCATGCGGCTCCAGGCGAGACCTCGCGGGGGCAGCGAGACGCCGGCTCGCTCGAGCTCCTGGGCCTGGGTTCGAGACTGGGTGTGCCCGAACGCGAGCGCCAACTGGCGCGCCGCGGCGCTGAGGGCGAGGTCGCGCGGCAGCCCGTGCCCGGTCAGCCATGCGCCCGCCAGCGCGTCGGTCGCTGGCAGCGAGCGCCAGCCGAGCGCCAGGAGCAACATTCGCGAGCGGAGCCCGGGGTCGAGCGGGGCGCCAGCCTCGCCCATGCCGATCGAGACGCCCAGCTCGGTCCAGGCCCGCTCGTCGCCCAACTCGACGGCCGCCTGGTAGAGCACGGCCGCCGTCGTGGGGCGTGTGTCTTCTCGATAGCGGACTTGCAGGGCCAGGTCGACCATGTTCGCGCGCAGCCCCCGGAGGGGCAGGAGGCGCGCTCGCCGCTCGATTCGCGCCAAGGCGGGGTAGCGCGACGTGAGCTCGCGGCCGATTTCGCGCGTGAGCCGGCGGGCCTCCTGGTGAAGAGCGGGGCCCGGGAGCGCCGCGGCCAGGGTCGGGCCCAGGTCGGGCGGCGTCGGCTGAGGGCTCGTCTGGGAAGGGAGCGCCGTCGGCGAGGCCTGCGCCGAGGCGTTCACGGCCGGCGCGGGGTCGGGGGCTTCGCCGCCGCCCACGCCCCAGGCCAGGATCCCGGCGCTCAGCGCCAGCCCCAGGACGCCTATGGACAGAGCGATGCCCGCGCCCTTGCGACCTCGCGCGGGCAGGTGCTGAGCCGAGCTGCCCGCGACCACGCGGCGCAGGTCCTCGGCCAGGGCCCCCGCGCTGGCGTAGCGCTGCCCCGGCTCCTTGGCGAGGCAAGCCAGGCAGATCCGCTCGATCTCCCGCTCGACCTGCGCGAAGGCAGAGGGGGGCTCGGGGGCCTGGGTGGCGGTCATGACCATCAGCTCGGCCATGCTGGGAGCGACGAAGGGGGGTCGGGCGGTCAGGCAGGCGTAGAGGATCGCCCCCAGCCCGTAGACGTCGCTCTGCTCGGCGATCCGCTCGCGCGAGCCGCTGGCCTGCTCGGGGGACCAGTAGCCCGGGGAGCCGATCATGGCCCCCGTGCGCGTCGGCCCCTGCAGGCCGGGGTCGATCTGCTTGGCGATCCCGAAGTCGACCAGGACGGGCTCGCCGTCCTCGCGCAGGATCACGTTGGCGGGCTTGAGGTCGCGGTGCAGCAGGCCCGCGTCGTGGACGGCCTGGACCGCGTCGGCCAGCTTGGCGACCAGGAAGCAGGCCTCGCGCCCGGGGAAGGGGCCCAGCTCCTGGAAGCGCTGCTCGAGGGTCCGACCCTCGACGAGGTCCATGACCAGGTAGGCCGAGCGCCCGTGCTGGCCGGCGCTGTGGATCCTGACCACGTTGGGGTGCTGCAGGCGGACCAGCGCCTCGACCTCGAGCTCGAAGCGGGCGACGCGCTCGGGCTGGAGCAGAGGCAGGACCTTGAGCGCGACCTCGCGCTTGAGGCCGGGGTCGAGGGCTCGATAGACCGCCCCCATCGCCCCCTGCCCGAGCTGCTCCTGCAGCACGTAGCGGTCGATCCGATCTCCAGCCCGCAAACCGGTCGCTCCCCTCCGCTCCGGCCGAACAGGGCTATCCTGTCCGGCCATGAGCCTAGCGGAACGTCCCCGGCGTCGCCTGAGCGGGAGGAAGAAGGCCCTCTTCCTGGCGCTGCTCGCCCTGCCCTCGCTGCTCCTCGCCGAGTGCAGCGCGCGCCTGGTCGGTCCGGCCGATCCCGCGCCGATCACGGCGGCCCATCCCTACCTGCGCCACGTGCGCACCCCTGGGGCGACCCAGGAGCTGGTTCACCCGCAGACCGGCGAGGCCTACCGCTTCACGGTCGACGCCTACGGCTTCCGCTGCGGCTCGCTGGTCCCGCCGGGCCAGCCCAAGCCGGCCAACGCCTATCGGATCTTCTTCGTGGGGGCCTCGACCACCGAGAACGTGGCCGTCGACGACGCGCAGAGCTTCCCCTGGCTGGTCGAGACCCAGCTCAACGCCAAGCTCGGCGACGAGGTGGCGGTGCGCGGGGTCAACACCGGGATCGCGGGCAACACGATCGCCGACTCCTTCTCCTTGATCGCGCACCGGCTCCTGGCCCTCGAGCCGGACCTGGTCGTGGTGCTGCACGCGATCAACGACATGCGCATGTCCGCCTCGGCGCGCTTCGACCCCAGCCACTACGCGGACCGCCTGGCTCCCCCCAAGGTCCGCTTCTCGGATCTGCTGGCGCAGCACTGCAAGCTCTACCGCCTGGCCGAGCGGGCCAAGCAGCGCCTGCGCACCCGCTCACGCGAGCAGAAATACAAGGACCGGGCCAGGGAGACCCCGCTCAGCGAGGGCGTAGACCCCGCCCGCGGGCTGCCCTACTTTCAGCGCTACCTGGGTCTGATCGCGGCGGTGTGCGCGGAGGCGGGGGTGCCCCTGGCGCTCATGACCCAGCCCAGCCTCTACAAGCCCGAGCTGAGCCAAGACGAGCTGGCGGCGCTGTGGATGGGCTACGTGAACCACGGCGAGCTCAACTTCTCGCCTGAGGCGCTGCGCCAGGGAATGGTCGCCTACAACGACGAGCTGCGTCGCTTCGCGGGCGCGCGGGGGCTGCTCCTGATCGACCTCGAGCGGGTGGTGCCCAAGGACCTCGAGCACCTCTACGACGACTGCCACTACACGGTCAAGGGGAACGCGGTGATCGCGGACGAGATCACGCGGGTCCTGCTCGAGCGCGGGTTGCCCCGGCCCAAGAAGTAGCGGGCCAAGCGCTCACGTTCCAGCGAAGCTCCGCGATTCGAATGGAGCCCGCAATCCGGTCCGGCTAGGTTCTCTGCATGCTGATCGTCGTCCCCGTGATCGTCTTCGCCTTCTTCGCCTTCACGGCCTTCATGGTGTTCCGCGGCTTCCGCCGGACCTCGCGCATGCACGACAAGATCTTCGACCTCGCCGAGCGCCAGATCGACCGGCAGCTCGAGCAGTCCGGGGCAGGTCCGCGGCGCTGCGAGTACTGCGAGGCGACCGTGCCCAGCGGCGGCAAGTGCGAGAACTGCGGAGCGCCCGTCTGATCCTGGACCCGGGCTGGAGCGGGCTCGCGCTGGCGGGCTTGCTCATGCCCTGTGTGGTCGGCCTGGCGCTGGCCACGGGGGTCAACCTCGTCCGCGAGGGGCTGATCGCGACCGCGCGGACCACGATCCAGCTCCTGGGGGTCGGCTTCGTCCTCAACTGGGTGTTTGCTCTCGACGCCTGGCTGGGGATCGTGGGCGTGCTCTGCGCCATGGCCCTCCTGGCCGGCTGGACGGGGAGCCGCCGGGTCGAGCGCGCTTTGCAGGGGACCGGGCCGGCGCTGACCGTGATCCTGGCGCTGACGACGGCGCTGACCTTGATCTGGGTCACCCAGGCCGTGGTCGGGATCCATGAGCCGGACGCGCGCTACTTCATCCCGCTGGGGGGGATCATCCTCGGCAACGCCATGACCGCGGGCGCGCTCGCCGGTCAGCGCTTCCACGACGAGCTGCGCGACGGGCGAGCCACGATCGAGGCGGCGCTCTCGCTGGGGGCGACCCCGGCCCAGGCGACCCAGGAGCCCCTGCGCCGCTCGCTGGCCGCCGCCATGACCCCGACCCTGAACGCGATGATGATCGTGGGGATCGTCAAGCTGCCTGGGGTGATGACCGGGCAGATGCTCGGCGGCTCGGCTCCGCTCGAGGCGGCCAAGTATCAGATCGTGGTGATGTTCATGCTGGCCTTCGCGGACGGGGTCACCGCCCTGCTCTTGTTGCGGATCCTCCGCAAGATGGCCTTCACGGAGGCCTGGCAGCCGCGCCTCTGAGCGTCCACGTGGGCGAATTCGTCCGATACGGACTTGAAACGATCTGAATTTGCGATTCAGTTACGGTTCCGCGGCGGGACGCGGTGCGTTTCGGTGGCGGATCTAAGTCCTTGACAGACAAGATCCGATGAGCGGCACGGATGGTGCGCACTTCCTTTTCGAGAGAGGGAGAGCTCCCCATGACGCGCACCACCAACCCCCTGCTGACCGTCCTGCTGGCGCTGAGCCTGGGCCTCCTCGGCCTGGTCGCTCCGGCCGCCGCCCAGCCGGTCAGCGATCCCTTCGAGGCGATCGTCAGCAACCCGGACGGGGCGAGCGTCCGGCTGGACGACGTGGGGATCCCCGCGCGCAACCCGACGGGCGACGAGGTCCGGCAATACCTCGAGGCCTTCCGGGCGATCAACCTCAACGCGACCTTCACCGTCGACGACGGGACCCGCCGCGAGAAGGCCGGCGTCTACGTCCCGGTCGGCAACGCCAACCTCGGGCCCTTCTCGGTCAAGAACGCGACCGAGGTTCACCTGCGGGCGGGCTTCGACAAGCGCCCCGGTGAGTCCGAGGCCGTCCTGCGCACCCTCGAGTTCGAGCCGGCTAGCCCGATGGCCCTCGGTCCCCTCCGCTTCAACAAGATGGAGATGGACGAGCGCGGCATCATTCACATGAAGCTCAACATGCGCTTGATGGGCATGGACTTCTGGCCGCAGGAGATGACGATCGAGAAGGTCTACCGCGACGCCGAGGGCAACCTGGTGTTCAAGACCGGCGGCACCGGCCTGGCGGGCAAGTTCGTGCCCGACATTCGGATCACCAAGGACGGCCGCGTGCAGCGCTGGTCCCGCGGGATCTGGTTCTTCGGCTGGCGCAACTCGAAGTGGAAGGACGTCGAGAGCGAGGGCGAGGTGGTCCGGGTCGAGGACACGCTCCCGATCGACCGCTGGCCGCCCCGCGCGACCGACATCCTCAACTGGCTGCCCCAGGAGGAGCCCGAGCCCGAGCCCGATCCGGCCAACCCCTTCGAGGGCGTCGACCAGCTGCTCGCGGCCGTCCCCGTCAAGGACCTCTCGGTGGCCTTCCGCGCGACCGCCGACGACCGCCGGATCGACCTCAGCGAGGACCGGGGCCACGTGGTGCTCAGCAACCACGAGCTCGAGTTCGACCTCAACGGCGACTTCAAGGGCCGCACCTTCGAGAGCAACCCCGACAAGCCCAACGGCTACCGCGCCACGGCGCGGCTCGAGGGTGAGCTGCGCCAGCCCGGTCAGGGCAGCGTGACGGTGAAGGGCGTCGACCTCGAGGTCACCGGTCACCACCGCGAGAAGCTCAACTTCGACGACCTCGACCAGGTCGAGGTCGAGGCGGGCCTGCGGATCAAGGCCAAGGGCGACCTCGAGAACCTGCAGGCCGGCCTCCCCGGCGGCCCGCGCCTGAGCGCCGAGCGCGCCAGCGCCCACTTCGACGGCGAGGGGACCCTGGTCCTGCGCCCCTACACGGGCAACCCCGAGGACAAGAAGGAGCTCACGATCAGCCGCGACAGCCGCTACGGGCTCAAGGTCGAGGGCCCGGTCGAGCTCGAGAACCTCAGCCAGGAGGGCGTGACCCTGCCCGGCCGCGTGACGGTCAACCCCGTCGACGGCAAGCCGGTGCTCGAGGCCGAGGGTGACTTCGGCACCAAGATGGGCTTCGTGTTCGCCCGCACCAACGTCCGCCTCGAGGGCCAGACGGCCCGCGCCGGCCTGGCGCAGATCGTCAACGGCGAGGAGGGCAACAAGACCGAGCTGAGCACGACGCTCAAGCCGGGCGCCCGCGTGAGCGTCAAGGCCTACAGCTTCGCCGGGATCAAGAAGGACACCCTCGAGGGCGGCGGCGTGCGCGTCACGGCCGACGTCGAGGTCGAGGGTCAGGGCGAGAACACCCGCCTGGCCGGGTCGGGCTTCAGCGCCGACCTCCCCGGCGCGACCGAGCTCAAGCTGCGCGCCGCGACCAACACCCGCTACGGGACCCGCAACGGCGCCGAGACCCAGGTCCGCAGCGCGGCGCTCGGCGCCACGGTCGAGCTGAAGGAGGGCGAGGGCAGGGTCACCAGCGAGACCGCCGACGGCGCCCGCGTCGAGCTCGGCGTGGGGGCCGGGACGCGCTTCGAGGCCAACAGCTCGCTCCTGCGCCGCACCAGCCCGACCGCCTCGACCCTCGAGACCGAGGGCTTCAAGGACGGCCAGAACGCGGCCTACCTCAAGGCGCACCTCGTCCTGACCGGCGGCTCGGTCGCCCAGCGCGACATGGCGCTCCGCTTCCGCGGCCGCTCCACGATCGACCTCCACGCCGCCCTCGGCTTCCGGGTCGACCCCAAGGCCTTCGAGACCGGCGCGGCCCCCGTCAGCGAGCCGGTCCGCATGGACCTCAACCTCGCGATCGACTTCGCCCAGGACTCGACGCTGTCCTTCAGCCAGCCCACCAGCGAGGGGAAGGTCAAGCTGAGCGGCTCGACCCGCTTCACCCTCCACGCCCAGGTCGAGGTCGACCCGAGCACCGGCAAGCCGACGCTCCAGGCCTTGGACGGGATCGACCTCACGATCGAGGCCGAGGCGATCGACCTCAAGACCATGCTCCAGCCCCTCGGCCAGCAGGTCACCGCGCAGATCGGCTCGCGGACCACGGTGCGGATCGAGAACGCGCGGGTCGAGATGCTCGAGCGCGGGCTGCGGATCCACCACGGCGGGATTCGCTTCGAGATCGCGGCGGGCACGATCGATATCGGTCGCTAGTCCCGTGCCCGTGCCCGTGCCCGTGCCCGAATGAAGAAGCCAGGGAGCTGTCGCGTGAGCGACAGCTCCTGCGCGTTTGGACCGACGACCGAGGCCGACGACCGAGAGCGACGACCGAGGCGACGACCGAGACCGACGACCGAGGACCGACGATCGAGACCGACGACCAAGACCGACGACCAAGACCGACGACCGAGACCAACGACCGAGGCGACGACCGAGACCGACGACCGAGGACCGACGAC
>MDTG01091031.1_pt1 | contig 22369 bp, 39 predicted proteins | sample 811421 | NCBI WGS metagenome assembly MDTG01 (sample SAMN05326645, study PRJNA326480) | marine metagenome | isolation source: seawater | place: Pacific Ocean: South East | collected 2011
AATGTGTCGCTGCACACAAAAAACCGTTGATCCTTTCACTGCACGGCGGCGCATCTCGAGAGTTCGTCACTGCATATGGACGTTTCCTTGAGCAGCTCGAGGGTGCTTTCAGTGACAAGTACAACCTGAAGAGCGCCACAGGATTCGATCCCAAACAAGCTGCTGCTGCCATCTTCACTCCCACCTTCGGGACTGTGATGTACGGCGAGAAGCAGAAGTCTGCAATTGCAGTACCCAAAACCTGGAAAGAACCCACCGCTAAAAACCTTGAGGATTTCTTCCCAGTGAAAGGGGACGACATCGATTACATCGAGGACGTGCACCAAACTGTGACCATGGAGGTCTACTGCGCAAAATTCTTTAAGCAGTGCGAGAAGGAGATTGGTATCAATGCCATCGCGCCTGGTGTTGACTTAAGCAACCTCACACTTCCTGTGCCCGAAGGGTCCGGTGGCATTCGTGCCATGCTGTCTGCTAGAGACGAGACCGGAGCCATTGAGGGTGGGCTGAAGTAAAGTTTATTTGGAATCTTTAACAGATTCTCTTACATACTGTGCGGGGACTTTGGTATGTCCCCGTCAACAAATGTGGTCAAAAACTTGAAGTGCAGGCTGTCTTTAAGGCAGGCTAGAGCGGGGGTTAACACCCTCGTTTTTTTTGGCTTGACTTGGATTTTGACGTACTACTTTGTGTATTCAGTTGGTCTCATCATTAAGAAATCCTTGTAATGCCATTGTTTCGTATTGAACGAGACGCTTACATAAACCACGAATTGCAGCTTGTCTTGCAGTAGCAATTTGCACAAGCTTTTTTGCAGCCTCACGTAACTCATCTACGTTTGTTGCTGCATCAATCTCTTTGTTTATACGCGCTTCTAAGAACTCATCTTCCATAGTTTTTGAAATATCTAACTCCTCTAACGGGATTTCGATGATCGCAAACTCTTCAGACATTTAGTTTTTTTACATAATGCTTATTCTAACAATGGGTGCAATATGTAAAGTACAAGAGTCTATATTATCTTTATAAAATTTTTCCTATTGACAGACAGCAGGTGGTGACTATCATCTGAATATCTTTTTTAACCCCATGGCAGCTCGGAAGTCGTTCAACAACAGTCAAACGATCGAAGCGACTCCTAAGAAAACGTCGATCGGTCATGGGCGTCGCAAGCGTGGCTCTTTCAAAGTCCGGGGACAAAAGCCTTATCGCGGTCAAGGGAAGTGACCCCAAAAGACTGCTTCACACCTCTGAAGGAAAAAGCGGTCGAGGTTCCTGCTTACATCAAATGGTTGATCAATGAAAAGCCAGCTTGGCAAGAACATTTTTCTTTCCAAGCCTTTCCGATCCCGCTGGAATTCATTGACATTGAGCCTGCTCTCAAGGAATTAGATCAAGTCTGGCGGATTAGTCGGTTGGGGCTGCTCCGTATAGAGCGTATGACAGTCTACGACTGGCATGTGGATCAAGAGCGCGAGTCCTGTGTCAACCTCCTTTACAGCCTCGATAACAACAGTCACACACTATTCGGAACTCAACGAGATCAACTCAACAAAGACGTCATTGAGCTTAAGTATGAACCAGATACTTTTTATTTGTTTAATAATCAGGTAGAACACACTGTCATCAACCTTGACGGTCCACGCTATCTTTTCTCTCTTTATTTTGAAAAAGAGAAAAACTACCACTCCCTCAAAAAATTGATCCATGGCTGATCCAAAAAGTTACCAAGAAATCCTGCAAGAGCAGAAAATGATCGAGGAGCTGCTTGACCTTCCTAATACCGATGACGAGGAAAAGCAGGAACTAGTCATGCTTTGGCGTGACTTAAAAAGCCGTGAAGCTTACAAGTTTGACGCGATCATCGGCGTGATCAAAGAATGCGACAACTGCATTCATCAGTTTACTAAGGAGATGGATGAGCTTCGAGGTACTGTCGACTACTGGAAATCGAAGCGTCAAAATGTTATCAACATCATTAAGGCAGCCTATGAGACTCAATTAATAAGTGCGAAACCTACTGGTCTTAAGTATCAAGCAACTATTAAAAATGTTCTGCCAAAAGTTAAGGACAATTTTGATAAGTGGAGTGAAGCTGAACGACAAAAATTTGGTATTAAAAAAACAATCGTTGTGGAAACGATTCGCGACGGTGACGTAATTAAAAAGCGAGAAGACATCTATGCAGATAAAGAAGAGTTGCGTCAAGTACTAATGGATAACCCTTCAGTGGCCCCAAATGAAGCACAGCTTGTCAGGAGAGTCTCGCTTTCATACGGCTATCGTAAACGTTTACAAAAAGGCGTGTGATGCCTCTTGACCTGACCGAAATAACCGATAATCTACGACTGTCGCGCATCGGGTCAGTTGCCGTACCTACACTGCACAAAACTTTCAGCAGACACCTACGAGGCCAGGATTAAGGATGAGTATGACTTCGACAAAGACTTCGAAAAAAAATGGAGCTTCATCCTCGACATCGAAGGAAAGTTCGACATTCCTGAAGACCTTCTTGGACAACTTGGTTGGAAAGATAATGATTTACTGGAGTGGTTCGAAACTAGGTCTGAAGAATTTCTTTTAGTTAAAATTGTAAAGTAATGAATAAAAACAAACGTCAGTCTTACCTCGACATGATCGAGGCAGCGGCTAAAACACAACAAAAAGAACTCTCTTGGGTCAGTAACCTTTACCATAAAAGGCTGATTGAACTTGAGAAACAAGTAAGTAACTATGACCAATGGGTACAATCTCGAGATGAACACGCTTGAGGATGGCAGAGTGCGCGTTTGTCTGAGAGAAGACGGCTTTAGCGCATGCGCAATAGTCAGCTCGATGCATCTCGCCCCTGACAAAGGGCGGCAGCTCCGTGCATCTATTCAGAAGCAAGCACTTAATGCAATGTTTGAGTGATTCAGGATTAGGGTAATTAAGCTTGTACCGTTGTTGCACCCTCAATAATGAGGCAAGCTAAAAAATTCAAGTATCGCGGCGAAAAGTCGGAGATCCTTGACTCAATAATCCACGAAGGATATGAGATCAAGAGTCTTAAACATGGGAACACCGGCCACATTCTCTATAAATTTCCAAGCAAAATGCATGCTTGGGAAATGTGTTGGACAATGGATCTACAGACAGCAAAGTCTGGAGTCACAAAGTACCTTGCAAAGCACAAAGACGCTACCAGTGAAGAGAGTAAGAGTCCCGTAGAATCAAACCTAGATAAAATTAGGCAGTAAAAGTGGTGCGTCCGGTAATGACTGACCTTATGGATGACTTAGCAATGGGCATCCATGAGTATCTCCTGGAGATCGCAACTAATTATGGTGGGTCGTACTTTGTATTGATCCCTGTTACTGAAGTGGTCAAAAAGTTTGGTCGTAACCACCGCACCATTCAACGCCGCATTCAAGCCCTTAAAGATGAAGGGATTCTTGTCCCTGTGATCAAAAGGCAAACCATCACCCTTTACGAGGTCAAAGACCTCGAAGATCAGGCATGACCGAACAACCCAATAGTGAAAGAAATCTGGAGATCATTAACTTTCTGCTGTCCTCGTTTACCGATAACGGCAAATCTCTCCGTGCGTTCACCACAAATCCACAAGAACAAGCCATAACCATTCTGACAGCTGGCTTGTTGGCGAATAGCAAGCTGATGATCAGTCCTGAAGACGCAATCAAATCGGCTTTTGACATTCATTCAAGGATTCAAAAGCACGTAAGTAAGTTCCAATCGATGCAGTTTCAAGCTAATATCGAAGATTGCTTTCAAGAGAAACCCCCAGAAACCGATCACTACTGAGATACGGACGTAGATTTAGGAGCCGTATTCTCCTCACAACTGCAACAGTGAGTTGTTTAATTATCGGTCTGACGGTGATACACGCCTGACCATTAATGGGTCGCGTCATTACAAAACACCGTATGGAGCTCTACCTTCAGTAACGACAATCCTGTCAGCCACTGGTGGAAATAAGGCTGCACTTGAGCGCTGGGCTAAGAAAAATCCAGGTGGCAGAGAGGCTGCCGCTGCTCGTGGCACGAAAGTACACTCCTTGATGGAGGAATTTTTGCTTGGGATAGAACGTGATCCTGTAATCGATGATCCTGAAATCTCCTCTTTTTGGGAGGGTCTACCCCAAAATCTTGAGAAGTTGGAGAATGTTATCTGGGCTGAAAACCCTGCAAAGGCTGGTGATTTTGGCTGGACAATGGGTGGTGATGGTATCTCACGGGTGTGGCATCCAGGTGTCAATGAAGAACAAAAATGGGGCTGGGCAGGTGCTCCTGACATCGTGGCTGAGTACAAAGGAAAGATTGTTCTTGGTGATCTGAAAACCAGTAATGGCCCCTACTACTCAAAATGGCCTGGTCCTGAGACGCCAAAAAATCAGTACGGCATGCGACGGGCCGGCTTTATGAAATATCAAAAATGTCAGCTACAGCTCGCCGCTTACGCATTCGGACTTGAACACACAGTCAACATCAAACCTGAACTGTTCATGACCTTCGTGTCAACGCGAGAAATAGTGCAAGTCTTCGCAATCCAAGCAGGCACAATCGAGAAGTACAAACAGAAGTGGCTTGACACAGTCGAGAAGTACTACTCAGAGATTCTCCCTGCCCAGAAAGCAGCAGAACTAGAAATGAATGCAGCGGAAGATTAGGACTAACTTAAAAAAATTTTTTGTCAAGGCTTATGCTGACTTATTTGAATTAATGTAAACCTACACGGAAACTGGAAAACTTTCGGATAACCAGTTTTCAGCACTCTCTTAACTGGCTATCCTTTGTCCGGAGCATCCAAAACCACGGAATATAACTAGTGACCACCGCCGCTCCTGAGCAAAATCGCCCCGATCGACACACCGCTCCGGGGGAAATTAATCTTGATTTTATCCCGCAAGACTGGGCTTTGACGCCTCTGCGGGAGAAGAGAGCTTATACGCCTGGCTGGACCTCTACGCCTTTCTCAGTTGACCAAATTCGTAATGAATTAGAAGAAGGCCGTGCGACCGGGGTTGGACTTATTTCCGGACAGTGGTCGAATGAAGGTGGTTTGGTATGGGTTGATATCGATGGACCTGACGCGATTCCTGTACTCGAAGAGCGGGCAGGTGGGCCTCTAAATGCAATATTTCCCAACACGCTGACAATTTCCTCAGGAAAAGAGGGCCGCCAGCGGATGCTTTACAGCGTCCCAAACTCAAAAATTGGTCTTATCCCAGACAAGGCCACAATTAAAATCGGTGTGCCATCATTCGAGATCCTTTTTAGGTCTCGTCAAGGCGCCCTCATGGGTGCCCACCCTGAAACAGAGGGCTATTACACAACAACTCACGGTGGGTTTGAGTTCGCTAAAAACCCTCCTGAGCTGCCTGAGTGGCTCTACAACGAGATCCAAAAGGCATTCCCTATCAATAAGTATCGCAAACCTGTTACGAGCGGAATATGCACGCAAAGCGTCAATCTTACGTACGAGGAAGGGTCAACTTATCACCAGGAAGAATCCATTGCTGAGGCAAGAATCTACCTTGATCACCTCAGTATTGAACGTTCTGCCGATTATGAGGAATGGCTTGCTGTAGGCATGTGTCTGCACCAAATTGATGATCACCTCATTGAAGACTGGATCGCATGGTCTGAAAAAGCACCAAACTTTGAAAATGGTGTGTGCGAACAGAAGTGGCGCTCTTTTGAAAGGGTCCCCGGTGGCCCAAGCCCCGAAGGTTCTCGTGGATTGCACTCTCTCAGGGCTAAGGCGAAGGAAGATGGATATATCGAACTTGGCAACTATGTCGTTGAGTCACCAGAGACTCTCGTCAAGAAAGCACAAGAATTCTTCTCTGATAAAAGCGAACGTATGGGCGAACACGACGTAACAGAACAAATTTTAGAAAGCATCATTGGCTTCCCTGACAGGAGTATGCGCAATGAAATCGAGGAGCGCAAAAAGAGAGAGCGCCGCCCCAAAAACCCCCCTAGCTCTGAACTTGCGGAATACGCTACCGAAATGGTAATTCAGTGCGGTTGGCGCTTCGATCCGCGATACGAAGTGTTCATGTTCTACCAGCAAAATAAAGGCGTCTGGAGACGTGAAGAATACAAGCATGAGTACAAGCACTTCATCCAAGATCTGTTTGTACGAGAGCGGATTCCCCTCCCCGGTGGCTTCAACAACACCCTGCTAAATGATGTGGTCAGCCTTACCCAGGCGTACATCAGCCACACCTATTGGGATGACGATGACGATCGTTTGGCCTTCACAAATGGTGTGCTCGAGGTCTCATCAGGAGAATTTCTAGAACATAGCCCTGAGCATTACATCACCTGGGGTCTGGACTTTGACTATGACCCTTATGCAAGCCCAGGTCCAATCATTGACTGGCTTCTACGCACTCAGTACGGAGACACTGACCGTGTGCAAGTGCTTCGTGCATGGCTGAAATCCTGTCTTGTCGGCCAAGGTCACGAGATTCAAAGATTTCTCGAGCTTATCGGTCCCGGCGGAAGAGGTAAATCAACCTTCGCAAACCTCTGCTGTGCCTTGGTTGGAGCTCGTAATTACGCCAGTACAACACTCAACCAACTTGAGCAATCCCGCTTTGAAGTTGCATCGATCAAGGGCAAACGTCTTACCTTGATCAACGACTCGGAACGTTATGGAGGATCTGCACAGATCTTTAAAGCCCTGACCGGCGGGGATAACCTTCGTTTTGAGGAAAAAAATAAAAATGTCGGAGAACCATTTGTCTACACCGGAATGGTTATGGTCTGCGCCAATGAACCAATCCAAACTACCGACAACACCTCTGGACTAACCCGTCGCCGCCTGACCGTAGAATTCAATCGATCCCTCTACAACAAGAACTCCGAAGCAAAGGAGATGATTAAGGTCGATAACGGGATCGTAAAAGGCTTATGGAAGGACTGCATACCCGGCTTAGTGAACTGGGTTCTTCAAATGACCGACGATGAAATGCGTCAGTACTTGCTTGACACTTACGAGATGGTCCCGTCTTTGAAGCGTGTTCGAAATGAAATCATGCTCAACAGTAATAATCTCGTGGAATGGCTCCAGTCCGAGGCTGTGCTCGATGAAAAAGCTGTAACTCCTGTTGGTAAAAAAATCCCAGCTGCAAAAGATGCACAGGAACGGTATTGCAATAGTAACTTTCATTTATACGCAAGTTACGCATCCTATTGTGAGGATACGGGATCGAAACCTGTTGGTCAGAAGCGATTCATCGCCCTCCTACTTGATTGCACCAAGAATCAACTTGGTCGCGACACTGTCACTGGTTTCACTAAGTTCGGTAAGCCTTATCTGAAAGGCATTGCACTCCGCAACTCTGATCAGAAATTTAAGAACGCCCCAACCGTGCTCCCAGAAAACCGCCATCAGGAGGCAAATGGACAAGCATCAGAAGGAGAACTGGGAGAAGATCGCAAAGCATCTTGAAGAATTAGGTGCTACCGACAACGACTACTACGTGAGAGCTATAGCGATTACTGAAGGGAAAAAAGACCCAATTCAGAAAATCGCGCCTCTCTCTGTACTTAAAAAGCGTGAGTAATGACCTTTGAAAAACACGAGGTCAACATAAAATTGAATGGTTGGGCGGTAAAAGTTTTACTTAACCTGCTAATTGATGCCCATAAAAATTGGCCTGGGGGACATCCGTCCGAGCAGGAAGATCTATACATACTCAAAAATGGTTTTTATCGGGCCTATATGGACTGTATTTTTGCCATGGACGCTGAAAAATGAGCTGGCATCCCCACGACAAGAAGCCCTGAAAGTGATGAGATTAAACCCTGGGGATTGGTATAAAAGGAATATTTTCTTCCGGACTCTTCTCACCTGGTAAGACTGGTTTACGGTACGGGGATTCACCACCGGGAATTTTTCTGCTCCCAAAACCAGGCACCCCTGCAATCATCTCCTGCATTAGTGGCCCCCCACGCTCCTGTGCATACTGATTTTGCAGATTAAAATCTGGAATGCCAGTACCAGCTTGTTGGTAATTCTGCATACCTTTCACATAAGTCTGCAAGAAACCCATCGGACCATTGGCCATTGTCATCGGAAAGTCGTTGTCACCCATAATTAACGAAAAAGATCACGCGCTAAATTACCGATACCCTGGGCAGCTATTCCTGTAAGGCCTGCAGACAAGGCTCCTCCATAATTACCACTCGCAAATAAATTACTCATACCGCCTAACATTGGATCCAAAATATCAGTCCTGCGTTCTTTGCTTCTCATCCTATCCTCATAATCACCCTTCTCTTTAAAAAAACGATCAGCTGCAAAACTTGAAAGAAAATCTTTTTCAGGACTTCCTTCATCATCCCCATTTCTTCCCCCTGATTGGAAGAAATAGCTTGGTAAACCTGAATCAAACATGATTAGCCTCTTAAAGCGTTTTGAATGTAGCCAGCAAGAAACATCTTGCCAGGCTCCTGGGAAGCAGCGTTCATAGGGTTGGTTTTTTCAGCTGCTTTAATGTTGGCCTCAGCATAAGGAGCACTAACAGCCTGCCCTTGTGTGGCATAACCACCTGGTAGCTTCTCTTGGCGACGTGGATCACCTAGTTCAGCGTTCATATCAAGACCCTGTGGGTCAAATCCTGCAGGGTTGTACATCATTGCGCAGCTGCTTTATTTAGTAATTGTTTCTTAATAAGATCATAAGCCTCCTTTCCCATAGGGTTGTCTAACTGCACTCTTTCCCTTTCATTGCCAATTGCATCAGCCCGACGTTGCTCAGCTTTTAAATACTCACGTTGAGCAAGCATTGGATTCACCTTGGCCCACTGCTGTAAAGCACTGAGCTCCGCACCCTCTTTTTTAACATTACCAGGTAGATTAGAATCCGAAAAATAATCCTGGATTTCATCCTGATTAACACGGCCCAAAGCACTTTGTGATGCGTACATCGATGCAATGTTGGTATCTGTCTCAGGTGCTCGGAGCTGATTCCCTAGTTCCTCCATTGCAGATGCATCTTGAGGCGCTCCCTTACCTCTTGATCCTGCACCGAATACATTATTAAACTCAGGAGTTTGGAAGTAACGTTGATACTGACCTTCAAGAGTATTATCAAACTGCTGCGATGTTAAAGGTGTTGAAGTTTCTGTTGTGATCTTTTGTCTATCAATATCTCCTGGACGCACACCTTCTTCAAAATTGCTTCCGCCTGGTAAAACTGTAAAATCAGTGCCTCCGAATTGACTCATACGTGATTGACCTTTTGTACGGCCCTTCTTTGCATAATTTTTAGCAAAGTCAATTGCAGGTGGTAAAAAAGTTGCACCGAGGCCTAAAGCTGCTAATCCCGTAGAAATAGCTTTTGCTCCGTACAAAGCTGGCATTACAAAAGGGAGCATTTACCTAATCGTACAGAAATATCCTTTATACAATAGTAACACTGACTAGCAGATCAATGGAACTTATCAAAACTTTCCCGAAAGGTTCGACTGTTATGTTGATGCATCAAGAGTTCGATAGCAAGAAATACAGAACTTGTTCTCCCTCAGGTGGTTTGTGTACTTACGACTCATCCATTGATCGTGCTTTGGAATTAGCTCAGATATATGAGGACTACTACAACCACAAGCCCACTAAAACGTTTGAAGAGAGTATTAATTTCTAGAGGGTGGTTGCCAAAATCCTCTGCTGCCATCGCCAAAATGCACTGCGGTACAGCAGGTTTGACCAGTTATCTACCAAACATAGTTTTAGAACCGGGTTTTTATTTAGACGTATAGGAAAGGGGTCTAGGTGATTGTGAGATAAAAAATGAACGCACAATGACCTAGGCCCCCTCTCTATAAAAAGAACTTAAAAGACGCTTTTAAATTCATCTTTGGTAGATAAACCGAGATCCATTGACATGACTCGGCTCTGCCGTTAGGGTTTACCCCTACAGAGCTTCCCCCTAATGGAAACCCTGAAATTCTTCCGCAGCAACAGTCTGATCCCACCAGACGTCGTGGTCTTCGCAAAAGCGTTTCAAATTTTTATGAGGTTGGTGGGCAAGGACGCTTGCTGGGACATCAGCAAGTCCAGGCACAGCATTTTTTCCGGGTTCGTGAACAGCAAGCGAAACCATCTGTTTTATAAAACTTTGGACGCCAGGCCTTTTTTATTGGCCATGGTCGGTAAGTTTCCCGATGAAGTGAATCGTGTGATTGTCAGGAAGCACTCATGCAATTGCAAGTACTGCTTAAACCCTTCTCACTATTACTACGGGACAATGGCGGACGTACGCCTGGAGACGAATCAACGGAAAGGCGACTCTCTCACTCCTGAGGTTGTCGAAAAGATACGCACAGCTGACCAGTGGCTTTCAAGCAAAGAGATATCAAGGCGTCTTAAGATTCCTTATCAGAGGGTGAGAAAGATACGTGTTGGAATCACATTTGATTCCCAGCAAAAAAAAGACCAACCCTTTACCCTCAACGAGGGTTGGGAAAAGCTGGATGCAGTCCTTCAGCAGCTCTCGTCCAGTCATCCTGACGAGGTTCGTCGCTACGAGCTCGACTACCACATGACAAATAAAAAGGAGTGCCCCTGGCACCGACATGGCACCAAAGAACATAAGGGTCGCTTTGGCCACATGGGCGAATGCCTGGATTGCCTCGAGGAGCTTAAGAAGGGTCGCTGCACCGTTGATGTCACCCAGTTCGATTATCGCTGGTATTGGACCGTTAAACGCTTCTGGGATCAGGTTGACGTACGCGGTCCGGATGAGTGTTGGCCTTGGCTAGGTGCAACCAAGAAAGGCGGCACGGAATCCGTCGCCTATTGCCCCTCACCCGTACACGCTGGCGCCACGCAATCAGCGATGCGAGTTGCATTTTGGCTAAGTAGAGGATTTGTAGGTAAGTACAGAATTCATACCAAAAAAGGCTGCGAAAAATTCTGTTGCAACCCGCTGCATCTAGAAGCACGTGGACTTGACGATGCACTTGAGCCGTCTAAAATTGAAACGATTCAGTTGAATTATGTCAACATCTTCAGCCACTTCAAAGAAGCCAGCGCAAAAACAGGTGATGGTGGTGGCCAGCAACAACCACCTCCCTGAAAAGAAATATTGCGCTCTTGTAGATATTGGCGGTGAACTCACCTGGAGTGTTTTCTGGCGCGATGATTTTGAGGAGGCTGAATCGGATCTTCGTTGCATGATCAATAATCTCAACTATGCGCTAGTTGAAACGATGGAGTGCGAGGGAGTATATCCTGAGCGGGTTATAATGATGGAAGAAAAATATCAATCGTCTGGAAGGACCAACGGTCTTTTTACAGGATTAATGACTGAAGATGTCAAGATTTCTGACGACAATCCCCAATAATTCAGGCTTTGAAAACCTTGGAACTGTTGAAGCTTACCCTACCGGAGGTACAGGGCCTACTGCTTATGGCCCAACCTCCTACTTCGGCTCTGATCCACTCCCTGCGGAGCCTGGAGATAGCCTTTATACTCCTATTGATCTGGGCGATTTCTCTTCTGTATTCCGCTCGATCACACTAAATGGTTCCCACGGGGGGCTATCACGTAAAACTACTACTTTTTATAAAATCAGGATTAACAAATCCAGATCAATTCAATTTACACAGAATTTTAGTCAGTTTAGTTACACCCAAAATACAAACAGAAATACTCTTGTAGCGTTCTATAAAATTGAAGATGGTAGTAGAAGAGAAGAGCTTCCTATTAACAACCAGGGTTATGTATCGCCTGAATCCTCCATTGATTACAACCAGGAAGATCTTCGCCTAGAAGATTATCCAAGCACAAGGCTTGATCCTGGTGAGTACCTATTTCTTATTACAAACGATATTAGGTTTCAAGAAACTAATTATTCAATCTCTATAAACGTGTCCGTAGTTGACTGGCGTTTTGTAAACGAAATCGTGGATGAATCTATCGATTTTGGTCTAGCATCAGCAACAGCTGCTTCCGCTCTTGATTTCGGCAGCATCTAAGCAGATCAAGCTTTGTCTTCAGGCATGGTGACCTTGAAGATGTCGTTTTTGCGTTTCGCGTATTCAGGATCAAACACACTTGGATCAACAAGAGATGCAGATGTCTGGCCCTTCTGAGAGGTTGCTTTCTGCAAGGCTTTTTTAGCTTGATCAACGTTTGTCAAAGCAGCTTTTTGGGCTTCATCTGACCCCTGCTGTAAATTCACCGTACTCGAGCCTTTAGAAATTGGTCGCCCTTCATTATCACGAGCCACCTCCATGATTCCTGGATCCTTAAATTGTCCAGGCAATGATGCTAAGTAACTAGCTCGCTCCTGCGCTTCACGCCCACGCATACGCTCCGCCAGCTCAGCAGAAGTGCCGACTTCAGTTTCCCTATCTTTCTGCAAGGAAAGGATTTGTTCATCAAGGCGCTTTCCGAAAGCAGCAACGTCTTGATAGCTCTCTTGCGGAATTAATGTCCGATACAACTGTGGTGCCGTAGGAGTAGGCATCACAATTGTCGGTGGTGGCAGAGGCGCTGGCGAACTCCCCATTGTTTTATTTCATTCTGATTTCTATACTGATTCTATCTGTCACAAACCCGTAAACACTTTGGGCAGTATAAACGCCGACAGGAGCGAGAATCAGCACCAGCAGCAACTCAGCATAAGTGATGTGGCGGCGCATTTTGATAAATACCCTTTTATCCATGAGTTTAGCGAGCTCATAGCAGATCTGTCCACGAAAGAGCTTCTTAGCTTGATGACAAACCAACAGAAAAACCTTGCGAAGGCACTATGGGAGGCTGAAAACTATGGTGGGGACACGGAAAAAGCTAAAAAACGACTTTCAGAGACACATGGACCCCAGTGGTTTAAATCCATCAAATTCAAAGACTACTTTCACCCGCTCCGTGAATACCGCGAATTGGTCCTAATTCTTGAGCACCAGCGTCAATGGGCCGAACAAAAAAAATTCGCTAAGATTAATCAAGACAACGTTCTCCAATGACGGAAAATCAGGAGGACTGGCTTGACATTTTAAATAGGACTCAGTTCGAACCGACACCCTCGACTGCAAACTCCTATCAGAGCTATCGCTTTGCTGATTTAGATATCAGTACTGTCACGGTAGAGGATTACGCCACAGCTTTAGTCCCTTCTCTGGTCAAGCAAGTAGAGATGTTTATACCTCCCTCAGGTAGCTTTGAAACACCTGACCTAAGGCGCTACTTAGAACTGGTGTGTGGATACGAAACAAGCACATCTGACCTGGTACTTGGCCTGTCTCTTGCTGACCAGATTCGGATCACATTCAGTGACATGAAGATCAGCACCATCTGTGACCGGTATCCCGAAATCAATCTTGCTGAGAAGCGTCGCTACCGCTGTGTGGCGGAATACCTGATCAGACAAGGTGAACTGACCAAACTGCGAGATGCTGATGGCAAATTGATCAAAAAGATTGGCAACATGCAAAAAGCAGTTGTGTTGTATAAACCGCTTCCTAAGTTATTAGAGACTCTCAAACGCTCTGGGCTTAGCAATTTCATCAAGCTCGAGGAGGAGAAAACCGAAGTGATAGCTGAAAAAACTTGCTAAACTGGTCTAGCTGAGGAACATTATGTCAAACCGTCGGAACAAACTTCTCACCAAACTTCTTCAGAGCACTACGGGTGAGACAGAAGAAACACTCATGAAGCTCACAATCGAGCGCATCTGCTCTGATATGTGTGAGTACTATGGAAAGTTTTATAATGCAGAAGGGCCTGGTGTGCTCGTGTTTAAGCCAGCCGCCAATGATAAGGATAGTATGTTCTATCTCTGCGTAGACGCACTTATCAGTGCTCTGGAAGATTATCGTGACCAAGAGAGTGTCTCCTCTGTCTTCCAAGGTGCAATCCGTAGGGCTGAGCAGATTGACCCGAACAAAGAATCGCTTTTCTTGGTTCAAGATGATACCGAACTAGCACTCATTCACTATCGCCACGATGAAGAAAATAGTAATTTTCTTATCTCGTGAAGCACAGAGCAAAATGGCGTTCACTTAGGAATGTCTATGGGAAGATCGGCCACATCCGTGAGGATTGGCTAACCCCTTGTGATTATCTGCCTTTGATTGACGCCTTGCTTGGAGATCTCGATTTAGATCCCTGTAGTACACACGATGCTAATCACCAGTTTCTTCGTGCAAAACAGATTTATACCCTTGACGATGACGGACTCAACGTTGAGGCACCCTGGACTGGCAAGACCTATTTGTTCCCTCCGACGTACGGACGTTGTACGTACAGCAAACAACGTGGTACTTGGCGGTGGAGCCCACGCGGAGGCAGTGTGTCCAAAGCACCTTCAGTCATCTGGTTTCGACGTCTGGTTAGGGAGTGGAAGCTTAGGAACATCCCTGAAGCACTTTTTTATACAACTTATCCAGAAATGCTCAGAACCTGCCCTGAGATTTGGGATTTTCCTTTATGCATTCCAAAAGATAGGGCGCACCTGATGCATGGCAGGAAGTATTTCACTCTTAAATCACCTATGTACTGGGGATATTTCGCTTATTTGCCGCCAACAGATCTAGGTTTCTCTCAAATTGATAAATTTGAGTCTATTTTTTCAACGATCGGAAGAGTTATCCGGTAGCTCTAAACTGATTCCTGAAAGTTTCATTGTCAAAAACAAACACATTATCGTTAGTCCTGGAGGCCTTTACGTTCAATGCTTCACCATCTTTTTTAGCTTCTACAAACCTTTTAAGAAAGCTTTTCGCACTTTCATTGTCGGTAGCAGAGATGTCTTGTCCGGGTTTAACAGTATAACTACCTGCACGCCGGTTATCGATATCGTATGCTTGGCTTAATTGGTCGTTCATCCCTTTATTCTAATGACCCTCACCGAAACACAAGCTCAAATCAGTTTGATCTGTGATGACATTAAAGAGTTGCTGATTTATAAAAATCAAAAGTACGGTAATTCAGCGCTTAAACCTGTTCGCATCTTCAGTAAGTCCGACAGCGTCGAGCAGATTCTTGTGAGGATTGACGATAAACTTAATCGTATCCAACAAGGCGCGGGTCTTCTTGACGAAGATGAAGACGTCATCATTGATTTGATTGGCTACCTCGTGCTTCTCAAAATCGCTTTAGCCCAGAACTCTAAAAATGAAGTATGAAGATTTTATAGCTGCTTACACACCTGATTTAGCTATTTTTGACGCTATTGATCTTCTAAAGCGTCTAGACCCGGACGCTCTTGATTACCTAAACCGCAAGGTGGAGTGGACCAAAGTCGATAGAAACGACGGATCACATGACCAGAAGGATCCCAATTCTTAATTTTCTTTTCCAAATACTCAACTGCTTTGATTTGAGAAGGAGACCCTGTGTAAGTCTCCGGCAGATTTAAAAGGCAAACTGATGTGTGGCAATCATGCCGTACAAATGAAGGAATTTCGGCGTCTGCAGCAAAATAGGTGTTTAATTCTGTGCGACGCCTATCCCTCATTAGTTCACCTCCTGATAGCCAATACTTATTGATGTAGGGGCTCCACTCCTTAATTAGCTCTCTTTTGCTTGCGTGGCTGTTTATCAGCTCCAATAAACGAGAGTTTTTGAACCCTAAAATCCCAAGGCTGTGCGCAAAACTCAGGACAGCTGCCTTCCTGTTTCTGTTAAGTGGTACGTAAACGTACTGCTGTACCTGATCAGAAAAGGCCTGCAGGTCTTTTTCAAGCTGCTCTTCGATCTCGTTGGTATAAAGCTTGTCATTCATGGAAACTGCACGACCGAACACCTGCTGACTGCCATAGCCGACTCGCCAAAACTTCTCACCATAATCTCGGTAAGAAGCAAAACGCCCCATACCGATAGCAGTACGGGGCGGGGTGTATATCTTGATTAATTGAATTCCTTTTTCTGTAAGAAAAGGGTGTTCTTTCCAAACACGTGATTTCTTACGGGACGACAACCTTAGCGATGTAGCTGACTTCAGAATAACCCTCCAGCTTCAAGAGGACAATGTAATTCTTGGTGGCATTTGTCACCGTCACACCGACTGCGCCTTTGCCTTTCCCAGCCTGTGCCACATTAAAAGCCTTCTTATAACCGGTTGGGGCTGAACCAGCTGAGTGGTCATCATCCTGGAAGATCTCCATGGAAATGACACCGGCGGAACGGTCTAAAGAAACAGTGATGTCGCCTGTGGTACTGGGGTTGACTTCAAAAGCACGTTGACTCAGGCCGGTATTGTTACCAACACCTGCACCTTTGTAAGTGACGTCACTTCCAGAGTCGACTGAAAATGTGTCAAGAGTACCTGTAACAATACGATCAGCCATGGCTATTAAGAGATTTGTCCAATAGTGGAGAAGTTGAACTTGATATCGGCATCGATACCGTGGTCTTTCAGAATGCCTAGGAACATCTGACGGTCAAGAGCTTTTTGATGAAGCATTTCGATGAACGCTTCCTCTAACTCATCTCGATCCAGGCCTTGAATGGCCAGAGATGCTGCGTGGATTTGAAATTCAACGTCCACGGGAAGCTCTAATGCATCCATGGTAATTACCTACCTTGGATCTATCTTACCAGCGCTGAATTAACTGGCAAGCAGATCAGGCGTGACACTCGTGACTGCCTTTTCACGTAAATCCCTCATTTCTTCTGGGATCAGGCGGGCAGGGTCGACATCAGACGCTTCAAGCCCTAATCCAGCGTCCTTTACGTATTCTTCTAGAAAGCGTTCGGCTGATCTGGACTTCATGACTTGAGCTGCATTTCTTGAGGGTATTTCGAGCCGTCCAATAGGCGCCTGCGAATAACACGGTGAACGTTATGACGCAAAGCCCCATAGTTTTAAACTCAATTACCATCTATATTGTACGAAGGGTGCTCCGAGACAATGGATAATATTGAATTTCAACGTGAACTGCTCACTGCAGCCATTGGTGGTGTCAGCAAGACACAACTGCTGAGAACACTTACAGAAAAATACGGCTGTACCGAAGAATATATAAATGGAGCCCTTGACCTCTGTGCATTAAAAACTAAGCCCAAAAACATTAGGCACAAAGATTTTTACGACTGTCCGATAACTAAAAAAGCAAAAAAAATAAATTATCCATTTACACAGATTTATAAACAGGAAGATTTTTTAAGTGAAGCCGAATGTAATGATCTAATTGGCCTTATGAATCAAAATCTTAGGCCTTCCACAGTGTCCGACAAGACAGACAGTAACTGTGTCAGCTCTTACCGAACAAGCACAACCGCTGACCTACACTACTTTGATAACGATTTTTACTTACAACTAGATAAAAAAATTAGTGAGTTTATGGGATTAGAACCATTTCTCGGTGAGGTCATGCAAGCTCAAAAATACGAGCCAGGACAATACTTCAAAGAACATTGGGATTTCTTTGACCCTTTCACCACAGAATATAAAATTTATTGCGAATGGATGGGGCAAAGAACTTGGACAACAATGATATATCTAAACGATGTTGAAGAGGGTGGGGAGACGTGGTTTAAGCACTTAAAACTCAAAGTCAAGCCCAAGCGCGGTCTGCTTCTTGCGTGGAATAATCTTTACAAAAATGGCATCCCAAATTTTAAAACAATGCACGAGGCCTTCCCACCAAAACAAGGTAATAAGTACGTGATTACTAAATGGTGGCGCAGCTGGTCGTTAATTTGAGCGCCCTTTCTGTTTCATGGCTAGTGCGATAGCCAAAGCCTGCTTGCGACTTGTCACTTTTTTACCACTACTGGACTTGAGTTCGCCTGCTTTGAACTCAGACATTACCTTTTCAACTTTGTCTTTCATCTCAGATCACCATTTAACCTTGTGGCTCCAGTAACGCGCTGACATCTTGTCAGGACTCGAATCCTGCGCATCATGCCTGGCGTAGTAAGAAGCTTTACGCGCCTTCTCTTTAGCTGTTTTAGGGTTTTTCCCAGCACCTTTTACGCCTTGTTGACCGAAACGAATAATCTTCTCCTCCCCTTCCTTGCAGGCTTTCACTACATGGGACTTGGTGTCGTGGTCGGGAGTCCGCTTCGGCTTGTTGCATTTCATTTGCTCCTTAGCAAGCCTCTTTGCTTTTGCTCTATCAGCCATATCAGACCTTCAGAACGCCTCTTTCGACCTTACCGATAATATCGTTGCGCACTTCTCCCCTCAGCGCAGTGTCTCCAGGGCCAGGAACCCGCTTCTCTTTCATGCGCTCAAGAAAGTCTGCGAGAAACTGTTCTTCAGACTGATATCCAGCTGATGGAGAAATCATTATCAATATATGTTTGAAGGGAATCCGTGCTTGGTAGCTTTATAGAGTTTGGTTTTTGCTCTAACCACTCCTTGATTTTAACTGATCTCTCTTCAGTAAAATGAATATTATTTTCAGTGTACCACTCGTCCAGTAGCATGGAGCCTTTAGATCTATTACACGACGAGCAGCAACAACACATATTTGATCTAATGTTGTGACCACCCTTGTGTTTTGATAGGATGTGATCGATGGTTGCGGTGTCTTGCGTTAGATGCTTACCGCAGTAAGCACAAGCCCAATCCCAAGAAGCAAAAATATAAAGTTTAAATTTGCGCCTTGCAAGTTTTGGGGTTAAGACAATGAGATTGGCTAAAAGATCTTGCTCGCAATGAAACACGTCCAGCATTCCAACCTTGTCAAAACTTTATGCTGCACACACTTGTACTTTTGCTATGTTTTTATTAATCAATTAGTCCAATTAAATTTAAATTTTCAATATCCTCTGCAGGATCATAATCAGAATCTTCAATAATCTTAAGCAGGAAGTAGTGCAATCTATCCAGCACCCAGCGCAAGTCTTCGTCAGGGACGTCTCTGATGATCGCATCTAACCGCATTTCACGAGATGGCGGTGAAATGTGATCTGCCACTAAACAGAGTGCGTTGTATCGGTTTTTGTTAATATCTTTCAACATCTCAACGGTCGAAATCTTCTGCAGGGGTTTCTTCAAGTTCAGCAATACGTCCACGGACAATAGCCACACCCTCAAGTGCTCCAGTGACTTTGAGGTAAAGCTCTTTATTGCGCATCAACTCAGCCTCACCAGTTTTGATGAATTCAGCAAGCTCTTCCTGCTGCTTGATGAGCTGCTTCTCTGTGTCTGAAAAAATCTCTTCCATCTTGTTTGGACGATTCGAAATAAGTATAGCTTAATTTTTCCGGCAATTCAGCCATCCAAAGGCACTGCAACCGCCCCCAAAAAAAATACGATTACGAGACTCTTCAATGCCATATGTCACCGCTTTACCGCTGCCCTCTTCATTAGAAACCCAAAAACCCCTCTGGATGTCAGCTCGACCAATTGAGTCATGCGCCAACCAGTGCGTGTCACTGTAGCCGTAGATCAAAATGCAATACGTAAATCCTCGTGGTCTCTCAGGTGTCCCTTTAATTACCAGCCCTACAGGGATGCTAAGGCCTTGATCAATCGTTTCTTTAATGTCGCTTTCATCTAAATCTCTGACGAACTTCATGGGAACACCCATCTCGCGCAAGATATCAAGGTGTGTGGTGGCTTTTGAAGAATCGCCATAGTTGTCAACCCTACTTACATACTCTTCATAAGTGTCATTATTAAAGAGTTTCTGTTGAAGGAGACACGCTCCTAAGGTGCAGGATAAGGATTTTGCAGAATCAGTCACTCCGTTGTACGGATGGTGTATGTAAGGAGTGTCTGGCAAAAATCGAAAACCTCCTGACTCCAGATATGGAGGAACTGACGTTGGTATGTTGCTATCGATCCAGTCCTGATTTTTAATCCACCAGGGGCCAATCACTGTCTTTATCTTTGTATAACCTTCTGAAGTATTGAGAATAAAGCAATTCTTTAGATGCCTGTCCTTAAGAACAAGAGCATATTGGTCTGGTGCCAAATCCTCAGTACGCCTCGGCTCCTCTAGAAGCTCTGTATTACTGATCGAGATTAGGTCAATAGAAGCACCTGGCCGACCTAAAATCATTTAGCTGGAGGTGTCTGATCCTTTGACTCAATTGTAAACTTTTTTTCAGTTTTTTTGGTATCTTTATCATCTTTTCTAGAGACTCCATACACAGCCAAGACTGAAGTCACCAAGGATGAAATGAACGCTGCATCAATCTTTGCATAACCCATGTAGCTTGCAGTCAACATTGCAAGAGCCCAAGAAAGGACGCCAGCAGGGACAAGAGTCGCCAAAAGATCCTTAAAAGAGAACTGTGAGTCATCATCTTTCATCTCAACATTTTATACTGAATGTGCTCCTACTAAGATCAATATACAAACTAGGTTTTTTTATGTGGAGGCTGCTTGTAATTATCGCTTTTGCGGGAGCACCTGCTTACGCTGATATTACCCATAAACTACAGAGCTCAGTCCAGCTGACTGTTGACGCCGCCGCAACGAACGCAATGAGGCTAGGCTCCTCGTTTTCCGTCAGCGGCAATGGTGTAGATACTACTGATGGCACAACTGCAAATACTATCTCAGCCGGAACAATAACTCAAGGTGTATATGCGCCAGGAACTATCTCTGTTACGCAAGATACGCCTGGTAGTGCGTTCTCTTTTAGTCAGTCCTATATCGCAGGGGATGCAGTTCCAAGCTCTGCTTCAACCGTAGGAGCTGTACCAAACTTCTCCAGTGTGACAAGCACGTCAGCTGGGACAGCAGGCAGCTTGGCTGGCACCATCACATCTGCAGGTGCAGTCTCTGTGACCGCAGGTGGAGCTGGAACAACTGCTACAGGACAACACGTAAGTGAAATCACTGTCCGATAGATGGACCGTTTACATGAGGGAATTGCTCTAGGTTTTACCCTAGGACTACTTCATGGATTAGTGCAGCCTGGCTACTCAGTGCCTGTTGTACCTAACTTCACGCAAGGCAGTTTGACCCAAAAAACAGAAACAACTTCTGTCGTGACTGAAGTTATAAATTCTATGGATTACAACACGGGCTACCAATACTCCGTGACCGGCACTAATATAAAGAACACAGGGAACAGTATTGCGCCCTCCACAACTGCTGGAAATAGCAATACTCTTAACGGCGTTACCAGCACATGGACAACACTAGATGCTGCAAACAAGCCAAGCTGGTCAATAATCGACAACACCAAGGGATTTCAATTTACCGAGACGCTTCAGGCTCCTGGTTTGGCAAATCACACGATTGTAAACAGATCTACAGAGATAAGAAGCGTCACAGAAAGTACATCCATTTTCTCGCAATAGGGATAGCATCTTTGCTTGGGGCACCCTCATGGGCAGCTGATGTCGGAGGTGTCAGCGCCACTGCAAACCCAATTGCTAACAGCAGCGGAAGCGTAACTAATCAGGCTATTCAGGTACTTCAAGGACCTTATATCACTAATACTTATGGGGCCGGTATTCAATGCCAAGGGCCGACCCTTAATGTCACACCGTTTATGACACGGACTGGCTCATTTCAACAGCCTTTCGAAGACTATTACAACGACCCTGTCTATGACACCAGTGATTTAAATGACGACGGGGTACTCGACAACCCTGGGAAAGTTCTGTATTACAAGCCAGTAAGGACAGGCCAAAAAAATAATTTTAGCTGGAATGCTGGCCTCTCTGCAACGCTTTCTATACCTCTCGACGGAGGTCTTCAATCAAGGTGTAAGCGAGCTGCAAATGCACAGATTGCAATACAAGAACAAACCTTGGCCAATCGAAGGCTTGATTTTGAAATTGCGCGTCTTAAAAATTGTGGCGTATTAGCTAAGCAAGGTATAACGTTTCGTCCTGGCTCACAGTTTGCAAAAATATGTGCGGACATTGTGGTAAAAATGCCCAATGAAACTGTGTCTCCTCATGTGCACCCTATTTCTTTAACGACCGTCTTAGAGCCAGAAGAGCACGATTCCGGTCCCGCTGAGCAAGGACACGCTCACGGACTGACTCAACCTTTGTCTTCTTCCCAAGTACGTCAAACAGTTTCTTCTGGGTCTTCTTCACAACAGGCTTCACCAGCTTTAGAAGCAAGTCGGCAAGCGGCTTTGCTAGGAGGGCCGCTGAAGTCGCAACAATAGCGATCGAAGCTGTTGTCGTGACCTGCTGAGGTGAAGGCAGGTAATCAGTTAAGGTTACCTTTGCTTCCACTGGCTGAGTCGTGACAGTTTCCGCAACAGGCTTAGCTGGTTCTTTTGGTGTTTGTTTATTGTCCTCTGCGTTCGGTGAGGTTGCCTGGGGCAGTTTTGCGGGTATCTCTGGAGTTGCAGGAACTTCTGGCGGCTCTGCTTTATAAGCTGGAGCAGGCTGTTCAACGGTGTAAATCAGATCCTGCGGAGAGTAATCTAGAGGTGTGAAGGACGGTGCGTTTGCATTGCAGTAGGTCTTCACA
>MDTG01069734.1_pt1 | contig 22368 bp, 11 predicted proteins | sample 811421 | NCBI WGS metagenome assembly MDTG01 (sample SAMN05326645, study PRJNA326480) | marine metagenome | isolation source: seawater | place: Pacific Ocean: South East | collected 2011
AGGTTCATTAGGAGGTTTAAATAAATTACATGATTTTAATGTATTAGTTGGTAAAGAAATAATTGTTATGCCAATAACATTCTCAAAAGAAAAGGATACAGTTGTAGTATCCCATAGAGAATATTTAAGAACAATGATTCCTTCAACTATTGAAAAGTTAAATGAAACAATAAAAGAAGAAAGAACAGGTTTTGTAACAGGTACAACTAAGTTTGGTGTATTTGCTGAATTTGATGAATGTTTAACTGGTCTGATTCCTAAAGCTGAATTGAGTGAGGAATACCAAAAGGCTTTAGATGATAGAAGTATTAAGCCAGGCGATTCTATAAAATTTTGGACTAAGGAAGTAATTTCAGATAGAAAAATTATATTAAGTCAATTAGGACCTAAGATTGATTTATGGGATGGTGTAGATGACAAATATAAACCTATGATGATTGCTGAAGGTAAAGTAACTAAAATAACTTCATACGGTGCATTTGTTGAATTGGAGAAAGGTATCAGTGGATTAATTCATAAGTCCAAACTAAAGGGTGCTGATTTATCTAAAGGTGATAAAGTAAATGTAAAAATTGGAAGTGTGAATGTTAGTGATCGTAAGATTACAATGAACATAGCATAACCTATTCCTGGTTTGAATATATAAACAAATCAGGAACTACATGTACACTAACGAACAATTAAATGCTATATACTCATCCAAGATTGGGTTAGAATTTGAATTCTTTGCTAATGAAGGTTTAGATGAGGTTAAAAGAAGTCTTTCAAATACCTTAAATAAACAAATAAGAATAGAAGAAAAAGCTCACAGTGACTTTGTACCATCTGATGAAGTCTATAAATTGGAGCCTGATAATTCTGGTGGAACTGGTATGATTGAATTAGTTACCGGGCCAATGCCGTTTGTTGAATCAAAACTTGTTATTGCTAAAACATTAAAATGGATTCGTGAAAATGGATCTACTAATGAAAGATGCTCTATTCATATTAATGTAGCTTTTGATGGATCTAAATTAGGGGTTCCTGCAAATGTATCAAATTTAGACATTGGTAAATTTGTATTGAATTTTAATGAAGATAAAATATATGAAGCCTTTCCTAACAGAAAAGATTCTGTTTATGCTAAGTCTATAAAATTTATTGTTCCTTTAAGTGGAATGACACAGCCTTCTCCAGAAAGAATTTCATGGAAGAATTACATGTTTGTATCTGAAAAATATTATGGTGTTAACTTTTCAAAGTTACAAAAGAATTATATTGAATTTAGATATTTAGGTGGAAAGGATTATGAAAAGAAGTATAATACCATAATGAATTTAACAGAACATTTTGTTATATCATTATATGAAACATTAATGTATCCTCAATATACTACAGATGATTTAAAGAAATTAGATGTTATTTTAGAACAGCACAGTGGAATAGTTGAATCATATAAAGACTATCAAGCATTTAAGAAAAAATTTCCTAAAGTAAAATTAATGGTTGATCTTAAAACCTATGATCAAATTGTAGAAACATTTTATCCTAAAATGAGAGAAGGTGTATTTAGACTTTTAACATTGGCTGGATTAAAAGAAGGTCTTATTAATTATGATGCTGATACAGGTAGGCTACAACTAAAGAATGCTGAATTAATGAGATGCTTTGAAGTAAAAGGAATAGATCTTGTTGATTGTAAAATTCAAGGTAACATTTTAAACTGTGATATTTTTAGTTCTGAATTAATAAATTCTTCTTTATTTGAAAGTAATTTATTTGGAGCATCAGATGCATCTGATTGTAAGATAGAGGATTCTTATGTTAGTAAAAATGTAATAGTTAAAGATTCTTATGTATTCGGACCAAGAGGAGTATTCAGTGGAGAAATGGATGGCGGTATCTTTAGAAAAGGAAGAGCTACCAAAATGGCTAGGTTTGAAAATACAGAAATAATTGAAATAGAAAAAATATAAAATAGTATGGCTAATAAGAATACTTATTGTAATGATCCAGATGAAGCTGCATGTTTAGATGCATTAATTAAAATAATTAATGATGATCTTACAATTGCATGCTAAATACCATTCACGGTTCCTAAAAAAGAATTGGCTAATATTATAAATAGAGCTAAACAATATTTTTATAAAATTTATGAAGATAGTGTTGAACAGATGTATATTGCTTTACCACCTGGAGCTGTGAATACTCCAGATTTTAAACAAGGTGTACCTTTTGGAACTGGTGTAGATAATGAAACAATAACTAACAAGAAAAATATTAATAATCCTAGAGGTATTATACAAATGCCGTCTAGGGTATATTCAGTTAATGATGTATTTGAAATTGGTGGATTCAGCGGAGAAGATGGTGGATTTGGACAAATGAGTTTTAATGCTGATGATGTAGACTTTTCCATTGATAAATTTATTTATGATGATGTATATGGTGCAGGTATTGGTAGTGAAAATCTAATGTACTATGTTGTTAATTCCTTATTTATGGATAATGCAAGACAGGTACTTCTTCCTCAAATATCATATACATTTAATAGGTTAACTAAAAAGTTTAGATTCCAAGGTGAGTTACCTAAGCGTGCAGTTATTTTTGAAATATTTTCTACAATTCCTGACTGTGCATTGTTTGAGGATGAAGCTTTTCAAAGATATGTTATAGGAATGGCCAAAATTCAATTATCTAGAATCTTAGGAACATTTTCTTTTAATCTTCCAGGTAATATTACTATTAATTATGATATGATCTCATCTGAAGGTAGAGAAGAGGTAGATAGAGTAGTAGAAGAAATTAAAGGTGATGAAGGGGTTGACTACTTTTTTACTGGATAATTATAATCTGAAAGCTATTAAAATAAAAGAGAATATATAATAAAAATTAGTGTTCTTAAATGATTAGAGATATTTATAGTAGAGATGCAGAAGCTCCAAAGTATAATGAACAAACTTTAGAGGTTAGTGATAAGTTATCTCAACTCATTTTAAAAATAGAAAATTGTCTTTTTACTAGAAAAGGCGATGTTTTAGGCTCACCTAATATGGGAGCCAATTTAGATGAATTAATATTCTCTTTAGTGTTAAATGAAAATACCATACAGAATGCTATTAATGGACAAATCACTGCTTACTGTTTACCAGATTTAGCAGGATTTGATGTTGATACTAAAGTAAGCTTCTTTTCTACAGTAGAAAGAGATGGTTGTTTAGTGGATATTTTTGTAAATGAACAAAGAGTTATTGGGGCTCTTTTTTAAAATAATAATGTAAATGTCATTTTTTAGTAAAACAAGATTAAAGGCTACTGAGTTATTTGAAGATTCATTTGAGTATCTTCAAAGGACTTATGACCAGGCTGTTGAGGTATTTACTCCAGCTTCTCCATTTGGTCAAATCTTAACAGTTGTTTCCAACTTAGGTGAAATGATTTTCTTTTATATAGAGGCTGTTGCAACTGAACTTAATATTTCTCGAGCCAGAAATATTGAATCTATATATGGATTATCTAGATTAACAGGACATGATCCTACAAGAGGTATATCTGCAAGAGGTATAATTGGATTACGATTAAATACAAGTGCGTCTACACTTCTTAATGGTGACTATGTTCAAATTATGAATGGGAGTACTTTTCAAATAGGACAAAATGGTTTAGATTATTTTTTAAGGTTTAACAGTGATTTTATAAGATTAGATAAAACAACAAAAACATTTGTTAATGTTGAAGTTATTCAGGGAGTAAAAGATGAGCAATCTTTTACAGGATCAGGTAATCCTTTACAAAGTTATAACCTATCTACCAAAGAACCTACAGACCAATTTTTGGTTGGTGTTTTTGTAGATGGTGAAAGATGGGAATTAGTAGATTCATTATATGATATGAATAATGGGCAAAAGGCAGCTATGGTTAAAAGTAGTGTAAATGGTGGATTAAGTGTATTCTTTGGAAATAATCAATTTGGAGAACCACCTGCATTAGGATCTAGAATTAGAGTAACTTATGTTAAGACGAGAGGAGTTGCTGGTAATATAGGTGGTAAACAATTAGACATTAAATTTGCAGACCCAGGAACAGATTCATCTGGTGAACAAGTAGATCTTAATGAAATTCTTGCAATGAACATAACAAGAAATCCTATGTTCGGTTCTGATTCTGAAGATCCTAACTTTACAAGATTGATTGCACCATACCAAAGTAATTCATTTGTATTAGCTAATCCTAATAATTATATTTACTATTTAAGTAAGTATGATTTTTGGTCTTTTATAGATGCATATAATACTAAGAATGATGAATACTTAGATGATGATAATATTATTTACTTGTTTCTTATACCAGATATTAAGAAAAAATTAACAAGTGATTTAGATTACTTTAGTGTTCCTGAAGAAGAGTTTACTATGACTACACAGGAAAAAGAAATGACATACGAGATTCTTAATAAAAGTGGAAGACAGGTAGTTACAGCTGAAACTAGAATTATTGATCCAGTAATTAAAAGATATGCTCTTAATATTGTAATAAGATGGTTTGAAAATTTTGACAAGGATGCTATAAGAATTGAGATAAGAAAAAATTTAGATGATTATTTCTTAAATGTAAATAGAAGAGATAGAATTCCAAGATCTGATATTATTTCTATAATTGAAAATGTTGAAGGAATTGATTCTGTAAATGTGTTCTTTATTTCTGAAGAAAATGAAAAAGCAATCAGAGATGGGTTTTACTTTGTTCCTGTTTATGGTACAGATCCTGTAACTGACCAAAGAGTATTAATAGAAAATAAGAAAATAGTTTTAAAGAAAGGCCAAGATCCACAATTAGGATTAGATAGCTTTGGTGATGTAATAATTGAAAACAATGATATAGCAATTATCAGAGGTGGTTGGAAAGATAGAAATGGTACTTTCTATGAGCCAATACCAGAAGCTAATAAAATAAGTTCTTTAAATGTATTCTATAAAGAAGAGATTGCAAACAACCTTTACAATAAAATACAGCAAGAAAAATATAATAAAGCTAAAAGAAACAGAGGTACTACGATTGCAACAGGTGCTAATGCTGCAGGTTTAAATACAGGGAGATTACAAGAAACTCCAACACTTAAAGCTTTAAAAGGAAAGTAATATGGCAACAGTAAAAAATAATAGAACAGGGTTCCCTAGTTTATATAGAGCTACATATGAAAGAGGATGGCAATTAAAGAATACAGGATATGACTATTCTAAAACTTTATTAAACATCACAATGTCAAAATATATGTTTAGAAATATACACCTAGGAAAGTTTTTAAGTGATTACTTAAATCCTATAATGGTTTTTTATGTCAACAAAGTTAAGTACTTGAGAATCTATTTTAATTTTGCAGTTCCTAAATGGTATGAAAAAATAAATTAATAAGTAGTGGCAAATTGGCAGCATTTATACTTCTTTGATAAAGAGGGAAAAAATTATAACATGGAATATGACAGCTCCGCTGATATGTGGACTGGTGATATTTTCTTGCCTCAAGTTTCTATTGATTTATTTGAAGTAGGTCAGATATTTATTTTACAAAAACTTATTGATAGCGCAAGTGGAACTTTTATGTTCGGCTATCCTCATGCTGTTAATGAACAATCTACCGGTGATGTTTGTGATTGGAATGTAAGTTGGGATACTGAAGATCCTAAGGAAATATTTCTTTTTCAATTTAATAAAGATTTTAACACAGGTACACAATCAGCATTAGTACAAGAACCAGATGGACCTCCTCTTATAAAAGTAGATAATATGATTGCACCATTACAATATGATGCCAATCAAACAATAGATCCTATCACTGGTTATATTACCACAAATGATATTGTATCAGAAGCATTACAAATAGATATAACATTTTCTTCTCCTAATGAAAATACTTATAGAAGAAAGTTAGTTATAAGAGATGAATGTACTAACACTATAGTAGCAGAATTTACTGTTTATGCTGAAAGTATTGAAGAAGATGAAAGATTAAGAGTTATGACTCAAAATATGGGTTATAATGTTATTGCATCTGATAGTACAGTTTTTAGAGATACAAATTTAAAGAAGCTTTACCTGACTTTGTAGAAATTAATCTAAAGAGAAAAGAAATTATGATGGAGGGTAGTAACATTTATCCTTTTATCGGTTCTTATAAAGGTTTAATAAATGCTATTAAGTTTTTTGGATATGATAATTTAAAGCTTAAAGAATTTTGGAAAAATGTAAATGCTAACTCTCCACAATTTGGTAAATATATTCAAAGTAACAGTATAGATTTATTTTCACCTACTGCTCAGTTTGATGATAAACAAATAAGCTTACCTAATAAAAACTTTAGGAAGACTAGTATGTTCGAGCTTATTTATAGAATTAACAGAATTGTTCCAGATAGATTTGATGATGAAGATTTACCTGTTGTAGAAGAATTACAAGATTTTACAATTGAAGAAATTTTAATTAAATTATTTGGACTAAAGAGAAAATTAGAAAAAGAATACCTTCCACTTAATGCTCACATTAAAGGAATTACAGCAGAAGCAGATTACTTTGGTTTATTAGAGGTTACAAATACAATAAGTAAAGCTGAGACTAATACAATTAGAGCTGGAATTAATACAGACTTTAAAGTAGCCCCGGCTGCATGTACTTATTTAGAAGACTTAAGGAGATTTGATGATTTTTGTTTGGAAGAAGCGGCAGTCGTTGGTCAAGCTATAGTTAATTTTTGTAATGCATATGTTGCACCACTTTCTGGAGCCGGTGGTAAATCGGCAGTTGGCCAAAACTTAATTGTTGATTTTGTTCCTGGTCAGATTTTACCTCCGCCGCCAATAGGACCAGATCCTAATAGTGTACTTGGTGCATTAGAGGATGGTGGTAATGTAACAATTAATGCTGCTGCTGGTGTATATGCAGCTTATTTTGCAAGGTATGCACCAGGATTAAATAAATTTGCCGGATTAGATTATAAGCCAGGATATTCTTCTGAATATTTACCGGATCAACCTGGTACTCCAACAGGTGCATTAATTACATTAACTAATGATAGTTTTAAAAACTTAACATGGGATAATATTGATAGTACATGGGAACAATTAACAAATGCTAATGATTTCTTTACATTTGATTTTAATGTTCAGGGCGCAGCAGTTGGTGATACTTATACTATCAGTGATCCTGATACTGGAACATCTGCTACTCATACTGTAGTTTTTGGTGATACTATACAAACAATAACAACATCATTATTTAATCAGGTAGCCGCATTTAAGACTGCACAAACTGACCCTTGGTTATGGTTTGATTGGTCACAGGTTACTAATGATATAGGACCATGTATTAGAGGATATGGTAATGATATAAATAGATTTAGAACTAGCGTTACTTTGGCTAATCCTGCAAGCGGTGGTCAATTTACAAGTATTCAATTACCAGGAGAAACTTTATTTACTTGGGATGGTTTAGAATCAGGTAATTTTACAGAAATAGAATGGACAATTTATAAAGATGCAACTGAAGTCTCTCCAGCATATTATTTTCAAATTAGAGGAAGTATTGGCCAATATGGAACTTTACCGATAACTTTACCTTATGTAGGTAATTATAATGTTGAAATGAAGTTATTTGATTTATACAATAATATTTCATCATCAGTTAAGCATGATGCAATTTGTGTTGAGGCTAGAGAAGTTGAATATTCTGGTTGGTACCAATCTAGAAAAAGAACATATACATGGTCAAGCGAAGGAAAATACACATGGAAGAATTATGGATCTTTATGGGATTTACCAATTTCACCAACAGTGACTTGGGAAGAAGAAACTCCAAGTTTATATGATTCACTTGATAGAATTAATGCTATCTTAGCTACTTTTGGTTTAGGTACATCTACAGATTTTCAATTAGCAAATTTCCAAGATGATGGTAAAGCTAGTTTTAGTGGACCATATCAATGGAAAAATTTAAATAGCAGATTATGTACATGGAATAATGGATACCACTTATGGTGGGAAATGACAGCAACTACTGGTGATACACCAGCATTTTTTCAATTTAGTGAAATGCAACCTAATACTTATTTACAAATTACTGATATGGAAGGTAATGTAGGTACCCATTTCTTTGATGCAACAACAGATACTTTAGGTGAGGCAGTTTCACAACTTAATGTTAGCACGAATTCTATTATTAATAAATATGTATATAATTTAGTTTTAAATTCTTCTAATAGTGAAATGTTTGTCCAGGCTGTATCTCGATATTTTGGCAAACATGGAGATTTTAAATCTGTTGATATTGTAGATGGAAACGGTCTTAGGGTTTGTGCATTAGGTACAGGAAATGGTACAGATTATTTAGGAGGGCCTCTATCATCAACATCCCTTTATCCACCTTTTACAAAATTACTTCCTATAAATGGAATAACACTATTGGCATTACCAGCATTACCTAATGCTCCGGCTGTAACTGATAATTTTGTTGAGAAGGTAGCTAGGTGTGTAGAAATGATATTAGATCCTTCTGCCTCTGGTATAACCTATAATAAACAGGCAGCGGTATTACAAAAAATGCAGTCATTAAAAACTATTCAGCGAATAGGTTATGTTGGAATGGGTGAATACAGCCCAGCTTTAGAAACATTACCAGGATGGGATAATACTAATGACACAAATGCCAATGTAGATTTTGTATTTGAAAATACTACATTGAGTCCTGCTTCACAAATAACTGAGGTATTGGAACATGTTCTTCATACTATAACTACATTTGGTTTACCAGGTGCGTATCCAAATGTATTCAATCAAACATCACCTTCTGGTCCAACTTTTGATGCAATGTCAGAAGCAATCGCAAATGGTGTATTTGATACTTCAGGTTATGTACAGCAACCTGGACAAACCATTGATGAATATCGTGCATTATTAATGAGAGAATATTTATACTTATTAATATATGCTGAATGGGATTTTATTACTACTTATGTTAGTGGTGGATCTTTAGCACCTGAATGGACTGCTGATACTGGATTAGATACTGGAGTTCCTGGAACTATAAGTGTTCAGGTTAATAATCCATTAGGGCATGCTCTATATACAGATTACATTAGTAAATTATTAGCAAGACCAAGTACTACTATATTAAATACAATTTTTGCAACCTCGGCATCACCATCTGGTTATGTACCATTTGAAATAGATCCTAGTGGAGGAAATATAGATTGTTTAAGTAGAATTTATAAATCAAGCCAAAGTATAACCAGTAATCCAACCTGGGGTACTTCAAAGTTTATTAATGATGGTAAAGTATTACCACCGATGACATGGGCGATGTTTGTCTATGATAAATGTAGAATAGTTGGAAAGGCTGCTCCTAGATGGATCATCTCTAATACTACTAATTCATCCGTGGCTGATATATATTTTGAAAGCAAGTATCTAACATATCTTTTTAAAGACCCAGGAAAGTATATGATAACATTAGAACTTACTGATACTAATGGGAATAAATATAAAAAAGGTAGAAATATCTTAAATATAAAAGAGATTGAAAGATCTCAACAAATTTAAAACAAATATAAAAAATGGCAATCAGCGTAACAGAAATTTTAGGAACCGATTCTTTATCAGGATCGAGGTTAGTTATTAATGATAACTTTAATGTTCTTGCTAGTGAAATTAATGCAATGGAGGTGTATTTTGCCCCTTCTTCAGGTACTATTAATAATCTTAATAATGTTTCTACTGAAGCATTAAGAGTAGGTTTAAGTACTATTTTACTTGATGTTAATGCTAGTACTTTTGATATTTTAACGAATGTTAGAATGACTGGTAATTTAAACATGCAAGGTAGCAGCATTTTTAGAAATGATACCAATCCAACTACTCTTGATGATGTAGAAGGTGGAGTATCAATGACTATTAATGTTGGTACTAGTACTGCGATACCACCTTATTCAGTTAACAGAATAGGTAATGCAGATATTACAACTAACTTAGATATTTTATTAGCTAATGGTACAATAGGACAAGAAATATTCTTTCTTTATTCTACCGGAAGTGGTGCAGTAGTGATAAAAGGTGTAGCAGGTAATTTAGTAACTACCGGTGTAGCAGACGAAATCACATTATCTAATTTAGGAGAAACAGTACATCTTTTAGCAATTGACAATGGAGCTGGGCAACCAGTTTGGTTTATCGTCGGTGGTGATGGATATGTACTATCATAATAATTAAAGAAAAAAGTATACATGGCAACAACGCCCTTAATCAGAACTCCCCAAGCAGACGGTGGATCGTTTTATACGTTCTCTTCATCTGCTAAAGACTTATCTAGGACTCTCAATAATGATGAGTTAAAATTAGTCTTTTCTAAGTTTGTGCTTCTTAATTTACCAGATTTTGATAAATTAGGTGGTGGTGTAGGATTTGGACAAGACCAAAACTACATGCAATTTGATACTATAGATGGTATGATTTGGAATGGTGGATTAAAAGGTGATCCTAATGTTAATTTTACTGAAAGTCTTCAGAATTATGCGCTGAATATTGAAGAACTTATTATCAGTGATCCAACATATGATAACACTACTAATCTAACTGTAGCAGAAAGAGTATTTTTTAAATGGTTAAAGGAAACTGGAGCAATGAGATTTAGGGAAGCTACCGTATTAGAGAAAGGTAGTGCTGTAGTTGGTCCAAGGTTTGTAGAACAAGATGATGATCCAACTTCATTAACAGACCAATACAGAAGAGTAGTCAAATACATTGGTGAAATTGATATTGTAAATAATGTAGATAAGGCCGGAGAAGCTTATACAGAATTATATATTAATGTACCAACAGAAGTGGGTGGAACACCTACAATCCTCTTTGATACTATATCTGATAATAACTATCAACCTTCATTAAAAATTCAAGGAAAGGATGAGTTTATAATGGGAAGAAATGCTGCGACTATCCACCCACAAGGTTTGGATATGTTTGCCTTTTATGATTATGACCAGGCTTTACAAGGAGCAGGGCCTGCGGGTTATAGTGATCCTAATGCCAATTGGATGGATGAACCAACACCACCTAATACAGTTGATTCTTATTTTACTGAACCTAATACTTTTACAAGTGCTGCAAATATAAAAATACAAAAAGTACCTTCTGACTATAATAATCCTGGAGGATTTATTGGTGTTAGTTATATAAGAAGTGAGTTAGATGGTATTAGTGTAGATTTTAATCCTAATGATTATCAGCAAATTGTACAAGATCAAACTATCAGCACCATACCACAATTTAACGGTACTGATTTAGCTGAGTCATTTGAATTTAATGCTGTATTAGTTTACTATGATATGGTAGACTTAAGTGATTCATCTAAAACAAAAACAAACTTATATGGTATTTTAGTATTAGATAATGTGACACCTACAACTGATGGTGGCTTTATACAAAGATATCCAAAATATAAACCTAATCTTGTAACAGGACAAAATGGTAACAGTTATGGTTTTAAAATTAATTTAAGATTTGATGCTTCACCTGGATCGGCTGGTATTGATACTATTGTTAATGATTATAATACATTCTCAATGGGATTATTTTCAGACGCATCTGCACAATTACAAGCATCAGCACAAATATTCCAAAGACAGCAGTTGGAACTGACTGATATGGAAATAAGATTAAATAGTTTAGAAAATTCTGTTAATGCCGTAAGTACTTCTGCATTTTTACAAGAACAGATTAATAGTTTACAAACTCAAATAGATAATGCCTCTTTAGCCTTTGCAAGTAGTACTACATTACTTGATTTAATTGCAAAAAATTCTGAGGAGATTCAATCTTTAGCAAACGGAGAAGTTTCGCAAACATTACAATATAATACTGATGTTGTTAGACAAGGGCCAGGAATAAGTGTTAATACTAATACACCTAACCAAATTCAAATCTCTAATAATGTACAAGCATATAATTTAATGGTTCCACTAAATACTGGTGATGTACAAATAACTGCTGCTAATCCTTTAAACTTAAATGTAGTAGATCCTTCTGTATTTGCAGACTTACTACCTTATACTAATATGTTAAGATTAGACACTATCAATCAAGCAAATGGAGATATCTCTATTTACATTGATGATACAGATGTACAGTGGAAAACTGGGCAGACTATGAGGTTAACCTTTAATAATGTTCCTCTTATAGGATCAAGAAATATAAAAATATATACTGATGCGCCAAGCCGACTTAATACAGGATCGTTTGGTAAATTGATTGCAACTATACCAAATTCAAAACTTAGTGAATTACCTATCATTGATTTGATTTGTACAGAACAAGGTGTACTAAATTTTGTATATGACTGTATTAAATAAATAATAAAATTGAAACCTAGATAAATGGCTGAAAATAATTCCATACAAACCTTGTTACCTGAACTGTTAAGACTTTTTAACAATTCATTAGAGAGCTTTGAAAAAGTAAATCAAGCAATTACATCAAGCCGAGATTCTGTAACTGTCAATATACAGAATAATGATGGTACAAATTCTAGGCTTACAATTCCAAGTTTTGGCTTTCTTAAAAATTCAGTTGATAGATTAAACACAAATATTAATACTATTACTAATTTTAATGATGGAAACAGTTCAATAAGATTAGCTGATGGTACATTTAGAAAATTAGTTTTAGCAAAGTTACCTACAGAAGCACAAGACTTAACTTCACTAAATTCAATTAATGAATTTGATATTAAGCCTAATTGGTTTTTTGAAGAATTAATCAATCCTTTATTATTTGTATCTTTTGATATAACTGGACAGGCTCCTATTGATACTGAGAGGGCTATTATTCAAAGATATATTTTAGATACTAATACACAAAGTAAAATTAACTTTTTTGAATCTCAATATAATGGAAATGCAACAATTGATTATGATACCTTTTTACAAGAGATTGTAGAAAAGAACATTTCTTATGTATTAGATGAAGCTGTTGTAGATTTACCACCAAGAGAGAAAAGATTTTCAGGTAATTTCAGTGTAGTAAGAATAGGTGAAGAAAGTGTAACGGAAACAATTAATGGTGTTGAACAAACAACCGTACAAAAATTATATAAGCTTAATAAAATATTCTATAGTGATTCTGAGGCTGACTTTGAAGATACTGTTCAATTAAAAGTTGGTGATAGCTTAGAGGTTGTATCTACACCTATTGATACAAGATATACAGTAACACAAATCGATACTAGTACAAACTCTGTTATTGTAAGATTACAAGAAGGAAGCAGAACTATAAGTATAGGTGCTGATGTTCTAAAAATAGGATCTTCATTAAGTGATACATTAGAGGTAGATGTTACGGTTGGTTTTAATGAGAGATGTGTTACATTTATTAAACCTATAGATCCAGATTCTAAAATTCCTGCAGTTAATTGGTCTCCAGGAAGTGGATTTTATACAAACGATTTAACAACTATTGATTCTAGTGGTAATGCACAATCATTGGCTGATTATTATCAACAGAATGCCGTTGACTTTGGAAGATATCTTTTATCTTTTGCACAGGATAAAATTCCTACAAGTAGAGAAGGATTAGTTCCTAACCCTCCAGTATTAAATGCAGACGATTTTGCTGTTTCATTAATAAATGGACAAGTTAGTAATTCTGATGCAGTAGTCCAACTTAAAGATTTAAATAATCAAAAAAATACAATAGAATCTACATTAACTGAATTAGACACTGCGATTGCTCAAAGTAGAACTAAAATTCAAACTACCAATTATACCACGGAAGTTGAAAGAGATGCTGACAAAAATGCTTTACAAGGTTTAATTACAGAAAGAGCATCACAGGCAAAACTGTACTCATCTGTAGTAACAGAAATAAGTTCTTTTGCTTCTGATAATTCAATAAGTAGTGTAACACCTAAGTACAGAGTAAGAGGTTTCTGGGCTATGCCTGAAGAAAGGTCAGCACCAGAGACAGGTATTCAGGATATAATTAAATTTAAGTACCGTTACAGATATCTTTCAGCTGATGGTGCTGCTAACCCAGTTAAACAATTTACTTATACTGATGGATCAGGAACCAGCCAAGGTGCATTTTCTAATTATGTAATAGTAGATAGTGTATTAAGACCTAGAACAAGAAATTCTATAACAGGCCTATATGAGTGGACTCCGATAGATGATGATAATGCAGATTCAGTAAATATAAATCAATTAGATATTCCTATTAGAAAAGGTGAGCAAGTTGAAATAGAAGTAAAATCTATATCTGAAGCAGGTTGGCCATCTAATCCATTAGAAAGTGAATACAGTAATACTATAAGAGTTGAATTTCCAGCTGACTTAAGTTCGGATAGTGCAGTAGAATCTATATTAGCACAAAACCAGGAAGACTTGGCACAAGTTGCATTAAATGAAAACTTAGAATCTATTGACCTTCCTACTCACTTAAGTAGTTCATTTATTGCAAATGAAACTTATTTTGCTCATTCAAGTCCTGTAATTGCTTCTGGATTTTTATCAGAAAATCAAACACCAATTGATTTATTTACTAAGCTAACCGATATGCAAAATCAGTTAGATTTATTTGCAGAAATATTAAGTAATGCTCAAGGAGAAATGTCAACTACATTAGTTGATGATCAAGGTAATGTTACTAACTTAAGAAGAAACTCTGTGACTAAAGTATTTGCAGGTTTTTATTCACAAGATGTTAATGGCTTAGATGATCCAAGAGGTGCTATCATATCCAAAACATATTTTATTAATATTGGTAATAGATCACAGACTCCTTTACAATTAATTGCAAGAATTAAAGGAAGCAGAACACGAATGGTACAGCAATCAGAAAATCCTGCATTGTATTCTCCAGGTAATGTTGGAAACCTAATTGATGGATCTGTTATTTTACCAGCTACTTATGATTGGCTTGATAACAGTGCCGCCAATCAATCAAATGGTAGGGCAACATTTAGAGGAGATGATACTGATTATAACACAGTTAGAAAATATGATTTGACGCCAATATTATTAACTAACCCAGATGTTACTTCTAGTACACAGTATGGTCAAATGGTATCTATACCTCCATTTCAATCCACACAAAATAAGAACCAATTTATTTATGCCAGATATAGTGATGTATCTGCTGAAGGTGATTTTTATAGTTACATTAACCCTGCAGGAGATTATACATTTAATTTAGATACTATTGAAAATTTTTATAACACCGGTGCATTTCAAAATACAAGTTCTCCAACTACTGAATTTATATGGGGTGGTGGTTTTGATGCAAATGGTTTACCAACAACTACTCCTAATTATCCAGCTAACCCTAATCCAGGAGCTGCTGACGATGATATTGCTTCAGTTTCTATAGCTCATCCATTTTTAACTAATTATGAAGCATATAGAAATGCATACATAGCTTTGACAGGTGATGTTAATACATTGGCTGATTCTAGTACTGTAGTCTTTCCTTTAAATTGTACATCGACTGGAAATGGAACTGGTGCCGTTCTTTTTAGACAAAATAAATTTGCACCTTTAGCTTCAGATGAATCATTAGGAAAACAACAGTCAATATACCTAAATGAAAATGTTACTGACTTAAATGATTTATCTGGGACTTTACCTGTTGCATTTGGAACTGGGCAAAATTTAGAAGCTAGCCCTTCATTATCTTCGGCTGCATTAGCCAATCTCTGGGATCCTACCGCACCTGGTTATATTACTGGTGGTTATAGTAGAAATGCCAAAAGCTCATTTGAAGGATTTGACCAATACACGTTAGGTAAACAATCATGCGGATCTTATTTATTTGTGTCTTCAGATAATCATTCAAATATTCAAGTAGAAGGCGACTCTATACAATCTCAAAAAATTGTACAATTTGGCCAACAGAATTCGATTAGTATTCCTTTGGTATTTCAATATAGAATGACTGATTATTTTGGTACAACATCAGGTACAGGTTTAGGAAATATTGGAGGAGATATAAATGGATCTATTGTAAATCTTACTTATGCTAAAAGAATAGGAATCGATTTATATCCTAACAACTCAGATGTGGTACAATATGATATTGAGATATCAGCTAAGTATAGATCTGATAGATTAAGTATAGATGTATTCCCAGCTGCCACAGTTACAAAAGGGTTGAATGATTTAGAAAAAGTTGTAGCAGGATTAAGACCTTCATTAAATCAGACTGGTGTTGGTGTTAATCGACCTAGATCTCAATCTTTTATGAATGTTGATGGTGGCCAAGGTCCATTGACACCGTAATAGTCTAATTTATTTTAACTTTATCTTTGGTGAATAAATAAAAAAAGTGAAAGATAAATGGCTCAAAACCTGCTCGATAAGGCATCATATAGTTTAGTTAGAACAAATCCTAAATTAACTGGTAATGTAAAAGTTGTATCTGATGGTACAGATATTTACTTAGAATCATTTAGTGCTAATACTAGATTATCTTCTCAAAAATATAAAGCATTTAAGGTCGATGAAAATAGTACATACGATCGCGATGTTTTTAGATTCTTTGATTTTGGTAAATTTCCTAAAGAAGCGGCATACGAAATATTTCAAGAATATGAAGACGATGCTGTTCTTTCTAAATATGGAAATCAATATGAGATGTTTTATTGTGCTGGAACAAGAGCCGTTTCATCATCTTCATATTCTCAAAGTTTAGCTACATTAGCTCCTCTTTGGTTAAATGAACAAATACCTAATTATTTTGTAATTTTTAGATTAGATAATCCAGCTGCTGTAAATAATTTTAAAGCAGATGCAGAAAATGCTAATACCATAGATGCTCAGACTTCAGCAGCATTTAGTAAAAATGTTTTAGAAAATTGTACAGCAATAAAAACATTTGATTTAACTGAAGGTACTCCTTTAGGATCTTACATAAGAAATTATAGAAATCAAGAAACTTTTCCAGAAGTACCATTAAATATTTCATGGAGAAAAGATGAACCTATTTTATGGAGTGGAATATCTTATAAGAGCGGTGGGTTTACTTCATCAGGAAATTATGCATATCAAGATTTAGTTACTAAAGATTCTACTATTATGCAAGATGAGTATTTATTTACTCAAGGTTTTCAAAACAATGGCATATTTTTAGCTAATCTTTTAAATATGGAGTTTTTGTTTGATGATCCAACTGCCGATGATTATTCAATTAACAGGTATTTTGGTATGTATGTAAATGATGTTGAAGAAGGAAAGTTTGATATATCAGGAGAAGGTTTTTATAAAGGAACAGAAAAATCTCAGCTTCCTAAAATTAAAACAGTGACTGAGGTTTCTCAGTTTTTAAATACTCCTTTTGAATTAACAAACCCAGATGGAATATTATTATACTTAGATCCAGCAAAAACTGAAACGATTACTGGCCTTCCTACACCATCTCGTGTAGATGAAGTTGAGTCAATATTTTATGTAAAAGATAAAGAAGATGATTTTCATACTATTAAAAAAGGATCACGTTGGGATACTGACCAAATAAGATTGTTTGATACAAAAGTAGACATATCTTTATTTACAGGTTATAAAGAACCTGATACATTTGCAAATGCCAGTATTATTGAAAGACCCGGCGTAGCTCAAATGTATATAAAAGTACTGGATAATATTAATGAAGGTGCTTCAATAGAATTTTATGACGGTGTAGATTTTACTGGTGAAATATTTGCTAATAGTACATTAGCACCTGTACCAGGTAAATCTTTTCAAAAATTTTTTAATCCTAATGGAACTGTACAAGAAGTGGCCCAATCTATAACTTCTGCTATTAATAAAGGTATAGATGAAAATGACAGATTTTTTGAAGCTTCATACAATGATGCAACTGTTTATGTCAAATCAAGATTTAGTGGTACTCGTTTTAATAGATTAAATTTTAAAATGGATGTTCAATTTCCAGAGTTGTTTGATCAAATAGAAACATATCCACTTACAAGCATAACAGATCCTAATAAAAATTTTGTTGGTGGTAATGATACTAGAAATAGTTTACTTAAAGTTACTTTAGGTGACCAGGATAGATTTGAAAAAGGTAACTTTGTTCAGACTAAAGGAGGCTATGCTGAAATTGGCGATTGGGTACCTTACACAAATGAACCTATATTTGATGGATTTGATCAAATAATTGGATATAGAGATATTGATAAGTATGCCATTATAACTTGTAATGATAATCAAATTATGGTTACACGAACAAACCAAGTTGCTTTATATTCAGATTATAAACCTTCATTTGGTAGATTCTCATTTTTTGAGGTTAGAGATTTTGATTTTGATTTCTATAGTGATCTTTATAGCCAAGAAGGTGAATTAAGTTTTGAATTTGCTGAATATAATCAAACGGTTCCTGGTGTAGTACCTCTTCAATATACTGGTATAAGTAGTAATCCTCAGATTAGAAACTTTTATGATAATGGTGGTTTTTATAATCTCATTGGCTTATTATCAGATGCTGAAGATGAAAACCCTAATGATGAATATATTAAAAGTGAATATAATAGATTAGAAGAAAACTTTTTAACTTCTCAAGCTGCCATATCTAGAATTGCACCATATATTAATAAATGGGCATGGATTAATGACGGTAAAGATGTAAGAAACCATCCTTATAGATTAGATGTGAATGAAGCATTTGGTTTAAATAATTTTGCTCCATCTAAATGGGATAAGATACAGGAAGCTAGTGGATACACTCATGAGTGGTATTACTTATCAGAATTTCCAGAATATTTTACAAAGGATGCTATTGAAAATTCATGGAGTTATATTGATACTGCACCAGTAGATAACATAGAGGCTAACCCTATTACAGGTCAAGTTTTTGTTCCAGGAACTTTTCAAAATGTTACAAGAAATTACTTTGATGAATATTTCATTATACAAAAATTTACTACTGGTGGCTCTATTACAGAAATTGATAGACAATTAAGATATGGTAGATTTTCAGGTGGAGATGAAAAGAATTTTTCTGAAACTTTTTTAAGAGGTGTTAGAATTATTGCAAAAGATAAAGCAATAGGAACTGAAAAGTCTGATTTTAATGCTAGGTCATTATCTTATGTTAATAATGGTTCATTTAATGATTATAGATTTTCAGTTATATTTGTACCTAACTTAGAAAACAAACCAGAATTCCAAATTAAGTTTATAAAAAATGAAAAGTGGAAAACTATAGTTATGTTAATATCAATCAATTATGAAGTTGAGTGTATTAATAATAAAACTAAATCCATTATAGATAGGACAAGCTTATATTCACTAAATAGTAATTTTAAGACTATTGGTAATACTTGTGTACCTCAACCCGGTGTATCTTCTGCATATAATTACGAAGAAACTTTTATCAGAGGTTCTATTTCATTTAATAATTCATTTGTTGATCAAGATGGATTCCTTATTTTAAAATGGCAAATATCAAGCACCGGTGCTGTACCAGATTTAGTAAATGATGTTAGAATATTAAGTAATGGTACTTTTGGAGAAATTAAATTTGAGGTCCCTGACGGTTCGGGTGGAGTTGACAATTATAAAATAACTGGGATTAGCTCGGTAATAAATTCTAATACATTAAAAGTTAATAGTGGTGGTTTAACCAAAAATAATCTTGTATTTAATATTCCTAGCTCTACACCACCTAGTTCAATATTAAGAACTGTTGAATATAAAATTAGCCAAGGTGGTTATTTACAATTTACAAATAGATTAAATAATTCATCTTTTGGTGAAATATTTGATGCAGTGAATCAAGGTAATCCAAATATTATTTATGAAACAATTGATGTTAATGGTAATCAAGTCAGGAACAGTGATGGATCTTTAGCACAGACGTTTGGTATTGAATTAAGAGCACAAGCAGATATACTTAAATCTATTTATGTAGGAATATTACCTGATCCTGTTAAACCAACTGCATTTAACTTAACTGATGTTGTAGGTTATGATTTATCTTTACAAAAGAAACCTAGAATAACTCCATTTGCTAGACATGCAGGTTATTATGCTCCGTATGCTTTACCGCTACTTTCATTTAGAGACCCTTATCAAAATTTAGATTTTGATGATGACACTGGTGGAAATAATACAAGCGGTACAATTGTTCCTGATGCTGCCTATAAAATAAAAGTAATGGAATTGTGTAAATATAAAAATACACAATTTAATAGTAAAGATCCAAAATTTGGACAAATACAAAATTTCTTTTATCATAAAGTAAATGAACAAGATCCTTCCACTGTTTTAGAACTTTCAAAAGAAAGTGCTTTCCCTAGTTTATACCCTTTAATCAATGAGATAGGTATTGACTATAGAGATTTTTATATGTTCTCATCAAACTGGGAACCTTCATATTTTATAAAAAGTATTGATAAATCTCAAATACAAAAAGTTATTGGTACACGATCTATGTTTGAAAGAAAATCATTCTTCGGATCCAAATATTTAAAATGTCCAGAAACAATTGTATTAGAAACATTTAAACCTGAACCATTTGTGAAGGCCGCTATAAAACAACCAAGTTTAATTGATGGTACATTTATGTTTCAAGACCAACCTTCAGTTACCGTAAATAAAAGAGTAATTAGAACAGAAGGAGTTAGAAATACAAGAGCTATCAAAAAACAACCGTCATCACCTGTTGAAACATTTTATTTGTTTAATGAAAAAAGATTAATGGAATTTTTATTTACTCCTATTAAAGAACAGTTTGAAAAATATATAAAAGACTTATACGGTTGGGGTAATCTAGAAACATTGGAAGATGATGTAAATCAATATATAAGAGAAAACATATTAAAACTTTATAAGGTAGAAAGAGTTGACTTTTATACATTAGCAAGTAGAACTAAAGGAGGATCCACCTATAGCACAGCAGAATTAACAAATGCTGAAAAGATTAGTAATGGATTAACTATAAATAATAATATAGGCTCAAAAACTTTAAATACAAATCCATTTGATTTAAAGCTAATATATAATAAAAGAACAGGTTTCTCTGAATCATATGGGTTCAGTGTCACTATAGTTAAAAAATAACAGAAAAGAAATGCCAATCACTATACAAGAAATAATAGCATCAGATACTATTTCCCAGTTGGTGGATAAAACCAATTTTAATTTTGATCAAATATTACTGAATGGTGGTGGGCCTGCTGGACCCGCAGGACCAATAGGACCAGTAGGGCCGGCTGGTGGCCGAGGAGCAAAAGGTACAACTTGGTATGATGGTGCAGATGATCCAAATACTACTCCACCTACCGCTACACCCTTAAGCGGAGATTATTATTTACAAGACAGTAATTCTAACCCACCTTTAGCAACTGATGGTGATGTTTGGGAATATACTGGATTAACATGGTCACCAACTGGAATTAATTTAACAGGGCCAACAGGACCACAAGGACAGAGTGGCGGTTTCGGCCTTCGCTTTGGTGGACCTACTAATATATTAGAGGAGACTGCACTTTATAATGGTGTAATTGGATATGGGCTAACAGGTGGTGCTACTAGTGATAACCAAGGTATACCTTCTATTATGGTAGGTGGTGCTGTTTCAACTACCCCTTCTGGTGCTTTTACACTAGATAATGATTATATTATTCCTGATGCGGTTAGCAAAGAATTACAGTCTTTTCGTGCTTCTCTTTTAGTACACCAAAAAAATGCTACGTCAAAGTCAATTGTTTTTCATGGTGGTTATGGACCAACTGCTGCCCTTGATGATTTTTGGCAAGGTAATCTTGCTTTATTATCTAACATTAGTCTAGGGAAAGATGACCGATTGAGAATGGATGTACCAAAGGCTGCCACTAATCCTGTTGTTATAGATGATTTAATAGGTTATGAAGTTTTTGTACCACAGAGAGGACAGCAATATACTGCAGGTAAACAAATATCATTTGTCACAGGAACTGATGCAGCAGCAAGTGGATTTGGAAACGATGCAAACTTCACAATTGAGGTAAGAGAAGGATCTAATGTGGCAGGTAATAAGTTTGAAACTATAGTTAATGGTGCCGCCGCTCAATCTAAAATGCAGCTAGGAACTAGTTTTCCTATACCGAATACACAAAATAATAATATAGGAGACTTTAATCTTGAAGCAGGTAGAGTTAATATAGTTACTTCAGATTTTGGTGGTGCACCGGGAAATATAAGAATGCTTTCAGCCGGGACTATTTTATTAGATACTACCTTTGCCGGAGGTACAGGTGCAATACAAGCAAAAACTCTCGCTGGGAGTATTCTGTTAGAAACTTCGAGTGGAGGAAACAATGGAAATATTACAATAAGACAAGGTAGTAATAGTGGTAATGCTGAAGGAAACATTGCTA
>MDTG01118943.1_pt1 | contig 22366 bp, 9 predicted proteins | sample 811421 | NCBI WGS metagenome assembly MDTG01 (sample SAMN05326645, study PRJNA326480) | marine metagenome | isolation source: seawater | place: Pacific Ocean: South East | collected 2011
ACTCTATTTCAACTTTCTGAGCTACCGCGCTAGAAACTAAGCTACTTATTGTGTTGTGGAGGGTAAAGGTGACGTTTACGTCTAAAGCGTACCCCACATCCCAAGTAACTTTACCTGTAGAGAGGTTCTGCTCACTCACTCTTCTTAAGGTCATTACATAGGATGCGCCTCCGTCTACAATGTTGACAATCTCATGGTAGCCGTAGAAAGCATTTATTTGAGCGTCTGAAAGATCTCCTGCGCTACCTACGGAGGTGATTCTTAAACATTTCCCAATGAGAAAAGAAACGCCGTATGAGGTGATGGTCTGAGCCCCTTGTGATGGGGCAGAAGAACCTTCGGGATATACGGATATCTTAAACTCACTAGCACTAGTCGGAGTGCCTACAAGCTTGCCGACTAGTTTACCTTCAGAATGAGTGAGCTCTGCGGGTACAGCGATCTTATTTCTAAGGCCGTAATTTGAAGCTGTGCCTGCTGTTGCTTCTGTGTGGAAGTCTCCTGCTTTCCAATTAGAAAGAGGAGGCTCGAAGTCCATCGAAGCTGATGTCTCAGGGGGCATAACAAAGAAAGTAGTTCCCTCACTCTGAGGGGCTTCAAGCATACGAGACGCTTTCTTTCTGAGGAGCATAATCCCCGCAACATCTCCCCCTGAGTCGAACCAATCTGAAAGAGGAGTGCGGCTGGAAAGAGTAATCTCGGTTGAGGTCATAGACTCAACCCTGAAGATTTGATCCTGAGCTCGGTGAATGTCGTCTCTAGTTACATAAGTTGGAGGAGTCCAAGTGCTCGCCCATTTCTCATAAGAGTTACCTACATAGTTGACTACAAGATACAGCCCGCCGTGATCCGCTTCTAAGTCCTCTAGGGAGATGACTTCAGGGTTATCAGAAGCCTGACCAATACCGTACTCGGTGAGAATAGTCTTAGAGGCGTGATTGATCGTGAGGGTGTTTCCCGTATGGTCGAGAGTCCACGTCCAATCAACGAGAGGAGACTTGAGGGTGGCTCCTAGAACCTCAAAAGAAATAGGTGATCCTAATGAGGGCGCACCCTTAACACCTATTCTATTTGTATTCTCAGTGTAGGGGATGAAGTCAATATCTCCCACACCTGCCTGACCAAGACCTGTTCTGATGGTTAACTCTGAACTAGTGTCCGTAGCGTCCTCTACTCGGTACTCACTAGCCCAAGAGCCGTTGAGTCGAGAAAGACCTGTTTTTACCTCTTCAGCTCTAATGACTCGATCCCTTGAGAAACTCTCAGAAGAAGTGTCATTTGTGGCTTGGATTCCTTGAGCAGATTTCTTTAGACGATCAAGATCATTCGTAGAAGCCATAGGTGATTTCCTTCGCTTAATATTTTACATGAACCATGTAATGAAGGTGGTTGATTAAAGAATAATCAGAGGAATACAACCTCGTCCTCATCGAAGTTCTTTCCGTTAGACATCCTTAAGATTTCTATACCCAAAAGACCTCTTCTTTCTCTGAAGGGCGTGTTTGTAGCCATCGCGCTCGGGCTGTGGCCAAAGAACAAAGAACCGTCTGTTCCCTTTGTATTGTAAGGCAATACAACCTTTACAAGCACAGGACATTCACCCTCAGAGTTAGTGAAGAAAGAAGCGTTTCCGCCCACCTCTAACTCAAGGTCTGTGAAGTAGAGTGCTTCTTCTTTCAAGATGCCCTCTTGATACGAAATAAGACATCCTGCGCCGTCTTGGTTGATGTGCTGTTTACTAGGACCTTCGCCATCGTTTCTACCTACATCCATCCAAGTGGTAAGACCCGATACCTTGACGTAAATCTCAATACCCCTATCATCAGCCACAGGTACATTCCCCAAGTACCTGAAGTTCTCAAACTCAAGGCCGACAAGTCTTAGCTTAAATCGACTCGTACCTACCATGTTCTCAATAGACCCTGACTGAGAGAAAGAAACATCGAAAGCCCGAACGAAAGAAAAGTCTCTTTCTACGAAAGCGGAGGGTGTCGCTACGTTGTAGTTTGGTTGTCCGTAATACTTAGTGACAACGCCTGCTGCGTAAGCACCTAAATTATAAGTATTATCCCAACTAGCGTCGTAGTTCGCGTTCGGTACGAAAGAACTATTTAAATAGTCATCAATCGGACGAGTTAAGATACCCCTTCTAGGTTGCCCATACTTGCCCCCGCTCAAGACGTTATTTGCGAGAATAGGTAAGCCTCTCACTTGAGCGTTTCCTTCAACCCCTTGAGTTCCTGAGTAGACTGACCACTCCCAATGATAGTTATTTCTGAGATAGCCTGCGCTCCCATGCTTGGCGTTAGCTCCGACATCTGAAGTTGAACCGTCATCTCGCACAGAAAAAGCAATAGGGTTAAACCCTAAAGGCAAACCCCCTCCAATCAGATTATTCTCAGACGTGATGTCTGTAAACCTGTAGTCGATCCTGTAGGACTCGTCTAGGAAACGCTCTTGTGTGTCCTTTCTAGCCGTTAAGATACTGCCGTGAGGTTTTCTTCTCATAGGAACAACTGCCTCATCATAAGCAGAGAGGTTGATGACTGTACCTATCTGCCCCTTACCTAGCCCATGAACCGTAGTGATCCCTGTTTCTGTCTCTAAGAAATTGCCGTAGGTTGGAGCTGACCCTGTAGGATAAACCTCGTGAAGATCAAAGGTGTTCACGTCGAAAGCTACAGGCAAGAAAGCATTGTAGGTCAAAGCCCCTGTGTGAGTAACTAGACCCGCGCTGTCTACCGTAAACTCTGAAACACCGAAGTCAGTACCCGCAGAGAGTCTATCCCACTGAGTTATGTTAGGTGTCACATTATTTTGAGCTGTCGTAGCACCGCCAAGTGTCCATGTCGCTAAGTCTTGACCGTTTGCTGTTGCTTCCTCTTCTGTAGAAATCACCACTAAGAAAATAGGCTGAGGCGCGGTCAGTCTCCTAGCATATAGCTCTGACCCATACTCAACGTAGTATTTCTCACCCTCTACCGCTAAGAAAGAACCTGAAATCTCAGGGGAAGCCCCGTTCGTGGAGTTCGAGTTTGCCCTGTAAATAGGGTACGGCACAGTCGGGTGAGAAGAGTTTGCTTCTTCAATCTCTGTAGATCCTGTGAGGGTCAGGGTCTGATATACTCTGAAGCCTTCTTGGTCATATCTGAATACCGAGAAATAATAATCGGATTGCTGATAGCCCGCAGGGTAGTAGAAAGTGACATATGCAGTCTTAGTAGACGCAGACTCGATGAGAGAGTAGAGCCTAGATGAATGATAAAGTAACTTCTTTGAAGGCCCAAGCTCATCTGCCCCAATCTGATTAGGTACTACAGTCTTAGAATTCGCGAGCCCATCGTAATGATAGGTGGGGTCTTTCACATAAAGACCCGTCAGCGCACCTTCGGAGAAAGAACAAAAACCATTATCACCTTCGGGGTATACAAGCAGATTAACTTTCCCTGTATCACTTGCTGTGTCTGTGCTTATGCTTGTATTGCTGTCGTCGGGAGTGATTGTGATATGCTGAATACCTGCACTCTTCTGAGAAAGAGTTGCAGTGTAAATCGTAGCCTGATCTTCACCTGTAAGACTTGCTATAGAAATCTCATGGATGTTGAAAGGCTCTCTGAACTTCCTGACCGCCCCATTCTCTTCAGCTTCAAGGTAGTGAGGGTACTCATAGTCTCCCGTAATTGTGTTAAGTGCGAGAGAGTTGATAGAGAAAGCCAATCGGTTTCTTTTCTCAGGCTGATTAATGACGTTCTGATACTTAAGAGGAACGCTCCCTTTCGGCACAAGATACTTAACCCCTGAAACCACCGTAAAGTATCCTTGTGAGGGGAGTAGAGGATCGGCAACACCCAATATATCAGGGTAAAATGCCTTTAAAGAAAGATTTCCATGATGCCAATAGTTAGCATCCCTTGTTAATACTTGTACATTAGAGCGTACAAGAGGGTTAGAAATAGAAGCAGAGGCGGGCTCGACTTGGGGGATACCTGTCTCAGAAAAGCCATCCGAGTCCACCGCGATGTTATCTACATTCTCAACCTCAAGGGCATTGAGGAAATTAACACTCCAAAGATCGTCTTCTGAAGGCTGAATGCCGTCTCGAACAAGATTCTCGAAAGCGTCCTCTGTCTTGAAATGAACAATCGCATAAGAGCCTTTAGATCGGCCTATATCACTCAAGGAAGGGTCTAAGAGTGAGTAGTCTACTACGTGTCTAAATCGCGCTACTTGGAAAGTATAGTGATCCTCTCCAAAAGTAACATAGTTGCCCGCTGTGGTGAAGGGCGTTGACGTACTAGCAGGCTGCACGACAGAAAAGAACCTTTCTCTTTCTGAAGTAGGTGTAGTTAACCCACTAGGCTCATATGTAGAGAGCATAGGAAGCCTGTAAGAAAGAAAGTTAGTAGGTCCTTCTACCCAAGCCGCGCCGTCCCAAGAATAAGCACCTCCCAATACAGGGAGGTGACCCTTTACGGTATCGGTGGTAGGCACTCCATCCCCGAAGTAGCAAGCATTGACTTCCCTTAAGATTCTCACGGACCCAAGAGGCGTACCCTTGTTAGCTTGAAGGTCTGCTATAGCGACCCCTCCACCGCTCAAGTCAGCTCTTTTTTTCCCTGTCTGCATCTCATACAGATCATACTGTCCTGTGAGCTTGCTAGGGAAAGTGAACTGATCGTCTCCTGAGATAAAGATCGGATTATCAGTCTCTTCAAGACCCACGCTCAGATTAACCGCGCAGACTACTCGGCTCTTTATGTCTGCGACACTTGAAGCTGAAGTGAAAGAAAGGTTAGTCGTGCCTCCATCTTCCCACCTTAAGAGAGCTAAAGTCCCTCTGTCAGCAGGGAAGATAAGCCCTGACACTGTGAAACCCTCTTTCGCAGAAGAAAGCTCGGTGAGGTTCACATCATCTCTAGGAACTACCCTAGTATGCTGATGCACTCTCCCGCTATCTTTTTGCATACTGCTTAAGAAAGAAGCACCCTCACCTCCACCCAAGAGCGTAATTGGGTTATCAAGGACGTTGAAGGTAGAGTCCGTTCTAGGGTCTGCTCCCGATCCGTCTCCTGATGGGTTAGGTGTGGTCAAGTGATAACCGAAAGTATCCTGAGCGGGCATTAAGAAATGGCTCGCCGTATCAGCTATCGTGACTCCCTCAAAAGTGATGCTTGTCTTTCTTTCCCATACAGGGCTATCTGCTTGCTTCAGTATCCCCCAATCAGGTTCTCCTGAGTGGGAGGCAGAAAGAGATCCGAAAGAGTAAGTCTTACTCGTTTCTCCGAGTCTCGGTGGCTTGTTCTTCACCTGAGAAGCGAGGTCATCAAAGTGACTTTGTGCCTCATCGCCTAGATACGTCTCGAAAGGGTTCTCAGCGGAGATCTGAGAAGCATCATACGCATCTTGGTTCATCAAAATCTGAGTGGAATTATTGCCCCTTGCGTGGTCGTTGCACTTGCTCGATCCTGCGCCTACTCTAAGATCACTTGGGTCAGTTGTCTTTGGCATGATTAAACTCCACTAAGAAGAAGGTCTTGGGTCTTGTAAATACAAGCGACTGTACGGCTCTCACTAGAGAACAAAACCTTGTTCTTTCTTGAGCTGTCGTCTGACTCATAAGGGAGGTGAGATAAGCGAACGAGAACTACGAGTACTATTTCTCCATTTCTGAAGTGAACCTCGTTGTCCCCCGCGCTAGTGCTTTCAATCTTTGCTAGGAAAGGAAGTGCGTTCTTATGAAGCACACTCTCATCTAATGATTGAGAGTAAGCGTTAGGCAAGTAACCTGAAGATACTCCCTTGTAGACTACTCTTCTTTCAGTGTCTAAGTCAGGGCTAGTGAGCGTAATACTTCCTGTTGAGTCCATAGGAAGGACAGTAGAAAGAGCCATCATCCCCGAGTTAAGAGATATGTCCTCAAGAACCATCCTCGTTGATCCCATAAGATTACTTTCTCCTGAGAAAGAAACAACACTAGGGTGGACACCTAACTGCACCGATGGAGAGGTGTATGGATAAGCATCTTCTGAGGTCGATGAGCCCGCCTGTATTGACCACAGCTTCTCGGAGACTTTGATCGGCTTGAGTGTGATTTCGTTAGGTACATTGAGAGGGGCGTTCTTCGCGCCGAAAGTCTGAGAAGACTTGGCTCGGTAATAGACACCTACCTGATAGCCGTTGATGCCACTACTCGGTACTGCGCTTCTAGGGTATGTCTCAACGGTAACGAGACGGTGACCCGCGAAAGGTGCATTCCAAGAAAGATAAGAATTAGTTGACCCCAAGCCACTAGAAAGCAAGTCCAATGTAACAACCGCATTTCCATTAGTATTGTCTGCCATACTAGGATCGAAAGATCCCGAGTCATCAACGTGCAGCTTCCAAGGTAATCTTAATGCAGTAGAAAGAGTTGTCACGAAAGTGTCTGTGATCGGATTTACGACTCTTTCTAAGGCTACCTCGCGCACTCCCTCTCGAAAGAAAATCAGAGGAGGCTGTGCCTGAGAGTCTGAAGCTCTCTGAGTTGAGTCATGCTCTACCACTGAGCCTGTGGGAAATACCTCTACATCAGGAGAAAGAGAAGCCCCCGAAGGAGTGGCAGAGATCCCCTCTTGGGCAGGGTATTCTACAAGCAGAGTAAGAAAGACTCTTCGAGGAGATCCAACCTCACCCACTGTAGGATTTCCTACCATCTTGTAAGAGGCAATATTCTGACCGCCCGTAACATCTGTGAGGTTTCTCCCCATCGTTACGGTGATTGAGGTTGTTCCAAGCCCCTCTACCTTAGAGAAATATGCGCTCTGATCCACAATAGAGTTGTAGTCCCCATCGTCATGCCAACACTCATTCTCAAGTACATCAATGACCTTTGTCCCTGTAGGAAAGAGATCATCAAGGTCGAGGTCTTGACCTGCTAACAAAACATCTTCCCAATATCTGAAAGAAGAGGAGGAGTCGAGTTTTGAAATGTCTACGGTGATCTCATCTCCCTCATACCATTTAGTGCCTGTGCCTGAAACAACTACAGCACCATCATGATTATTTGTACCATCAGGAAAGACCTCTAAGATTAAGCGAGCCAAATGAGGTGCGTCCGAAAACCTTGTAGCGACATGATCGAAGTTACGAATGAAACTCCCTCTGTTCGTATTGCTACCTTGACCCGGAGTTGGCGCGAACTGTGACCGCCCGATCTCATCACATACAAGAGGGAGGACGCTCTGCTCCCCACTACCATTGGCGAGATCTCTAAAGTCTGAAGAATCCATGAACCATGTTTGAAGGGTGTTGTCGAGAAGCGAACCAAACTGACGGTCAAGCTCCGCGCTGTAGTCAACACCTCTTGGAAATACTTTCTTTCTGAGGTCGAGGACATCTGAACTCGCGATCTGATCTGCAAAGAGTCCATCAGGTCGATCAGACTTACCCGCAGGAACAGAAATGGGAGCTCCTGTGTCTAATGAAGTATTCGTAGTGAGCGCATGATCATGGAGAAGACCATTATTAGCTTGATTCTCAGGGTTAAACTCTCCCTCATTTCTCCTGAAAACGAAGCAGATTGGGATCGCGTACACATACCCATCTACAGTATTAAGATCTGTTGCTGAGTTCTGAGTGCCATCGCCCGCATAGTAAAGACCTGTGTCTTGGAAAGAAAAAGAGCCATCTGTGGCTCTTGAGAAAGAATAACCAACTTGAGGAGACGCGCTCCCTCCTCTCGCGAGGATGTCCGAGTTACTGAAGCCGTCAGGTTGTACTTTTGGGTTGACTCCAATGCCCGTCCCTAGCGTGAAGTTGTAGTCCTCAGAATAAACTCTGAACCTGTACTGCATCTGAACACGTCGGGTCGTCTCTGTATTGAGTGTAGGGTCAGTGATGTCATCCGTGAGATGGGTGCTTGCATCTGACTGAGTGTTCCCCGCGTAATAAATCTTATTAGGGGAGGGGATACCCTCACCGTTTGATCCACCTGTAGGATTAGAGACTGTGATCGCTGAGGGATCTGCCACTATCGTCGTGCTAAGGATAATGCTATTTCCATTAACGCCACTGTCAAAGTTAAGAAAGACAAACCCTGTGCCTCTTGTCGTTGCAGTAACAGAAACGCCACCTAGATCAACAGGTGCGAGCGCGTTAATAGCGTCTCTGATGTTTCTAGCTGTTTCTGCTTCTGTTGCCCCGATAGAAAAGTCTGTGCCTGCGGTCAGAACAACAGGAGATCCCGCCCCTAAAGGAGTTCCGTCAAGAGTCACGATATCATTCGGGGCAAGGGATGCGTTGCTATTTACTCTGAAGTAACCCGAAGCGTTCGTCGCGGGGTTAACAAGAGCCCTCCAAACCTCCAAGAAAACAAAATCAGTTCTCTTGATGTCTGGAGCTGTACCCGTTGGAGTAGATGGCGCACTAAGATTGACGTAGTTGAACCCTGTACCCCCACTATCGTTAGTAGCTGAGACGTATATCTCTTGACCTCCGATATTGATGTAGAAAGGCTCAATAACGAGTTGGTTAGCTCCGAAGTTAGGGTCTGTAGGAGCATAGAAAACAAAACCACCCTCCGCACCTGTAGGGTATTCAGAAAGAACGCCACTCGGGAGGCCCTTCACTTGTCTCAGACCCTGTATACTCTGAGCTAAATTCAGCTCAGAGTCGAGGATCGACTTACCCGTTTGATAGACAACAGAAACCCATGATCGGGAGGTTGGGTCAAGGTGTCTTGATACTGTAGAAATATAGTCAGCCATGACTCACCTTTCTTAAAAAGTAAGTCTCCAAGTAAGCGCGAGAACGCTACCTGCTAACTTATGGATTACAGGGAAAGTAAGATAGTTGACGAGAACGTCATTCGCAGAGAGATTAACTGCATTGCCACCCTCTCTATCTGAGTTGTTCGCGACAGAGTTCGTGACAGCAGGGTTCGCGCTTACTGTAGAAAGAAGACCCATTTCAGTAAGGCTTGCTCCCGAAGCTTCTGTTTCTGTGAACACAGTTGTGATGTCAATCACGTTCGTTGGGTAAGCAACCTCTTCTCCCCCGCTGTTTCTATACACGACAGAAGAGAAGGGCTTTCTAATCAACTCGTTGTTAAGACTTCTCTGTGTGTTGACTGCGATGTCAGGGTTCGTGATGTCTCCTGAAGCTCCATTTCCTAGAGCGAGCATACTTAAACCGCCAACACCTACCTGACCACTAAAGAGCATAGACGCGAGGATGCCACCATCAAGAGTATAGACGTTCCGCTTGTCGATCACGATCTCTTCGCGTCCATCAGGATGGATGACCCTCCCGAAAACATCCCCTCGTATCCTATACGTGCTCTCTCTCAGAGCAATGCTCGCACCGATACCAACGACTCTTGGGGGAGCTACTTTTTCATCAATCTTACTCATCATTTCCTCCTATCGGGGTTATAATTCACTGACTCATAAATCCTTTAGAAATATAGACCGTCTACCATGCTATACTACCGTAAGCGTGGTCACATAATCTCTCACTACATTAGGGCTTTGATTGAGCCGAGTAGAGTCTCCAATCAAGCTCGATGACTCATTTAAGACTAAGTTCGGCGCATAAAGACTACCTTCATCCACAAGAACAGGCATAGGGGCTTTAAGAACCGAGTAACCAACCCTTGTCAGATCGTCGTCATAAAATACTTCTTCACCCGATCTGCCCGAAGAAGACTCTTCTTTCCTATGATAGAAAGTTCTTTCTGAGTCTCCTGCATGATCTCCTGTTAAGAGTCTTCTACCTTGAGGGTTACTCATGAGAGCTTCCACAGAAGGAGTCTCTATGCTCAATGAGGGGTCAAAGTTATAGGTCTTGGGCTCAATGAAAGGGACTTGCCCTTCGCTCAGAGTTTCCTCTCCCTTGTTCCAATCTTGATTAGCCGTAAGAGGTCGGTCTGAGATCGCTTCTAAGCGCACCATCTCTCCATCAAGACCCTCTATATATAAGACATTATTCTCAACCCTGTATTCAGTGATTTCAGAGCTATCTGATAAGAGCATAAGAGAGATGATATAGCTAGGGACGAAACCGAACGCATGGAGAGGCACTGACCCTCCGATGACCTTTGCGTTCCCTCTCGCTAAGTCTAATATTCTCTCTTTCTCGATCCCTTGAAACAGGTCTGATTGGTTGAGCTTTACTGCGCCTAAAGTTAGGTTGGTATTATTAAGGCCATGAGTTCTTTTTACTGAAGTTTTAACGCTGAAAAGATCTTTCGTCAGCGGTGTCTCTAAAGAAACAGGAAATAGGCCGAGAGCAGGGAGGCTCGAAGTGCCTAAAGCCCTAAGACTTTTTTCCTGATAAATCCCTCGATTAGCTTCTGAGTCAGGAGTTGTAACTCTGCGCCCATTGTTGAGGACGAAAGAGGGGCTATTCAAGTCTGTATAGGAGAAAACGTCACCTTCTCCGTAGGGAACTCTGAAAGAAAGAACTGTGCCATCGGCTTCAAGAGTAGAAAGGGTCAGCCTGTTTGTGATCGCGTCGTAACTTTCAATTATGAGCCCGTCTATGCTTGTAAGATCAACCGCCCTAATAGGCATCCCCTTAAAAGTCTTTCTTAAAGGGAGGTTCAGCTCAACTGTAGTCTTTGTGTCGGCGGGGTCATTCTGAACAGTGACCTGAGTTATCCTGTACCTTAAAGGCGCACTCTTCCAAGAGTAGTCTTGGAAAGTGATTTCTAAGAAACCGTTTGATGTCGAGATGTTGTCCGAGATAACCTCAAGAGCTCTGATATAGAAAGTGTTTCGAGCTCTTGTCTCTACAAAGAAAGCAGAACCATCTAAAAGGATGATCTCCCCCTCCCCTAAGAAAGATAGAAGGCTGTTCCCCAAATCGTTGGTAAAATATCCGTTGGTAATCGAGCCTGTTCCTGACTCAGATAAGCGCGGGGCTTCCCAAGAATAAGCACCATCTTCAGGTCTAATCTCCTCAATAGAAACAGCTCGCCTAGCTTGATGTTTGACTCCTACACCGACCGCTCCTGTGTAGTCTACAGCCCTCGTTAAAAGCTCTCCCGACTCCTCTACAAGACTCTTAAAAACTCTGATGACTTTGCCTACTCCATACCCATACACAACACTCTCATGAGCACCTGCTCTTGCTTTCCTCATGTTCTCTTGGAAAGAAGAGGCATAAGTGAGACAAAGAGGGATCAAGTCACCCCACTCAACAAGCCCATCTTCTGAAGAAATCTCTTTATAATCAGGGTTTGCCTCTGTAGGGTTGTCTCTCAGGAAAGTAACTGTCTTGAGGGAGGGAGGTAAAATACTCTCCCCGAGCAGAGAACTGACCTCTCCTATCTTGATGTGAGCAGGCTTGGTGACGTTTAAGAGTCTTTTGATGTTTTCTTGGAGCTCAACGATCCTCTGGGGTAATCCGAAATCTATGCCATGAGTGTGAGTCAAGCCCTCAGAGTTTACGTGTGGCTGTACTTGTCCGTTGATGACTTCATGCTGATGAAGGTCATCTCCCCAAGAGTAACCTATGGGAGCGAGAGTTGACCCTAGACCTTGATCGGGCGCGAACACAAAGTGCCTATGCCCATCGGCTACCTGAGTGTAGCTTAAGATAGATGTCAGAACACTGATAAGGTGATTGTCAACTTGAGTGACTTCGACTTTTGATCCGCTTGCAGAGGTAGTCAGTAAATCAAGGATTGACCTATCTTTTGAACCCTCAATCAGAGCATTTACCGTTGCTAAGATTATTTCTCTCAGGGAAAGATCATCAATTGATGTCGGCTCTTGACCATCTTCAAAGATAAATGACGTGAGCTTAGTTGTAAGGAACTCTACTCTTAAGTCGGAGTAATCGAGATCATCGCTCAAGTCAACAATGTCCAAGACCATGTTAGCAAAGATCTTAGAAACACCGTCGTAGATGATTTTATGGTTCGCGCCGTACTGATTTGATTGGTAGTTTGAAGCAGTACCTGAAGCTATTGACGCACTGATCTTCTGAGTGAGACTTTTGACAAACTTTCTCGTAGAGGTTGATTGCTCACCCAAAGGGTCTTTTAAGCTTCGATTATCATAATAGACTTTCATTAAGACTCCTCCTCAAAAGTGAAGCTGATCTCCCCCACAGAAAAAGAAGAGAACTCGTTGAGGATCGCCTCAGAAATGACTTCAACCTTATTTGCAACCGTGTAGTCTACATAGAAAACATTATTGTAAGGGTCATCCCCAACCTCTAAGCCGACAACGATTTTACTCGCGCTCTCATCAGTCCCTACAATCCCCGCGTCTCCTAAGATTGTAGCTGTGTTAGCCTTCCAATTTGCTGAGTTGTTTCTTTCTATGTCACTCAACACTAGCAGCTCAGTTTCAACCCCTGTTGAAAGGTTCTTCTTAAATACTCTTGCGCCTAAACCTCCCGCGTCTACAGGTGTGTTCAAGATCCTAGTGTCTATGATCCACACGCGAGAAAGGCCATTAGAAAGATTTGGTATTTCTCGGCTCTCTGCTAGAGCTGTCTTAACCTCCTCCCTCACAATAGAAGTACCCTCTGAGAAAGAAAGATTTATTAGAGGTAAGCTTACATGACTGACTCCCTCTGTGGAGTTAATCTCCCTGATTATCTCTGAAGGTCTAATCACCCCCCCGATGTTCGTAGAGGCTATAAAGCTCGATAGGTTGTATTGCAAGAGAGCGTTCACGTCAGAAGATGCGAAGCCCCTCTCAAGAACAATAGAAGCGTTTACATTCAAGGGTGCTTCTCTAATCTCTTTCACAAGAACATCAGCCCCTAAGTTCTTCTGAGCATCTAACAAGTCCTGCGCGTTCTTGACGACTAGATTTGTCGTATATGTCACGACAATGTTTTCAAGATAGCTGTAGGAGATAAGAATTGTTTCACCGTCTGTTATACGAGACCCCTGAGTCCTCTTGATCGAAATCTGCCCCAAACCGTCACTCAGGATGGAGTAGTCGGGGTCAGAAGTGTAAGGGCTGTCGTAGGTTACATTAGAAAGACTCTTAACTACGATAGAGAGAGGGTCTGCGCCGAGCTTCAAGAGTCTTTCTTCATAGAACCCCGTAATGACGTGATTCTCATCAGAAACAGTCCTGATCTTCTCTTCTGAGGTGTTAGAAAGAGTGACACTTGCGGTGTCTTTCGAGGATCTACCTAATATGAGCGGGTCGTTGTTATTATTGACTGAGTAATTGGTGATTTGTGCTCCGTCCTCATCAACCACAGAAATAACTTCCCTCACAGGCTGTCTAGAAAGAACTAAGTCTGAAGAGAAGTCGCTTCTCCAATCCCCTGTGAAGATGTCTCCTAAGTTGTAAGAGGGCTGATTGATTGAGGAGTCAAGTCGGATTGTCCTGTAATCTTCTACTACGTAGCCCGAGAGGTCGAAATAAGTCTTTGTAGTGGCATTGTATAAACCAAATCTTACTGACGGGAAAGTACGGTCAATCAGCTCAAATATAGGAGTCTCTAAGGTGGCCTCTAATGACCTAAATCGGTAAGCTCCTACACTACCTACGGGAATGAAGCGAGAGCCAAATTTAGATTGATATGAGGGCGCGAAAACGTCTGTCACAGAGGCAAGAGACTCTCCCTTAACCCACACGTCTACTTTACCCCCCTTCCCATCGTCTCTTTTCATGTATTCACTACTCGCGTCCACTACGAAAGAGTCTAAGACTCCCGCCACAGACCTACTCAATCTCTCGTAACCTCCCTTAGTCCCACCATCTACCGAGTCGAGAGAACCAAGAGCCCTGACTGCAAGCTCAATGTTATTCTCAACATCGTCTCCCCCAAAGGTTGGAGAAGGGTTCGTAACAGAAAGACCAAGTGGCGCACCTCTATTGATCATTCCTGTGGTGAGATTACCTCCGACTCCACCTTCTTCCGCAACGATTGGGACTCTTACTGAATACCTTTTTGTCACAGGGTTATAGAAACGGGCCGCGTCTTCTAAAGGTATGGAAGCTGACGTTGTGGTGGTAAAATTCTGACCCGATCCTACCACCCTTGTCCCGCTAGGGATAGAGAAAGAAAACGTAGGTGGTGAGGTAGTGAAAAATTCCACCTCACCACTCGCCTGAGAAGAAAGCCGTCTCTGAACACCGAAGTTAGAAGCGAGCTTTTCAAAAGCACTGTCGATTAAGATCTGCACTTGATCAGGAGACTCTAAAAACAGAGAGGACTGTAGCGCAGACTTGTACTGACTATCCTCAACAGCAATGGAGACCCCCTCATTGAGTGGGTCGTCAATCTGAAGCAGACCTAGAAAGCTTGAGCTCCTATACGAGAAATCAAGTAAGAACCTAGACCTTTCCATTTCTGAGGCGAGAGGGTCGATAATCACATCCCTCACCACAGAGCCCGCCACTACAGAAACGTCAGGTTGAGCTAAATAAATAGTCTGAACCATATCCGCGACGAGTTGATCTCTCGTAACTACAGGAATTGATGAGGTAGAGGTTGCGATTTGAATGGGCTTCCCTGCTACCTCTGAAGAATAAGAGGACTCAACTTCTACTCCGCCAATAACCTTTGTCGCGCTCACAATGTAATAAAGAGACTCTGAAGAGGGTAAGCTAGTGAAAGTACCTACTTGAACAGTTTTAGGTATCGAGAACTCTGTCGCGGATCTGTCATGCAAGAAAGAAATGCTAGTCTTAAGGTAGACGTTATTGATGGTCGTGGAAACCCTAAGTCGATTTGCATACTCAGGTATTTCTTTCTCACCTAAAGAAGTGCTAGATAGCGCGATGTCTCCCTCTTTCTGATTAACTAAGACCTCAGCGAACAAAGGGTCAGCAGACTCAAGAACTACATCAGTCTTAAGTCGTCCGATTTCCTCTACTACTTCCGTTCTAGAACCATATTTCACAGGGTCGAGAGGCTCAAAGTTGACTTGCTGATAGCCCTCTGCGCCTCCTCCCGAAATAGTGCTTGCATATAGGGTGTAGTAGGATATGTCGAAATCGGAGTGCGAGAAAGAAATCTCAACCGCGTTCTGTCTTCTCTTTACCACAAGCCCTGTAGGTGGCTCAGGTAAACCCACAGCCTCATCAGAAAGGATTACATTCACTACGAAACCATCTCGGTTTGAGTCCTCCTTCAGAGTGAATGTGTTAACTCCCGAAGAAAGGTCAAATCCTTCAGGAAAGACTGAAGGATTAGGGAACGTAAACTCCCCATCTACGTCGAGAAGTACATCCCCACTTGCTGAGGTGAATGTCTCACCCTTGTATTGGACGCTTACGTTTGAAGTACCTGAAGAGAAGCCCCTAAGAAACAGGTTCTCTTTTGCAGTTGAGAAAGTAGCGGGTAAGTTAGCTCTCTTACCTTCGGGTGTAACTATATATTCGATCATGATAAGTCTCCATCAAGCGGGATAGAACCAGGGACAGCGAAGATGATATTTATACTGACAGGTTGTGCAGAAAAGCTTTCAACAATGACTCTCACTAAGTAAGCCGTCTCATCATCTCCAATTGTGGAAACCTCTACACCCAAAACTCTCTTAACTCTTTCTTCATAGCTCATCGTCTGTACTCTCGCCTGTTGAGTCTGAACGTCTATGAGGTTATCTAGCGCATCTCTCACAGAGGATTTCAGTGCTTGAACAACCCCTGCGCTCACCTTTTGCCCTATCAAGTTAGGGGCTGTTGAACCGTAGAAAGTATGATAAGGGTTCGACCCTCTCGTGGTGAGTAAAGTCTTAGCAACTCTTTGATAGAGAAGGTCGTAGCCCTCAATGAATCTAAGATCGCCTTGATCATTAAACCTAAAGTCATTCTCCACTCCAGTGCCTGAACATCGCCTACAGAAGCTCTTCTCTGCTGTATATGAGACATCAAAAACACCATCAGAATAATAAGGTTTAGAAAGAAGGATCTTGTACCCTACAAAGTTTCTATGCTTCACGATCTTCCAAGGAGGGAAAACAATCTTGCCCTTAGCTCTGTAGGAACTAGTTCTAAACCCCAATTTCTTAACTACAGATCCGCTGATCCTGAACCCGTCAGAAAGAAGAGAGTCTGTGATCTTTACAGAAGTGTTGTGAGCCTCCGCCGTTAGTGGGTAGGGGAGGAATTCATTTAACACCCTAACCATTTCTGACTGAGAAATAATCTTAGTAGGCAGATTGATCTCTTTCCGAGAGATCCCCGAACCCTCTATGACGAGAACATCCTCCCCCGATTTTACTCGATAAGGAGATGCGCTTGGGAAAATTGCTTCCGCGCTCTTTCTTAGTCCTTCAGGTGGGATGCTGACACTATCTTTTCTCAGTTCAAGTAATCCCTGACCTGAGATGGGGGAGAGTGTAACGATCTCTCGACCACCTCGTATTTCTACGTCTTCATATCTAATGTAATGAGGACACGCATGGGCTATTTGAGCGTCTTTGCTCATATCTCACACTCTCTTTCTGAATAATGTCTCACGAAAGAGAGTGTGAGATAAAGCATTTATTCTCTTAGAGATCCTCTGATTCCCTCTCAAGGTCAGCTTGAATTATGGCTTCAATCTCTTCTTCGCTGATATTGTAAATATCAGCCAAGCTCTCAACTGTATTAGCATTAACACCCACTTGAGCAGAGTCACTTTCATCAACTACCTCCGAAGCAAGGAACATGAGGAGGTTAAGGTCAGCGAGCAGACCCTTGTAGTTATTCAGAGTGTTCTTATAGGGTGCGAAAGTGATCGAGTTTGTACTATTGAAAAGACCCTGCCACTGACTGCCTTTCTTTATTGCATCTACAAGTTTGGTTCTAAGTGATTTGTCTAAGAACTTCACCCCATTTCCAAGTGCGACTTGGACAGCGAGCTCATCGTCTTCCTCTAATAACATTAGACCAGTTGGTGTAGACTTGTAGTTCTTTATAAAGTCGTCGTACTGAGGGTCGGTTTTAACCGTTGGGTGTACTGAAGCAACAAGATTCCTAAAGAAACTCTGAAGGTGGACGGCAAAGCCGACATCAGAAAATACGTTTGGCTTCGGGTAAGGGTAAGACCTACCTTCAGTGTCCACAAAAACAATATCCGTCAATTCCCCATAGGGTGCTTTTAAGAAACTGAAGAGAAGCCCCCTCTGAAGGGCATCCTCACTTACAGAAGGGAAAGAAGACGGGTCTTTCTGAATGAGGTCTATAATCTTGTCAATCTGTGGTTCCCTTGTCTTGTTGTAAACAGGGAAGAAAGTCCGATTTTCTGAGGGATACTTGTTTCTAAGAGCGTTAATCTTACGAACCGAGTTCGCCCTGTTAGCCACAGACAAATCATTGACGTTTGTAAGGATGTTTGAGCCTTCTCCCAAATTCTCCCCTACTCCTGTAGACTCCAAAGAAACGATAGCAGAGATGCCCGCTTCAACAACTCTGTTGTAGGAGTCCATAATCGCTTCTTCTTGCTCCTCGACAGCAGGAACATAGCGGTAGTTCTTAGAGGCTCCCCTCTCTCTTCTCTCAAGCCTAAGTGCATCCCGCAGGGATTCTTGATATTCTTTCTTCTTTCTCCCGCGCTTTCTCTGAATCTCATGAACGCCTGACTCAATGTCATCAAGCTCTTCTTTAGCCTCTTCGGTATCTGTATCTTCGAGCTCTTTTACCCTAGCTTCAAGTTCTTTAGTGACTTGCGCTGCCTCAGCCTCGTAAGTTTCTTTCAGATCTTTCTTAACTCGGTCTTCAAAGGTTACGATGGTTGAGTGGATGTAAGCGGAACGAAGCTCTGTGATTTCTTTCATGAGATCTTCATCCAACGCCTCTGAAAGAATGGCCTGATCTTCAGTGGCTCGCTGAACAAAACCACTAGCCATATTTCTAGTGAAAGAGTCAAAAACTCTTATCGTATCAGCATCAAGCTGACGTGAGATATCCTCGTACTTTGTCTTGATCGTCTCTTCTATTTCTTCTTCACTCTTAGAGATAGCTTCGTCAAAGTAGCTATTAGAAGTTCTCAAGTTTTTGGAAGCCTCATTCATAATAGTTTTTGCGTTTCTGAATGTAAGCTTCTTTCCTTTCTTATTCTTACCTGGAGTTACGACACCTTCAGCATCGTAACTGACCTCGAAACCTTTCTTTTTACAGATTGCTTTGAAGATTTCATCTGAGCCTGAGTGCTTAGCAACCTCTGCTCGGATAGCAGTCAGAACTTTCTCGCTTACAGGGTCAGACATCTTATCTACGTCAAGAAGGGTTTTAGCTACGAAAGTGTCCCATCCAAGAGCTTTAAGAACCTGACGACTTGTCCTGTCTGCAACAGCAGTGTGTGGGAAATAGTCTGAGCCAAGTCTTCTAGCAGGATCTCCTACGTTCTCCTTAACTGCATCTCTCATTAGAGAGCTGATAGAAACACTTAGAGATTCTCTGTAGGCTTCTCTGAGGCTTTCCTTCTGACCTTCGACACTTTCCTCGAAAGAGGAAATAATGCTTTTAGCTTGACGAGTTACAACACTCTTTTTAACTCTTGAGAGGTCTTGGTCAAGAAAATCGAGGATCTTTTCTTTTAAAGTGTCCTCCTCGATAACCTCTTCGAGAAGCTCATCAAAGTTAGATTCTCGAAGAATCTCGTAAACATCTTCAAGCCGCTCTCCATCAACACGGCCTGAAGAAGCGAGCAAATTGAAAGATGAAATAACCTTAAGGAGTCTTTTGAGCTTTTTCGTGGACTCCCCTACAACTTGGCGGGCTTCTGTAGTGAGGTTTCTCTGAATCGTATTCGCTACATTCAGATCACTCGCAGAAAGATCACTAACCTTTTTGAGTGCCATACCCGCAATAGGCGTAACGGCATCTGTTGTACCTCCCTTAGTCACAGGAGTGTAGTCTGAGATGCTATATCGAGAAAGAGGGTGTCCTGACACCTTACTTTCAGGGATAAGGGTCTTGCCCCTTCGCTTAGAAGGGATAGTATTTGAGATTGCATCTCGAAGGTTCTCGTCTATGTGATATAAAATGTCTTGCTTCTCTTCTTCGAGCTCCTCGTCAAGACCTTCTTGATCAATCCAGTAACCTTCAATTTGATTTAAGACTCCCTCCATTAAGGGCGCGATAGTACGGGTGAAGGGCTTGCCTGATAGAACATAGTAAGAAGCATCTCTTAAAGTGTAAATTTCTTCAGGGGATGATCCTAATACCCCACTAATTTCAGAAAGTATTCTGTATATGTCGTCAGCCTTGTCGTTAGCACTCTCTATGTCGGTCACGTCAAAAGGTGAGTTAATCTTAGCCTTTAATGAACGTACTCGCTGACTAACTTCTCTCTTTAAAGTCTCACTGTCATAACCACCATCAAGGTAGACAAGCTCATTAGGTTTAAGAGCACCCCTTCTGAAGAGTTTGTCGTAGATAATCTCTCTAAGCCTTTTCTGATTTCCTGCGTTATCTGAAATGAGCGAAAGGTGATCAAGTAAGAAACGCAAGTCCTCAAGAGTGGCCTGAGTTGTAGTCACTAGGTCAAGGATGGCATGAGCATAGTCAGACTTCTCCTCATCAGAAGCACCCCCCTTCTTATATTCAGCTCGCGTCTCAGAAAGAGTCGCACGGACCTCTTCGGTGTCCTCTTGTGTTCTTTCTTTAGATACTGCGTTTACAAGGTCAGAATACGCCTCACTGACACTTTCAAGAACTGCATCAAAGGCTTCCTGATCTCCGAAGTTAGCTGATTTATCCTCCTCTATGGCCTTCTTAATGAGATCGAGCATAGTACGGTTAATTCGCCCAACTTGACTAGAAACAAACCTAGACTTGCTCTTCCATGAGAAGTTGCCCTTACCGATCTTTTTATCGCCCTCATCAAGAGCATCTACCTTTTTCTTTCTCTGAGTTGCAGACCTAAAGATCTTGTAGAACAAAGTGCCATTCTTCGGACCTCTCTTGAGAGAAGCCTGAGAAAGAAAGTCCTCTTCAGTTTCTACAGAGGTAGACCTACCGATAAGTGCGTCTAAGATTTTCTCTACTACATACTCACCGACAGGGACACCTCCGATGTACTGAGCTTGCTCGTAAAGCATCCCACCTTTAACTCTCCCTTTAACAATCTGAGCAACAACCCACTCAATGCTGTAAGTCACCTCAAGGGATTTGTCGAGTAGTCTTCTCAGAAGCTGATCTCTCTGAGACTCTTCTGTTCCAGTTCCATCAAATAACACATCCTCGAAAGAAACACCTTCAGGGGTTTTGAGCTTTTTAAGGGCTCTGATGATCTGAGTGGGGTCGGAGAGAGTACGGAACCTTCTGAACATCTGCTGTGAAGGAAAGTCCTCGATGTCAAGACCAAGACTGTAAATGAACGCGGTGTTGTGAATCATAAAACGGAGAGAACCGAGAAGGTCTTGGACAGCAAGTCTATCGTCTCGGCTAACTGCAATCTTAGCAAAAGAAGAGGCGATCTTCCTTCTTAAGACAAGATCAACCTTAGCGTTGATTGATGCCGTCCTGATGTCGGAAGTGGGTCGGGCGTGTATCTCTTCAAGGGAAAGTATTGAAGGTATGATCTCATGGGCAGAAAGAAGCATAGTCATCTCCATTAAGTTATCTTTTTATCCTACCCAACTCTTAAGATAAATAATCTATTGTTGAGTTGACTAGTGTCAAACAGTGTAGTACAAGATAAGCGGTCTTGGGGCTGAGTAATCTCATCTAACCCCCCTGCTAATATCCCTCCCCTATGAGGCGTACACACATGAATAAAAAAATGAAGGCTGTAAGTCGTTCATTTCAGGATACTTTCTCAGAGCTAGAGAAAGAGTTAATGCCCGAATTGAGCGCGTCATTTGAAGCTACTTTCTCAGAGCTAGAGAAAGAGTTAATGCCCGAATCTCTTGAACCTGTAAAAGCGAGTAAGAGAGAGAGAAAGAGACTGACTCGTAGGCAGGGGCAGGAGTCAGTAAACTCCCCAAACGAGACTGCGAGATACCTCTACGACGTGAGGCACAACCGCTTCATAGAGTGGCGAGAGAAGATCGCCAAGTATGCGCTATACAAGCGCGTAGCTTACAGTGAATACGAAGCTCAAGACTTGGCTTCTTCTTTTATGGTGTGGCTTGTTAAGAAAGACAAGTTTCAGGGGCGCACTTCAGAGCCCATCATGTACCATTGGGTGCAAAGTCAGATGTTCAGACAATGGGTCTCAAGACTGAGGGAGTCAAGAGGTAAAGACGGGCTCAGTAGAATGACAGATAAGAGAAACAGGACTCAGCAAGAAAAAAAATGCGGGGAATTCACAATCACCTCACCAAACCATGCTTCTACCGCGATTGAGAATACAGATAGTCAAGGTCGAGTAGTTAGTGAAGATTGGTATTACGAGACAGAATCGGATCCTGTCTGCGCCGAAGTTCAGAGTAAAGAGATAGACACGCTCATCTACGAAGCATTCGCCTCTACAGCGGAGTCTAGCGACGTAGAGGTCAACACTCTATACGAAGTGATGGACGAAATGGTGGGTAAAAATTTCAAGTCTGACCTAGAGTGGGCGGATGCTTGGTCTCTCGATCAGAAAAAGGTAAAGAGGCTCAAGAGCCTTGTTCGAGAGAGCTTCAGGTCGAGCGAAGCACTAAGAGAGGCAGTTTTTTAAGGTCTGCTGATCATTATTACGTCAAGCTTGGAGGGGTATCTCCGAGCTAAAGACTTCCACACCCTCAACGCTTGATCTGAGGTTCTACTAGCAAAGCAGTAGTTAGGGATGAACAAGAAAGGCTTTCTCTGAGTACGTTTCTCGAAGACATATCGAGCTAGTCTAAGGTAGCCTTCAGTCCCTATTTTCCTCCCCCGATAGTCCTGATCTAAGAAAGAAGAGAGTACTTCAACGACATAAACCTTACCGTCAGGGCGGAGTAAAGAGGGGTTTTCGGTTACTAGCTCCTTCATTTCATGATAGCAAACGTACTCTGTAAAGTCATTTATATCTACTAAGGAAACAGTCGCTTCAAATTCGCCGATCATTTTATCTTTAGAGTATGCTTCTATGACACTAGTCAGCGAGTCGGAGTCCATGTCCCAACCACTTGTCTCTTTGTAAGATATCTGACTGCCCTCATACTTAGCGACAAGACGGCGAGCTCTAGACATCTTGTTAGTTGAAGGGCGACTCTTATTTCCTTTTAAAAAACGCATCATGTTCTTTTCTTCCTCAAGGCTTCTTCTAAAGAGATGTCTGATAGCCCACTGTCTTTCGCATACTTTAAGGAGATCCTTCCCCATGTTTCTTTCCTCATCGCTTGCCTCCGTTATAGGCGACTGCGTGACCCTCTTGGATCATGAGGTCATTAAGAGACTGTCCGAGTTCAGTCATGTCCTCCTCATAGAGCCATAGGACACCTAGCCACCTCCCGAACTTTCCTTTCTTGACGGTGTGGACTACGACTGTCTTCCCCTCGATCAAGTCCTTA
>MDTG01137103.1_pt1 | contig 22360 bp, 19 predicted proteins | sample 811421 | NCBI WGS metagenome assembly MDTG01 (sample SAMN05326645, study PRJNA326480) | marine metagenome | isolation source: seawater | place: Pacific Ocean: South East | collected 2011
AGGAACCATTGTACCGCTAGGTCGAAACGTTTTTACAAGTGATTGCAATAATTCAACTGCGAAGTCACTAACCTTACCACCAATTGCTTTTGTTCGATCTATTAATTGAGGGGTGATACCTACGTGATTAAGAGCATCAATCGGAATCATCGTAACTGGAACCCCAGAGTTAAAAACTATGTGTGCAGCTTCTGGATCACAAAGAATATTCCATTCTGATGCAGCTGTTTTATTTCCAAGCCCCCAAGACCCGCCCAATACAAAGATTCTATCTAATGAATCGACAATTTCAGGAGAACGATGTAAAGCTGTTGCTAAATTTGTTAATGGGCCGGTAGTAACGATCGTTGGTATATCTTCATATAAGACAGATTTAATAATCAAATCTGATGAATTTAGAGGATCAATTTCTTGCTCCTCTAAATCAGGCCTTTCAGGATCAAGTGCTGAAGTCATATCAAGAACACCAGCAATCATTCTCTCTCGTACCAAAGGATTTAAGGCACCGGCTCCTACTGGAACATTATTTTGGCCAGATAAAAACAAAGTTTTTGCTGCATTTCGTGCAGTTCGGTCACCTGATAAATGTCCTGCACCTGTTGTAACTGCTTGTAAATTTATTTCTGAATGGCCAGCAGCTACAAGGATACCAAGAGCATCATCATTTCCAGGGTCACAATCAAGAATAATAGGTAAAGACATAAACCCACTCACAGTTTAACTGGCTTATTACGAAGATATATCCGCCATCGAGCAAAAGTCAAAGCAATGATAGCCACTAAATATGGCAACATTAATACAAATTGTGATGGAATATCGAAAGCTTGCAGGCGATCACCAAGTGCGCCAAAAAAACCAAATAGAACAGCGGCGGCTGATGTTGCCCATGGATGTCCTGCTCCAAATAAAGTGGCTGCAAGACCAATAAAACCTCTGCCAGATGTCATACTTGGAAGAAAAAAATGCAGTTTATCCATTGCCAATTGAGCGCCAGCAAGTCCGGATAAAAGACCACTGACGGTAACGGCTAATACCTTCATTCTAATAACACTAATACCAGCAGAACGCGCTGCATACTCGTCTTCGCCAACAGCACGTAAGTATGAACCAGTTGGTGTGCGATACAAAAAAACCCAACATGCAGGTATAGCTAAAAAGGTTAAAAGTACAATAATACTTTGCCCCTCGAACACTGAACCTAGGAACGGAAAAAAAGAAAGGCTACCAGCAGGCACCTGCCAAATTTCAGGGAAACTAAGCGGCCTCAATCCACCTGGGCTGTTATACCAACGTTCAAGTACAAAAAGAGTACCTCCAGCGGCTAGTAAATTAATTCCTAAGCCAGCAACAATAAATCCAGCGCCAAACCGAAGTGTAATAACTGAAAAAACTATTGAGGTACTTACCGCACCACAAATACCTGCACTAAATCCTGCTAAAGCACTCCCGGTTATAGAGCCAACTGCTATTGAACAAAAAGCAGAAACTAGCATCATTCCCTCAACCGCAACATTTAAAATGTTAGCACGCAATGTAATCATTGCTGCCAACGCAGCCAGTACTAATGGTGTTGATTGTTCTAATACTGAAGCAATTAAAGATTCATACAAAATGACTACCCCTTTTTAAAACGCATCAAATGTTTGATTGAAATTATTATGCTTTAAGCGAGCCGTCATAAGTAAAACTAGTAATCCAGTTAGCAAAATAACTAATGATCGTGGTACTTCTGTAGAAATTTGCATGTATGCAGCGCCATTTAGTAGCAACGCATAATAGAGAGCAGTAAATAATGATGCGGCAGGATTTACTTTTGCCAATAGAGCACATGTCAGTGCAATTAACCCATATTCCGGTGAAAAATTTTGTTCAAATCGATGTCCGATTCCTAAAACGTAGAGTGAACCTGCAAGACCAGCGAAGCCGCCCGCTATCAACATTGCAGTTATTATCCTTTTACCGGCAACAATACCAACAGCCTCTGCAAACCGTAAATTTGTACCAGCTGATCTAACTTCAGCACCCCATTGAGTTCGAAACATAACAAGCCAACTCAAAAGCGTTAGTAGTAAAGCTATCAAAAAACCCCCGGTAGCACCTGGAATCCCAGGAATTTCAGGCAACCAAATGTGCTTTGGCAATTCCCAACTAACTGCACCGTAAGCAGTAGTATCTCGAATTACTTGATTAACCAAATATGAAGTAGTTAACAATACAATTGTATTAAGCATTAAAGTTACTACTACCTCATCAACACCCAATTTAACTTTTAAAATACCGGGCACCCATCCAATTAAGGCTCCTCCAATAATGCCTGCGACAAGCGCAAATGGTAGTAACAAAAAAGCCGGTAAATTACTGAATAGTATGCCCACCACTGTTGTTGTAATTGCACCCGCAAAAAGCTGGCCTTCTCCGCCAACATTAAATACACCAGCACGAAAAGCGAATGTTATGCCTACAGATATCAATACTAATGGTGTAGCTCTATTAAGAAACATAGCAAAGTTACTAAGAGAGTCAAAATTAGCAAAAAGAAGATCGCGATAAGCTAATAGTGGATCATCAGAAATAATAGAAACTAAAAGGAAACCTAGCGACATAGTTAAAATAATAGCTCCTACTGGCGCTTTTATATTATTCAATAAATCTTTTAAACGTGAAATCATCATAATCTTCCGCCATTCATAAAAGTGCCCACTAATTCTTCATCGGCATCTTCTCGATTAAGAATTCGCATAATTCGCCCAGAATAAATAATAGCTATACGATCTGAGAGAGCGAAGATTTCAGAGAGTTCAGATGAAATTAAAAGTATGGCGCTGCCTCTATCAGCGGCAGCAAGAATTTCAGAATAAACAAATTCCGAAGCTCCTATATCTAAACCCCGTGTTGGCTGACTAATAAGTAATGCTTTAGGCTTGCGAGCAAACTCACGTGCTAAAACTACTTTCTGCATATTACCGCCCGATAAAGAAGAAACTTGAAGTCTAGGTTTAGCGGTGCGAATATCAAACTGCTCTATGCCTTTTTTTGTAAATGACTCAAGAAGGCCTTGGCTAACAAAACCATGCTGCAATATACCTGCCCTTAAATAATTTGTTGCGGCCATATTTTCTGCAATACTCATATTACGACTGAGACCTCGGTCTAACCTATCTTCTGGCACAAATCCTAAACCTATATTTTGGCGCATAACAACTGATGCTTTAGTAATGTCAGAGCCACATAATTTAATTAAGCCAGCTTGCACAGGAAGTAATCCTGCTATTGATTCGGCTAGTTCAGTTTGACCATTGCCATCAACACCAGCTATGCCAAGAATCTCGCCTTCTCGTACATTTAAATTTACATTGTCTAATAATAGACGTCCGTTTGAATTGGAAATACTAATACCTTCAGTTTGCAAAATATTTTTTCCAAAAATGCGTGCTTCTGGAATTTTGTTCTGCCTGCCAGATAGAAAAACATCTCTACCAACCATATCTCTTGCGATATCTTTTTCGGTCACATCTTTAGTATTATGAGTTGATATATTCTTACCGCCACGCAGAATAGTTACACGATCAGAGACAGCTTTTACCTCTCGTAATTTATGAGTAATAAAAACGATAGTTCGGCCAGAATCACGTAAATTAGATATAACTTTGAGAAGCTCTTTAACTTCAGGTGGAGTTAAAACAGCCGTAGGCTCATCTAAAATTAAAAGCTCGGCATCAAATGCTAATGCTTTTAAAATCTCTACTCGCTGCCGTTGCCCTACTGATAGATTGCTAACAGTTTCCTCAGAATCAAGAGAAAAATTATAAGCGTTAATAAGATCACGTGCTCGTTTTAACATTGCTTGGTGATCAGAAAAAAATTTAAAGCGATGCAAATGGTGGCCAAGGAATAGATTCTCAGCCACATTCATTGATGGAACTAAAGTAAAATGCTGATGGACCATACCAATGCCCATAGCACCGGCAGTCAGCGGGTCAGGGATCTTGATTTCCTTACCCTTCAATATAATTTTTCCTGCATCAGGTTCATGAATACCAACTAAAATATTCATAAGGGTAGATTTACCCGCACCATTTTCGCCACAAACAACGTGCACTTCACTTCGACGGATTGATAAATCAACTTGATCTAAAGCAACAGTTTCATCAAATCTTTTTTCAATACCTTTAAGTAAAAGGATATTGTCATTCATCATTTGAATATCCTTTTTTTCTTCTAATTACTTACAAAAGCCGAATCCACCTTGATATCACGATTTGTTATTTTTAATTCTGCTGCTGCAATTTTAATCTTAATTTTTTCTGGGACAATAGTATCGTTATAAATTAAAGCGACACCCTCATCTTCAAGGCCAAAGACTTGAACTGTGCCGAAAGCAGCTTCGCCTGCCCTAATTTTCTTAATTGAATTATAAATTGAATTTCCAATCTGCTTAAGCATAGATGCTAAAACGTTATTTGGATGAATATCGTTCTGATCTGAATCTACACCAATAGCGTACTTATCTAGATCTGCTGCAGCCTTGAGAGTCCCTAAGCCAGCTGGGCCAGCTACGTTATAAATTACATTAGCGCCATTTTCAATGGCTGTTCTCGTAAGATCATAAGCCTTCTGAGCATCATTAAAATTACCAATAAAAATAACTTGAATTTCAATATTAGGTTCTACTGTTGTCGCTCCTTGCTTAAAACCTAGAATAAAATCTTGGATAATTGGTAAGTCCATTCCTGCAACAATCGCTACTTTTGCCTCGCCAGATGATAAAGGGAAATTCTTTATATCTGTTGCTGCAATTGCTGCAAGCGTACCTGCTAAATAGGATCCTTCATTTTGAGCATATTTGATTGATAGAACATTTGGTTCGAGTAATTCATCATCGAAAAAAACGTACTTCTGATTTGGGTTTTTTGGCGCGACCACAGCTAGGTTATCGTGCATGTTTGGGCCAGTAAAAATTACATCCCAATCTTCAGAATTTGAAACTGCCTCAAGATTTTGAAGCCATAACTGTGGATCTGTAGGTGATGCTTGAAGCAATCGAGTGTTTAAACCTTCATCTTCAAGTCGTGAAAAACCTAAAGCTGCATTATCGTTAAATCCCATATCGCCAAGGTTATCACTCATTACATAAACGGTACTGTAGTTATTTTGAGCAACAGATGGTCTATCTACTTCATTCAAATTCTTGTTGAAGAAAAAATAAAAAAATCCAACAATAATTAAAAGGAAACCTAAAACATTCTGGATCTTCATACTAAAACCTCAATAATTACTTAGATATTTTAAAACAGATTTTTTTAAGTAATAAATTAATTTTACTCGAGTAACTATTTTTGAAGAACACGAATCATTGGATCACGAAATTGAACACGGCTATTTCTTGCCCCTGTTGATTCAAAAGCAATTGTGCCTCGACGAAGACTGCCTGGACCCTCTGCATCGTTTGTTTCAATAAATTCGTTCACTATTTTATCATTTACTTTAATTGTGACTTTTTTGTCATCAACCTTTAGATAAAAAGTAAACCATTCATTGTCTTTGTGTGTAGCAGTCTTAACTTCGCTTGCTCCAACCAAGCTACCAGTCTTACTTTCACCGCGTCGACTAGAATTAATTTGAGCCTCATAACCATATACAGGTTGTCCATCGTTTTTGTAGCGAGTGTGAAAATAGATACCTGAAGCTGAACCAGGATGTGTGTATACATCAACTTTAAATTCAAAGTTTTTAAAATCTCCGCCATCAACAGGTCCTACATAAAATAAATTACTTTGTGGCCCTTCCACAAGAATAGTTTTTGAGTAAATATCAGGATTAGGGGCATCATGTTTTGGCATATTTAATAAATGTTCAGCTTTGCCTGGCACAAGATTGAAAGAATCATTACCCATATTCTCTTTTGAAGGCCAAATGTCTTTTCCATCCCACCAACTAAATAATGACCAATCAGTTGTTTGGGTAGCACGCCAACCGTGCAGGGTTCCTCCTTCTATTAAGGAAACCCATCCCAGGCCTCTATCACCCGAGTATCCTTTAGCTGGAGAACCATCGTTATCAAGCTTACCAGTCGCCCACAACAAACCTGCTGCCACTAAATTTAGATTTATATCAGAACCCATCGTTACATTATGATGGCCTAAAGTACTACTAAATACTCTCACCCCTTCATATTCGTGAGTCCAAGCTATAGGGAAAAATTCTGCTGGTTCTGCACCATAAGCGCGTGCTAAAGGAGTAGCATTATCTTTTAATTCAACGGGCATGTAGAGCTCTCCGTTAGGAGTACGCCAAGCATCGGGAAAATTGACCATAATAGGATTGCTTGGCTCAAGTAGCTCGATTGTAAAAGGAGTGTTTACAACTTCGTGCACATAGGATTCAGCGCCGGTCAAATTATACCAATTTGGAGCATTTGTTCTATGTAAGTGCATTGGACAATGGACAAATACTGCAGGAGTTTGAGTTTTGGCATGCATTTGCATAATTCTATCAACATACTCAGGCTTACCTTGCGCCACATGGAGATTACAACTGTTATATAAAACTAAATCATTATTTTTTAAGAATTCATCGGTTTGTAAACTATCGAATTTAAAAAACATATCTCTTTTATTTGCACCCTCATTATGTTCTATAGTGAATTCAATATTGCCTATACGATCTTTTAAGCCCTCAGTTAGCTGTCTTAATTGTGTGTAATAATCATGATAAGGTCCACCGCCAGTGATAAATAAGACTTTTATTGGATCAACATGATCATCGTGAATTTCATGATGAGCTGCTTTTGCAAATTGTAAAAAACAAATAGAAAAAATTAACATCGAGCCATAAAGAAATATTTTTTTAGATATATTAGTAATCATTAATTGATCCTCTTTGCTAATTTTTTTGATTTAAACAACCTTACTTAAATTTATTGAGTACTAGTTAGTTGAACCGCTGGACAATATTGATTCACAAAGTCATTGTGACTAGGCAATTTAGCGAGGTTTTGATTTACTGAAGAACTTATTATATCTAACTGCTGTTTGAGCTCTTTTGGCGGCAACATACAACCTGCGCGATGATGATAATCAGGAATCAAACCTTGGCCAAGCATTACTTGTACCCATGAATGTGATCGAAATAAGTTCACTTCATCTTGCCAAACATAACCACTTTCTTTAAAAATCTCCAAACGATGTGCAAGAGTATCTGGTACGTCCATTGTTCGATAATAGTTCCAAAACTCACTATCGTCTCTTTCTGTTTGCTTGTAATGCAAAATAATGAAATCACGCACAGCTTCCCATTCAAGTCGAGTTTCCCGATTAAAACGCTCTGTTGATGATTTCATTTCTCCTGAAAAAGGAAAAAGATTCATTAGGCGAACAAGAGACGTATTTATTAGATGAATACTGGTAGATTCTAGGGGCTCTATGAAGCCACTTGCTAATCCTATGCCAACACAGTTTTTTTGCCATGGGTTTACTCTGCGACCAGTCTTAAATTTTATTAAGCGAGGTTCAGTCGTTGTATTTCCTTTTACATTGGCCAACAAAGTATTTAGGGCTTCGTCTTCTGAACAAAATCGACTACTGAATACTATGCCATTACCAGTACGTGTTTGTAGAGGAATATGCCATTGCCAACCGATGGGGTGTGCAGTTGAGGTTGTCAGTGGCTTAGGTGGCTCGATACTCTCTGTTTGAACAGCCAAAGCACGATCAGAACATATCCAATGACTCCAATCTTCAAATTCTACGTCCAGAGAATCGCCAAGCAGCAGACTTCTAAAGCCAGTGCAATCAAGGAAGAAATCGGCTGAAATATTCCTATCATGGTCTAAATCCAATGACTTAATATTTCCTGTTTCTGGATCAATATTAATTTTATTAATTTTTCCTTCGACACGCTTTACACCAAGTATTTCACTTTTTTTCCGTAAATATTTAGCGTATGCAGTCGCATCTAAATGAAAAGCATAAGATAATGGTGTCTCACCCACCTTAACGGCAAATTTATTCTTTTCTGCCGCTTTCAACTCCAAGCAATAATCATCTAAGCTTCCGCCAAAGCCATTTGCTTGAGCTTCCATCCAGTATTGGTGAAATTCTGCCATCCAAGTACTTTGCCCAATATCGCCAAATGAATGAAAATAGCTCTCTCCGGGTTTACGCCAATTTGCAAATCTTATGCCAAGTTTAAAGGTTGCTTGAGTTTCACGCATAAATTCTTGCTCATCAACACCAAAAAATTGATGAAATCTGCGCATGGTAGGAATAGTTGCCTCTCCGACCCCAACAGTTCCAATCTGCTCGGATTCTACTAAGGTTATTTCGAGCATATTGCCCATTCTTTTAGCCAAGCTATAAGCTGAAAGCCATCCGGCTGTACCGCCGCCAGCAACAATTACACGTACCTTTTTTTCCACCAATAAATCTCCAAACAATAAATAATTTTTTTATAAAGCTTTATGCTGAGCAACATTAGTTAAAAAGTATAGTTAAGTAGTTTACTCATCTCAAAAAAGTTTATTTTGATATTACTCTTAAGAATTGAGCATAATCTTCTTTTGTAGGCAGAGCATTCCCTGTACCAAGACGAGTAACTGTCAAAGCAGCTGCATTTACGGCTTTTTTAACAGCGTCTCGAAGTGACAAGCCCTCGATGTAACCCGCACAAAACCATCCTATAAAAGTATCACCTGCACCAGTTGTATCTACTGCATCGACCCGAGGAGCAGAAATCTCAATAAACTCTTCATCAGAAAATATCACACATCCTTTAGAACCTAAAGTAAGCAAAATGACTGATCCGCTCTGCTCTTGAAGCATTTTGCCCTGTGCAATAGCAGAAGCAGTGTTAGTAATGTCTGATTCAAATTGTCCTAAAATTGCACAAGCTTCGACTAAATTCAAAACTATGATATCTGCAAGTGAAGCTAATAGTGCTGCATTTTGCATAAGTGGAGCTGGATTTAAAATACATATAGCTCCCCTTTCCTTCGCTTTAATTATTCCGGCTTTTGTTGTTTCAAAATCCATATTACCTTGCATTAAAAGCATATCATCAGGATTAATTAATTCTAGAGAAGGCTTTAACATCTCTATACTAGGCCAATTAGCGCAATCAGCAGTAGTGACTATTGAATTCTCAGAATCAGAACTAATTACAATAATTGATTCATCCGAAACAAATGGAGCAGTCAAAATTTTCGCAGTCATTCCTTCTATTGAATAAATTGTTTTACGCAAGAATTTTGCATTAGTGTCATTTCCTAACGGTGTTGTGAAATTAACTTGTGCGCCAGCATAAGTTGCTGCAACTGCTTGATTAAATCCTTTTCCTCCGACATCTTCTTTTCGTTCTGCCGCAAGAACACTCTCGCCAGGCAAAGGAAAACTTTCTGTTAAATAAAATATGTCTCGGGTGGTGTTACCAATAACATGAAGTGTCAACGTAAATTCTCAACTACCTGCATAAAGCTTCGCGCTCGTACTGGATCAACTGAGTTCCACCAAACACCATCTTCTTTTAAAGAACTAGCAACAATGACGCCAGAGGAAACTGATAAAATTCTTTCTATATTCTCTTCGTGAACACCACTTCCTACTAAGACAGGTAAACGTGTTGCTCCAGCTATGGTGCTGAGTTCTTCTTGCGTTGCAGCATTTCCAGTTCGTTGGCCAGTGGCAATTGCAACATCAGCGTCAAAAAACTCATTGTCACGAGCAAGTTCTTCAATACTACGATCAGCTGTAATTGCATGCGCGCCATGTTTAACATGAACATCAGCAAAAACCTTCACTGCATCAGCCCCGATATTTTTACGGTAACGTAACGCCTCTGCTGCTGGGCCCTCAACTATGCCCTCATTTGCAACGTAAGCATTAGACCATTGATTTACACGTATAAATGAAGCACCTGCAGCTTGAGCAATGGATAATGCTTGTAGAGCACCATTCGCTAAGACATTTACTCCCACTTTTAGCCCTGTAGTAACACGAACACGTTCTGTCATGACTGCCATACATGCAGCTGTTTCTGGACCAAGTTCGTCAGGCTTTAAAAAAGGTATATCTCCATGATTCTCTACAATTAACCCATCGACACCTGCATCAGCATATCTTTGTGCCTCTGCTAATGCATAATTATATATATCAGAAACTGGCCCTCCGCCGTATCTTGGAGATCCAGGAAGCGCCTTCGAATGTATAACGCCAATAACCACTTTTGGCTTTTCAAAAAGCGAAATTATTGAATTTTCTCGAAGCTGTCCTACAGACATCTAATGATTTCCTTGTTTTTATGTTTTGAGTTTATTTTGTTAGAAGAAATCAAAACTGTACCTTAAATAATATTTAGATCTTAAATATTCATACTTGTGAATCTGAACTCATAACATAGTTATGTAAAATCACCGGTGCAATTTCTAAAATCTTATCATTAAAATCAAAATTGTCAGCATGAAGATTTGTATTTTTTTGACCAGATCCAATCCAAAAATAACAGCTTGGCACATGCTCAGCAAGATAACCAAAATCATCTGATACCATTGAAGGTATATCCGTTGTTTTAAAAGTTATGTCAGAAATACCTGCAAGGCTGTCTACCAAATTTGATGTGACAATTTTATCATTTACTAGAGGTGAGAATCTCTCGATCCACTTTATTTTCATGTTAATTTCATATCGCTTCACAATCTTTTTATGAATCTCATCCACAATTTTAGTTGCATTGAGAAATTGATCGTTAGAACTATAACGAAAACTTGCTTCTAAACTAATTTTAGTTGGAATTAAATTAATCGCTGTGCCCCCTTTTACTCGAGTAAAAGAAAAACTTACTGGAGCATTTTTATCTGTTAATTTTTTTAATCTTATTTTTGATTGATTTAAGAAATCAGACATAGCTGAAAAAATATCTGGGCAATTTTCTGGCATTGCTGCGTGACCACCACTGCATAGAAGATCTACTTCAAGTGACTGAAAAGCACTCATTTGAACTCCAGGACGAACTGATATAGTTCCTAACGGAAGAGTTGGCCAATTATGAAAGCCTATCATTTGATCACAAGGAAATTTCTTAAGAACGTTATCTTCCAACATTGATTGAGCGCCACTTCCGATTTCTTCAGCTGGCTGAAAATAGAAATGAACGTCTCCGGGTCGATTATTTTCTTGAACAAGTAATTCAGCCACGGCTAATAAAATTGTCATGTGCCCATCATGGCCACATGCGTGCATCTTCCCTTCAATTTGGCTTATATGAGAAAAACTATTATTTTCAGAAATTGGAAGGGCGTCCATGTCAGCGCGCAGACCAATGGCGGGAGCATTACCTCCTTTTAGAGTGGCAACGACTCCAGTGCCTCCTATTCCTTTCGAAACTGTCAAACCAATGTCAGTTAAATGATTTGCAATGCGGGCCGAGGTTTCCTTTTCTTCAAATGCGAGCTCCGGGCGCATATGAAGTTCACGTCTTATTGATATAAACCGTTCTATATTTTTAGCTATAAATTTACGAGAAATATTAATATTTTTCATAAATATTCACTTTAATTTTCAATTTTTAGAGCATCAGCAGCATTTGAAATCATTATTTGATCAATTTCTTTTTGGCCAAAACCATAATCTAATAGAAGAGGTAAAAAATCTGTTAAAAGATAAGCGTAACCTTTGCCGCCATGCTCACAAAGCATAGACTTAAGGAAAACATCTTGAGACAAAAGTAATTTATTTGCGTAACCAGCTTCAGCTAAGTTAGCAAGACCCACAGCACTCTCAATATCTGTTGGACAAATAACTTTCCCTTGTTCAAATATATACTCCATTCCTATCATGTCATATTCAATAAAAGCACCTCTTGCTGCCAAGGCCTGTTGATATTCCTGGTCTTTACAAGAAGGGTTCATGTGACAAAGAATTACACGTGAAGGATTCAAATCACAAGACTCGACGATATCCAACACTTTATGGGCATGCCTATCCCAAGCAGGAAGATGAACCATTAAAGGTAATCCAGTTTGGACAGCAGCTTTCGCAGATGCTCTTAACACTTTCTTTTCTGAATCTGTAAATTCAGTACTGACACCAATTTCGCCGATAAGACCGATACGAACACCTGTCTCATTTACACCAGATTCATATTCAACAACTATCTCATTAGTAATCTCATCTACTGATAGTGAATTTAATTCAGGAGGATGTGAAGTATGGAGATAGTAACCTGCTCCCATAATGATATTGAGCCCTGTTGCTTTGGAGACTCTAACCAGAGCTTCAGCATCGCGACCAATTCCTCGACAAGTTGGATCTACAAGCGTTCTTCCACCATTTGAGTAAACTGATAATAATTCTTTTATAGCAAGCTCTTCATCATCATTACTACAGTTATCTAAACACCCAAATGGGTCCTGAATGAGTTCCTTTTGCATAGAAGCATTGACTTTTTTATGCATTAATTCTGAATGATAATCAGGTTCATGACCGCGCCACCAACATGAGCAATCATTAAACACATGTTCATGCATCAGCGTGGCCCCTAATTCCGATGTAGAAATGGGACCTAGAACAGTCATAGCAATCGGGTCTGACATTATTATAGCCCTTAGTGAGTTGTAACAATACGATTAAATACTCTGGTATTTAACCAGATAGCAATTAAAATAATCGCTCCTGTAACTATCTGAGTAAAGAAAGGAGATACGTGTAATAAAATCAAACCATTTCCTATTACCACAATTGTGAGTGCGCCAAGAACCGTCCCAGCCACCGATCCACGACCACCCATCAAGGAAGTGCCACCTAAAACTACAGCAGCAATCACCTCTAATTCAAAAGCAACACCAGCATTTGAGCTTCCACTTGCCAATCGCGCCGCGAAAATTAAGCCTGCAAAAGCAGCCGCCATTCCTGCTAACACATAAACTGAAATAATTACTCGGTTTGTCGAAATGCCGGCACGGCGAGCTGATTCCGTATCAGCACCAATTCCAATCACATGACGTCCAAATGTCGTTTGTGAGAGTGCGATTACACCTGCAATGACTACAATTATTGCTAATATTGCTGGGATTGGAATGCCCATGATCCAGCCACGACCAAGAACTAAAAACCCAGAACTGCGATCAATTGGGATTGAAAACCCCTCTGTCATCAAAAGTGCGATACCCCTAAAAATTGATAGGCCTGCAAGAGTTACAATGAACGGCGGGATCTTTTCATATGCAATAAACCAACCTTGCATTAATCCTATTAAACCACCTATACCTAATACAATTAAGGCTGCTGCTGGCCAAGGAGTACCATGTGCAAGAATAATGGCTACAAGTGCATTGGCTAAAGCCATCGAAGAACCAACGGATAAATCAATCCCGCCAGTTGTGATCACAAAGGTCATTGCTACTGCAACAATCATGAGTGGAGCTGCTTGACGAAGAAGATTTAAAAGATTCGGACTGGTAAAAAATGCGTCGGTTGATACAGAAAAACCAATAATACAAACCGTTAAAAATACAGCGATACTCGATACCTGAGCGTTTTGAGACAAAAATTCCATAAATCCACTGATCTTATTTTTATTTTGTAACTGCACTTGCATGCCCTCCAACAATTAGATCAACTAAATCTTCTAAATTTGTATCCTGTATCTTTCTTTCAGCGACTTTTTTTCCTTCATACATTACTGCAATACGATCACATACCCTAAATAAATCTTGTAAACGATGAGTGATTAAGATAATTGAGACTCCAGTCTCTTTAAGGCGATTTATCAGATCTAAAACGGCTTCGACTTCAGCAACTGCTAGAGCTGAGGTTGGCTCATCCATTATCAATAAATCAGGATTAAACGCAGCAGCGCGAGCAATGGCAATAGCTTGACGCTGCCCCCCAGATAACATTGCGACTTTAGCATTTATATTTGGAATACGAATTTGTAATTTATCAAGCATCTCCTGCGTACTTTTACGCATCTCAGTTTTATTCAAAAAACCGAAAAATTTGGGGGCCTTACGTAGTTCTCTCCCTAAAAAAAGGTTACCTGGAATATCAATGGTGTCGCATAGACTTAAATCTTGATAGACCATCTCAATGCGATGTGCACGCGCATCATTTGGTGAATCAAATATAACTTCATGACCATCTATTTTTATTGTACCTTCGTCTGGAATATAGGCCCCGGATAACATTTTTGTAAAGGTTGATTTACCAGCTGCATTATCACCCACAAGCCCTAAGCACTCGCCTGGATAAATATCGAGGTCTACTCCCCTTAGAGCTTCGACTGCACCAAAGCTTTTTTTAATTCCACAAACTGATATTCGAGGTTTAATTTTTTTTAAATCGTTTTGGGTCATTTTCTTATCTGTCTTGTTTTGCATTATTATTTAAATAATTCACGGTAAATATGAACGTTTTCTTTAGTAACAATCGTAATTGGAACAGCAACATTATATTCAATTGTTTCTCCTGCAACTGATTTAAGCAAAGTTTCAATTGCAGCCACACCCATACCTTCAGGATCTTGCTGTATTACAGCATTCACATACCCCTCATCAATTCCATAAATCGCTTCACCTGTAAGATCCCAACCAAGTAGCTCAATATCATCAGTTCGTCCTTGGCTTTCAACAGCAGCGATAGCGCCTACAAGTGCAGGCTCGCCAGTCGCATAAATATAATCAATGCCAGGGTTTGCCATAATTAGGTTTTCGGCAGCTTTTAAAGCATTGTCTTGAACATTACGTCCATCAACTACACCAACATTAATAATTCGCTCATCTGATGAAATTCCATCTTCAAAGCCTTTCTGTCTAACATTCTGAGTAAATGAATTAAGTGCTCCAACAATACCAATTTGTATATTTTTTTGATTATCATCCAGTTGATTAATAAGATGATCTGCCATCAATTGGCCTGAAAGTATGTTATCAACACCAACTTGTGCAATTTGTGGCCCTTCAGGCAAGACTGCATCCACAGCGATAACGGTAATTCCTGCGGCGTTGGCATCGTTAACGCTTGGCATAACCCCGTTTACATCAATAGCCACAACTATTAAAGCATCCACACCTTGAGCAATATAAGTTTCTATTGCATCAGCTTGCTTGGCTGGGTCATTATTTGCATTAAAAATGAATAATTCTAAATCAGCAGCATCTGAAGCTATTTTTGCACCTTTATTTATTTGGTTAAAAAAAAGAGCCTGCTGATTAATTTGAACAAGTCCAACTTTAAATTCTTTAGCTATCGCTGAAAAACTCGTGCATATCAAGGCAATAACCAAAAATGTAAATTTTAAAATTTGATGAAAATTCATGTTTCCTATCCTTTTGAAATTGGACAATTTATTTAAGCATATTGAAGAGTATAATAAGTATTGTCACGATAAACTTCTTAGCTAGACGCTTTGGCTATTCTTTATGGTCTAAATTTCTCTTAAAAAATCTTATAATAGTCTATTACTAGATATGATTAAGATATCAAAATTAAAATAAACCTTTAAAAAAAATTTAACAATAAATTGATCATACACCAGCTTTCCTAAAAGCTATTGGTTTATAATGAGAAAATGAATGGCTTTCAATTGATACTTCATAAAAAAAATAAATAAACTGAGAAACACATGAATTCAACCAAAGAAGAAATTCTCATTATTTCCACGCTTGATTCTAAAGGAGATGAAGTTTTTTTTCTGAAACAGCAGCTCAATAAACGAAACCGATCTGTAATAATAATGGATGTTGGGACCGCTGGCTCTCCAAAAATTTCTGGTGATATCACGCGAGAGTCTATTGCAAAAAAAACAAAGATTCCTTCTGATGCAAATGGGCCAGCAGAAGTTTTAAATGCAATGGCAATCGGCGCAAAAAAAATAGTCAAGGATTTGCTTGAAGATAATAAAATTTCCGCTGTCGTTGGAATAGGCGGTGGAAAAGGTGCTGGTGTATTTCATCAAATAACAAAAAACTTACCATATGGTTTCCCAAAAATGCTTATCACAAGCGCGAGACCGGCTTTACTAGCAGAGATTGCTACAACATCTGACACAATACTTTTTCCGTCAATAGTAGATCTTATGGGAATAAATAAATTTACCCATAAAATTTTTATTAATGCCGCAAATATGCTTTGTAAGTTAAGTTGGGATAAAGGGATAAGACAATCAGGTAAAACAGTGGCCGTAACATCCTTTGGTGTCACAACGCCAGCTGTTCAAGCAGTCTTATCAAGACTTCAAGATACCAATGTAAACGCAATTGTCTTTCCGGCCAATGGCGCAGGAGGACGTGCTATGGAGGCTCTGATTCTTAAAGGTGAGTTTGATGGTGTTATTGATATTACAACAACTGAAATAGCTGATCTAATGTTTAATGGAACAGCAAGTGCTGGTGAAAATCGCTTAACTGCTGCAACTTCTTGTGGTATTCCACAAATTATAGCTCCGGGAGCAACTGACATGGTTAATTTTGGGCCTCCAGAAACAATGTCAGAAGAACTTCTAGAACGTAAAGTGTATCGGCATACGCCAATGACAACCCTTTTGCGCACTAACTCAAAGGAAACAGCGGAAATTGCTTATCAAACTGCAATTAGATTAAATAAATCTATAGGTCCAGTTGCAGTATTTTGGCCCGCAAAAGGCGTGTCTGATTATGATCGACCAGGAAAACTTTTTCATGACCCTGTGGCTAATGTGTCCTGGCGCGATACAATGATAGAAACTCTCAGAACAGATATACCCGTATTAGAAAAAAAATTACATATTAACGATCCTGAATTCGGAGCACTTTGTGCTGACTGGATGCTTGAAAAACTTAATGGACCCTTATGAAAAATTTCTCACGACAACAAATACTAGAACGTTTGGCGACTGAAACAACGGCTGGGCGTCCAATTCTCGCAGCTGGAACTAGTTGTGGTTTGATTGCGAAATGTGCAGCACTTGGAGGAGCAGATTTACTGATTGTCTATAGCACAGGTAAATCAAGATTAATGGGCTTACCAACAAGTCGTATTGGAGACTCCAACTCCGCAACATTGGAAATGGCCACTGAAATTAGAAATGTAGTATCTGATACGCCATTAATTGGAGGGATAGAAGCATGGGACCCAACGCGAATGAATATAGAGCACTTACTAGATGATTTTCAGGAAGCTGGGTTTTCAGGAATTATTAATTACCCAACAATCTCAACTATGGGTGAGCGCTGGCGAAAAAGAAGAGGTAAGGTTGGCCTTGGATGGGAGCGAGAAGTCGAATTAATAGAACGAGCTGCCGCGCGTGGTATTTTTTCAATGGCATATGTGGCTTCTGTGCAAGATGCTATTGATGTATCAAATAGAGATGTTGATTGTATTGTGCCTCATGTTGGTGCGACTAGTGGTGGTCTGGTTGGGCATGAAACAATAACTAAAATTGACGAAGAAATATTAAATATTTCAAAAATGATAGATTCAGTTAAAAAGAAAGAAAATGCTCCAATTTTTCTATGCCATGGTGGTAAAATCTCATCGCCTGAAGATACGCAAAAAGTTTATGAAAAAACTGACTGCATCGGCTTTGTGGGTGCATCTTCTATTGAACGAATTCCTGTGGAACGAGCTGTTAAAAAGATAACAGAAGATTTCAAAGCTATACCATTTAATAAAAAGAACAATTAAGTGAAATACGAAAAAACTACAGATTTTTTAATTATTGGTAGTGGTGCAGCAGGTATTAGTGCAGCACTCTATGGATCATCTGCTGGATATTCAGTAATGCTGTGTGAAAAAGCCTCCAAGATAGGAGGTACGACAGCTCTATCAAATGCAATGATCTGGATACCATGCTCTGATCATGCCATTGCTGCTGGAATTGATGATTCACTCGACAAAGCTCGCAGATATTTACGTGGTGAATTAGGTGACTACTACAACGAAAAAAAAATTGAGGCATATTTAAAAAATGGTCCAGTTGCTGTCCGAAAAATTGAAGAACTCTCAGAAATAAAATTTTTCCTTGCTGGCGCCCCCGATTACCACTCTCATCGAGAAGGTGGCGTGGACAAAGGTCGAGCACTAAGTCCGGCGCCATTTGATGGGCGTAAATTAAAAAAAGACTTTGATCTTATTGGAGACCCCATTCGAGTTGTTTTAGGTGGCATGATGATCACCTCAAGCGAAATTAAATATTTCCTTAACCCAATAAAATCTGTAAAAGCATTATTTCACGTCTTACGTCGAGTTTCTCGTTTTGCTATCGATCGTATTAAGTTTTCTCGTGGCACTGAGCTAAGCGGAGGAAATGCTTTTTTAGCGGCGGCTTTAATGAGTATACGAAAATTAAAAACTGAATTATCAACAAACAGTGCCTTAAAAGAACTTATTATAGAAAATGATGAAGCAGTGGGTGCAATCATTTCACATAATGGCTCTGATATTCGCGTCAGAGCGAAATATGGAGTTATTCTGGCTACGGGAGGTTTCGCTGCTAATCCATCCTTAAGGGAAAATATTGGTGCTAAACATCAACATGATGTCACGTTATGCGCGGAAGAAAATCAAGGTAATGGAATACAAGCAGCAGATAAAGCTGGAGGTACGCTTGATTTAAAAGTTGCTAGCCCTGGTTTTTGGACGCCAGTATCACGCTTAAAAAATAAAGATGGAACGACTGCTATAGTACCTTATGGTTGGTTGGATCGGGGTCGACCTGGAGTGATTGCAGTAAATCCGGATGGCAAAAGATTTGTAAATGAATCAAACTCATACCACGATATTTGTATTGGTCTATTTGAGAATGGATACCCCAAAGACGAGCGTTTCTTTTTTATATGTGAAGAATCTTTTGTAAAAAAACGAGGTATGGGCGACATACTGCCATGGCCATGGACACCTAGTCTTCAAACCTATATAAAACGTGGTTATATTCAAAAAGGTAGAACACTCGAATTACTAGCAAAAGAAATCAATATATCTCCTGAATCTCTTAAAGAGACTATTAAACAGCATAATCAAAATGTTCTTACTGGAGCAGATCCTGAATTTGGCCGAGGAGAATCAGCATTTAATCGCGCACTGGGTGATGAAAGTTTAGGTCTTAAAAATCCTAATTTAGGTGAAATTAAAAATGGTCCTTTCATTGCACTTAGAATAGTACCAGGAACTCTGGGCACAGCAGCTGGACTGAAGACAGATGAAAAAGCTTGTGTATTGAAAGAAGATGGCAGCGCAATTAAAGGACTCTATGCATGTGGAAATGACGCTACCTCGATAATGGCGGGAATTTATCCCGGCGCTGGAATTACTATAGGACCAGGTATTGTATCTGCTTATTTAGCTATTGAGGATGCTAAAAATAAAGCCAAAGAAAATAATTTAGCAATATGAAAAATCGTAAAATTTTGTCTATAAACACGGCCTTAATTTTGGAGCCTTAAACAATGCGACCATTAATTTTTATTGGGACCACAAATTTAGATATTAATTTTTACTCCAATGCTCTTCCATCAATTGGGCAAAGCCTAATTGGTACAATTGAAGAATTCGCTGGTGGAAAAGGTGCTAATCAAGCTGTAGCAGCTGCAAGACTCGGAGGTAAACCACACTTTGCAACGATGTTAGGAGAGGATAATGCTGCAGATAAGCTGATGAAAAATTTTGCTGAATATGGTGTTCAAACAGATAAGATTCTGAAAAAGCCTGGAGCTAATTCTGGAAAAGCTTTAATTTTAGTTGCTACAGACGGCACAAATATGATGGGAATTGACGTAGGTGCAAATGAAAAATTTAATTGTGCGGATATGCTTGAGGCATTACAGGATGTGCCTGAAGATGCAATTATGGTGGTTGAAATGGGCTTACCTGTTGAAACTTGCAGAACCGCTTTTAAAAATAAAAAAACACGAACTTTAATTTTTAATCCAGCTCCAGTAAGGGCGCAGCTTACAAAAGAAGACTGCAAACTTATCGATATTATCACTCCCAATGAAACTGAAGCAGAAGAGCTAACTGGACTCAAGGTTTCGTCAATAGATCAAGCTTTCATAGCTGCTACAAAACTGCAAAAAAGTGGCATTGCTGCTGTCGCCATAACGCTAGGATCCAATGGGGTCGTTTATGTTGATACTAAACGGCGTATTCATCAGCAAGCTTTTAAAGTTGATGCAGTTGATACAACTGGAGCTGGTGATGCTTTTAATGGCGCTCTTGCAGTATCAATTGCAAAAGGAATGAAAATTGAAGAATCACTTTGCTTTGCGGCTGCAACCGCTAGTCTTTGTGTGACGCGCAAAGGGGCTCAAACATCAATGCCGAATGAAGAAGAGGTCAAACATTTTATGTCTGAAAAAGGGGCTTTTAAAAAATGAATTCTTTTGATTTGTCAGGAAAGACAGTTTTTATTACGGGTGCAGCTGGAGGTATTGGATTAGCTCTGGTTAAAGCCTTTGTTGAAGCATCTGCAAATGTAATAGCAACTGACCTAAATCCAGCGCCTATTAGGGATTCTATTAAGAGTGATCGCATATTGCCTTTTGCATTGGATGTATCTAATTCCAATGAAATAAAAAATGCATTAACACAGGCCCGTACTCACTATGGCCCAGTAGATATTTTAATTAACAATGCAGGAATTAAATCAAATGAACGTCTCATAGACGGTAATGTTGATAAAATTCAAAATACTCTTTTGATAAATGCTGAAGCTGTACTGAGTTTAACACGCCTTGTTTATGAGGATTCGCTTAAAGATTTTGGTGGTCGTATTATCAATATAGGTTCTTCAATTTCATCACGTGGAGCTATATTTAATTATCAAGCAGGCGGTGCAGATTATTGTTATTCAAAGGCGATTGTTCATGATATGACGCAACTTCTTGCTTATGAAGCAGCATCTCAAAACGTTACCGTCAATACTATTGCTCCAGGCATAATTCAAACACCATTGCATGGCAGACCTGCAGAGGAAACTGAACAGAGACACAAAGGGCGAATACCACTTGGGCGCGTTGGTCAGCCTGAAGATATTGTCGGTGCTGCTGTCTTTTTAGCATCAGAGGCGGCTTCATATATCACCGGTCAAGTATTACATATAAATGGCGGCATGGTGATGAACGATTGAATAATTTTGCAAAGAAATGGCCAAAAATAACTGCCATTATCAGCGACCTAGATGGAGTTACTTATTGTGGTGAGAAACCTATAGAGTCTGCTGTAAAATCATTTCGCCTGTGGAGTGATATTGGTGTCCCTTATGCATTTGTTACAAATAATTCAACAAAATCAGCTGAAGAATTTAGCATTAAATTAAATTCAATGGGCATTCCAACAAATCCTAAACGGATTATTACTTCAAGTTCAGTTGCTGCGCAACGACTCAACACAATACTCAAGCCTGAATCTCGAGTTATGGTAATTGGTGAAGAAGCACTCATTAACGCAGTTGCAGAATATAACTACACCATTGCAAACGAAAATGTTGAAGCAGTTATTGTTGGCCTGGATCGCAGTTTTTCACATGAAAAATTGACAAAGGCTCAAACAGCTTTATTAAATGGAGCTCATTTTATTGGCACAAATCCAGATCCTATGCTTCCAAAAGATGGAGGATTTGAGCCAGGTGCAGGCTCAATTCTTAAAGCTATTGAAATTGCATCTGGCGTCAAACCCATCATCGTAGGCAAACCAAAGCCTGATCTTGTTGAAATGGCATTATCCGTATTAGAAACTGAGCGTGAGTCTACTTTTATGCTAGGAGACCAAATCATGACAGACATCATGGCTGGGTATGAAACGGGGCTTCAAACCATTCGAGTGAGAACAGGTGTCATTGAAAAAGGTCCAACACCAATTAAGCCAGATTTTGATATAGAGAGTCTTGAATGTATTCCGTTAACAGCTTTCAATACTAAATAAAATTTTTTAATGAAGACCCTGATACTGACTAAGCGATTATAAGAGCGTCTAATTTAAAAAAGAATTTAAGAGAAGAATTGGCGTTGTAAACGTAATAATGATAAAAATAAAAACAAATTGAAAAAATAATAATTGAAAAACCGAAAATTCTTAACCATAACTCAAGCAGTGTCGTTATTAGCATGCTTGGTAGATTTAAAACAAAGAGCTCGGATAACCGGGATGAGGTATCAATATGAAAATTGTTCAATGGATAGCAGCTTTAATTTCCTGCTTATACCTAACAGTCAATGTTCAAGCAGATCACCATGGTGATTATATTATTCATGATTTTAAAAAAATGCAGTTAACCCCAGTTTATTGGTCTGAGGGTGGTGCAATGGGCGACTTCAATAACGATGGGCATATGGATGTTGTTGTTGGGCCAGACCTTTACCTAGGGCCTAATTTTGATCGAAGAACTGGTTTTCGTCACG
>MDTG01260622.1_pt1 | contig 22359 bp, 21 predicted proteins | sample 811421 | NCBI WGS metagenome assembly MDTG01 (sample SAMN05326645, study PRJNA326480) | marine metagenome | isolation source: seawater | place: Pacific Ocean: South East | collected 2011
AAATTCCCGCTGCCGGTGGAGGTTTTGGGGTTTGGCTTGGCCTCATCGCGCGAACATATCGCGCGGCTTTTGGCCGATCATGGGTTGGTGGATCGCGATATCACCATGCGCATGCAGGGCGATGCCCCCTTTGTGACCGACGAGGGGAATTTCATTCTCGACTTGCATTTGGAACAAATCCCGGATGCGCCGGCCTTAGCGATAGCGCTCAATCAAGTGCCGGGTGTGGTTGAAAATGGTTTATTTATTAATATCTGTGATCGAGTCATTCTCGGCGCGAGCGATGGGCGCATTGAAGAGCACGTTCGGCCGTAACAGGCCAAGCGCTTGGGTTTCGGATCAAGAGGCGATGGACCTCTGATTTCAATAGGGGACGAATATGTCTTTTGATTATGATCTTTTTGTAATTGGCGGTGGCTCTGGCGGTGTGCGCGCCGCGCGTGTCGCAGCTTCGGATACCGGGGCCACAGTTGGTTTGGCGGAAGAGAGCCGCTATGGGGGCACCTGCGTGATCCGTGGCTGCGTGCCGAAAAAACTGATGGTGTTTGCCTCAACCTACGCGCCTGCAATGGAGCAGGCTGCGGCCTATGGTTGGGACGTGCAGATGGGCGGTTTTAACTGGCCTGGATTTCGGAGCAATCTAGACGGCGAGCTTGACCGGCTCGAAGGCATCTATCGCCGCCTGTTGCAAAACTCTGGTGTCGAGACCTTTGACATGCGCGCGACGGTCGACGCACCGCATGCGGTGCGTTTGGCCGATGGCCGGGTCGTGACTGCCAAGGTGATCTTGCTGGCCACAGGCGGCTGGCCCTCAGTGCCGGATGTTCCTGGCGCCGAATATGCCATCACTTCAAACGAAATTTTTCATCTACAGGCTTTGCCCAAGCGGATTTTGATCGTGGGAGGCGGCTATATCGCTTGTGAATTTGCCGGCATTCTCAACGGTCTTGGGGTGCAAACCCATCTTTGGTATCGGGGCGAGGCCGTATTGCGCGGCTTTGATACAGAGGCCAGGGATGTGATTGTGCAAGGCATGCAAGAGCGTGGTGTCCAGATGCATATGTGCACCAATGTGACCCGCATTGAAAAGCAAGGCTCGGGCTACAGCGTCACAGATACCCAAGGAGCGCGCCATGATTTTGATGTTGTGATGTATGCCACAGGCCGCAGCCCTAAAAGCGCCGGATTGGGGCTTGAGGCTCTGGGAATTGGTTTGGATGCAGCGGGCGCGGTGCAGGTAGATAAATTTTCTCAGACTTCGGTACCTTCGATTTATGCGGTTGGCGATGTAACCAACCGTGTCAATCTGACGCCGGTGGCGATCCGTGAGGGCATGGCCTTTGTTGAAACCGCCCTGAAGGGCAATCCGACCCCTGTGGATCACGCATTGATCCCAACGGCCGTATTCACCCAGCCGGAATTTGGCACCATTGGACTGAGCGAGGAGCAAGCCCGGGCGCAAGAGCCTATTGAAGTCTATGCAACTGCCTTTCGCCCAATGAATATTTCCTTTATTAACGCGCCGAATAAAGTGCTAATGAAATTAGTAGTGAGCCAAAAGACCCGTAAGATTTTGGGCTGTCACATCGTCGCAGATGGTGCAGGGGAGATGATCCAACTGGCGGGGATAGCCGTGAAAATGGGAGCAACGAAAGAAGACTTCGACCGTGTGTGTGCCGTGCATCCCACCGTGTCTGAAGAACTTGTGACAATGAAAACGCCTGTGCGGACCGCTTGAAATTTTCAAAGCAGAGCACAGATAAAACTGGAGCGCAGAATGACTGTGAAGGGAAACAGCTAAATGGCGGATAATAACGGTGGACCTTGGGGCGGCGGCGGAAGCGGCGGTAACCGAGGCAACAAAGGCAATGGCGGCGGGAATGATCGGGGTCCAGACGGGCCGCAAATCCCGGAAATTGATGAATTGATGCGCAAAGGTCAGGAACAATTGCGCGTATTGATGGGCGGTAAAGGCAGCGGTGGTACAGGTGGCGGCAGCGGAACGGGCGGCGGAGACGCGGGCATCCCGCGCAGCACCTTCGTCCTGGCTGGGCTTGCCGCTGTTGGTATGTGGCTGTTCGCATCTTTCTACACGGTCAAGCCAGAGGAGCAATCTGTTGAGCTCTTCCTCGGTGAATTCAATGAAATTGGCACCAATGGTCTGAATTTCGCACCCTGGCCTTTTGTGACCTATGAGAAGTTCAACGTTACCACCAACCGCACAGAATCTCTTGGCATTAATGATAGCCGTGACAGCGGTTTGGGCTTGATGCTAACCACCGATGAAAACATCGTGGATATTGACTTCCAAGTGGTTTGGAACATCAAAAATTCGTCGGACTTTCTGTTTAGCCTAAAAGAACCGGAGCAATCTATTCGGGCAATTTCGGAAGCGGCGATGCGTGAAGTCATCGCGCAATCGGAATTGGCACCTATTTTGAACCGGGACCGGGCTGCAATTGAAGCAAATGTGCGGCAATTGATTCAAAAAACACTGGATGAGCGCGAGACTGGGATTTCTGTCGTCCGGGTCAACTTTAACAAAGTGGATCCGCCGAGCCGTCAGGTGATCGTGACGGCCGCTGACGGGGCGCAAAAGCGCGTGTCGGTGATTGATGCCTTCCGCGATGTGCAAGCCGCAGAGCAAGAGCGCGATCAGCGCGAGCGTCAGGCGGATGCTTATGCCAACCAACGTCTCGCTGAAGCGCGGGGTGCTGCGGCGCAGCTGCTAGAGGCCGCAGAAGGCTATCGCGCCTCTGTCGTCAACGCCGCTCTCGGGGAGGCCAGCCAATTCTCAGCAGTCTTGGCCGAATACAAAGAGGCTCCCGAGGTCACCCGTCGTCGCCTCTACATTGAGACTTTAGAAAAAGTCTTGGGCGATGTGGATAAGATCATCATGGACAATGGTGAGGGTGGCCAGGGTGTTGTGCCCTATTTGCCGCTAAATGAATTGCGCAAATCATCACCAGGAGGGTCAAACTAATGTCTATGAGATCTCGTATTGCAGTGATCATTGCCGCCGTGATCGCGGTTGCTGGGTTGATGTCCTTGTTCATCGTGGATGAGCGCGAAAAAGTGTTGGTGCTGCGGTTTGGCCAGATCAAACAGGTCAAAACAGATCCTGGCCTGGGCTTTAAGATCCCATGGCTGGACCAAGTTGTGCGCTTTGATGACCGGATTTTGTCTTTGGAAACTCCGGTGATCGAGGTGACCCCGGCTGATGACCGTCGCCTCGAGGTGGATGCTTTTGTCATGTACCGTATCGCTGATATTGTGCAGTTCCGTCAGGCCTTGGGCGCGGGAGGTGAGCGCGAAGCCAGCATTCAGCTCAATGACATTCTCGACGGTCAGATCCGGGCGGTTCTCGGGGCCGATGGGGTGACGTCAAATGCCATTTTGTCGCCAGAACGGTCCCGCTTGATGGAGCTGATCCGTGCCGAGGCTCAAACGCGTGCGAAGGATCTGGGGCTGGATGTGGTAGATGTGCGTTTGCGTCAGACCAACTTGCCGGAGCAAAACTTCGATGCAACTTTGCAGCGTATGATCGCCGAGCGGGAACGCGAAGCGACTGATGAACGCGCCCGAGGCCGCGAAGCGGCGCAGCGCGTCACAGCGGTTGCGGACCGGACCTATGAAGAAACGCTGTCTGCTGCCAAGCGGGATGCTTTGATCATTGAAGGGGAAGCCGATGCGGAACGCACCCGGATTTTGGCAAATGCCTTTGGTGCAGATCCTGAGTTTTTCGATTTCTATCGTTCGCTTGCGGCTTATGAGGCTTCTATCCTTGGCGGAAATTCAACTTTGGTGATCCCACCAGACCATGAATTTTTGACCTATATGAAGTCCGCGACGCCGCGTGTTTCTGAGTGATTGACAACATCTTAATCGGCCTTGCGGCCGTTTTGATTGCAGAGGGGCTGGTCTATCTACTGGCCCCTCATGCCCTTGAAACCCTGCTGAAAGCTCTTTGCACCCTGTCGCTCTCTGCGCGCCGACAGATGGGGGCTATGCTTTGTCTTGGCGGGTGCATCCTCTTGGCGTTGAGTCTGTAGGCGCCCCTCAGGCGCAATGAGTGTTTTTTTGCCGAAATTTGACCTCACGATAAGGTGACTGGGTCTCATCGGTGTTTGCGTTGAAAACTTGCTGAACTACATTAAGTCATACAAAATAACAGGCGCCCGGTTTGTGTGATGCAGATGGGCATAGATGGAGATAGAGATGAATTCGATTGCCTTATCTAAGCGGAAGGATTTTGCAGCTTACCGCGCCACTTGGGTTTTTGCCGCGGCGGTTTGTCTGCTGATCTCACAAGCTCTCACCGCCGCAGCGCAAATGATGCCAAATACATTTGCCGATCTGGCCGATGAGATTAGCCCCTCAGTTGTGAATATCACCACCACAACCGTGATTGCCGGTCGTGCTGATGAAATGCCTCGTGGTATTGTGCCAAAAGGCTCGCCTTTTGAGGAATTCTTTCGGGAATTCGAAGATCGTCGCCGCGGCGGCAATGGTGGGGCCAGCCGCTCTTCTGCATTGGGGTCGGGATTTGTGATCTCTGCCGATGGGTTCATTGTCACCAATAACCACGTGATCGAAGGGGCCGATGAGATTGAGGTAGAATTTTTCTCCGGTGAAAGACTGGCCGCTGAGGTCATCGGTACTGATAAGAATACGGATATCGCAGTTTTAAAGGTTGAATCGGAGGCACCGCTGCCTTTCGTCAGCTTTGGCGACAGTGACACCGCGCGCGTGGGCGATTGGGTCGTAGCGATGGGCAATCCCTTGGGGCAAGGGTTCTCTGTTTCTGCGGGAATTGTTTCTGCTCGAAACCGGGCATTGTCTGGGATTTATGATGACTATATCCAAACAGATGCCGCGATTAATCGGGGCAATTCCGGTGGGCCTTTGTTCAATCTTAATGGAGAAGTTGTTGGCGTGAACACTGCGATTTTGTCGCCCAATGGTGGCTCGATCGGCATTGGCTTTTCTATGGCGTCAAATGTGGTCAGCCGGGTGGTTGATCAATTGACGGAATATGGCGAAATCCGCCGGGGTTGGCTGGGAGTACGGATCCAAGATGTCGATGAAGATATCGCTGAAAGCATTGATGGTTTGGACCGTGCCGCCGGGGCCGTGGTGACCGGCGTGCCAGAGGGTCCCTCGAAAGATGCCGGGATTCTACAAGGCGATGTGATCGTGATCTTTGATGGTCATGAGGTGGAGGACGTGCGTGATTTGGTGCAAACCGTCGGCAATACTGAGGTGGGCAAAGCGGTTGATGTGGTTGTGGTGCGTGACGGGGCGCAGGTGACTTTGAGCGTCACCCTTGGGCTGCGGGACGACGAAAAACTGGCCCGCGCGGATGAATCTGAGGTTCCTGAAGATTCGCCAAAAGACTATAAGGATCTGGGGATTACCCTGTCGAATCTGACCGATGAAATTCGTGAGGGTTTGGACCTTGCGGTTGGTTTGGAAGGCGTGGTTGTCGTGGATGTTCTGGAAACTTCTGAGGCCTTTGAAAAAGGTTTAAAATCTGGGGATGTGATCGTGGAGGCCGGTCAGGAGAAGGTCACGTCGCTTGCTGAGTTTGAAGAGCAAATGAGCGCGACCATTGAGAGTGGCCGAAAAACAATGCTTTTGCTCGTGCGCCGCGGCGGCGATCCCCGCTTTTTGGCCCTTACCGTGCAGTAATAGCTGCAAAAGATATGGTGCGTACGGGGCGGCTTATGGGCCGCCCTTTTGAGTGCGAGGCGGTTACGGCTGCTCGGTGGCGCGACTGGCTTCTGGCAGCAAGAGATCATCTAGCATGAAAGATATATCCTCCACATGCTCAGCGATCACATGGCACACAGCGCCTTCGCGTTGAATGCGGCCGGTAATTCGCAACATACGCCCTGAGATCACGGCGCGCCGGTAACGTTCATAGAGTTTGCGCCAGACGATCACATTGCACACCCCGGTCTCGTCCTCCAGTGTGATGAAAATGACTCCATTGGCCGTACCGGGTCTTTGGCGCACCAATACCAAACCCGCCACCGTAACTCCTGCCCCATTTGGCGGCAGCTCCAGCATAGCATGGGGCAGGGCCGCGGGGGGCTTGGGCCAAGTGTTGGGAGAGTCAAATAGCATGGAACATAAATAGAACATTTGAGTAATATCGCAAGTGGCATTATTCCGCTTTTATGGGGGCTAGAATTTTTTGAATTACATGTTACCTCAGAGGGGAAACAGTCTAGTGAGATACAAATAAATGGCCAAAATTACTTATATTGAACACGGTGGCGCGGAACATGTGGTGGAGGTTGCCAATGGGTTGACCGTTATGGAGGGCGCTCGGGACAATAACATTCCTGGCATCGAAGCCGATTGCGGTGGCGCCTGCGCTTGCTCAACCTGTCATGTCTATGTTGACAGTGCTTGGGTCGAGAAACTGCCTGAAATGGATGGTATGGAAGAAGACATGTTGGATTTTGCGTTTGAACCTAAACCGGGCCAATCGCGTTTGACATGTCAATTGCGCGTCTCGGACGCTTTGGACGGGTTGGTTGTGCGGATGCCAGAGCGTCAGATCTAAACTCTTGCGGGTATTATAGTGGCCGCATTCACTGTTCGGACCTGCGGCCACAGGCGCCTCTAAAGCGCCCGCCAACCGATATCGCGGCGGCAAAACCCTTCGCGCCAATTGATTTGATCGACCATGTCATAGGCCATGCTGCGGGCTTCACTCAGCTTTGCAGCGCGCGCTGTCACATTCAAAACCCGGCCACCCTGCGCGGTGATATCTGCACCGATTTGCGCGGTTCCAGCATGAAAGCAAGTGGCTGAAGAATTGTCGGGCAAAGCTTCCAACCCGGAAATCACTGTGCCCTTCCCATAGGTGCCGGGGTAGCCTTTGGCTGCCATTACAACCGTCAATGCATGGTCTGTGGCCCAGTTGACTTGTACCTCTGACAGCCGTTCTTCAGCACAGGCCAACAGCAAATCCAGCGCCTGCGCACCCAGCCGCATCATCAGCACCTGGCATTCTGGGTCGCCGAAGCGGGCGTTGTATTCCACTAAGCGGGCTTGACCGTTATTAATCATCAAGCCGGCATAGAGTACCCCTTGATACGGCGTGCCTCGTTGGGCCATTTCCGCCATGGTAGGTTTGATAATTTCGCGCATGGCCTGCTCAGCAATATCATCTGTCAGAACTGGCGCAGGACTATAGGCACCCATGCCGCCAGTATTGGGCCCGATGTCGCCTTCGCCCACGCGCTTGTGATCCTGTGCGGTGCCAATGGCCAAAACATCACGGCCATCACACAGGACAAAATAGGAGGCTTCTTCCCCATCCATGAATTCTTCAATCACCACTTCCGCTCCGGCGCTGCCAAACTCGCCGCCGAACATATCATCTAAAGCCTCCAGGGCTTCTTCTACGCTCATGGCAACAATAACGCCTTTGCCTGCCGCCAGCCCATCTGCTTTGACCACAATCGGCGCACCCATCTTGCGCACATAGTCTGACGCGCTTTGCTGGTCGGTAAAATGGCCATATCCGGCAGTGGGCGCTCCTGCGGCGTCGCAGATGGATTTGGTAAAGAATTTTGAGGTTTCCAGCTGTGCTGCTGCCTGACTGGGGCCAAAGCAGAGCACATCTGCAGTCCGTAACACATCGCCGACGCCAGCGGCCAAAGGTGCTTCTGGACCTATGATAACAAAGTCTATGTCCTGGCTGCGGACAAAGGCAAGCACAGCGGTGCCATCCAAAATATCCAAAGCCACGCAATCGGCGATTTTGGCGATACCGGCATTGCCGGGCGCAACCATCAGCCGGTCACATTTTGGATTTTGCGCGACGGCCCAGGCCAATGAGTGCTCGCGGCCTCCACTGCCCAAAATTAAAATGTTCATTACGCGCGCTCCCCTTGGCCTTTGCTTGGTCGCGTTCTAAGCTGCATCAACTCTGGTCACAAGGTGCACTATGTCTGATCTCATTGATGATCCCCGTCTTGGCGAGAATGCCCCAGAATTTACGGTTTCAGAAATCTCTGGCGCTGTGAAACGGACCCTGGAGACGGAATTTGGCCGCATCAGGGTGAAAGGCGAAGTGGGGCGGGTGGTGCAGGCGCGCTCTGGCCATATGTATTTCGATGTCAAAGATGAACGCAATTCTCTGGCTTGCACCACTTGGAAAGGGCAGGTGTCAAAACTCTCGGTAATTCCCGAGGAGGGGATGGAAGTGGTGGTCAGTGGCAAAATGACCTCCTTCGGCGGGCAGTCCAAATATAACCTGAATGTTGATGATGTGGCTGTCGCCGGTGTGGGGGCATTGATGGCCATGTTGGAAAAGCGAAAGACCGCTTTGGCGGCGGAGGGCTTATTTGATCCGGCGCGCAAACAGGCTTTGCCCTTTTTGCCGGATGTGATTGGGGTTGTGACCTCTCCCACCGGCGCGGTGATTCGCGATATTCTGCACCGTTTGCGCGACCGTTTCCCGCGTAAAGTCTTGGTTTGGCCGGTTGCGGTGCAAGGGGCCAATTGCGCCGCCGAAGTGGCGCGCGCTATTGCCGGGTTCAATGCGTTGACACCGGGAGGGGCTTTGCCGCGGCCAGATTTACTGATCGTTGCGCGTGGTGGGGGGTCTATTGAGGATCTTTGGGGGTTCAATGAAGAAATCGTCGCACGCGCGGCGGCGGCCTCGCAGATTCCTCTGATTTCCGCTGTGGGTCATGAAACCGATACAACATTGATTGATTTTGTTTCTGACATACGCGCACCAACCCCAAGTGCTGCGGCTGAATTGGCGGTGCCTGTGCGTTTGGACTTGTTGGCTGAAACCCGTGCCAAGGGCGCCCGGGCGGCGCAGGGTTTGGCCAATGTCATGGCTCGGCGCAAACAAAGTTTGGCCGATTTGTCCCGTGCTTTGCCGCGTCCGGACAGCTTGACGCATTCGGCACAGCAGCGTTTGGACTATTGGGAGGGGCGTTTGCCGGTGGCGCTGCGCAGCTTAGTGCAAAAGCAACAGCTGCGCCTGATCGCCTCTGCGGGGCAAATTAAGCCCTCCGCATTGGCGCGGATAGTGGCGCAAGAAAAGCGGCAGTTGCATGCCCTGGGGCAGCGCCTGACGGCGGGTTTAGACCGGGCTGCGCTCTCTGCACGGCACATGCTCGGGGGCTGCACATCACGTCTGCGCCCAGCACCTTTAGCGGAGCGAGTTGGGCGATTGCGCAAAGATCTGGGTGATCTTGAAATGCAGTTGAAGCAAACGTTTGAACGGCAAGAGCAAAGACGCCGTGAACAGCTTGTGGCCTGTGACCGGCTGCGCGAAACACTGGGGTATCGCGAGACCCTGCGCCGCGGTTACGCGGTGGTACGTTCTGGGCAGGCGTTGATTACCAATGTGGCGAGCGCTGGAGCGGCGAAATCCTTGGAAATCGAGTTTGCTGATGGACGCTTTGCGGCGGCGCAAACTGCTGCTGCCCGCCCTGCGGGCCGCGCCAAGCCGAAACCACCCGAGCAGGGACAATTGTTCTGATTGTGATCGGGTGACGTCTATTGAGGCATGAGAAAACGCATCTGTTGCAAGTGGTGTCGTATTTCGACCTATGTCAGGGCCGCGTTGCGGGCTAAACCAGCCACAATCAATTGAGGAACAGATCATGTCTATCGAATCGTCAAAAGGTGTTTGGAAATCTGGACCGGGCAGAGGCCGGGTGCGACCAAAAGGGCGTCAGCTCGACGATTTGGCATGGTCACAGGTGCAAGACTTGCTGGGGCAAAGACCGCGCCGGCGGGATCTTCTGATCGAATTTTTGCATCTTATTCAGGATGCTTATGGCCATCTCTCGGCTGCGCATTTACGCGCTTTGGCCGAGGAAATGCGCTTGAGCCAGGCAGAGGTCTATGAGGTCGCGACGTTCTACGCCCATTTTGACGTAGTCAAAGAGGGGGAGACCCCGCCACCAGCCTTGACCGTGCGGGTCTGCGACAGCTTATCGTGCGAATTGGCCGGGGCTGCTCAATTGCAAGAGGCTTTGCAGCAGGGGCTGGATCCTAAAGCGGTGCGGGTTGTTCGCGCGCCCTGTATGGGGCGCTGTGACACCGCCCCGGTGCTTGAGCTGGGGCACCGTCATATCGATTATGCCACGCCAGAAAAGGTATTAGCGGCTATTTCTGGCGGTCACACCCATGCTGATATACCCGATTATGAAGACCTCGCGGCCTATCGCGCGGCTGGCGGATATGCGCGGCTTGAAGAGTTGCGCGCAGGCGGCGATTGGCAAGAGGTTCAGGCGCAGATAAAACAAAGTGGTCTGCGCGGCCTGGGTGGCGCGGGTTTTCCATCAGGCACAAAATGGGGCTTTGTGCGCGGGAATGCGGGGCCGCGCTATTTGGCGGTGAATGGAGATGAGGGCGAGCCGGGAACGTTCAAGGATCGCCATTATCTCGAGGGTCAACCGCATCTGTTTCTCGAAGGCATGTTGATTGCCGCTTGGGCGGTTGAGGCGGAAACCTGTTTTATTTACATGCGCGACGAATATCCGGCGGTTCTGCATATTCTAGTTGAAGAGATTGCCGCTTTGGAGACGGCCGGGCTCGTGCCGGCGGGTTATATCGATCTGCGGCGTGGGGCGGGGGCCTATATCTGCGGCGAAGAAAGCGCGATGATCGAAAGCATTGAAGGTAAGCGCGGTTTGCCGCGGCATCGCCCCCCCTTTGTGGCGGCGGTCGGGATCCACAATCGCCCCACTTTGGTGCATAATGTTGAAACCTTGCTCTGGGTTGCGCGTGTGGTGCGCGAAGGACCCGAGTGCCTGAGCGCGGTGGAACATAATGGTCGGACCGGTCTGCGCAGTTACTCCGTTTCTGGGCGGGTGAAAAACCCTGGCATGCATCTGTTGCCTGCCGGATCCACGATCACGGATATCATTGCCGCCTGTGGCGGGATGTTGGACGGCCATATTTTTTCAGCATACCAACCTGGCGGCCCGTCTTCGGGGCTTTTACCTTCATCTATCAATGACGTGCCCTTAGATTTTGACACATTGCAGCCGCTCGGCACTTTCATCGGTTCGGCCGCTGTGGTAGTTCTGTCCGATCACGACAGTCCGCGCGCGGCGGCTTTGAATATGTTGCGATTCTTTGAGGATGAAAGTTGTGGCCAGTGCACCCCTTGTCGGGTTGGCTGTGAAAAGGCGGTAAAATTGATGCAGGCAGAGACTTGGGATCAGCCGCTTTTAGAGGATTTGACCGCGGCGATGGTGGAGGCTTCGATCTGCGGGCTTGGTCAAGCGGCACCCAATCCGATCAAATCGGTCATCAAGCATTTCCCGAACGAAATTTAGCGCGCCGCTGCCATTGGCATTGTCGGGGGCTAGGATTACATTCGCGTTACCGCTTGCGGCGACCTGGCAGCACGCGGCGAGCAATGGAGCGTGTTAATGTCCTTTTTTGGTAAGTTGAAATCCAAACTTTTTAAATCCTCTGCCAAGCTTGAAGAGGGTCTGGATGCAATCGTCCAAGAAGATATTGCCCCTGAGGAAGCGTCTGCCGGCCCGGCCCTAGCTGATGAGGCGGGGCAAGTGGCACAGCCCGAGGCTTTGTCGGTGCCCGATCCTGTGGGTGACAGCCCACTTGTGCCAGAGCACGAGCAGACGGTGTCGCCACAGAAGGCGGCAGAGCCAATCGCCAGCGCGCCGAAACTCGCGATTGATCCGCTCGAGGTGGATAGCCGGCCGCTTAATCCCTTGCCGCAAAAAACTGGTGTTTTCGGGCGTACGCCGCGCCGCGTGCTGGATGATGACATGCTCGAGCAGCTCGAAGAGCTGTTGATCTCCTCTGATATGGGGGTGGATACGGCCGTGCAGATCACGGCGAATTTGGCCGAGGGGCGTTTTGGCAAGAAACTCTCGACAGCGGAAATCAAATCGGCCTTGGCTGAGGAAATCGCCCGCGTCATGGACCCTGTGGCCCGACCTTTGCCGATCTATAATAAGAAACCCCAGGTGATTTTGGTGGTGGGTGTGAACGGTTCGGGCAAAACCACCACCATCGGCAAACTCGCAAGCCAGTTTCAGAGGGCCGGAAAATCTGTAGTGATCGCGGCTGGCGACACATTTCGCGCCGCCGCGGTAGGCCAATTACAAGTTTGGGGCGAGCGGGCTGGGGTGCCGGTGATGACCGCAGCCGAGGGGTCAGACCCTGCAAGCCTGGCCTTTGAAGCCATGGGTCAGGCGGAGCAAGATGGCGCTGACCTCTTGATGATTGATACGGCGGGACGGTTGCAAAACCGGGCGGATTTGATGGAGGAATTGTCCAAAATTATTCGGGTGATCCGCAAGAAAGATCCTGATGCACCACATAACACGGTCTTGGTTCTCGACGCGACAACTGGACAAAATGCGGTCAACCAAGTGGAAGTTTTTCAAAGGATGGCGGATGTCACCGGTCTGGTGATGACCAAATTGGACGGGACCGCCAAGGGCGGGGTCTTGGTCTCGCTCGCAGATAAATTCGCTTTGCCTATTCATGCCATTGGCGTGGGGGAACAGATAGATGATCTTGACGCTTTTGATCCGCAGGAATTTGCTGCGGCCTTGACCGGGGTCTCTGAGTGACCGAGTGGATCCTTGCGATTGAAGGCAGCCCCACAGGCCGCTTGGTCGCAATGCTTTTGGCGTTATTGGCCGCTGTGTTACACGCAGTTTTCGCCGCAATGCAAAAGGGAAGAATTGACCCCTGGGTGATGCGCGGGGCGATGGATGCCAGCTACGGATTGATGGCTTTGCCCTTTGCTCTGTTCGTGGTGCCATGGCCTCAGGCGCATTTATGGCCAATTTTTGCGGGGGCTTGGGCAATCCACACTGCCTACAAGGTCTTGCAGGCCATGGCCTTTACCCGCGGCGCTTATACGGTTGTATATCCTGTGGTGCGCGGGTCGGGGCCGTTTTTCACGGTGATTGGTGCCTATTTATTGTTTGGCGAAGTGTTCACTGGTGGGCAATGGTTGGGGGTGGTCGTCCTTATTTGCGGGATATTTGGTCTGGCTGTGTATAATATGCGTACGGTGACACTGGAGCGCGAGACGCTGGGTTTGGCATTGGCGCTGGCGCTATTTACCGGATTTTTTGTGGCGTTTTACACAACCTATGATGCCTATGGCATCCGAGCTGCGGCGGATCCTTTCACCTTCTTAGCGTGGTTCTTTGTGATTGATTCTTGGAGCATGCCGATTGTGGCGTTGGTCTATGCGCGACGCAAAGGCATTGCCTTGGCGCGACAAGGCCTCATGTGGCGCGCGCCGATCGGGGGATTGGTGGCGATGGCCTCTTTTGGCGCAATCTTATTGGCCACGCGATTGGATAAAGTTGGCGAAGCCGCGGTGCTGCGTGAGACATCGACAATTTTTGCCGCACTCATTGGCTGGCTATTTTTGAAAGAGACCGTCGGGCCGCGCCGTTTGGCTTTGATGGCTTTGATTGCGCTGGGCGCTGTGATAGTTGAATTTGCAGGATAAAAGGAAGGTCGAATTATGTCTAATGACACTCTACCAAAATGGGTGAAGCCGCTTTTGGAGTTTGGGCCTGTGGTGGCCTTCTTCGTGGCCTATCTCGCGATGAAGGGCACAAGCTACAAGCTCGGCGGTTCCGAGTACGATGGGTTTATTTTGGTAACCGCGCTGTTTGTGCCGTTACTTTTGGTATCTACGGCGATTTTGTGGAAGCTAACGGGAAAAATCTCACCGATGCAGATCATGACGGCGGTTTTGGTGACCGTCTTTGGTGGGTTAACAGTTTGGTTGAATGACGATCGGTTTATCAAAATGAAACCAACGCTCATCTATCTTATTTTTGCGGGAATTTTGGGATTTGGATTGCTGCGCGGGCAGTCCTATCTCCGATTGGTGATGCAAGACGCGCTGCCGATGCAGGTTGAGGGCTGGATGATTTTAACGCGTCGATTCACGGCGGCATTTTTTGGGCTGGCGGTGCTGAATGAGGTGATCTGGCGGTTTTTCTCGACGGATACTTGGGTGTATTTTAAAACCTTTGGCCTAACGGCGGTGCTGTTCGGCTTTTTTATGACTCAAGCGCCACTTTTGGCAAAATACGGGCTAGAAAAAGATGATTGACTGGGCGTGGCGTCGCGGTGCGGCTGCGCCGCATGACCTTTTTTCTCTCGCCTGCCTCCGGCAGGCGAGAGGTGCTGGGCCACGGTGGCTATGTCGCTTTGAATAGGTAATTAAAGTACTATTTATCAATAATTTGTGAAGTTTCACGCAGATCTAAAGGTAACCCATGGTCCGCAGTTACGCCGCGGCGCGCGGCGCAGGCTTGCAGCCAGCGGGCCATATGCGGTTTATCCTCGAGTGTCTGTTTTTGGCCCTCCCACAAGGAAGCCTAAGGCCAGATTGCCATGTCGGCGATTGAGAAAAAATCACCCGCTACATAGTCACTCTGTGCCAGCTGTGTGTTGAGAACCCTGTACAGGCGCGTGGTTTCTTGGGTGTATCTGTCTTGAGCGTAGGTTAAATTCTCACCCATAAGCGGGGCGTATTTTTTGAAGTGATGATTTTGCCCGGCCATAGGACCGAGCCCGCTCATTTGCCACATCAGCCATTGATCGGCCACCAGCTGATCGCGGTAGGTCGCACCATAGAATTTTCCGGTCTGGCGCGCGAGATACTGCAAGATTGCACCGCTTTCAAAGAGGGCGAGCGGCGCGCCGTCAGGGCCGTTGTGATCGACGATCGCGGGCATGCGGTTGTTGGGCGATATTTTCAAAAAACCGGGTTTGAATTGATCGCCTTTGCCGATATTCACCAAATGCGTGGTATAGGGAATGTCCATCTCCTCAAGCGCAATTGCGATTTTCCATCCGGTCGGTGTGGGCCAATAGTAAAAATCGATCATAGCGTCTGTCCTATTGCTGCCTAGGGCCAGTATTTGGGCTATCGCTTTGAGCGCAAGAGGCAATTAGACGATTTTGAGTGTTGACCGTCTTGGGCCGGGTCATTATCCCTGGCGTGTGGCGATTTGTTACCGGATTGCGGGCCACGTTAAACAAGCTGCTAAAAGGGTTTGGGCTGTTACAGAGACCCCGCCTTTCACCGGTGGGTTTTTTTGTGCCTTTAAGGAGGATCAAATGACACGCGACAAACGTACACTGGCGGTACATGCCGGCACTCGGCGCTCGCAGTTTTCTGAAATGTCTGAAGCTATTTATATGACACAGGGCTTTGCCTATGGCTCTGCTGAGGCGGCTGAGGCGCGGTTTGAGCAGGCCGGGCCAGATGAGTTTATTTATGCCAGATACGGCAATCCCACTGTGCGGATGTTTGAGGAGCGGATCGCTGCTTTAGAGGGCGCCGAAGATGGGTTTGCCACGGCCAGTGGTATGGCGGCGGTGCATGGGGCTTTGGCTGCGATGACCAAAGCTGGTGATCATGTGGTGGCGGCGCGGGCGCTGTTTGGCTCATGTCTTTACGTTTTAGAGGATGTTTTGGCACGCTTTGGCGTGCAGGTGACCTTAGTGGATGGTTTAGATATGCAAGCCTGGGCTGAGGCGATTACACCGCAAACAAGGCTGGTATTTTTCGAGAGTATTTCCAACCCGACTCTCGAGGTGATTGATATCGCGCAGGTCTGCGCGCTGGCCCATGCGGTGGGTGCTCACGTTGTGGTGGACAATGTTTTTTCAACCCCTGTGTATTCAAAGGCAATCGAGTTGGGCGTTGATGTGGTGATCTATTCCGCGACCAAACATATTGACGGGCAGGGGCGTGGCTTGGGCGGGGTGATTCTGGGCACGAAAGACGTCATCCGGGGTATCATTGAGCCGTTTATGAAACATACCGGCGGTGCGATGAGCCCCTTCAACGCTTGGATGATGGTAAAAAGTTTAGAAACTTTGGAGCTGCGCGTGCGTGCGCAGGTTGAGACTGCTCAGGCATTGGCAGAGGCGTTGCTGCACCGGAAAGATCTCGCCCGTGTGATCTACCCTGGCTTGAAAACGCACCCTCAATTTGTTCTGAGCCAGATGCAAATGGGCGCAGGTGGGACCGTACTGGCCTTGGATGTTGGCAGCAAAGACCGCGCATTTCGGTTTATGAATGCTTTGGAGATCATTATTATTTCCAACAACCTAGGGGATTCCAAGTCGATTATCACCCATCCTGCGACCACAACGCATCAGCGCTTGCCGCAGGCGCAAAAAGACCTGCTGGGCATCACGCCGGGATTGTTGCGGTTTTCGGTGGGGCTTGAGAGTGCTCGAGATCTTGAGGCTGATCTAATGGCGGCGCTGGATGCGGCGGGTACAGCGGTATAATCGGTTAAAGGCGCTTGAAATTCTTCTACGCAAACTAACTTTATCCGAAAGAAGTTGAAATCCCGCCCGATGATCCCCACTGTAACGGGGATTAGGCCCGCACCTTTGAAAGGGGAAATTGCCGTGAATATTCACCTTCCATCCATGGAGGACGCAACATCGAATGCGGAAGCCTCTGATGAGCCGCAACACCTGAGCCGTGACTACGCGCATGATTTTGTGGTGGATGCTGACTATATCCGCAGCCTGCCTGATCTACAAAACGGCCCTACCTCATTGATCCGTGGTGCGCAAAAATTTATTCAACACGTCGGCATTTCCAATTTTCGGCTACCAATCCGGTTTCAAACGCGGGATTCAGAGCCTCTGGTCCTGGAAACTTCAGTCACGGGCTCGGTCTCTTTGGACGCTGAGAAAAAGGGCATTAATATGTCGCGCATCATGCGCACGTTTTATCGCCATGCGGAGGAGACATTCAGCTTTGACGTGATGGCGCGCACGCTGGACAACTACAAAACCGATTTGGAGAGTTTTGATGCACGCCTGCAAATGCGCCTGTCTTTTCCGATGCAGGTGCAAAGCCTGCGCAGCGGGTTGAGCGGATTCCAATATTACAACATTGCTTTGGAAGTTGGGGAGCGCGCGGAGCAGCGTCACAGGATTATACATTTGGACTATGTCTATTCGTCCACTTGCCCGTGCTCATTGGAATTGTCAGAACATGCGCGTCATCAGCGCGGGCAGTTGGCCACACCACATTCGCAGCGGTCCGTGGCACGGATCTCGATTGTCTTGGTAGAGGGGCAACCGCGCCTTTGGTTTGAAGATTTGGTTGAACTGTGCCGCAAAGCCGTGGCAACGGAAACACAGGTCATGGTCAAACGCGAGGATGAGCAAGCCTTTGCGGAGCTAAATGCGGCTAATCCAATTTTTGTTGAAGATGCCGCTCGACTGTTTTGTCGGCAATTGCAGGGTGACCCGCGCATTGGAGATTTCCGTGTGATCGCAAGCCATCAAGAAAGCCTGCACAGCCATGACGCCATTTCTGTTCTGACAGAGGGTCCAACTTTTGCGCAAACCAGCATGGATCCCAGTACTTTCGCAAGCCTATTTCACGTCGGCTGATTGCTTGACTTGCGGGGCATTCGTTGCCATCGCTTAACACATGTTCGATGTGCGTCCAGTCTTCAATGTGATCGGTTTGCTGGTGAGTTGCTTAGGGCTCACCATGTTATTTCCCATGGCTTTGGATCTGTCTCGGAGCAATGGGCATGCGGGCGTTTTTTTGGAATCTGCTTTGATCACCTGTTTGACTGGCAGTATGATCTATTTGGCGACGCGACGAGACGCGGCGCGGGGTCTCACCCTACAACAAACGTTCTTGCTGACCTCAGGGGTCTGGCTGGCCCTGCCATTTTTTGGCGCCTTGCCCTTCGCGTTGGGGGCAACGGACTCGAGTTTCACCGATGCATTTTTTGAGGCCATGTCCGGGCTGACCACCACCGGGGCGACGGTGATTTCCGGTTTGGATTACCTGCCCGATGGCCTTTTGCTGTGGCGCTCGATCCTGCAATGGTTGGGCGGAATTGGGATTATTATTGTGGCGATGGTGTTTTTGCCGGAGTTGCGCGTGGGCGGGATGCAAATCTTTAAATCCGAGGGTTTTGATACATTCGGCAAAATTTTGCCGCGCGCAACGGAAATCGCTGCGCAAGTTGCTTGGCTCTATGTTGGGCTCACTGGGGCCTGTGCGGTGATCTATATTGCAACGGGTATGCGCAGTTTTGATGCTGTGCTGCATGCAATGACCACCATCGCGACGGGGGGCTTTTCGACCTACGATAGCTCTTTTGTGAAATTTGGCGCTTCAACCGAATATGCAGCGGTGGTGTTCATGTGTTTGGCAGCATTGCCCTTTGTGCGATATGTGCAGCTGATTAATGGCGCGCCTGGCTCGTTATTTCAGGACTCTCAAGTGCGTGTATTTTTCATCGTGCTAATGGTGACCGTCGGGTTTTTAACCCTTGTGCTGTGGACGGGTCACCAATTGGCTGGTGAATTGGGCTTTCGAAAAGCGCTCTTTAATGTGGTGTCGATCATAACAGGGACGGGATACGCCAGTGCTGATTACAGCAGCTGGGGCCCGGTGGCCGTCGTGGTGTTTTTCTATGCGGGGCTAGTCGGGGGCTGCGCGGGGTCAACCTCGTGCTCGGTGAAAGTGTTTCGCTATCAACTATTGGTCTCAGCCATTCATATGCAGCTGCGTAAAATCCACAGTCCTAACGGCATCTTTAATCTGCGGTATCAGGGCCGAATTGTGGGTATGGAAGTCATCAATTCGGTGATTTCTTTCTTGGTGATATTCTTCGTTTCGCTTGGGGTCTCGGCGATGGCCTTGGCGCTCACTGGGCTTGATTTGTTAACAGCCTTCTCTGGTGCGGCGGCGGCTCTGGCCAATATTGGGCCGGGCTTAGGAGAGGTGATTGGTCCCTCGGGCAATTACAGCACATTAAGCGATGGCGCAAAATGGATTTTGGCCTTCACAATGTTGCTTGGACGGTTGGAGCTTCTGGCGGTCTATACATTATTCACACTTAGGTTCTGGAGGAATTGATGTCGGACAACAAACCCCTGGGGGCACAGATTTCACATATGCTGAAAGATCGCGGCGTGGATGTTATTTTTGGAATTCCTGGTGTACATAATCAAGAAATGTACCGTGGTATTGAAGAGGCCGGTATTCGCCACATCCTGGCACGCCATGAGCAGGGCGCAGGTTTTATGGCTGATGGCTACGCGCGGGCCAGTGGCAAGCCGGGTGTGGCTTATGTCATTACCGGACCGGGTCTGTGCAATATAATGACACCGATGGGTCAAGCCTTTTCGGATTCCGTGTCGATGTTGGTGTTGTCGAGCTGTTTGGATGAAACCGCGGCCCGGCGCGGGCAGTTGCATCAAATGTTGGATCAAGAGGCTGCCGCTGGGAGCGTTTGTGATTGGTCTTACCAGGCCAATACAGCCAAGGCGGCCTATAATTTGATTGACCGCGCCATGCTTGAGTTTCAAACCCACCGCCCCCGCAGCAAGCATATCCAAGTGTCCATCGCTCAGTTGGAAGGGCTGGCGGAGCCTGCGCCGCGCCGGCCGGTGGGGCTTGCTGAAGCAGTTGGTGCGTGTTCTACGGATCTACGCCCACTCGCCGATGCGCTGTCTGAGGCTTCTAAGCCGTTATTCGTCATTGGCGGCGGGGCGGCGGAAGCCGGCGCCGATCTCGCTTCGGTTCTTGAGGCTTGCGGGGCGGCCTGTTTTGAGACTTATGCAGGGCGCGGGATTGTCCCTTGGGATTATCCTCTCAACTTTGGGGCGGCTTTGGCACGCCCCAGTTCGGCGCAAATTGTGGCACAGGCAGATTGCGTCGTCGCAATTGGGACTGAATTGGCGGAAGTGGATTTATGGCGTGCCCATCTAGGGCATCGCTGCCCTTTGTATCGGATTGATATTGACCCTGAGTGTCTCGCGGATATGCAGCGCGCAGAGGTGACGATCCTCGCGCGGGCCGAAGAGGCGATGGCCAGCCTCAGACCTTTGATGGCGGAGTCCCTTTCGCAGTGGCAGGCCGGATCGGTAGTGGATCAACGCGAGCTTTGGCGGGGTGAAATCGAAGCGGAGCGCCCGGGGATCATTGCGATCGTTGAGGCTTTGCATGCGGTTATGCCCGATGATGCGATGATTTACTCAGATATGACGCAATTTGCCTATGTCGCCAATGAAATTTGGCCGATGAACCGGGCGAAACATTGGCACCATCCCTCGGGTTTTGGTACGCTGGGATATGCGCTGCCGGCCGCCATTGGTGGTGCAGTGGCACGGGTCGGCAAACCGACGCTGGCGATTGCGGGGGATTATGGGTTTCAGTATTCTGTGCAAGAGCTGGGCACAGCCGTTGAGCTTGGCCAACCGCTCCCGATTATCCTCTGGGACAATGGTAAGTTGAAGGAAATTGAGGACAGTATGCGCAGCGCACAAATTGCACCCAATGCAGTCATTGCGAAAAATCCAAATTTTCTGGAATTGGTGAGGGCCTATGGGGCAGATGCATCTGCGCCGGAAACATTGGCACAGATGCAAGAGGCGGTGACAGCGGCTTTCGAATTGGATCGTCCTAAATTGATTTACCTGTCGCCAAATATTTTATCGTGACATCAGCAAAAGGCGCCTTACGGGTCGACTTCGTGACTGGAGCTGTAGCGCATCGGTTGCGCTTTGGTGGGGGGCGCGGCCAAGATTTGGCCAAGGCGATGGGTTTACGCGCCGGTAAAATGCCAAAAATTGTTGACGCCACAGCGGGCCTTGGTCGCGATTCCTTTCTCTTGGCCTCACTTGGGGCAGAGGTGACGATGATTGAGCGCTCTGACGTCATGTATGGTTTACTGCGAGACGGCATGACGCGGGCGCGGCAGGAGGGGGGCATATTTGGTACGATTCTGTCGCGCATGACTCTCTTGCATGGGGATGCGAAAGCGCTTTTGCCAAAATTGAACGCTGAGGCGATTTTGATTGATCCCATGCATCCGCCGCGTAAGAATTCCGCCTTGGTTAAACGCGAGCTGCGCCAGGTGCGCGAGATTGTCGGCACTGATGAGGATGCAGTGGCGCTGATGCAGGTGGCTCTGCGCCATGCGCGCCAGCGGGTGGTCCTGAAATGGCCGGCCAAAGCTGCACCAATGCCTGGGATCAAACCGCACTCGCATCAGATTTTGGGAAAATCCACGCGCTATGACGTGTTCATGTGTCATGCAGGCTGCGAAGGCACTGCCGTTTGACCTGGCTTTAAGAATATGGCTTTTTATAAATAAATAATCATTTAGTGAGTAGGTTGGTCATATGATATCTGTTGTAGCGTTGAAATTCTTTCACTTTCTAGGGCTATTCTTGGCCGGTGGCTTGGGCGTTGCCAATAATCTTTTGATGAAAGAGCATCAAATAGCGAAAGAACTGCCCTCTGCCGCGACGCAAAAAACAATGGCGAAATTGGCGCGCATCGGCTTGGTGGCAATTGTCTTGCTGTGGGTGACGGGGTTTGGATTGGCCTATCGTGTCTATGGGGGCATGAACCTCGGGCTGGCTTTCAACATTAAACTTCTAGGGGCGACTGGTTTGCTAGGGGTGGTGATCTTTATGAATACCTATCCGCAGGCAATGGCAAAAAAAGGCCAGGCCCTGAACCCCAAGCTGATGAAGATCCTGCCTATGGTGGCGCGCAGTGCTTTGGTTTTGGTGCTGGTGGGAATCGCCGTGACCACAACATCCTAGCTGGACGGGCTGGCTTGAGACGAAAGTGGCGCGACGCAGGCGCATAGATTCGCGGCCGTTTCTTGGATTGATGCTTCAAATAAGCGCCTCCAGCAGGCACAGATCGCGCTGAGCTGTTCGGCGCGATTGATTGTGTCCGTAGCTCTTCGTTTTGGGTTCAAATGTTGCGCAGTCCCTCCAAAATTTGCCGAAATTGTGGGAAATGAAAAAAATGAAAGAAAGATGAAAATAGCTCTTGCGACTCTCAGCGGGGAACCTTAAACCATCCGTTACCGGCGGCGCTAAGCGACAATGGTGCGAACGACGGGTTAAACAGACTACGGTTCGGAGCAAGACAAGCGATACGGATTGATCATTTTGCGCATTAAATGTTTGCGTAACATGTTTATTTTTGTGTCACGTTATTTGAAATTTTAGTATCTGAAGAGATATGTGGGCGGTTTGGTTCATTCGATGAACAAGCACCTGCATATCGACTTACTAGGGCTACTTCTTTTTGGAGATGTCCGATGATGTAAGGTCAGCTTCACTGTTTGTTAGGTTTTTGTTTCTTTTGAAACTGAAGCACAATGAACAGCAATGATGTCCCGCCTGAACAGCGGGACGATGTGCAGAGGTTCGAACGTCAAGGATATACAGGTAACTGTATTTCAACTTGAGAGTTTGATCCTGGCTCAGAACGAACGCTGGCGGCAGGCCTAATACATGCAAGTCGAGCGCGCCCTTCGGGGT
>MDTG01411572.1_pt1 | contig 22354 bp, 4 predicted proteins | sample 811421 | NCBI WGS metagenome assembly MDTG01 (sample SAMN05326645, study PRJNA326480) | marine metagenome | isolation source: seawater | place: Pacific Ocean: South East | collected 2011
CTAATATCACTTACTTGACCAATAACATTACCTGTAAGAGATCCTGTTACTGTAGCTCCAGTGGCAGTTGTTTCAAACCTCTTGATGTTATTATACCAAAGTTCAACCGCGCCCTGCTTGATAGCGTTGAACATTGTTCCACCACCACCTGTTTGCATGGTGATCTTTGTGCCGTTTGTTATGAGATTTAGGACGCCAGCGCCACTATCCTCAATGATGGAGTTATTGCCATTGTGGTAAATCTGGAGATCTCCGCCAACTTTACCAAATTGAAGTCTGTTTACTGTCGCTCCACTGCTATCCCCAAACGTAATATTTTTACTATTAGTGTCTAAGTCTCCGCCTAGCTGTGGAGTTGTGTCTTCCACAACTTCGTTGATGCTGACTGCTTGAGCTCGTGCATCTGTGTAATATAAGTTAGTGCCTTCAGATAAGTCAGTTGTAGTTGCCGCCGCTATTCTAGCATCAGCTCTTGCATTTGTAAAATATTGATTTGTTGATCCTTCTGATAATGCATCTGTTGTGTGATTACTAATATCACTGACTTGTCCTGTTATATTTCCTGTAACGTTTCCTGTCAATGCACCTTCAAATGTGCCTGCTATAAATGTTTCACTGCCAACAGTCCATTTGTCTGCTGTTTCGTCCCAAACTAAACTTTTGTTTGTGCTTGTACCACGTTCAATTTCAATACCGCCATTTTGCGTAGGAGCTCCAGTTTCATCACTGTTGAGTGTTAGTATGCTATCGCCAATGTTTACTGTGTTTGAATTTACTGTTGTAGTTGTACCTTGCACAACCAAGTTGCCGCCTACAGTAATATCTCCAGTGGTTTGAATTGTAGTAGCTGAACCGCCACTCAAATATGTTTGTACTCTAGTATCTGTGAAATACTTGTTGGTTGAACCTTCTGCTAGATCATCTGTGTATTTAGATGCAAAAACATTGTTGACTCTTGCAGTGGTGTAGTATAAATTTGTTGAACCTTCTGTTAGACCATCAGTATTTTCAACTTTAGTTGACTTCCAACTATAGCCATCCCAAATATAAAAAGTTTGGTTGTTACTAGTAAATGCCATAGCACCATTTTCTTGCCCAGTAATAGGAAGATATGTATTGTCATAATAGATGTTTACTTTACTAACAACAACTGTACCGCTACTGTCAACCAAACTGGCTGTACCAGCAACGTCTCTGATTTTGTTTTCAAAACTAGGTGTGTTTTCAACATATGTTGCAAGGTCTTGTGGAACAAACTTACTAGTGGTATTATCATACACAAGACACATTTGATTCACTAGACTTGGAATAGGTCTAAGTTCAATAGGAGTTTTATGTCCTTCTTGACTGTGTTGTGCATAGATAATATAATTGCCGTCAACGTTTGTTTCAACTGCTAGGTCTTTGATAGTGATAGCACCAAACATAGGTGCGTGATAAGCACACTGATAGTACAGTGTATCTGGTGCATTAGCAGGTACAGTAAATGTAATTGTACCGTTGTCTGCTCTGCTGTTGGTTACACCGCTGGTATATTCACCAAAGTATGTGCCGTTACTAAAGTTTGAACCGTTGTCTGTGGTTAGATAAAATGGGTGACCTATAGCGTTTACATTGAAAGTGTATGTACCACCTCTGTACAATGGTCCAAGATTTGGATTGTCTCCTGCGGCATCTCCAGTAAATGCATATATCCCTGCACCTCCAAATGCAACATTGTATTCAACACCAGTGGGAGCAGTAAGTGTGGGCAGTGTAATACTAGTAGGAACACTGATGCTTAGTCTTTGAACATCTTGTGTATTACCACTGTTGATATCAGGATGACTCATTTGTACTGTGCCTTGATCAGTTGCCCAACTCACCAAGTTATCTGATCCAGCACCTTCAACCCATTTGAGGAAGATGCTGTGTGTTTGTGTCATATTGCCGTGTGTGGTTTTTGCAAAGTTGTTGAGGGTGTAAGTACCTTGCAAGTACAGCGGAACTTTAGGTTCATTGCTGTTGGTAATTGTTCTACGTGCATAAGGCAGTGTACTCTGCAACCAAGTCCATACCCAAGGAGTATCTTGTCCTGCACCAGGAGCATCAACTTGAATGGTCAATGTTTCAGGAGCAATTGTTAGATCAACTTCTGGTAATTCACTTTGGTCGTTAGTTGCTGTAGTACCAAGAAATGTGCTACCTCTTGGCAAAATAATTTTACCATCAGCAGTTTTATTGATAATACTGTTGCCTAGTTTTATAGTTTCTGTTGCAACCCTAGTAACTGCAATACCAGCACTGTCAGCACTGATAGTTTGATTTCCCAAATTGATTGTTGATCCGCTCATGTACAAATCACGGAACTTGAAACTGCTACTACCCAAGTCATAGCCTGTAGTACCATCACTGTCTACATTGGGAATAATATGACCAGCAAGATTTCCTCCTAAGTAGGATTGTACTCTTGCATCTGTGTAGTATAAATTGGTAGATCCTTCTGGCAGTTGATCTGTTGTATTTGCACTTAGATTTACAGCGCCACTAGTAGAGATTGTAAGTGTACCAGCCGCATCATCATATACAAGACCAATGCCTGTTCCTGCTTGTAGGAAACTTGCTATATCGTCTTGTACACGTTCGTCTCTGTACCATTTATTAGTAGCACCGGCAAGTTCGATAATATCTTCTGTATCAACAACAGTGTCAACTCTAATAATACTTTTCCAAGCACCTGCGGTGGCATTGTACTGCCAACCTCTGCCTAACTCTGTATGTATATCACCGTCACTTGGACTGGAGGGGAAATTTACTGCCATGTGTGTATCCTAGTCTGCATACACATATTTATGACTGATTACGTAGTCTCTCTATCTCTTGTTGCTGTGTATCTACTTTGTCACTAAGTTCTTTGATAGCTTCAATGAGCATTGGAACCATTTTTTCATATCTAACTGATTTGTAACCGTCATCTCTGGTTGTAGTAACTTCAGGTAGTACAGCTTCTACATCTTGTGCAAGTACACCTGCTTCACGTTGGTCTTGTGATTTGTTCTCTGCTAGTTCGTTCCAGTTGAATGTGTATCCAGTTAGACTTTTTACTTTGTCTAGTGAGTTTTCGATTGGTTGTAAATCTGTTTTGAGTCGTTGGTCTGAACTACTGAATGCTGTAACATCACCTGTTACATCTAAGTCGCCATAAAAAGTTGAACTACTACTGTTTATGGTAAGTCCTGTGCCAGCAGTGCTAGTGAGGTTAGGCATGTCTGAATCAGTTGTAGCACGTAGCATAAGAGTTTCATAACCCCAAAGAAATGTACCTTGATTGCCGCTTACAGTACCAATACTACCGTTGACTTGTTGTTCGCCGCCTGAACCTGTGGTACCATAGTTGTAAAAATCAATCCAAGGATCGTCTTCTGGACCTGTGTTTTCTCCTAACATAAGAGCTAGTACCGCACCGCTGTTACTTTGGTCAATAATATCTCTACGAACAGTCATTATGTGTCCAGCGTTCCTGCCTCTGAACTCATGATTACTAGTCAATGGATTATCAGAACCGGCTTCTCCGTTCATTTCATAAAAAACTTGATTTTCGTTACCGCCGCTGATCACACTCATGAATATACGACCGTCTTCTGATCCACTAGCAGAATCCATGATATCAGGAAAAATGTAACCATAACGGGTTAGGTTGCTGGCAGAATCATTTCCGTTGAAAGAAATTATTGCAAGATCTGTACCATCTGTTGTTACACCTCTTTTGTAAAATTCTAGTCCAGGAACGTCTGTTGTTGAGGTTGATGTGGTTTCTACACGAATCCTCGGAGTGCTGGAGTTTTTTACATGTAATTCAGCCTCTGGATTAGTTGTGCCCATACCAACATTGCCTAAATGATTGATGGTCATTTTAGTTGAGAGCGTGGAATCGTCTACTGTCAAAAATTCTAGTCTACCATGTCTACTACCAGCATCAGTTGCTATTGTTCTAATAGAGCTAAAATATGCACTAGTTGTACCCGTGTAATAGCCGCCCATGTTGAGAAGACCCATTATGTCTTCGTTCGCAGTTGTTGGAGAGAAATGTAACATGTCTATTTGAGAACCACCACTGCCATCGTTGGTGCTGGTCAATCTGATCATGTCACCGGTACCGTGTAGATGAAGATTAGCGGCAGGTTGTGTTGTACCAATACCAACATCACCGCCGTTGAACCAACTAGCGCCATCAGTGTCAATTACAACTCCGTCATTGGTAACTCCATCTTTTCTAAGTCTTAGATAACCTCTGTCTAACGCCGCGCCACTTGATCCTCTGCGACCAAGCATAGCAACTTCGTAGTCAATGGAGTTGACGGTCATTCTAGCGCCATCACCGCGGACTACGAATTTATCAGCAGGAGCATTTGTTCCAATACCAACATTACCTTCATCGTCAATTCTCATTCTTTCAGAGATACCCACACCAGATGTTTTAGTATAAAACAGCATTTCGCCATCGTCTTTGTTTGTAGTATCAGCGCCAGCCGCAAATTCAATTCTTGCAACTTCTGTTCCGTTCCAGTTACTGGTAAATTTTCCTAGTCCTTGTCCTGCACTAGATCTATTTGCATCGTAAATTATCTGTGGGAAAAAGCCATCGCCATGATCTGACAGTGTTATTCCTGTGTTATTTGCGGCAATGTCTATTGTCAATTTGTTACTAGGAGTAGCTGTACCAACACCAACATTACCACCATCATCAAGAGTTATTCCTGAATTAGCACCTGCTGTAGCATTATCGAGATGCAAATGCTCTCCGTTCATGTATATTCTACCAGAAATTGGTCCAGAACTACCTACAATTTTTATCCCGTCATCTATTGTTTCAGCAGTCTGTAAAAGGTATAGCAGAGATTCAGGAGCAGTTGTACCAATGCCCACTCGCTGTTGTGGATCAATGGTCATTGCAACAGCATTATTGCCAACGCCGTTTTGCCTAGTACCAAACTGTAGTCCACTACCAAAATCAGTAGTGTCGGCATTTAGTTTATATCCTTTGATGAAAGGACCACTGCCTAGATGTCCATTGGTTCCATTCCAGTCAAATGAGAACATAATAGACCCGCCAACATCTGCGGCTGTTGTACTATTATCATATAAAACCAACGTAGAACCACTTGTAGCTGTGGTGCCTGTACCATCTACTACTAAAGCGGCACCAGGACTAAGTGTACTACCAATACTTACGTTACCATTGGTATCAATTGTAAAATAATCACCACGAGTAGCAGGAAATAATTCTTCACCTGCACTATTTGTTTTTGATATTTTAAAGTCTGTTCCTAGACCACCAACAGACCAATGAATAACTCCAGCATCGTGAAGCTTCATACCAAATCCATTGGTTTGAGTTTGAGCGGTATTACCATCTCCAACTCTAATCCAAGTGCTAAAATCACCACCCAAATTACCGATAGCATTAGCATCGCCGCCACCTGCATCGGATAATATAGTGCCTCGGACATCTAATTTTTCAGCTGGATCGTTTGTGCCAATACCAACATTGCCGTTAGCTTCAACAACTAGCAGATCATCTGCACCCCAGAATCCAATCGCAAAACGATTCGAACTACTAGCATCACCAGCATAATAGAAATTCAAGGTGGCAGTGTCGTTTGTACTGCCATCTTTGCCCAACATTATTTGATGTCTAGAGCCTACTGAAATACCTGAATTGTATGCTTCTATAGCTTTTGGATAATTAGCAGACGAATCAGTGTTGTTTATCTGTAAACAAGCACTAGCATTTACACCTTCGCTTGTAATTACAACGTCACCGGCTACATTCAACTGTTTGTTGAATGACCAATTGTCATTTGTACTGCCGTATATTAGAGTTGCACTAGCACCATCTACAGTAAGTCCAGCACCATCAGCGGCGGCGGCATTTGCGGCGCCATCTGCAATGGTAATGTTCAAATCATCTACTGTTAGGGTTGATGTGTTTAGTGTTGTGCTGGTTCCGTCAACTTGCAGGTTACCACTTAGAACAACATTTGCTTGTCCCAAGGTAACAGTATCAGTACCTTCGGTGATTGTCAAGTTGTTTGCTAATTGACTAAGTTCAAGTGCTTTACTCATGTATACGTCCTCTCAGTAGTATTTATTATGCCTGAGATTCTGACCAACCAATGTTTCCATTCACTGTAAACGGAGTTGCAAAATTCACAGTTGTAAAGTCTTGTGGTTGGACTGCTAGGGTAAGCAAGTCAGGTCCTGCAGGAAAAATACCGTCGCCGCCTAGTATGCTGTTACCCACTTCAAGTAGGTCAACTAGGTCAACTGTAGCACTACCACTAGCAACTTTCTGCGCAAAGATAGTAGTACCATTTAGAATTGTATCTCCAACTCTATGTTTGATAATTTGACTCAAACTTGGACTTTGTGCATTTTGATAAGTAATATCACTTGGCAGGGCATTTTGAATCAAGAATATTTCAACAGGTAGATTAGCTGTAACACTAGCCTGTCTCAAACGCAACTGCATTCTGTTGATAACTTCACGTTCACCCAATGCACCTGTCAAACCACTGTCAACACTAGGTGCTAGTCGCACACTGATCAGTGGTAAGAACTGTGTAAGGTCTGTGTTGTTTTGTTCACCTACTGTGAAGCTGGTAGCAGTAGCAATTGCATTGTACTCAGTACCGCCTGTAGGATCACCTAGTGTAGCTGGATAGCTGGTGAAAACTTTACTACTTGCACCGTTTACAATTATCTGTGTGATGTATGTTCCGTTTGGTAATTCTGTACCTGCCGCATCTCTGATTGGCATACCAACTTCAACTGCTTCAGCGTTTGCTTGGCTAACTTGGAAGTTATACACAAAAACACGATTACCATCAAGTGTAATTCTATCAAAAGTACTTTCAGCAGTACTAGTAATAGATTGTGTATTGCCTTGTGTAAATGCCATTGGCTGACTTTGTCCTGTAAACTGATAGGCTTTATCGTCACTGAACTCACCGTCCATAATAATACTAGTACCAAAGTGGAACAGTGTTGGTGCTGTAGTACTGTTACTACCGTTTTCAATTTCATAGCGTGATGGCAAGTTACCTGATCTAAAGTAAGATTCATCTAATACGTTGTTGTGTCTAAATTCGTGGAAGTATCTAATGTGTCCTAATCGATCTTTGAATCCATATCTAATCTTACCAGCACCATACCAACTGTAGTCCATGTATGCCATTTGAATTTTGCTAACGTCAAATATGTAACCTGTGAATCCTGTGCCATCTGCTTTATCAATATTCCACTGGCTTTGTGGTACTCTAGTGTCAACTGTTTTTGTAATTTTTACTCGTGTACCAGATAATCCTCTGTATGCTGGCTGTACAACCAATCTGTTGTCTGAGCTAACTTCTACAATCAAATAACTCTGTCCTCGAATAACAACCTTGTTGCCAATAACAAGCTGTGTGGTAAAACTAGTGCTTAGTCCTGTAACAACTTGACTACCTCTAGTAACATTCACACTACCTGCAAGTTGCAGTGTACTACTACGTCTAACTGCATACAGTGCTTGTCCATCAAATTCATAAAACATTCCGTTTTGATCGTCAAACATACCGCCTCGAACAAAACTGTCTGTCCATCCTGCACGTACATATTTTGGAAACCCGCCTGCTTTTACATCTGTGGGTGATGATGCCATGGTGTATGTGAAAGAGAACGGATCCGGAACACTAGCAACTGCAAACGTACCGTTGTATGTGTTTGTACCACTGCCAACTGTAGCACCAGTAATTGTAATTTGGTCATTTACTTTTAGGTTGTGTTGTTCTTGTGTGTTCACCGTAGCAGTTGTGCCGCTGGCTTTGATTAGTTCTCTTACAACTCTTGGAGGATTGAAGTTGATAGCAAAACTGGTCTGAATACCTTTACCTGATTGATATCTAAAATACTTACGTGTTTGTCTAGCAATCCTACTGTTAGGACTTGTACCAGCAGTGATATCAACACCACCGTCAAATGGTTTGTGTAAACTAAATCCATCTGGTCTAAGTGATAGCTGTGTAGCATAATAGTATTCAGTTGAACCTTGTGTAAAGTCAGGTGTTTCAAACAATGTCATGTTTGTTTGTGTGGTAATAGTATCAACTGTAAATTCTTTCACAAATGATCCTGTGTCAATGTATATCTTGTCAAAACGTTTGAAATTGTTCAAGAAATTGGTGCCTGATCCCACAATAGCTTTGCTTCCGCTGGTTGTGGCTACACTACCTGCACCATTGATGTTTTTGATGACGTTGTCACTGGTAAATGTATGTGTTCCGCTTTGACTAGTAATATTCAAAGCTGTGTTGTTTTGAGCGTCTAGTTCACTACTTGCAATTCTGATTGTGGTTGGTGATGTTACAATTGCAAACAATGGATTGGCGGCACCACCGGGAAGAATAGTTGGATTTGCACCATTGTTGTATGTAATTTTTTCACCTGTGATCAAGTTGTGATTTGAACTAAATGTAATTGTATCAGCACCTGCATTGATTCCACCACTTGTAAAACTATAAGTTCTAGTAGGAATTTGGAAGTCACTACCCATTATAAACTGATTAGCGTTGGGAACATTGCTCATTGTGAAAACACCGTCATATGCACCAATTAGGTTTGTAACTTCGAATGTGTGCGATTGAGATCCTGATCCTGTGAGAACTAATCCGCCTTCTTCAGCAGTAATAGTATATCTAATACCCCACCATGGTCCGCCACCTGGTCCATAGTTGACTGCGGTAGTTGGAGCATATGTCGCAACAAATCCAACTTTGCCACCCTGTGTGGTCAAAATACTACTGATGTTTTTGCCTGTAAAAGTTGTACTAGTGGTATAGTTTGCAGTGTCGCCACTGTCATCAAATTGACCAATAATATAAGCATCATTGTCACTGAAAGTCAAGTTCAAATATTCACTGGTAGCACTAAAGTCACCTCTAAATTCTAACTGTGTAATTGTTGCAGTACCTGGAACAAATCCCAACGAAGTTTCGATATCAATAAATTCGTTATTAAGAGCACTGTTGTTGGAACGTTCAATAACAAGAGTAGTGCTACCTGTTTGTCCTTGTCCTGTAACTCTAAGTCTACTGTCATCCACACGTTGTAGTGTAACAGTTTGTCCATTTGTCAATGGCGGAATAGCAGTACCACTAATGTTGTTGTACACTGCTTGGCTGTCAGCTTGTACTTTGTGGTTGCTTACAAAAACTGTGTTGAATAAACTGTTTTGTGCTGTGTAACTGATTGTAAAGTCTGTAGGAACCTTTACAATGTCATCTGTATTTGGTGTTTGATTGATAGTAAGTCTAACTACATCTTGGTTGACAACACTAACATCAGCTGTCATAGTTGTACTGTTGATGTCTGTTACTGCACTGGTACTACTACTGAATGAAAATCTGTCGCCAGCATTGTATCTAGTTTGATCCACTGTCAAGTTCACTGTGGTACCGTCTAAAATTCCGTGAGATTGAATATAAAAAGTATTTCTATCTGATGTTAGAGGATTGACCCAAACATAGAAATATTCACTCGATGTTGCATAGGCTGTAACACTGTCATTGTAGTCAATGTCAAACTCACCTGTACCGTTTTGTGCGTTAGTCACTGTGATTATGTTGTTGTATTTGATACTTTGTGTACCGTATCTACCTGCAAATCTTTGATTGGCTAGGTAACTGAATGCATCTTCTGTGCTTTGACCAGTAGTATTTGCATCTCTGCTTTGAAATGCAACAACTGCCGCAGGCTGTTGTCCGCCTAGACCGTATTGTGCATCTGCTAGATCGCCGCCACTGAATCTTTTTTCTGCTTCTGTGTAACTGCCCGGAGGAGTTGTGTTGTTTACAATCAATCTATATCTATAACGTAAATTGTTTCCTGGACTAGTAAATGTACCAACACTGCTCGCACAACTTGAAGTCACTGCCAAATAAGTTCTGCCTCCTTGAACAAATAGCGAACTGCTAACATCCAAACCATTGAACGCAGTTGTACCTCCACTTGTGTTAGTTGTACTACCAAAGTTCCAGCTTTGGTTACCTGGAGAATAAATTGCTTGAGTAGTGCCAGCAATAGTAAGAGTTACATTTTCGCCTGAACTGTTGACATCACCAGCTAGTTGTACGCTATTGATTGACACACTAGTTGGATTTCCTCCTAGTGCCGCTGTGATATCAAGGTTAGTTGTTACAGCTCCTGTTCCGCCACTACTTCCTTCACCTGTTGTGCCACTACTACTAGCTTCGTTGGCTTTGTAAAATTCTGTAAAACGTCTAGTGCCATTTGTACCTTCAACTTTGTAACACAGTCCTAGTCTTGCTGGACCATAAGTGTTGTTGAGTGTTGTAAGGTTCACTGCACTTGCAAGTGTGTCAGTGGTGTGTAACTTGATAGTATTGGTGTCAATTACTTCAGTATAGTACACAGTACCATCAGTGAGGCCAGCGTCTGAGAGACCGTAATACGGAGTGTTGAACAACAGTGTGTATCCGTTACGTAAATTATGACTATTCCATGTAACAGTATCTGCACCTGAATTGATATCTGCTGGATCTAAATAGTTTGTGTATGTGCTTTCCCAATCGTATGTAACCACAGGAGGATTTCTATATGTTCCTCTACCAGTGCTTACACTCATATCTACCACTTCACTGTTATTGAAGCTAGCAGTTGTATCAACAAATGGTCTACCGTCTGGTGCAGTAGCAGTACTATCTGTAATTTTCAAAACTTTTGGACCAACTGTGTTACGCAAATAAACTTTGGTATTTGCACTCAATCCGTGCGTATCTTGTGTGGTAACTGTAATATTACTGGGTACAGTGTTGTCTGTAACAGCACCATCAGCAGTACTAACAGGAAGTGTTGAACCTTCAAAAAACTTACCAGCAATAATAGTTGTATAACTACCAGCTAAGTTACCGCTAAAGTTTGCAGGAACATCAAGTTCAAAGAAAAACGAAAGTGTATCTGGAACACTGGTAACAATAAAGAAACCTTCAGCTTGATACTGACTCAAACCTTGTACACTGATAGGATCACCAATGCTTAGTCCGTGTGGTAGTGTAGCAATAACTTTTACGTTTTTACTTCCACTCACAGCATCAACACTAGTAATTCCGTCAACCGGAGTATCACCGCTGTTACTAAAAATAGTCGGAATGTTGTTTACTGTTTGAATAGTTTCCCACTTAGTACCTTGTAGACCATATTCAAAGTCAGTATCGATCAAGTTTTCTGGATTACTAACACGCAGTTTACCAACTGGATCAAGAAGATCTTCAGCTGGAGTAATTTCTTGATAGTCTAAGTCAATAAAAATTTGCAGTATGTCAGTGTCACTCATTGTTGTAGTATCATACGCAAGGTTGAATTCTGTTTCGTCTGTAGTTTCATTGAAAAACTTACCTGAAAATCCAATTGTAGGATCTGCAAAATTGTAGATAATTGTGTTGTCAGTAATGTTTGTTATCAGCAAAAATTTCTCAGGCTGTACGTTACCTTGAACGTATACAACCTGTTCACTTGCATCAAATCTATAATTACCTACAAAGAGTTTTTTTGCCATGTTGTTATTATCCTAGTGCTATTGCAAATGCTATTGCTTCGTTTTTAGTAACAGCACCTGTTGATGTCGAACTTAGGTTAGCCGCCGCAATGTTACCTGTGATAGTAAGATCACCGCCAACACTACCGTCTCCAGCAATATTGATATCCTTAAACTTTAGGTTACTAAGACCAATGTCTCTGGTATTATTAGTTTGTGGTGCTAGGTCGTTGTCTACTGTAAATGCAAATTTAGTCATTTGTGGTTCCTTTACTATATTTATGTGTCAATTGCCGTCACCTGAAATTTGTAATCTGTCTGTGTTGCACTGGTCATTGTTGCCAGCAGTTGAACGTTGCTTCCTGATATAGCGGCATCAAAACTTGCTAGTGGACCTACACCTGTGTAAATTGTACCATATACTGTAGCCCATGCATCTGTGCCATTGTGTACAATAAGCACTTCACTGGCTTGATATTCACTGCCTTTGGTAAGTGAAATTGTATACTTGAGTGTTCTATAAGATGCTTTTAGCAATCCACTTATCGCTGTGGTAGTTGTTGTACTCAACGAGCCATCACCATCAATGTGTGTAACATTACCAAATCTTACATGTCCACCTTGAACATTTAGCTTGTCCAGTGATGATTGTGAGGCAGGATTATCTGTACCAATACCAACATTACCGCCATCGACAATAGTAAACACTTCTGTTGTATCATCAAATACATTTACTAAGTCTGCTGTGCCTGTGCCTTTGATAAGCGCAACAGGATTTGTGTTGTTGTCACTTACAACTTCTAAGTCTGCCGCGGCACCTTGTAAACTTTGGAAACGTGTAGCACTTGTATAACTTGTTAGTTTGCCACCTGGATTATCTGTTCCAATACCTACTGTGCCATCATCTTTTACTGTGACCAAATCAGTTGATCCGTTGGTTAGGATTTGGAATTTTTTGCCAGTCTCATTATTGTCTTGGTCAATGTTGATTGTTACATCACCTGCACTGTTCAGTATCAAACTACCTGCATCTACAGTTTGTGCAATAGTTAGGTCATTTGTGCTTCTGGTAATGCTATGAGATGTTCCATCTCCAAATCTAACTGTACCTGCTGTGGCACTGTCTTTGGCTCTTAGAACACCTACTGTAATATCGGTAGCAGTAGTGGCACCTCTGGTTACGACCGAGTCCAGCGTATCGCTTTCACTGGTCAAATAACTCGACAGGTCAGGTGGAGTAAATGTGAATGTGCCGTTAGAGTTATTGTAGCTGAGGCTACCACTACCACTATTCGCCGCGGTGGTTACGCTCAAATTCGTTAGAGTAATAAACGAACTCAAGTCACTGGTAAGTGCCAGCGTTCCTGTACCACCAGGGATCGTGTGACTGTTTAGAGATCCTACTGTTACGCCATTGCTTGTAGTTGCTCCACGTCCAGTCACCGAATCTAATGTGTCTGTTTCTGTAAAACTTGTTAGGAAACTGCTTAGGTCAGGTGGGGTATAAGTGAATACGCCAGTTCCATTGGCGTATGCAATTCCTCCACTGCCACTAGCAGATGCATTTGCACCAACGCTGATACTACTCAATGTAATGTAGTTTGCTCCGTTGGTCAATTGGTTGTTGTTGGTTGGTATGTCACTGGTCAATGCTAGTGTACCAGTACCAGCCGGAATTGAATGTGTGTTTAGTGTTCCAACTGTGATGCCATTTGTTGTACTTGAACCTCTGCCAGTTACTGCATCAAGTGTATCTGATTCTGATGTTAGATAACTGCTGAGATCTGGAGGTGTAAATGTAAATGCACCTGTTGAATTATCATATGATAGTGCGGCAGTACCTGCGGCGGCAGTAGTTACACTTAAATCAGTCAGTTCAATTTTAGCACTTAGGTCAGGTGGAGTAAATGTAAATGTGCCATTTGTGTTGTTGTAACTAAGACTTCCGCCACCGCTTGCACTGGCGTTTGTAGAACTCAAGTTTGTTAGAGTAATATAATTTGCACCATTACCAATTGAACTATTGTCAGTTGGAATATCGCTGGTAAATGCTACTGTACCTGTAGCATCTTTGAAAGTAATTGTTCTGTTTGCTGTTGGGTCTGTGATTGCAAATACTGTGCTACTACCACCTGCACTGGAACCATCAAAGCGTAGTGCATTTGTACCACTAATTCTAGCAGTCATTGCAATTGTGTCTGTATCTGCATCACCTAGTGTTGTGTTACCATCAACTGTTAGGTTACCGCTAATACTAATATTAGTTGCTGTGCCACCTCCAATGTAGGTTTGCACTCTAGCATCTGTGTAATATTTGTTAGTTGATCCTTCAGTTAGATCATCTGTAGTACTGGTACTTGTATCAAAAATTGTTCCTGCGCCAGCAATAGTTGATCCTGCTGGAAGAACAACTGAACTACCACTTGCTGTAATAGTTGCACCTCCAAGTTCAATACTAGTACCACTTAGATATAGATCACGCCACCTTTGTGTAGTTGCGCCACCCAAGTCATATGTAACATCTGCACTGGGCAACAAGTGTCCTGTGAATGTACTGTTACCGCCAGTAACTTCAAATGTTCCACTAACACTTGCATTATCATCAATTGTAGTTGTACCGCCTTGACTGTCAATGGTCAAGTTGCCTGAAGTTGTATCAATTTCATTGTCACCAGTTACACCAACTTGAATGTTGCCACTTTTGACACCACCAAATTTAGCATCACCTAATGTACCTGTAAAAACGTTTGCTGTGTTTGTTGACTCTGGAATAAACTGGAAGAATTGATCTGTATCATCAAATCCAAAAAATCCAAGTTTTTGTGCTGAAGTTGCTAGTGCAGTACCGTTTCCAGCACCAGCACCAGTTGCTGTAAACACTGTGCCTGGATTACTATCTGCCGCACCAATTAGTGTGAAGTCTGTTGTACCTGTAGTAATAATTTCATATTCAACACCTACTGCAAAACTTCCAGAAGTTGTATTTGCTGTTCCATCATGCCAACGGAATACAACACCTCTATCTTTGTTATCATCTGATGTTGGAGGATTAGCACCTCCTAGTGTAATAATAGGATCACTTAGTGTTTGACTGCTACCACTGCTTTGACTTCCTGAAACTGTCAAGTTACCACTAATAGTAACGTTACCGCTGTTGTCTACTGTAACAAGATTGTGATTGTTGATTTGTAGTTGCTGTAGTGTAACAGGATCTGAGGATGACTGATATCCATATACAACAATTTCATCTCCGTTTAGAGGAGCAACTATCATACCCAACACACCTGTTGCGTTTGTAAATGTGTAGTCTGTGCCGTTTCCTTTTACAAGAACACCGTTGACATATACCTGAACATCAACTATATTAGTACTACCTGTGTTGAAAGTTTGATTGCTTCCATCACCTGTAAAATTATAAACTGTAAATGCAGTACCTGCGCCTGCTAGTTGTACAAGTATGGCTTGATTGCTTGCGTCAACATCTAAGTCAATGCCAGTACCGCTTACAAGTGTAAGTGTATCTGTAGTACCACTTGCTACTACATTTCCTGTTTCACTCCAAGTATAACCAGTATTAGTGTCAGTGACAGTAATTGTTTTGAAAACATCACTAGCTGAGCCTGAACTATCAACTCTGATAATTTTGTTTGTAGTGTCAATATCTAAATCAATATTTGTACCACCCAACAGTTTTATAGTATCTGTGTTGCTACTTGCACTTATAGTTCCTGTTTCAGCAAAACTTGTGCCGCCAGGATCGCTGTCAATAACTTCAAAACTTTTTACAATATTCTGTTGACTACCTCTGTCAGTGTTTGTAAATGTAACTGTGTCTGTTGCACCTACTACCACACTCATTCCGTCACTATCACTGAATGTTACAGTGTTTCCTAGACTTACTGTTTGTGTATTGCTGGCATCATCTGTTATTGTAAAATCTGTGTTTAGAGCGACATCGCTCATTGCAGTTACGTGACCTTGTGCATCAACTGTTACGCTTACAAGATTTCCTGATCCGCCGTATGAGTTTGCTGTGACACCACTGTCAGCATGACCAATTGTTAGTTTATCATTTGCGGAGTCTACAGTTACTTCAATTTGATCTGTTTGGGCAAAAGTAAATGTATCTGTATTACTATCTGCCACTGCATTGTTTACGCCATCAGTAAATGTTTTGAATGCGTAGTTGTCTGCAACGTTGAAGTCTACACTTGCGCTGGTTTGTGTGACAGTTTGTACGTGTCCAAAAGTATCAAATGTAATTGCATAGTCTTGTACAAAAGTATTACCACTGTTGTCTACACTGAGATCACCTACACTGCTAGTATCAGCGTGTGCAATATCTATAGTATCAGTACCTGCTGTACCTGTAAGTGTAATACCACTGCCTTGTGTAATTGTTATTGTATCAGTTGCACTGTCAGCTACTAAATTTGTTCCGTTGACTGCAAAAGTTTTGAATATCAGCGGTGTAGCTGTACTCAATGCAGTCACGTGACCTTGTGCATCTACAGTAACAACTGGTATAGCTGTTGCACTACCTTCACTGCCAGCACTAACACCACTGTCTGCGTGTCCAAATAATACGCTGTCGCCATGTGTAGCATCATCACTGCTTACTGTAACTTCAATTTGATCTCCAGCACGTAGTTTGAATGTGTCTGTGTTGCTGTCAGCTACGGCATTTGTTGTGCCGTCTGTAATAGTTTTGAAAGCGTAGTTGTCAGCTGTATTGAAATCAATTGTGCCAGTGCCTAATGCTGTTACGTGTCCAAATGTGTCAAACGTTACTTCATCAACAAATGTATTGGCTGTTACTGACAAGTTTGTTACACTACTTGTGTCTGCGTGAGCAATAGTAAGTGTGTCAGTGCCTGCATCACCTGCTAAAACAATACCAGTTGTGCTATCTGTTTGTGCGGCGGCAATTATTAGTGTGTCAGTATTGCTATCAGCTACTAAATTTGTGCTTGTACCAATACCAACCTGTACAGTTTTGAAAGCATAGTTATCTGCTGTATTGAAATCTACTGTGCCTGTTGTTCTTGTAAGAACATGACCCATTGTGTCATATGTTTGTCCTGTAATAAATGTATTACCTGTTCCAGTTAGATTTGTAACACTGCTGGTATCAGCGTGTGCTACTGTGAGGCTATCCGTTGAAGCATCTCCTGTGATAACAATACCATCTGTGCTTGATGTTTGTGCCGCACTAATTGTTAGTGTGTCAGTATTTGATTCTGCTACTAGGTTTGTTCCGCCTGCTGTAACTGTTTTGAAAGCATAGTTATCTGCAATATTGAAATCTACAGCGGTAGCGGCTACTGCGGTTACATGTCCTTGTGCATCTACTGTGATAGCATCAACGAATGTATTTGCAGTAGAAGCAATTGTTGTGTTTGCACCTGTAACATCATGTACAATTCTCAATGCACCATTGGTTGTGTCAATGTCTACATTTATTCCTGTGCCACCATGAAATGTAAAACTGTCTGTATTACCACTTACAGTGTACGTGCCTGTTCCTGTAAAACTAAGACCTGTGTCTACGTCAACTGCAATAATACTTTTGATAATATCTTGACTGCTACCTAAATCACTGTTGGTTACTGTAATCTCTTTAGCAGTGTTGTCTGTTGTAATTGCAATACCAGTGCCATTTACCAAAGTAAGTGTTTGTACATTAGTGTTTGGTGTGACAGTTGTTTGCCCACTTACTGCAATTTCGCCAAATGCATAGTTTCCTGCAACATTGAAATCAATACCGCTAAATGTGTTAGTTTGTACATGACCGTATGTGTCATATGTTTGTGCAGTTAGAAATGTATTGGTTGCCGCAGTTTGATCTGAAATACTGCTGGTATCACCATGTGTTACTCTAATAGCATAACTTGCGGCATCTGCATCAATATCAATAGCATCACCACTAATAAATTTCAGCGTGTCTGCTTCTTGTGCGGCTGTAATAGTGCCTGTGGCGGCCCAAGTATATCCACTATCTGTATCACTTACTTCTACTATACCATAATTATTTTGAATGTTTACTGTACCCATTGTAGGTGTAAACCCAGTAACGTGTCCAAATGTGTCAAATGTTGCTACTAGTTCTTGTAAGAAAGTATTGTTATTGTTGCCTGTGCTAACGTTGGATACTGTACTTGTATCTACGTGTTCAATTCTAATGGCTTTTTGTGTTGTATCAATATCAACATCTATACCTTCGCCACTTACAAAAGTTACTGTATCTGTACTGCTGGTAGCAGTAATACTACCGGTTACTGTGTAACTGTAAATTACATCTGTATCAGTTACTGTGAATGTTTTGAAAACTCCGCTAGCAGTTGAAAGTAAACTGGTTCCATTGAACGTTGGTTCTTTGTTGAAATCCCATGTATCTGTAGCACTCAGATAAGTCAGTGTTGCATTTGCACCATCTACAGTAAGTCCTGCTCCGTTTGCCGCTGAAGCATTTGCGGCTCCTTTGGCTATAGTGATGTTGAGGTCATCTACATCTAGCGTGGTGCTATTGATAGTGGTTTGACTTCCGTCAACTTGTAAGTCGCCTGCAATAATAACAGTACCAGCAAGGTTACGTGTAATAATTTCATTGCCCATTCCAGTGCCATGCACTGTACAATAATAATTAAGTTCTCCTGGTGCATCAGTAGGAACAACAATAGTAACTGTAGCCGGTGTTCCTTGTCCTTCTGTTCCAACAACACTAACACCACTTGTATATTCTGTTGTACCGCCGTCTGCTGTAAATCTCAGAGGATGGTTGTTGTTACTAACATCGCTAACATCAAATACATACGTATTGCCTCGATATAGCGTGAGTGCAGGATTACTTGTGCTTGCTGTGCCTGCTGTAGTATTTTCTAGATAGTATACATTACCAGTACCACCACCATACAGTGTACCGCTTGCAACGGTAACTGTGTAATTTGTTGTACTTGAACTAATTGTAACAGGATCAATTGTAAATAGGTTAGGAGCAGTAATGTTTCCTCCCATGTACAAATTATTCCATGTATCACTGAGTGAACCTAAATTATGTGTTGCGGCAGTGTTAGGAAGTAAATCACTAGCAACTTTGGCTGTCACTGTTAGTGTATCACTGGTTGTATCACCTAGTGTTGTATTACCTATTACGTTGAGATCTGCTCCAACATATAAATTTTCTGCTATTCCTGCGCCGCCGTCTACAATTAGCGCACCGGTTGTAGCACTTACACTTCCTGTGGTGTCATTTAGATTTGTTATGCCTGTTACATCTAGTGTTCCTCCAACAGTTGTGTTACCTGTTGCTTGGTCAACTGTAGTAAGTCCAACTGTGAATGTTGTACCATCAAATGTAAAATTAGCATCATCGCCAATTGCACCACTTGTTCCTGCAAGAGGAATTCTGTTGTCAGTGAGATCACTCACAGTCAACGTGCTTACAACAACTTCTCCTGCGCCATTGGGTGTAATTGTAATATTGCCATCTGTGTCAGTTGATGCAATAGCATTTCCATCAATTTGTATATTATCAATATCTAACTTTGTGCCTGCAACATCAGCGGCAGTAATGTTTACTGCTTGATTGCTAGCGTTTACTATTAGTAGATTTCCTAAGCCATCTTCTTTGAGAATCAGTGTTCCCAAATAGATACTGGTTCCGCCTACATATAAATCTCTCCATGCTTTGGTGCTGGAGCCAAGATCATATGTAACATCTGCATCTGGAATCAAATGACTTGCAAAATCTGCTGTAACTGTAATACTGTCTGTATCAGCATCACCTAATATAATATTGCCACCAATTGTAATGTCGCCACTGATAGCTGTATTACCAGTAACAGTAAGTGTGTCAGTTCCGCCTGTTCTTGTTGTTGTTCCTGCTGTAAGTCCAAGACTTGCAAGTGGAGTGTTGGTAACGTCTGCTAGTACAATGTCAACATCTGTACCTACAAGTTGTAGTTGACTGCTACCATTGTCGCTTGCAACAATACTTGTTGGACTTGCCGTAGTAATATCTGAGATAACGCTAGTAAGGTTACCTGTTGCTGATGTTGTTCCAGCTATAAATCCTAAATCTGTCAGTGGTGTGTTAGTAACGTTTGCAACTACAATGCTTACGTTTGCACCTGTCAGTACAAGTTGGTTAGCAACGTTTGTTGCTGTAACATTAGGAATACTTGCACTAGTAATATCACTAATAACACTGGTCAAATTACCAGTTGCTGTGGTAGTTCCAGCTGTAAGTCCTAAATCTGCTAGTGGTGTGTTTGTAACATCTGCTAGTACAACATTTACATTTGTACCAGTAATTTGCAGTTGGTTACTTCCGTCATCGGCGGCAGTAATTCCTGCAATCGCCGCTGTGGTAATATCACCGATAACACTAGCAAGGTCTGTGCCAGTTAGTGTTATTGTTGTTCCGTTGATGCTAAATTCATCAGTGGCTGTAACAGTTGGTGTTGCTGTAGTACCAGTAACTATAGCTGTTCCTGTTAGAGTAACTTGTACAGTGTTGATGCTTAGTTGATCACCTGGTGTTACTGTAGGATTTGTTTGTGTACCTGTTACAGTTGACGTACCAGTTAGTGTAACTGTGGTACTGTTTATTGTAAGTTGGTCGCCTGAGTTTACTGTTGGACTTGCTTGTGAACCAGCTACTGTAGCAGTAGCACCTACAATGCCAAATATCAAATTAGCACTATCTTCTAATGCGCCACTTGCACCTGCTAGTACAACTCTATCTTCTGTTAGGTCACTTACAATGGCACTGCCCATTGTAGTTTCACCTGTTACACCTAGTGTACCACTAATTGTTGTATTACCACTGGAATCAACTGTGATCAAATTGTGATTGGGAATACCCAACAGTGCCAAACTAATAAATTCAGCTTCGCCTGTTTCTACAACTTCAACAACACTAAGATTAGGTGGAGTGTTTACAAAAGTAACTACACCGTTAGTATAACTATAGTCTGCGGTTGGTTGAAGTAATATACCGTTGAGATATATGAATGGTGGAGCACTACTGCTATTACCACCTGTATTGAATACGTTTGTATTACCGTCTGCTAAAAAAGTTTGTCTTACAAATGTCGCTTGGCTATCACCCAATGTACTGATAAATTCAGCACCAGTCCAAACAAATAGTTCGCCTGTTGTACCTGAATCATACCAAAGTGTACCACTGTCATTTGCTCCTAATCCTGTGGGCGCATTGTCAGCGAATGTAATACTACCTCCGCCAGCACCTCCTAAAGCTCCCCAAGCAGTACCGTTGTAGCCTTCAAATTGATTTTCTTGTGTATTGAAACGTATGAGACCTGTGACAGCCGCTCCGCCACTTGTACGCTGTGCAGTATTGCCAACCGGAACACCGAGGCTTCCGTTTGCGTTGATAATTATTCTACCAGTACTTGGCGTGATCCTATTTTGTTGGTGATCAAGATTTATGGCCATTCACATTTCTCACATTTACTCTATATGTATTTATGACGTAAGATATCTCGTCAAACTCTAGTAAGTGTAAATTGTCCTGTGAGAATAAATTGACCTTTGAAGTTTGCATCTCCAGGAGGAGGACTACCTCCAGGGTCTCTGCTAGAATCAGTAACTGAAACAGTATTACTGGTCACTTGAATAGTACCACTTGTACTATCTGTGCGTACCTGCAATTGAAAACTTTCAGTGCCTTCAGTTGAACTGTCATTTACAAGTGTAAGTGCTACACTGCCTGAATTACTGTTTATTGTAAAACTACCAGTTAGTGATCCACTTGTAAAATCGCTTGCATTTATAGTGCCACTAACAGGATTTATACTGTAGTAAAGTGTTGTTCCATCACTTACGTTTGTAGTTGTGATGGTAAATGTTACTGTGTCTCCTTCATTTACAGTGGCAGTACTTTCTGTAATGCTGAAACTTTGTAGTGGAGTACTAACAGGAATAGCGGCTTGATAAACAATTCTACGTGGTGCGCTACGCAATGCATTGTAGTCTGAACTCCAGCTTGCTGTAGGACTGGTTGGTTCGCTTCCTTCATACATGTCAGCACTTGATTGAATTTCTAAGTTTGTTTGTATCCAATTACGCAATTGTCTAAAGTCCCAACCTCTGTTGTACTGCATAACAATTGCTAAGAATCCACATGCAACAGGACAAGCCGCACTTGTACCACTGAAACGTGTGTCTCTACAACCACTCATAACAGTAAGGTCCGGATAATCGTCATCTACTCTAGCAACGTCAAGTCCGTATGTACCTTCTGTTGCCGCTAGTGTTCCGTCTGCTGGTGCAAACAAATCAATATCACTGCCCATGTCACTGTAGCTAACTTTTCTATCTTGATCATATGCATTGGTCATGTCATCATCTAGTGCGCCAACGTTGATTGCTGGAAATTCACAAGTTGTGTTTCCTTGAAACACTTGACTTTCAGTTTTACCAATATGTTGAGGAAAGCCTCTTCTGTTTGTTGATCCTGTTACTGTATAACCAAACTCAGTGAAAGTGTCTTGATAAAACGAATTTGTATTGTTATTACTGATTCTATTGTTGTAGTTAGGGTGGTCTGGTTTTACTTGTTGTTGATTACTGTTGCCAGCCGCGGCAACAAATATAACACCAGCTTGTGTGAGTTCATCACCTGCTTGTGTCATGCTGTTGTTGTACATTTCACTTTTCCAACGTCCACCATCACCTGTTGCACCTAACCAACTGATGAATCCTGGCTCGTTACTTGTACCGCCATATGACGTTGCTGGATTTGTTCTCCAATAGTAG
>MDTG01221317.1_pt1 | contig 22353 bp, 23 predicted proteins | sample 811421 | NCBI WGS metagenome assembly MDTG01 (sample SAMN05326645, study PRJNA326480) | marine metagenome | isolation source: seawater | place: Pacific Ocean: South East | collected 2011
CGGAACTCGAGGAACATCGCAAACGCAGAGCCAAAAAGGACTGGAAAACACAACGCAAAATGATACAAAACGAACTGTGTGCACAAACCGAATGTGTGCGCTTCAACATGCTCGGCTGTCTCCTACAATTTTATGACCATCTGTATCTGTTCTGTCCCTCCTGCGGGAATCCCACACAGTTTCACGCGTCACAATATGACAAACACGGCTTTACATGTGGTCAGTGTTTGCAAGAGGGCACACTCTACACGAACGTGTCGTGCTTTCTCTGCAACACTTTTCGTGGCAAGGATTCGTGGTCGACCGTACAAACCATCGACGACCAAAACAACATCGAGTCCGTCCCCATCTGCAACGGATGCCACAAACCCTGGTTGCGACAATACGAACAACCCGTACCACGCGCCGTCCTCGAAGACAAGAAGAAAACACGCAAGAAAAATCCAAAATCTTAAAAAACGCAACTATATTATTGATGTTTACATGTCGACATGTCTACTGTTGGCGTTGCAGAACAACCCTCACGTACATGGACGTCGGTTCCGACCACACTCACTGACACGCCCGCGGAATGGTCCCCGGAAGAGCTGTTCTACGGTGCCATCTTTATCATGGCCGTGGCAGGGTTTCTGCTCACCTTTTTAAAAGGCAAGCCGAAGTGAACGCCCCGTGGCGCGCTGCGACATCGCGGGCAGATGCTCCATAATGTCCTCCATGGACCAACCCGCCTGTTGGACACGGTCCTTGTCATAAAAACCGGCCGCCACCCATTGTGAAAGGGTTGGCGACCAATAACGTTTGATGTCGCCCAAACTAAACTTGAAATTCGGCCATGTGCTCACATTCGCGCCCATCTGTGACAAAATGGGCCACGTAAAGCCCAGTTCGACCAGTTGGTGCGTCGTGTAGCTCAGATTGGCCAGCTCCGTGACCGTGATGCGCATCTTCAACATTTTCTCAGCGTTCATCTGCAGCTTGTGCTTTTGTTGTGTCCAGGTAAACGAGTTCAAGTGTGTGGGCACAATGCCCATATCGACCATATGGTCCCACGTAAAGCCAAACTCGAGGACGTCCTTGCCTGTGAAGCGGGATTGAATGTCCGACCAGGGAATTCGCTCACGCACCGCGTCGTCCGGCCCAAAGCCGTACGCCTGAATCACCGACAATTTTTTGTTGTGCATCACGTGGTCGCGCATCGTACGCGCTTTGGGCACGAGCGGCGTAATCATACGCGTCACGTGCTCCATGAAATGCATCGGGCGGGCGTCTTTCAAACGGCGCTTTTCAATGCGCTGATACGTCGCCGCGGCGACGGCCACGTCGCGGTCCTTGCCAAAGTCCGGCAATAATTTAGGTTCCGGGGCACACGTCGCACACGTTGTCGAAAAGGGACGCTTGAACACACAAGACAAATGAAAAGTATGTCCACACGAAAAGACCGCCGTGTCGCGCGCCATCAAAGGAGCCTCACACAATACACAGAGTGACATGATTGAATAAATAAATCGTCCTATTTATATTATACTTTACTTGTTTTCGAGCTACTTCTTCTTCTTCGACTTCTGCTTCTTCTGGCCGCCACCGCCGCCGCCGCCGGCGCCGGCGGCGCCTCTGGCGCCACCGGCGCCGTCGCCTTGCTCCTCTTCGTCGGCCGCGCCGGCGGTGAGGACCATCATATTACAGCGGTGGAGCACCACGTCGACGGGCGCGCCCGGGCGCGAATAAGACATCGCGGTGCCCATGATAAAGCGCGCTGCCTCCGGCACCCCGATTTCCGAGGACAACGTGTTAAGAGTGGCAACCACAAACTGCAGCTTGCCGTGGGGCACACCGGTCTGTAGGGCCCGGTTCTTTCTGCTGCGGGCGTCCGCGGGGTTGGGGATATCAGCACAGATGACATCGCCCGGGTATATCGTTTCACTCCCGTTGTTAAACAGTGTGTTCAATCCGCCCATCGTCATGACAAATCCCTGCTCGTAAATGTCCTTTTCGGGGGTAAACTCGGTGACGGCCACACCGGCGTAGCGAAGGCCCTTCATCACCGTCGCTTTTCCCTCAAACCCGCCGACACCGGCTTGGAGGGGCTGTGCGTCTCCCTTCAGCCCGTTGGCAAACGAATAGACGTGGCACTGGTGGTCGCCGTAGCGACGCGTGCCGGAGGCCACGTTTTGCATGAGGATTTCTCCCTCCATGACTTGGAACGCTTCGTCGGTGCCCACGGCGGGGAAATAGGGGTTAATCACATTGCCGTACTTGATGCGCTGGAAATGGCGGAGGTCGAAAGTAACATTAATATCGAACGCGGTGGGACGGGCGTACGGTTTGATACGGCGACGCTTGGCACTGGAGAAAGACATGTGGGTTGAATAAAAAGAAGCGATTTATATACGGCATTTTTGTTTATATACGCATGAGTACCTCGATACGTTCCAAAAGTTTCGACGTCTCTGTCACGCGGATGGCCTTTTGTAGCGCGCTGCTGCTGGGTTTCTTGAGCGTCGTTTGCGAGACAATGCCGACGGGAAACGAAAAAACGGCGTTCTTGTAGTCCTGGCAACAGTCCATCGTCGGGACAGCCTCGAAGTACGGCTGTCCCGGCGTGTCCGCGACGTAGATTCCATTTGGATTCGCATATTTGGCTGCGGCTCCTGGGCCGGGACGCTCCACGATGGAAATCCATACACAGTCGCCCTTGCGAAGGTGTCCGTCCTTGGGTGCCCAGAGCCGCGCCACGCGGGCGCGGCCCCGCACGTTGATGTTGAGCAAACGCTGCCACTTGCTGCCAGTGTCCATGTCGTTGTTCAGAATCCCAAACCAGTTCCATTCTTTACGAATCTTATCGAGAGTGTCGTACTTGCGGGTGCCAGCCTTATCCATTTCGCTGCGGAGCATGTAGTTGAGGACGGGCAGGTTGGCGACGATGTTTTGCTGGGACGACGCGCGCTGGTCACCGCGCCTGACAAACAGTATATCGCCTTCCGAGTATTGCTTTTCGTACCCGTGTGTGAACGGGCGCACGAACAGCGGCACGCGTGCCGTGGCGTTCACCATCACCTCGGGCACACTGTTGTGCAGGGTCGGATTGCGCAGTGCCGCCACCGACGGCTTGCTGCCGTAGTCGGCGCGAACACTGGGCGACGCTTTGAACGAAAACGGCTGTCTCGAGTTCACGTTTCCAAGGGTCGGGGTACCACTCATCGAAGCAATGGAGGCCATAGTATTTCGTCCAGGCAACGCCTATTTATACTGTCATCCCGCTAAGAGTGGATGCTTTAATGGTGCCTCGGTCTGACATGTTTTTATGAAAACGAATATGGTTTTATAGATTGTGTTTTAGCGGCAGTCTCTTTACTGAGTGGTCCTCGATAATACTTAATCAGGTCCAGTTTGTGTTTGGACAGTGCAATCCATTGTTTGATGGATGCGTTGTCTACTTTTGTTCGACCGGTGACATTATTTCTGGACAAAATATTTTGTCTGCGTACATGTTTTTGCATCGAGTTGACAAAGGAAATTTCGGACCCAACCATGCGTTTCATATTCATGCGATGTTTGGAAAAGTGTGCTTTGCACGTTTCGGCCGTGACCTCGGGTGCGTCGATGCCCTGACGTTCTAACGGTTCTTTGACATGTGTTCTGTAGAGGTCTGCCTGTAGTGCATAAATTTCGTCGTCGCGTACTTTGCCTACCATTTGTGTGTCGATTTCCTGCATGCGTTGAATGACGGAATGCGCTTCGCCCGACCCACCGTCGCCGTACTGGCACAGTGCGCATTTACAACCGACGTCGTGCACGTCGTCCTCGTCGTCCGAGAAATGACAAGGCACAAACTCGCCGGGGTCGTCTTCAGCGTCCATCCCCGTGTTATCGGCGACGGCCTCGAAATCGAGGGCCGGTAGCATGTCCATGTTAAGAACGTAACGATTGTCTTATATACATCACCAGAGTGAACTGTCTTACTTTGTCTTTATGTCGTCGCGCAGTTCCATCAACAATTTGCCAAGCCAATCACCGCCAGGCCATGTCCAGCTGTTGCCGCCGCCGCGAAGAGGTTTTTCGTGCAACTCCCTCGAACCAGTAGACAGTAGCAGTGAACGATATGGCTCCATTGAATATTTTTTCCTCAAACATTCTTTCATGAACGCTTTCTTATCATCATCTGCCAACTCTGGCAGCACTTCAATGGTGACCAAGACAATTTTTTGTCTCCCCAGTTCTTCACGGACAGCCTTCTGACGCCGCTTCGATGTAGACGTAAGCTTGCCATCTTTGCGACGCACCATTGAACCTAACAATTGTGCCAGAATACCGCGAATAGGCTCTCCATCGGGCGTGAACCAATAGTTTAACTTTGCGGGTGTCCATTTCTTGCCAGGTTGTAGTAACTGCAACCATTTAAGAAAAGTTTCACGGTCACAGCTCCTTAGACTATCGAAGAGGTCTTTCATCGCCTGCTGAGGAAAGCGCGCACTCATGTAGTCGAATTCGGAGCCACCCATGAGGTTCGAAAGACCTTGAAACCCATTCTTGAAGCTTTTACTGTTGAAGAACACTGGGTCACCGCCCTCAGCGGTGAGTCTTGAGCGCTTGAGTGCCGCAGCGCCGGCGCCATCAGCGGCCGCTTTACGTTTGGGTCCGACATGTTGTACAAAAGTTGGCTTGCCGCTGGCGCCGGCGGGGGCTGTTGACATATCTATGAACAATGATTCTCTTAAATACAGTGTAATTTATTACTCACATATGTTTTAATTATGTTGGTGCATCTCGTCTGGATGTGCAGGCCAGGCTCCACATTGTTGAATCTGGTGTGTGCGACACGTTTTCATGCACATGCTGTGTGTCCATCGGGGCCGCTTGACCCGTTCCGCATGAATCCGTTGCACCTGGCGGTATAGATCACACTTTTCGGCACACCGCACGTGTATCACAGCGTCCATCGCCGACGACAATTTGTACAACCTCGGCTTGCGTTGCATCCCACCAGAATCATATCGGGCATTAAATATCCACATATGATTCACGTCCTCGAAGGCCACCGAATTTTTTTCGGCGGACCCCGACACTTTTTTTGTGGGGACGCTCAACATTCCTAAAGCAGCCCTGCCGGCGGCTTATTTCTAAATGCTTTAGAAAAATTCGGGGTCAATCAGCCCTGCCGGCGGCTTAATCGAGGGTCGGCAGCGCCGGCGGCTTAATCGCGGGGTCGGCAGCCGCCGCGAAAACTTTTTTGTGGGTCCGCAGCCGCCGGCAGGGCAAAAAAACCAAAAGTTTTTTTAAATTTGCCGGGTCGGCAGTCGCCGCGAAAACTTTTTTGTGGGAACCCCGAAAATGTCTAAACCCTTTAGGATTTCTAAAGCATTTAGAAAAAAATCGAGGGTCGGCAGGGCATTTCGGGGTCATCGGAGCCGCCGGCAGTTTTTCACGGCGACCCCGAAAAATGTCTAAACCCTTTAGGATTTTTCGGGGTCGCTCGAAAAAGTTTGTCGGATTTTGCGCGGCACTGGTGGTCTGTATTTAAAAGCGCGCCCGTTTCCAAATGGCCATTCGAATGCCCCGCGAAACTACCTATGCGAAGAATACAATGGCGTGGAAGGATTGCGCGTGCCGTACGTGGTTGTTCCAAAAGGATTTCAAAATGAGCACTGCGGTGAAACGATGGTTGGACAGCGCGGGATTCGACGAGTCCTATCAACTTGTGTTTGGTTTAGCACCCAAGAGCAAGCCTCCACAATTGGGCGAGTCGGTGCGGCTAACACGCACAGTGAACGATGCGCAAGAGGAGATACAAGTGACAGTGCAAGAACATTTACATTCAAAAAACAGCCGAGGCACGCGAAAGTGGAAATGGTATTGTCTGGTGTCCGTTTGTTGACCATGGCGTGGATTCAAATCCACAAAGTCTCTACAGTATAAATGGCAACGTGATAGCCTTATATGTGGGTTCGCTGGTCTGTGATAACGGCGTCCATGGTCTGTGCACTGTTACAAGTGCGCAACTTTAATCGCTACCGTGTGGACCATCGGCGCAAACATGACGAGGCCGTGACGTATTTACAGTCGGACGTGTGTTCAGACCCCATCACCAAGGCGTCGTTGGGGACGTTCAACTTGTGCTCCAAGGCGGAGCATATCGTCGCGGAGAATCCGAGTTCAGCCGCGTTTTACGACATCTTGAACGATTGGTGGCCATGCGGCCATGGGCGCTGTGACGGGTTTGGCGATTGGATGGTGGCCAATACGCACTGGTTTCTGATGGTGCTCATGATCATGGCCATGTTGTTTTATTTCAAGTGGGTAGAGCATCAACGCGATATATTGTACACACGCATGCGTTTACCGACCAAGTTGGCGGACCGAGCACATGTGGATTGAGACTATAAATGCGCGTGTGTATTCGTCCATCTATGGACGGTTGGAAGGAACATGAAGTCACGTTTGCACCTGCCGAAGGATTGTCCAAGAACGAGACCAGTGTGCACGTGCTGCAGGATCAGCCGACCACACAAGAACATATGGAATCGCAACAACGTCACCGGGCAGCACAAGAACGAGCCCATGAAATGGGCGCACAACCAGATGTCATCTCCGCAGCTGTGCATTTGACCGAGCTTGAGGAACGCAAGCGGACCGACCCTGGCTATAAGTTTTTAATGATGGTGGCTGCGTTTTCTCGTCGTGACATGAGCAAAATGACCATGACCACAAACGCATGCGGACGGACCACACAGTGTGGGGATGGAGGCGCGTGTCCAAACGTCCCTTCGGCGACATCGTGTCTGCACGTCCCCGAGGTGACGGGCGTGGTACAAATGTCTGCTTCCGTGTATGGCCATGTCAAGGAGGCGGAGCAGATTGTGCACAACAGTTGTGTCGAAAAGCCGCTGGTCGAATTGATAGAATCGCCCATGTACGCCCCGTTGTTTGCGCGTCTGGTGGCGATTCGTATCGCATTGTCTGACTGTATGTCGTCGTCCATACAGACCTTTGACGGTAATTTCAAGCGGCTGCACCAGGAGCAGTCGATGGTGTTGCGTGCTCTGCGCAAAGTCCGGCCAAGGTTGCCGATGCGTGATTGGACGCGTCCGATAGGTACAGTGGCTCTATACACATAATAAAAATAAAACGGATTATGCAATTTGTTTGTATACTTTTCTTGGTATTTTAAAGCGGTTTCCGTCCACAAACTTGGGGTTGAAGACGTGAAAGTCGGGACAGGTCTCTTGCAGGTGCGCCATCTGCGCGATGAGGTTTTGCATGACCGGGTGGTCCATTTGGAGAGGTGCGGTGATAAAGTCCTGGGCCGCTTTGGTGTGTTCGGGCGCCGGGCTCAGTTTGTAGATATCCATGGCGGCCATGTTGTCCACAAAGGCATCCGAGGGCGAAAAGTGTCCGAGGCGCATGGCCAGCGTGTCCCGGTGGGTCAGGGCGTATTCGTCCTCGACGCTGCGGATGGCGGCACCAGAGATGGCCGGAGGCTGCATGACCTGGGTGTTAAAGGTGAGCGCCCCGCCCCAAGAGCACGTTTGCTCGACCCGTGCACAGTTGCGCGGCGCCATGTCGTCCCAGGCATAGTACTGAGGCGCGATGCCCAGCGAGGCCGGGTAAAACGTCTTTTCTTGCGCCGTGACACCGTAGGCGCGGTAGCCGGCGAGGGCGGAGGTTTTGACGAGGATGTCACCGGGTCCGGAGAGGATGGCGTTGTTGGTAAAGTAGACGTGTTCCGTGTCGGAGAGCACAGCGTTGACAGTGTCGGTCGAGACTTGGCGGGCATTGGGCACGATGGTTTTGGCAAAGGCCAAGCGTGCGCTTTCTGCCTTGCGCGTCACCGAGTAGGTGTCGCCAAACTTCATCCGCTTCCATTGCTTGTCAATGTCGCCGGCGGTCGCGCCTTGCTGGAGCCACTTTTTGTAGAGCGGGAGCAGCATGGCTTCCTCGGCCACGTCGACAACGAGGCGGTGCTCGACTTGTTCGCAACCGAATTCGTCGGGGCGTGCGATGGTGTATTCGCCGACCGAACCGACGCGTCCGTCAAAGTTGGCCGCGGTCAGCTGCGTGCGGCTGAGCGGCTGGTCGACGGCAAAGACGGAACGTCCGCGTGCAATGTTCGGGTGAAACCAGGCCATGTCTTGGTCGGACAGCTTGTATCCCTTCTTGACGGCCACCACCAGTCCGTGGGCAATGGGGCCTTGTTGAAGTTTGTGGGTCGTGTCTGCGTCGACCGAAAAGTTGGCGAGCACGTGCACCGCCTTGACCTGCTCCGACTGAGACTCGAGACGCGCCACAATCGTCTCGAGGAGTTTCGAAGACGAATCGGTAAACTGAACATGGGGCGATTTGTTGACGGTGATAGGCATTTTCATCTTAATACGACATATTAAATAGGGTCTTTTTGTTTATCGGTGCGTGTACATTTTGTTGCCACGCCGTATTCCACTTTGTCCACACGTCCTTGGGGATGTCGACAGCGACCCACTTGTGCCGACAGTCTTCGTCGAAACAGCGTTGGTGCACAACTTGCTGTTCAAACAGGATGTCGTACCATATGTTGTTCCCGCGGTGTTCGCGCTGTGCAATGCGGCAACATTTGGACCGTGTGGACACGCGGTAATGTCCCGTGGACGTCATGGTCGAGTTGTGCCGACATGTGCGGCCGTCCATATGGCGGTCAAGCCAGTCCAGAATCGGGTCGAGCATGGGGCACGAGGACGCGACGCCTTTGTTTGTGCGGCGGACGCTGGTCAACGCGCGCCAGCCCTGCGCTGTGCGTTCAAACATGTTTTCCGGCCGTTGTGAGGTGGACACTGGGGTCGAGTTGTCGATTTCCAAGCACTCTGCGCACTCTGCGTCGTATGACTGTACGAGTAGTTGATGCCACGGCGCCGCGTGCTTGAGAACGCGTTCGGAGCCGAATTTGGACGAGTGTGCGACGCGAAACATTCTGTTTTTGGTATAGACGGCCGTGTCGATGGCATTTATTTCCGGTGGGGGCAACCGCTGTCCGTACAGCGCCGCGAGAACCATGCGACGCACAAACGCGCCGACATGATAGACGTTTGTGACATAGACATTCAAGACCAGTACGTGCCACGATTGTTTGTCTGCAGAACACGAGTCGAGAACGGCGAGCTCGGGCGCCACGCCAAACTTTTCTTGTACGCACGTGCGTAGAAACGCGAGAATGGCGTCCAGGTCGACCTTGTCGTACGACTCGATGTCGAGAAAGATGCGGGACGCCCGTTCCTCGACGAGACATTCGTACCAGTGTTTCTGGTCCATGTGCGTGTAGAGGGCATCAAGTTGTTGGACGTTTGCACAATAAAAGACCTTTTGTCCGTTTTTGGAGACGTCTTGGGCGACCACGATTCGCGTGGGGTCTAAATGATGTAGGGCAGCGTGTAGTGTAAAGTGTTTTTCCATTTGCATCGCCCCATCATAAATGCTAAACGTTTTGAACATATGTGCTATGGATGGGTGTTGCACGAATTAACTTTTGTCACTTATATAAGGGGGCGATAACAGATTACTTAATCCATGTCTAAAATTCAGCGTGCTGTTCCTGCGACGACCACTGCCGGTGAGGCCAAAGAAACGACCCCCCTGACGACCACTATGTCCATGAAGCAGGCCGATGCCCCGCGTGACAACTACACGACGCGTGTTGTCTTTGAGGCCAACGCCACCGCCAAGCAGTACGAGCACGGTGTCATTGTTCAGCTGGCCAATGCCGGCACTGTGTTCAACTCTGCCGAGGAGGAGGACGTCAGCAAGGGTATTCTGACCTCCATCACCGTCAAGTCCATCTATTCGGACTGCTCGGAGAACGTGACCTTTGCCCTCAACCTGTTCAACGCTTCGGAGAAGGAGCCGTCGGTGCAGAACAACAATGGCTGGCTGCACACGCCGACCCGTACCGACTTTGGCACCGAGGCCGTGTCCCAGGATGCGCAGGGGTACCGCAACCTCCTCGCCGTCATGCCGTACGAGAAGAGCCGCGCCGAGCTCAACGTGTACGAGCCCAACGAGATTGCCTCGGACCGCTACATCCAGCAGTACGGCAACTGCTCCAACGAAAACCTGTACGACGGTGTTGTCGCGTTCCCCGGTGAGCAGTACTACCTGGTCTCGCAGGACCACGTGGTGCTCAACGTCATCCGCCAGAACTGGGAGGCCCTTGGCATCAACCCGGACGCCGAGGCGCGTTTCAACGGCAAGTACGTTCAGGTCGCCGCCGATGTGTTCGACCGCGTGATTAGCGACCTTCAGTCGCACGTCCTTGCCCGCATGCCGTTCACCAACCTGAACGACGTCCGTGCCAAGTTTATTTCCAAGCCGACCCAGCACTACAGCGACACCCACCCCGACGGTCCCGACGGCCTCTACAAGGTGTGCGTCGAGCTGCAGATGAACTACCAGTTCCCGTCTGCCAAGGAGGAAGCCGAAACCACGGAGTAGATTATAGTATTTAACTCAAATTTTAAGTTTCTATTACATATGCAATGTTGTGTAGACCAACGATGCCGGGCCTGTCTCCGCCAGCGCCGCGAATCCGAATATCACTGTACGTGGCACAACTGTCTGCGCCCCGTCTTTGCACTCACCTTGTGCCGGACCCACTATCGACGCATCAATGTAGAATGCGCCTGGGACACGTGTCATCGACCAGTGTATTGTCGGCAGGTCTGTGCGCACCATTACCGCAAACGCGCCTTTCCACCCGTCGTGACGTGCACACAATGCGAACGCCCGTCGTATATGGACGGCACATGTTTTTACCATTTCACCAACCGCACATGCAGGAAATGCGCTGGAGTCGTCTTCTCCAAACAGTTGTGTCAGCGGCATTATATGCGCGAGTACCGGCGTCAACGCCGTGTCGACACCAACGGTCCCACCACCAATAGAGAGACCAGTCCCGACACGACCAGCCCAACGCCCGACACAAAAAGCCACATGCCAGACACCCATTCCTCCTTGGAACACGTGGTCATAACTAACGCGTCCGCCACAACTTAAATACATCCGATTACGCCACGCGGCAATTATCTGCGTCGGCGCACAATTGGTCCAAGATACGCATACCCTGCGTAATCTTGGGGAGCATTTTTCCCAACTCGCGGAGGGTGAGGTGCATTTGTGGTACCATCAAACGCACATCGTCCAAGGTCGTCTTTATCTCGGGCGCCACAGCCGCAATCGAAGCGACCAACACCACCATCAAGATCAGATGTGTCATGACCAATGCCCCCGTGCAGATGTAACACGCCAACTGGGCGCGCGGCGGCGTGACCACTGTGGGTCGAGGCAAAAAAGATTCTTCGCCAGACATGTTTCCAAGAGTATGGTCCTTTAAATAGGCAACGACGTCGGTCTTAACGGTCGCCGCCCCATTCACGTATGCACGCAACCGCGATACACGTAAACGCCTGCATCAAGAGATATCCATACAGAAAGGACGGGTCTTCCAAGGCCAGCCACCAGGCGTCACCCGACGGACGGTAGTCACAGACACCCGTCAAGTACAGTAGGTAAATACCCGCAAAGCCAAGTATCACGTACGACACGACAAAGTACAGCAGCAGCAGAAAGACGTAATAACAGGCCTGAAGGGTCAACAGACCCCGAAAACGTTCGACGGGCTTGGCCAAGGCGGTGAACGGCCGGCGGCAAATGGTACAGCTTCGACCCCCACCCTTGCGTTGCAGCAACAGCAAACATTCACGATGCAACGGCTGGCGACATTCACACGGCGAGGTCTCCTCACACACTTCAAGACATAGGTAACATCGAGAATCTCCGTCTAACGACAGCAACGGCTGCCGCTCTGTCATAGCGTCCTACGGACCACCAAGGGTTGTTTGTTCAAGGACAACTTAATGGTAGAGTATGCGGAAAATAAATAGGTGACAAAGAGCGGCGGATTGGTCTATATAAAGCGTGGTCTATGAAGGCACTCATGCCGTGTCTATTTACCGACCCGGCCCAAAAACGTTTGGTCCTCTTGCCCATTCGCCATCCCGAATTATGGGCCGTGTTCAAAGAGCAACAATCTGTGTTGTGGACCACGGAAGAGATAGATTGGGCCGGGGATACGGCGGATTGGAAGACGTTGTCGAGTGAGGCGCGTCAGTTTCTACTGCGCATCATTGCCTTTTTCGCGTCGTCGGACATGTTGGTGATAGACAATTTGATGGACCAGTTCATGTCGGAAGTGACGGTGGCCGAGTGTCGTACATTTTATACGCTGCAGTCGTACATTGAGACGATTCATTCGGAAACGTACGCGACGGCACTGACCAAGTTTGCACCGGCGGACCAGCGGGAAGCGCTGTTTGACGCGGTGGCCCGCGAACCGACGATCAAGGCCAAGGGCGATTTTGCGCTCAAATATATGGACGCCACGCGTCCGTTTGCCGAGCGTCTGTGGGCGTTTTGTATTTTCGAGGGTGTGCTGTTTGCCGCCTCGTTTGCGAGTTTGTATTGGCTGCGTACAAAGGACAAGTGCAAGGGGCTGACCTTTTCGAACGAGTTGATTCAGCGTGACGAGTCGTTGCACGCCAAGTTTGGCGTCACCATGTTGAATATGTTGAACACACCGCTGGCCAAGGAACGTGCCGTGGCCATTCTGAAAGAGGCCGTGGACATTGAGGAGGCGTTTGTGCGCGCCGCCCTGCCGCAAAATTTGGTGGGCCTCGGTCAAGCCGACATGTTGTCCTACGTACAATATTGCGCCGACCGTCTGCTCTCTATGCTGAACATTGGGGCGCCCACGGTCTGGAACGCCCCTCAGCCGTTTGCGTTTATGGAAATGATCAGCATAGACTCGAAAACGAACTTTTTTGAGAAGCGCGTGGCGGAATATTGCATGGCCGGTGTCGGAAACGACGCCGCCGCCGTTGCCTTTTCTCTCGACGAAGATTTTTAGATGAGGGTCAAGATTATAAACGGACTCCAACCGAGGGTCGCGTCGCCATACAAACACTTAGGACAGACAAACCTGGATTCATTTTCATATATGTATGGATTAAGTTTATGGTACAATAAAAAATTATATAAGACGGCATGTCCGGATGACCATGGCCGAGTTCCGAAAGTTGAAATCTTGGCTGACCAAGCATTCCGCGTCGTTTCCAAAGTTGGCCCCTGCGTTGTTTGCACTGAGTGAATTTGTGGGGCACGACGACATTAAAGAGACGGTGGCCAAAATGGTGTTGTTTTTCGTGGCCCAATACGTCCAGACGAAACCGCTGCGGCGTTCCAAACGCCGCCGCAAGTCGACGGCCGCGCGACCCAAGCGTCGGCGCATTTCGTCCGTGACCTCGGAGGACGAGGACCCGGACTACAGCCCGACCGAAGACACTGCCAAAATGGCACTCATCGCACTGCTGACGCACAACTTGCAACAGGCCGACGAGGAATCGTCGTCCGACGAAGAGGAAGAAGAAGACCCGCCCTTTGTCGCGAAATGCCGCGAGAATATGAATCTGCTACAGGGTCACTTGTTGCACACGTTGCTCCTCGGCAAGCCCGGGTCTGGTAAGACCACCTTTGCCAGTCTGCTGGTGGATGTCTGGGACGCACTCGGCATCATCGACAAGCGCCGCTTCCGTATCACGCGCCGTTCCGACTGGATTGGCAAATACCAAGGCCAATCGGTCGCCAAGGCCAAGAAACTCATCGACTCGTGCAAAGGCGGCGTTATTTTCATCGACGAGGCGTACTCGCTCATCTCGTCCAAGGACGGCGACGACATGTACGGTCGGGAAGTGCTCACCGAAATCGTCGAGGCCATGTCCAATGTCGACAAACAAGTCTTGTTCATCCTGGCTGGATACGAAAACGACATGAAAGAGCTGTTCACCCACAATGCTGGCCTCGAACGGCGCTTTGGATACGTCTACCGCTTCAAAACGCCGGCGGCGACGATGATGCACCAAGTATTCATGAAGCAGCTGAAAGAGTCGAAATGGAAGGTCCGCAAGCAAGACCGGCGGTCGGTCATCGAGTTTTTCCAGCGGAATTTCAAAAAGCTCAAGCACGGTGGCGGTTCGACAAAACAACTCATTTTTCACAGCAAGCAGTCCGCCATCGTGCGCGAGTTTCCCGAGAAATCCAAATCACAATTGCACATACAAGATGTGGAGGACGGCATGCGCACATTTTGCAAACACGCACAAGTGTTCCAGAGCAAGGGACCGCCGGCACACATGTACACCTAAAAAGACAAACACTGTATATAACAACACTTTCCTTTTTGAATCCATGTTTCGATGTCAGACGGTAGCGTGGACGCTCTTTCTATGGGCACAAATTTTCGCGTACAGTCTACTCACGACGCTCGACGCACGCCCCACCTACAGAGCCATACCCGTCCTTCTCGGATGTACAGGTATTCTACTGCTGACCGTGCTCATTGCCCGCAGAGCCGCCGACCAGAAAACATACCTGTTGTTTGCGGCGTGGGGATTTATGGTCGGTATCGCCGTCCTTCTAAGATGCGTGCGAAATCCCAACCATCCACAGGAACCCATTCTCCAGGATTGGCACCTCAACCTGTTGGTCACTGTCTTTACGGCACTCGCCGCCTTCGTCTGGTCACTACTTGGACACGTCCGTCAAGTCACTGAACCCGCGTTCTACTGTTATGTGTGGTCTATCATCACGATTGTCGCCATGTGCAGTGCCTTCAACAACGCCTCACAGACCGCCATCATCATCTACATCGTCAACGCGGCCCTGCTCACCGCTGCGCACTTGGTCTACCTCAAACAGGTCTTTGACATGCAAGCGCCCGGACAAAACAGATGCATACACGTCTTCCGTGTACTCGCCTGTCTCACACTGGCCGTCGCGATTCTCATCGGTAGCGTCCTCTACAAAATGGAAGAACTCTCTCAACAGGACTGGCTCCACTACATCCTCGCCGTCGAAGGCGTGCTGCTGCTCGTCCTGTTGGTCGACGGATTTCTCGGCTTTCGGAACCACAGCCAGGACTACAACGCTCTCGAGGTCTGACCATGGATTTATTCACAGTCGTCGGGCCAATCTATAAAGTAGTGCCACGGCTACAGGCATGTCCGTCGTCACCATGTATGACACAGCGATGTTGTTGGCCTTTTTGTGCATTGGCATGCTCGTGCACCTCGTGTTTAACAACATCCGTGACATTTTATGGTGGTCGTGTAAATTTTGGACGACCGTTGCCCTCTGGTCTATCCTCTGGGTGTGTACTCAGCTTGACCAATTGGACACTTGGCATACTGCCCTGCAAGATTCTGTCTGGCGACTCGTCAACATGACGCGCATCGTAGAACTGTAATTACAAGCCGTGGCGCTCGACGGAAAACGGCCGCGACGACAGGACAGAGTTCGGAAAGTATGTGACCAACTTGCCTGATTTGGCAGTGACAAACAACAACCCCACAGACTCCACGTTGACCGTCTGCTCCCCGACATGCAGCTTGTCGCCATGTCGGATAGTGCCCGCAATATAAAACGTACCGCCGGCCATCAGTGACACAATGTAGGGTTGCAAGGCGTACCCAAACCCAATGGAAAATCCACTAAACAATGCCACGGCCGTGTCGGAACCCAACAAGTGTCCCGCCAAAAATATAAACACGGAAAACAGTAATAAAAACTGCGCCGCTTGGGAGATATACGCGCCGAGCTGAAAGTAGGTACGCATGCTTCGGTGCAACACACTGCTCATAATCTGAGCAATCAGAAACACACCCACACATACTAAAATGTCGTCAAGGGAGTTCCAAATGTTGTGAAGCAGCTCAAGAAAAGAAGTAGACATCGGTCAACCTCCAGGACAACACCAACCTTTATAATGTAATGTGACGAATAAACACAACCCCATTTTTTATTTACTTGCGTCTACCGACCGATGTACGTTGACGTGTCCCCTTCAACGCCTTTCGTCGGGCTTGTGCCTCACGTTCTCTTGCTTCTCGCTTCTCACGTTCATACGCTCTTAATTGTTTCGGTGTCGTTGTAGGCGGTAGATCATGCAAACGCGCACGGTCTTCTTCGGATTGTGTTAGGGCCCCACCTCGTGCCGGTGGTCGTGGAGCGGCTCGTCCAGCCAACCCAAAAACATGCATGAGAGCCCCAATAATGTTTGCCGGTACGGTATACACATACGTAGAATATTGTGGACCGGGAGCCGCCTTGGCCCACTTTGCCGCCAACCGATGGCGGACACCGTTTAGATACTCTTTTGTGACCGACTCTTTTGTGACCGACAGATCGCTCGTCGCGACGTTTAAAATAGACTCTGCCCAGTGGATAAAAGGATGCCATGCCGATGGGCAATTACGCTTCAGGCGTTGTACGAACCCCATCAGTTGACCACTGACGTCGCGATCCAACCCATGACGTTGCATGCCTTGACGAATAGAATTAAATTCTTCTATACCTGTCTCTACACCGTTCGTTGTCATCCATAGGATGACAAAAGCCAGTTGTGTCATATCAATATACCAACGGACAAAGGACCACTTCCACGCATTACTGTCATGAATCACTGTATGTTTAGGAAGAATGCTATACACAAAACGTTTAGGCGTATACGCTGCTGTATGGATGCCAATTTCCCACGCACGGCCCTTTTCAAACTCCAGATGATGCATTATGTCGTCGTCTATAATATATGCCTCCGACCCTGTGCGGTCCGCCCGAGGGCATATCACAATATTAGACGGTTTCACATCATTGTGATAATACCCTCGTGTATGGCACTCGTCGAGAGTTTGATAGACGCGCTGGACCCACCGGACCCAAAACTCCCCAATCTTGGCGGCAGATTGTCGGGTCAAATCGCCGTGTATACAATATCGCGATCGCAAGAGTAACGCGTGTGGGGGTTCGGCAACAATCTCAAATTTCATCAAACCGTGTACCGTTTCAGTGATGCGACTGGCAGCGGTTTGGTAAATCCTGGGCCAGAGTTCCCGATGAACTTCTGTATACAATTTTAACACATATGTTGAGCCATCCAAAGTGCCCGTCCATAGGTGTCCGAAACCGCTGGTCACATGTAGTGGTTTGACGTCGCTGTAGCCATATGTTTCAATCGCTTTCTGTTCGTCCATGTAGTTGCCTGAGACCCTACCCTTTTATACGTGACCAGCGCTAAAAGGTCCACGGTAATTTCCACACCATGACCCGAGAACACGTGTCCACCGTTTCGAGAGTCAAGGTCAGTCCGTCCAAGACAACCCCAACGCTGACTGGTTCTATGTCGACATACGTCTCCGCGCCATCCATGTCCGGCAGTTGACACGTCATATTCGTATCCCCCCGTGAGCACGCGGCCTGCCAAGTATACGTTTTATTCTGACAGTGTTTGACAATCGCGTGCAACTGTGGACTCTCTATCGTCATATCGTCCATTTGTTGCACAAGAAAGAAATAATACGACCAAATTTGGTAAATCATTGTACACAAAACACCTAACACTGTGAACACGAGCCCGATGCGACAACACCACGTGCGCGTGCGATGGTCACACATCGCTACATCCATGACACTGGTCTTTTTTGCCAATGGTAAATACTCTATTTGCGCCGCTTTGACGGGCTGTCGTGTCCCATGTCCGGAACATACACTGCCGGGCCGTCAGGCGAATACCCAGGCGACGTCGGCGAATATCCAGGCGACGTCGGTGAATACGCCGGCGAGGTGGGTGAATACGCCGGCGAGGTGGGTGAATACGCCGGTGACGCCGGTGAATACGTTTTTGGAGGCCCGGGTGGCTTGGACCCTCCCGGCGAATACGCCGGCGACGTCGGCGAATAGGCTGGCGATGCGGGTGAATAGGCTGGCGATGCGGGCGAATAGGCCGGCGATGTGGGCGAAAAGGCCTGTTGTTGTGCCCAAGCTGGTCCCGTTGGTGGGGGTCGTGCCTGTTGTTGTGCCCATGCTGGTCCCGTTGGTGGGGGCTGTTGTTGTGCCCAAGCTGGTCCCGTTGGTGGGGGCCGTGCCTGTTGTTGTGCCCATGCTGGTCCAGCCGGCTGTTGTGTGTTCTGCGCCGGCGCCATATCTGGCCACGGCGCCAGGTCTGCCCCATAGGTCGGCGGTGCAAACGTCGTATGTGTCGACCAGGAACTGTCAATGTGTGACGTCCCCAGTGACGCTACCGTTGGTCTCCAGGTGTCGATGGCGTCCGGCATCTCTTCGTCTTCATCCTCGGACGACTGCCAATCTTCGTCGTCCCATTGTTGCTTGTAGTCTTTCTCGGTCACGGCGCCGTTAAAGTACGACCCACAACGCGGCTCCTTTCCGACCAAAAGTTGTTCGGACACGCCGTTCAGTTCGTCGTGGAGCCCTTTGACGGCGGCATGGTGGAAGATTTCGACGGGCTGTTCGAACGTGGCGCGTTTGAGCGGTGTGGCGTTCTCCATCATCTTTTTGACGCCGTGTCGCGTGAGTGCGCAAATATGTCCGGCCCATGTCATCCAGTCGGCAATCGTCATGAGGTGGCGCATGTTGACATAGGAACCGTCAAACGAGAGGACGGAATGCATTTCTTGCAAGAGTGCTCTTCGCGCGGCTTCGACGCCGTATTTGGCACGGATGGCAAAGATGTCATTGCATTGGATGTTGCTCTTTTCGAGGCCGTCCACCAAGTGTATGTGGTCCAAGTCGATGCCTTCCGTGTCGATGACAAAGCGTTGTTGTTCGATGCGTATGTTGACTTCTGGGATGCGTGCCGACCCTTTGACGGTCGTGTCGAGAATCTTTTTGGCGTACTGGAAGAATTGTTTGTCTTGTTTGGTTCTGGCGTAGAGGTGAACGTCGCCATCCGGGTTGTCGCTGTACGCCAGGGCGATGCGTTTTCGCAGTGGGCTCTCTCGAAGGGCGTCGACCACCTGGTAGATGGTCAGGCCGGCCTGTACCATTTTTTTCCGGTCCAGTGTACAGTGCAACACGTGCCGCGGCACCTTTTTCGTAGACCACCGTTGATTGTCGGGACATTCGAGGTACGCAGCCAACCCCGGCATATCTTTTGAATCGTACTCATGATGCCGGCACAAATCTACGACCCGAGTGCGTTTGATGTCGGTCTTGAGTTTCCAAGCCGTCTCGGGTCGCATCGTCGCGTCTTTGGAAAACACGGTAAGCACTGGCGTTTTGATTCTCGAAGATGCGTTAATGAGCTCTTCAAAGCGCGGGACGCCCAATGTGACGTTCTTGGCACTGTTTCCCGCATTGTGGAACGTATCCCTGACACAAAGCCCAGAGGCGGTCACCATATTGCGCGTCGACGCCACTGTCAAATCGTAGACGAGGGGATGTGACGAAGCCACTTCTTCAACCGAGACGACCGTGTCACAGAACACGTCTCGTAGTGTTCTGGAGGCGGTTCTCTTTCTTTTCATAGACGCACCGGACAGCCGTTGAGATTTACCACAGTCTGTCAACTGAACACGCTGCTGAAATGTTTGACCAGCCTCGATGGTCATGTACAGGGACCACACAGGTGCATCGTTCACCTCCCACTGCATCATCGTGGTGTGGACGCCAATGTGTTTAAGCAACAGTCCAATACCTTCCGTCAAATGCTGTGAACGTGAACTACACGTAATGGCGCCGTTCTTTGCCACAGAGCCGTCACCCGAAATATACCCGTCCAAAAGTCCTTCTATAAATGCCGGCGGTGCGGACATGGCAAACGTGGGTACTTTTTTGTTCCACGAGCCCTTGTTGCACAGTACCGTCATAAGGTGTGCAAGAACAGAAGAGTGAAACATGATGGACGTCGAAACGCCACCGTTTTTCTGCCGGTGTTCGGGAGACGTTACGTGGGACCGAATCCCCAGGGCATCCGGCCATCGTTTGGCCTGTTTCCGGTAGTCGGCGTTGTTATTCGCAATGTGTGTTTGGTGCGACGTGACACATCCTTCGGCCAAATAAGCGCCGAAAAAAAAGCCGGCATCGCGCGTCAGGTCGAGTACAGAGAGTATACCCCGGGTCGAATGGCAAGCCGCCGGCAGGGCTTTGGGAAACACATAGCCGGGTGTACGCAATCTTTCATCTCGTTCTATGGCCACCCTACACGTGTCCGAACGCTTGTACGGTACCGAGTCTTTGTACGGACCAAACCACGACCACTGGCTCATGTCGATGTTGGCAGTAATACTCGTAAAGATGTACTCGGTGGGCGACAAATAGTGTTGTACGTCCAACTGTGTGATGGTGCCCGCCGGCATGTGTCCTACCACCGGTAGCGTATCGCCGACCCGAATGGACGCGCCGTCTTTGGCGACAATCTCGTCGGACGTCACCACTAAAAACGATTTGGCCTTTGTCGCAATGACTGACCGGCCGGATTGAGTAGTGACGCGTACGAGTGTGTTCGTACCGTCTTTATTGACGGGCGGATGTCGGGTCACGGCTTCTAACGGTTCCCACGAGACGTTGCCACGACTGTCCACGGTAAGTGCTTCGGCGAGCCCTGCAGGGATGGGCAGATACTGCGTATTCGGTTCTGGCCATTCCACCTGTTCAGAGTGGGAGTCCATGAGAGAGTCGATGAGCATACCGACCGAACCGTTTTGCACGGCGTGGACATGGCCATTCCACCGAATAACGAGTTCCGTGTTGTAGTCGACGCTGTTGAGCGTCCTTTAAAGTCAAAAAGCGAAAGGGTGAGTAGTGTGAATATGAAACGAAACACAAAAACGTGCAAACACTTACATCTGAGTGGTGGGTTCGCCGACGGATTGTGCTGCGATGGTGCCGACCATTTCGCCAGCTGCCACAATCGAGGCATGCCATTTCCGCAAGAGAATATCGCAGATCATTTGTATATTTTCGGCGGAACATGGCAATGTCTTCACTGCCATGATGGACAAGACGTAGGCTTGGACCAGGGGCACATTTTCAGTCGCTGCCAACAAGGGTCGTAGTACGTCAAGTAAAACACTTTCGTCGCACGTACCGCCGTCTTGTTTGGACTGGAGTAAACGCCCGGCTGGTACGGACACGGCCCATTTGTCGCCGAGGCGCGCGTGTTGGGCCTGTTTCCACAGTGCGAACGCTTGCACAACACAGTCCCACGTGTAGTACTGTTCTGGTAGTCGGGTGACGTCGTCAAAGGGACACGTGACCATTTCGTGGCACATGCCGTCAATGCCGTCTTCGCCGTAGACAAACTGCAGAACACGGCCCTGAGAATCGCGCACGGTTTTGTCGTTGGCCACATGGACCGACTCGAGAGACTTGACGAGCCGGCGCTGGATGTAGCCCGTGGTCGACGTTTTCACGGCCGTATCGATAAGGCCTTCGCGCCCACCGACCGTATGGTGCCAATATTCGTCGGGTTGTAGCCCGTCAATGTACGAGTGTTTGACAAACCCTCTGGAGCGGGTCGTTTGGTCTTGACGCGCAAACATGGGCAGTGTTCGACCCGAGACGGTGGGTTGCATGCGTTTGCCCGAGCAGTTTTGTTGCCCGACGCAGGCCATGATTTGTAGAATGTTGACCATGGACCCTTTGGACCCTGATTTGACCATGAGTCCGAGACAATTGTCTTTGGACATGGCCGTTTGTGCAATCAGGCCCATCGAGTCGCGCGTTTGGTTGAGCATGCGGTTGATGCGTCCCTCGGCGTCTGCCCCGTGTTTGTTGCGCAACGCCTCTGCCTTGTCGTCGACGTCGGCGCATTCTTGTCGTACGCGTTCTGCCGTCTCGTCGGAGATGCGCATGTCGCCGATGCCGATAGAAAAGCCTTGGCTTCCAAACCATTCGTGGTTGATGCGTTGCAACTCGTTGATAAATTGGCAGCAGCGGTCGGGTCCGTAATCGTTGTAGAGCCGGTGAATGATAGAGCCGTGTGACCGGCCGAGTGCTTTCTTGCCGAGCGGTCCTTTGACCAGAATACCGTCGACGACCATGTCTCGCCATTGAAAGTCGTTCGGGAACAGCAGGGACATGCACTGCAGCCCGGTCCAGCGTGGGCCGGGCAAGTCGGGCGCCGGGAGTTCGCCCCCCTCGACCCACATCACAATGTTGCACATTTGTGCCTTGTCGACCGATACGTCGGGTTGCGTCATCATGAACGACGACAATAACGAATCCTGAACAATGCCCATGACGGGCCGATTGGATTGTGGCGTGATAATATTCTTGGCGACGCTCATCAATTCGATAGCGTCGGCACGGGATTCGTGACTCTGCAGCAAGTGTAAATTCATCTCGTCACCATCAAAATCGGCGTTGTACGGGGTCGTACAGCTGAGATTCAAGCGAAACGTCTTGCCGACGGGCATGATACGCGCCCGGTGGCACATAATCGACATCCGGTGCAGTGACGGTTGACGGTTGAAGAGTACCGGGTCGCCG
>MDTG01077284.1_pt1 | contig 22351 bp, 25 predicted proteins | sample 811421 | NCBI WGS metagenome assembly MDTG01 (sample SAMN05326645, study PRJNA326480) | marine metagenome | isolation source: seawater | place: Pacific Ocean: South East | collected 2011
CTGCTTTTGCACTATCGCTTTTGCTTAAACCTGTATGGTCTGAAACTTTGTTTACTAGATCGTTTTTATTCACTCTAGACCCCCTTTTGAAAAATTATAAATAGCATAAATCAAATATACTAGTTCAATAATATATTAACATCATCCCTAGTCAAACACATTTTTAATGTCTTAGGGTATTTTCCTTTGGATTTAGGGGTTTATCGGAAATACCCATTTTTTTATCCTTGGAGGGTTTACAGGGTATAATTTTAGATGTGAACGCTTTTTTGATGATTTCATTAGCATTTTCTACAAAATGGATTTCAATATTATTCAATATTTCTTTTTCCTCAATTTCAGCTAAATCTTTCTTGTTTTCTTTAGGAATAATAACTTGCTTTATTCCGCCTCTTGCAGCGGCCAATAATTTTTCTTTTAATCCACCGATAGGGAGAACTCTACCTCGCAATGTGATTTCGCCTGTCATCGCGATATCATTCTTGATTGATATGCCAGTAAAAGCTGAAATTATAGAGGTAAACATAGCAATTCCTGCTGAAGGGCCGTCTTTAGGAGTTGCACCTTCTGGAACGTGAACATGAATGTCGTGCTTTTCAAATAAAGATGGAGATATTCCAAATTTTGATGAGTTTGAATGAACGAAACTTTGCGCAGCCTGAACAGATTCTTTCATTACATCACCAAGCTTTCCTGTATAAATTGCTTTACCCTTGCCTGGCATAATGACAGATTCAATCTGGAGAAGTTCACCACCAACTTCTGTCCATGCCAAACCTGTACAAACACCAACTAATGATTTATTTTCTATCTCTCCGAACTTAAATTTTTTTACGCCAAGGTAATTCTCTATATTTTTTTTGGATACAGATACGCTTCTTTTTTTATTGATGATAATATTTTTAAGTGCTTTTCTGATAATTTTAGATATCTCTCGTTCCAGAGATCTAACACCAGATTCTCTAGTGTAATATCTAATAATGCTTTCAATTGCAGTTTCTCCTACTTTTACTTCTTTACCCTTTATTCCATTGTCAATTAACTGTTTTGGGAGTAAGTATTTTGAAGCAATATTCTTCTTTTCATTTTCAGTGTAACCTGAAATTCTTATTATCTCCATTCTATCAACTAAGGGCTGAGGTATATTGAGCGTATTAGCTGTTGTAATAAACATGACATTGGATAAATCATAATCAACTTCCAAATAATGGTCGTTAAAATTTTGATTTTGCTCGGGATCAAGGACCTCTAACAAAGCGGATGATGGGTCTCCTCTCCAGTCTGAACCGAGTTTATCAACTTCGTCTAAAAGAAATAGTGGGTTAGAATACTTGGATTTCTTTAAACTTTGAATTATTTTTCCAGGCATTGAACCAATGTAGGTTCTTCTATGACCTCTGATTTCAGATTCATCTCTTATTCCCCCGAGAGAAACTTTAATAAAAGGTCTACCTAGAGCTTTCGCGATAGATTTTCCTAGAGAAGTTTTTCCAACTCCAGGAGGGCCAACTAAGCATAAGATGGGACCTTTAGGTTTTTTGACCCTAGATTGTACTGCTAAATACTCAATTATTCTATCCTTAACCTTTTTCAAACCGAAATGGTCTTTATCGAGAACCTTTAAGGCTTTTGATAAGTTTATATCTACTTCAATATTGTTGTTCCATGGCAGCGAAATTATCCAATCTAAATAGTTCCTTACCACCGTGGCTTCAGCTGACATTGGACCCATGTGTTTTAATTTTTTGATTTCTGATTTTGCTTTTTCTTTTGCTTCGTCAGAAAGTTTAATTTTTTTAATTTTTTCCTCTAACTCATTGATTTCATCTTTAACATCGGAAGTTTCACCCAGTTCCTTTTGGATGGCTTTAATTTGTTCATTTAAATAATATTCTTTTTGCGTTTTATCCATTTGCCTTTTTACTCTGCCTCTAATCTTTTTTTCAACTTGTAAAACGCCGATTTCATCATCCATGTAATCAATTATCTTTGTAAACCTGTCCTTTATAGAGACTGTTTCTAAGAGTTTTTGTTTTTCAGAAAGTTTACTTCCTAGATGAGCTGCCATGGTATCTGCTACTTTTCCCAAGTCAGTAATTTGGTTTAAACTAACAAGAATTTCAGGTGGAACTTTTCTATTTAATTTGACATAGTTTTCAAATTGACTTACGGCTGTTCTTGATAATGCATTAATTTCTTTATCTTTGGAAAAATCATCTTCTTTAACAGGATCTATGTAGGCTTCGAAAAATTCATTATTTTCCACAAAATGTGAAATTTTTGCTCTTTCTAAACCTTCGACCAAAACTTTGACTGTACCATCTGGCAACCTTAACAATTGAAGGATTGAAGCGATTGTACCAAAGTTGTAGATGTCATCCGTTAAAGGCTCGTCAGTGTTAGCGTCCTTTTGAGCAACTAAAAAAATTTCTTTATCGTGTTTTTCGGCAAAATCCAGGGCCTTAATTGATTTTGATCTACCTACAAAAAGGGGCACGATCATGTTTGGAAAGACGACTATATCTCTTAAGGGTAAAACACAAAAAGGATCTTTATAATTTGTCATTAAGCTTTTTTATTCATTACTTTATTAGATTTATCGTAAATGTACAAAGGTTTGGAATTATTTTCTATCACTTCTCTATTAACAACAATTTCGTTAACCCCTTCTACACCTGGTAAATTATACATGGTATCTAACAAAATATTTTCAAGTATAGACCTTAACCCTCTAGCTCCTGTCGTTCTTTCTATCGCTTTCTTGGCAATAAAAGTTAAAGCATCATCTGTAAATTCTAGCTTTACATTTTCAAAAGCAAAAAGTTTTTGATATTGTTTGACCAAAGCATTTTTAGGTTTTGTCAATATTTCAACTAAACTCTCTTCATCAAGATCGTCTAAAGTGGCAATAACAGGCAGTCTCCCAACAAATTCAGGGATCAAACCAAATTTTAAAAGGTCCTCAGTTTCTAGATTTTTAAGTATATGACCTATTTCCTTTTCTGATTTATCTTTTACTTCTGCCTCAAAACCAATACTAGATTTATCACCTCTTGTAGATATAATTTTATCAATACCTGCGAAGGCTCCGCCACAAATAAATAGTATATTTGTTGTATCAACTTGAAGAAAATCTTGTTGTGGATGTTTTCTACCGCCTTGCGGTGGAACAGACGCCACAGTGCCTTCCATAATCTTTAATAATGCTTGTTGAACACCCTCTCCAGATACGTCTCTGGTTATTGATGGGTTGTCTGATTTTCTGCTTATCTTATCAACTTCATCTATATAAACAATTCCACGTTGAGCCCTCTCTACATTGTAATCTGCTGCTTGAAGAAGTTTTAAAATAATGTTTTCTACATCCTCCCCTACGTATCCTGCTTCAGTAAGGGTCGTAGCGTCAGCCATTGTAAAAGGAACATCGATAATTCGGGCTAGCGTCTGAGCAACAAGAGTTTTTCCTGAACCAGTTGGTCCAACAAGTAAGATATTTGATTTGGATAACTCAACATCACTGTTGATGGAGGCATTGTCAATTCTTTTGTAATGGTTATGGACTGCTACAGAAAGAATTTTTTTTGCGTCATCTTGACCAACAACATAGTCATTCAATAAATTATAAAGTTCCTTTGGTGTTTCTACGTGACCAGATTTTGGAGAAGCAATAACTTTATTTTCTTCTTTGATAATATCCATGCAGAGCTCAACACATTCATCACATATGAAGACCGTAGGTCCTGCAATCAGTTTCCTTACTTCATGTTGGCTCTTACCGCAAAAGCTACAAAAAAGTGTATTTTTATTATTTTTAGAATCAACCATTAAACTATTATATAATTATAAAATATTTTTAATACTGCAACCTTTATTCCAAATTAAACTTTTAATTATTTTTTTAAATCTGGTCTTTCTGAAACTACTTTATCAACAATACCAATTTTTTTTGCTTCTTCGGCATTCATAAAATTGTCTCTATCCATCATTTTTTCAATTGTACTTAAATTCTGTCCTGTGTGAATCTCATAGATTCTATTAAGACTTTTTTTCAAATTTATTATTTCTTTTGCATGAATCTCAATATCTGAGGCTTGGCCTTGGACTCCACCAGAGGGTTGGTGAGTCATTACTCTTGAGTGAGGAAGACAATATCTTTTTCCTTTCTTCCCAGCCGTCAGTAATAAGGATCCCATACTTGCCGCTTGACCAATACATACAGTAGACACATCAGGCCTTATATATTGCATTGTATCATAAATTGCCAAACCTGATGAAACAACTCCTCCTGGAGAATTTATATATAAAAATATATCTTTTTTTGGATCCTCAGATTCCAAAAATAAAAATTGAGCACATATTACACTAGATACAGCATCATGAACTTCACCAGTTAAAAAGATTATTCTTTCTTTTAGTAATCTTGAAAAAATATCGTACGATCTTTCGCCTCTATTAGTTTGTTCAACAACCATTGGAATTAAAGAACTCATTTTGTGTCTCCTTTATTTTTATCAGAAATTATTTTTTTTTCATTTTGAAGAAAATCAGATTTAAATAATTCATCAATAGTACAGGTATTTTCTTTTTTTTTACAACTATTTACAACAAATTTCATTACTTTTTCTTCTAATGCTACTCCTCTAAGGTTATTCATTAGGTTTGGATTAGTTTTGTAAAACTCAACCACTTGCTTTTCTTGACCTGGATATCTACTTGCTTCAGCAACAACTGCTTGAGTTAGATCTGAATCCTCAACTTGAATATTATTTTTTTCAGATATAGAATTGATTATCAACCCGAGTTTAACACGTCTATTGGCCAATTTTCTTATTTCTCCATCTTTCTTAACTTTATCAGTATCTTGATTCTTTAAAAAATCATACTCTGCATCAAGCATCTTAGAAGGTATATTAAAATCAAACTTCTTTAGCATTTTTTCAGTAGCTTCCCTTCTCATTTTCAAGAGCGAGAGACTTTCAAAGTCTTTTTTCATTCTATCTTCAATTTTTTCTCTTAATTGAACTAAGTTTTTTTCCCCAACTTCTTCAGCCAATTTATCATCAACGGGGACATTTTTTACTCTTTCTTGAATATCTTTTATTTTTAGATCAAAAGTTGCATTCTTCCCAGCAATTTTTTTTAACCTATAATCATCAGGAAAAACTACATTTATTTTTTTTTTTTCTTCAATCTCTAAATCTATCATCTGATCCTCATAACCAGGAATATATTTGTTTGAACCCAGAACTACTGTTTCGTCAGTTCCATTACTTCCTTCAAATGGCTTGTTTTCAATTTTACCCTCATAATCAAAAAGAATAAGGTCACCTCGCTTTGATTTTCTCTTTTTTTTTAAAGGGATAAATCTTTCGTGTTTTTCAGCTATCTGAGAAAGTGAGTCATCAATATCTTTTTTTGAAATATTTAATTTGGATTTTTCTATTGTTAGAGATTTTAAATCAAAATCCGGTACATCAGGCATAATTTGAAAAACAACATTGAAGTTTAAATCCTTACCTTCTTCAAAATCCTTTATTTCAATTTTTGGTTGAACAGAAGGTTTTAGATTTTTTTCCTTAACAGATTTAGTGAGCGCGTTATTAATAATTGTATCTAAGACCTCAGATATTACATTTTGGCCAAATCTCTTTTTTACTATTTCTAATGGCACTTTCCCTGGCCTAAAGCCAGGTAGATTTACCTTACCTTGTAAACCTGTATATTTTTTTTCTAGTTCAAGGCTTACTTTTTCTGCCGGAATAATTACATCCCATTCAACAGTAAGCTTATCTTTATTTGTGACTTCTTTAATCTTCATAATATTTGGTACGGGCGGAGGGACTTGAACCCACACGACATAAGTCACTAGAACCTAAATCTAGCGCGTCTACCAATTCCGCCACGCCCGCATTTTCATGTTATAAAAAACAACATTATTGAATTTAAATCAATTATTATTTTTTAAAGCATCAATAACTCTAGGAATTACTTTTAAAAAATCTTCAACTACAACATTTTCTTTTGTTTTAGATATTTCATTCTGAATCCAAAGTGAAGCCAATATAGTCTTTTCAAAATCTAATTTTTGTGCCAACAGCCCTGCAATTATTCCACATAAAACATCTCCTGAACCTGCTGTAGCAAGGTTATTATTTAACGAATTATTTAACCAAACTTTTGAGTTTGGGAATGCAACTACAGTGTCATTACCTTTTAATAAAACACAATTTTTGATTACTTTGGATGCTTCTAAACATTTTATGATTTTTGATTGATTTGGCATATCAAAAACTCTTTTAAATTCTCCTTCATGGGGTGTGATGACAATCTTTCTTTTACTTTGTAATAAATTATAAAAATCTTGTTTGTACTTTTCAAAAATACTTATTGCATCAGCGTCAATGACTATGAAACCATTAAAATTTTTAATTAAATTTACGATTCTTTGTCGCCTAAAATCTTTTCCTAGTCCAGGACCTAATACAAGTATATCTTCCTTAAAAACATAATCAGTTTTAAATTGTTTTATTATTGTTCCAGGCTCACTGTCTGAGTAATATTTTAAATTTTTCTTATCAACCAAGATTGTAGAAAGGCCACAACCAGATTTTCTAGCAGCATATGCAACAAGCCGAGATGCACCTGACATTTCACCGCCCAAAACTATAACATGACCTTTACTGTATTTATTTATTCCCATGGAATATTTGGGAATCAACTTTTTAAAGTAAACTTTTTTGATCAAATTAATTTCTGGCTTTCTTTTTGAATCTATTGACAAATTTAAATCTAATAATATCAGTTTTCCAATTTTTTCTTTACCTGGTAACAGAAAATAGCCTGGTTTTAAAAACCCCATTGCGAGCGTCATGTCAGCATCAATTGAAATCCCCATTATTTCACCAGAATCACCATTTATTCCACTTGGAATATCAACCGAAATTACCTTCTTCTTTGATTTATTTATAAGCTCTATTACTGATCTAAATTTTCCTTGAACTTTTCTATTAAGTCCAGTTCCTAGTAAACAATCAAAAATTATATCAGCATCCTTTAACTGATTTTTAAGGTATATTAATTCTAAGTCTTTTTGTTTTGCACTAAAATAAATTGATTTCCTTCTTTTTAACAAGTCATGAGTAAGTTTTCCATCCAACCCATTGTTTCCAGGACCACAAACAAAAAGTATATTTTTGTTTTTGATATTATTTTTTATAAATTTATAGATTTTTTGTGATGCATTATTTATTAACTTGTTATGAGAATATTTTTTTATATATCTATCCTCAGATTCTTTAATTTGGTTTATAGTAGGTAATTTAGTCATATGATAAAATTTTTGTTAATATTTTTATTTTATAAAACAGCCCTTGGTGAAGTTAAAGTTAATTCAATAATAAAATTGAATAATAATATTCCTGAGGAATGTGGATTAAACTTTTTGTCAAAAAATGATAATCAATTCACAAATGCATCTGTTTCTATAAAAAAAATCGAAAATAATAAAACAATTACTAAATTCAAAGTATTAGGATCAAATGAAATTCAAAATGCCGATTTAGTAACTAGTTCTTCTAAAATTAGTGAAATTATAAAGAACAAAATAGTAACTAATAAAGGCCTAGAATACAGTGGCAAAACAAATGAGGACTCAGTGACCTTTTTTTTTCAAGAACTTCTAATCAGTGGTGGGTCATTGAATATCAATAATGATTCATTTGAAATTAAAGGGCCTATTGATTCCAAAGTAAGGTTAGAGTATCTTTTTTGTACGGGGGAAATGTTTCTACCCAATTATGAATCAAACAATGAGTAAAGTTAATTTACAGCAGATTGAAAATCTTTTTTCACTTCCTTTAAATGAACTAATTTTTAGGGCCCAACAAGTACATAAAGAGAATTTTGAAAATGGAGATGTCCAGCTCGCATCATTAATTTCAATCAAAACAGGAAGCTGCCCCGAGGATTGCAAATACTGTCCTCAATCTGCACACTACAACGTTAATCTTAAAAAAGAAAAACTCATAAATATTTCTGATGTTAAAAAAGCAGCCAAAGTTGCAAAAAAAAATGGTGCGCATCGATTTTGTATGGGAGCTGCATGGAAAAAATTAAAAGACGGAGAGGATCTTGATTCAGTCATTGAAATGATAAAGGAGGTTAAGTCGCTCAACCTTGAGGCATGCGTAACGCTCGGCTCAATAACACAAGATCAAGCTATAAAACTGAAAAATGCAGGTCTGGATGCTTACAACCATAATATTGATACATCTCCAGATTTCTATAAAAAAATTATTACAACAAGAACCTTTGATGAAAGGTTAGAAACAATCCAAAACGCTCGAAAAGCAGGAATAAGTGTCTGCTCAGGTGGTATTATTGGAATGGGAGAGTCGTGGAAAGACAGAGCTGAAATGCTTGAAATTTTAGCTAATTTGGATCCTCAGCCAGAAAGTGTCCCAATTAATGCTTTGGTTCCTGTTAAAGGAACACCTTTAGAATTTCAAAAATTAATCGAGCCTGAGGAAATGATTATTATGGTTGCTACTGCTAGAATCATACTACCAAAATCGCGTATTAGACTATCAGCTGGAAGAAAATACTTATCAAATGAAACCCAAATGCTCTGTCTATTATCTGGAGCTAATTCAATTTTTTACGGAGATTCTCTTCTGACAACGAAAAATAATGATATGGAAAAAGATAAAGAGCTTATTTCACAATATAAAAAAATTACTCAATCTAATCTAAAAGAGTTTATAAATAAATACCTAATTTTTTTCTCAAATAAAACCTCCTCAATAAGTGTATAATAACAGAAATTGTAAAATTTTTCTAAATTCTGGTCTAAAAATTGCAAAAATTCAGTTGCAGTTAATTTAAAAATTATTACTTAAACACAATGGCTAGAAATTTTAAATCAGTTAATAAAAAAAGTGTGCAACTAGACGTCTTTTATGGATGGGATGTTGACGTTAAACAATGGTTTATAGATATAAAAATGGCTGGATTTACAGGTGGAAACCTTGTTCAGTGGTTTAACTCTGAATCAAACTATAAAAAAGCTCTTAAGAGTTTCCTAGTCTAATTTAAATAAATTATATTTCATAAAATATGTCTATGTTTGGTGTAGTATTATTTAACCCAGAAATTGCTCCAAACACTGGCAATATAATGAGATTATGCGCAAATACTAATTGCTACCTCCGGATTATAGAACCGATGGGTTTTGACATTAATGAAAAATCGCTTCGTAGGGCAGGAATGGACTATATTAAGGAAGTGAATATAAAGATTTTTAAGAATATTGACGATTTTTTGACAACAAAAGAATTTAGCAGATACTTTCTTGTAACCAAATATGGAAAAAAAAAATATAATGAATTCAAGTATATTAATGGAGACTGTTTCATTTTCGGATCTGAGTCTAAAGGATTAACTCACGATGTTTTTAAAAAATTTAAATATTCAGAAAAAATATCAATTCCAATGGCTTCAAAAAGCAGGAGTATAAACCTTGCTAATGCAGTCGCAATTTGTATATATGAGTCATTAAGACAAAATAAATTTCAATTTTTGTAGATGATAAAAAAAACATCATTTTTTAACACGTTTGTATAAAATTTATCTACATGGATAAAATGATATTTTAATAAATTTAACATGAATGAAATTTCAGTGTAGTAAATGCTATTTTTTATCAGTCTGTTTTTACTAAATTGCAAATTAAAAATTATACCAAATTTTGATTTTTTATAACATTGTTTTAAGTTATAAATTATATAATTTTCCCATGAATTTATATTTTCAGTTACTGCATAGTTGTAGGTACCTGACATTATTGATAAATCGCATATATTTATTGGATAATTTTTAATAAAAAACTTTCTATAAATAAATCTTTTTTTGCAGTATTCAATCATAGATTTATTAATGTCATATCCCTCGTAGACTAAATCAATATTCTCTTCTTTTAAAAAAACTAAAAATTCACCATAACCGCAACCCACATCAGCTAATTTTAAGTTTTTAAATGAAAAATTACTCAATAATCTAACAATAATTTTAAACCTATTATATTGAGATTTTGTGCTGTTCCAACAAACGCCAGCTGGTGTAAAACCATTTTTTTTTAGTGTTCTATTGTAAATATCTTCCAGTAAAATATTGTAATATTTAGAAAGAAATATTTGTTTCATTTCTTTCGAAGATAATTAATTTTTCTTTTATCATAAAGAAAATAATATAAATTTTAATAGGATCTAAAATGAGAATAATAAATTTTGCTTTAAAATCAGCATTTTTAACTGGCGCACTAACCGCTGGAGCTTTTATAACTGGGACAGCCATAGGAATATTTGTAAACAAAGAAAAAGCTCTTGACACTTTTAAAAAAATGCAATTAAAAAAAAACAAATCAGCCTCTACAAAATAACTTGATTTTACACAATATTTAACCAGCTAATAACTAAAGGAGTTTATCATGAATAAATTAGTACAAGTACTTTGCTTTTCTTTTTTAGCCTTGTTCATTTCTAATATTGCCCATGCAAACCATTGCAGCGGCGGCCACAAAGAAATCAAGGAAACCAAAGAGACTTCTTCAGAAGAAGAATCCAAGGAAGCAAAATCAAATTAATTTAAAGGCAGTATAACTGCCTTTAAAACAGATGTTTACCGAACCAAACTATACAAATGCTAAGTGTCTTTTAGACAAATTCGTTGATGATGGATTAGAAAGCTATTCTCGAACTAGAAATTTTGATTATGGTCCAAGTAACAGATCTAACGTCTCAAACCTGTCACCTTACATTAAAAAGAGAATACTTCACGAGAAACAAGTCATTCTATCTTGCATAAAGAAGTTTGATAAATCAAAAATTGATAAATTTCTGCAGGAGGTGTTTTGGAGAATATATTGGAAAGGTTGGTTAGAAGGGCGTCCTAAAGTATGGAGCGATTATAGAATAAAACTTAATGAAATTCATACAAACCTCAATAATAAAAATTATTTTAGAGATTATTTAAAAGCTACTAGCGGGCAAACTGGAATAGAATGCTTTGATCAATGGGTACATGAACTTATTGAATATGGCTATCTTCATAATCATACAAGAATGTGGTTTGCAAGCATATGGATTTTTACGTTAAATTTACCGTGGGAGTTGGGTGCTCACTTTTTCTACAAGAACTTACTGGATGCTGACGCTGCATCCAATACATTATCTTGGAGATGGGTTGCAGGATTGCATACACAAGGAAAATTTTATTTAGCAAGACAAGATAACATAGAAAAGTTTTCAAATTTTTCTTTTAATCAATTACAACTAAAAGAAAAAATACACCCCCCATCTTTTGAATTTTACGAATATAAAAATCCCAATTTCTTAGATAATTGTCATGATAATTTTGAAATTTATCTTATAAACTCTAACAATCTTCTATACCAGGAAGAGCTAATAAAAATGATAAGAAAAAGTCATGCTATCTATTTAGATTTATCAGATAATGAGCAAGACAGTAAAATAAAGAAAAAGTTTCAAGAAAAAGCCTTGCATCACTACTTTAAATGGTTAAAAAATAACGACGTAAATGTTAACATTCTTTCAAATCAAAATGAATTAAAAGAACTTATAAACAAAAAATCAAAAAATCTTTATACGTTTTATCCATGTGTAGGATATGAAAAAGACAAGATAAACAAATTAAGTAAAGAATTAAATTTTAACATTAACTACTTACATGACTCACTCGATCTCATGTGTTGGCCTCATGCTAAGTCAGGATTTTTTAAATTTAAAAATAATATCGACGAGTTTATCGATTGCATTACGAAAGACAAAGAATTAAATTTTAAGTAACTTTGTTTTTAATAATTTAAAAAATTTTTTATAGATTTTATTTTTTTTGATAAGTACTGTTATACTTATACTTTGCAGAAATGAAAAGTAAACGTCTCATAATTTTTGCCTCGATAATGTCTTTTTGTACAAGCACATTTGTATCAGGCTTTATAGTCTTTCTAAAAATAGGATTTGATTACAATTTTTTGATTAAATGGTGGGAAAGATTTATTATTGCATGGCCAGTTGTTTTCTTTTGTATCATTATTTTTGTTCCATTAATTAATAAATTGTTAGACAGATTAATGAAAATATGATGATAAATAATTTTGGATTTATAAAAGGATTAATCTCATTATCTATTTTTTTTTCAACTTATTCTTTATCTGAAAAATTAGGAGATTTAACAAGACAGCAATCAATTGAGAAATCAATATTTTTAATGGGTAATATTGGGGAAAATCATTATTTTGAACCAAATATATTAAAATTTAGTACTGGAAAGCTTTATAAATTGAAAATAATTAACAAAAGTGATTCAAAACATTATTTTTCATCAAATAGTTTCTCAAGATCAATTTATACAAGAAAAATTCAAATAATAAAAAATGGTCAGAAAATATCAGAAATAAAAGGAAATATTTTTGAAATAGAAGTTTTTCCAGGCAATATCGTTGAATGGTGGTTTATTCCCATTAAAACTGGAATTTTCAATGACCTTAAATGCATGGTTAAAGATCAAAAATCTAAGAAAATTCATTCGGATATGGGTATGGTAGGCACTATAATAATTGATTAAATTTTGACACTCAATAGTGGAAATTATTAAAAATAATTACTATAATTACTACTAAGAGGAGGTGTATGAATTAAGTGGATGAAAATTATTCCATTCAAGCTAAGAATCTCTTAGATAATCTAGTGGATGAGTATGATAATAATATCAAAAATATTCACAAAATTGATATTGTACTTAAACAGATTAAAACAATAAGAGTCGAAATCAACGAAAGATCTAGATGGATTAGCGAGATCTCTAACATTTCTAAGGATATACCCAATAAAAAAGTAAAAATACTTATTTATAATGAAGATTATTTCAAACCAGTTGAGGAAGAATTAAAAAAACTTGATTTAGAATTCTTGAAAAATGGACAATTTTTAGAAATATCGCAACCGATTTTTACCTACAACCAATTGATGTCGTTGGTAGATGACATAGAAACAAAGAAAAATAAGATTATATCCAAATGCACAAAGGCAAAGATGGATCCAGTTATAAGATCAAAACATGCTGTAGAAAATGAGTTTATTGATCTTGCGATAGCAAGAAAAACATCTAATAATTGTCAGAAGATGTTCGAGGAATACCAAACATTGATAACTGTCATGACTTTAAAAAAGGTAAAAAGTATTTTAGGTCATGAGAACTTTAAGAAATTTGAAAAAGAGGGTCTCATTAATTAATCCAAATTATTTTTTTTTTCAAATGTTTTCTATTTTTCATAAACTTAAATTATGAAATACTTTGGTATCACATGAAGTGAAGCTATAGTTATACTGTTGCAATTTATAAAAAAATTTAGGATGAAAAATTATTATCATATTCTTGGACTTTCATTTGAATCTGTTCCTGAAAAACAACTAATTAATGCAGCTTATAAAGCTCTTGTAAAACTTTATCATCCAGATGTATACAAAGGTGACAAAAAATCTCTCAATAGAAAAATTTCAGAAATCAATGAAGCTTTCGAAATACTAAACGATGAAAATAAAAAAAAAGTTTACGATATGAAATTAAGAAAATACCAATCTGAAAAATCTTTTGAATACACAGACGAAGAGTTTGAAGATAAAGATATTTTTGATAATAAATTGATCAATGAAGATTGGGAAATTGCTTTACTTGTTTATCCAGAACTTGACAGATTTAAAAAGAATTTATCGAAGTATAGTCAAAAATTAGGACTCCAATTCCAATTTTATTTATTAGAAACTAAAGAGTTCTATAAATTAGAAAGTATTAAGAATAAATTTATTAATGCATTTTTAGAAAGAAAATTTGGAACCTCTCATGAAATAAAATCAATTTCAAGGGTTCTAATTGAAAATGGGTACAGAAAGAATGCAATTTATTTGAATAAGTTAATTAAAGTTCTTGGTTCAAAAAGTGAAAAAAGAATACTAAAAACATTTTTAAAACAGTATCCAGATTTAGAGGATTTTTTAATTGAAGAGATGAAATTTTATAAGAAGATTTCTACAAATAAAAACTACGATGAAGATAAAAAAGTTTTTATATTTATATTAATTTTTTTATTGATTCTTTTTTTTATAACATTGATGAATAATTAAAATCAAAGAATTGAATTTATACATTTTAAAAATTTATTATTTATTTAAAAAATGGTATATTTTTAAAGTTAATTTTTCTTATAAAGGAGTTCCTAATGATAGATGATACAGAAAATTCAAAAAATACTCTAAAAAGGATTTTCCAAATTGACTCTGAAATCAAGTCCAATAATAGTATGATCTTCCAATCTAGACAAATAATTGAAGAAAATAGATCAATGATCTTAAACAATTATACATCAGCCTATTCTGGAAATCATAAGCTTGCAAATACAAATACTCGTGATATATATGAAAATAGGAGTGCTATCCTTTCAAAAATTCAAGCTGACAATGAACTTAAAAAAAAATTTGTTGATGCTGAAAAAGATAAGGCGAACATCGATTTTCTAGAACTACAATCAACTATAAATTCATCTAATTTAGAAATTAGTAATGAAATGGCTGAAATAAATACAAAACTAATAGATATTAATAAGAAAATAATGAAGATGAATGAGACTATCGTTTCATTTAATTCAAAACAACTTCAACATAATAAAAATCTCTTAGAAAAGAAATTTGATTTATCCAAGATAAATGAAGAGAATAATAAAAAAATTATTAAGGAAAATAAACTTAAAATTCAAAATTTAGAGAATAATGAAAGAATGAATCAAGCTGATCTTCATAAGTTATTGAGTAAATCAAAAGATAATTCTAATTCAATTATAAACAACAGAACTGAAATATTTCAAAGAAGAGATTCTATATTATCTAATGAAAATACTATTTCTATAAATAAATCAAAAATTTTTTATGGTTCATGATATTCTAGATTCATTGTGGATTTAAGTTTGCTTCTACTTCTTTTCTAGCACCCTCAGATTCAACATCTGATATATCTAGGCGTCTAATCCATTTTCTTACTAAAGCCATTTCTGCTTCGTCAATTCCAGGTTCACTTGAAATTATTTTCTCCCACAAAAACTCTACAAGTTCATATTTTTCTCTGTAAACCTCAACTTGTTCTACTTTTTTAGTAATTGAATAACTCATTTTCTTCTCAACAATTACTGACATGACATTACTTGAAATATTAAACTGATCATTAAATATATTTCTTAGGACTTTTAAATCATCAGAGGATATCTTTCCATCGATTGTAGCACACTCAGTAAGCATTAAACATAATAGGACGGTTTTTTCAAAAGCTTTAAGCTTATTATAAGCTACATTTCCAGACTCAATTGATTGTATTGCCTTAACTATTTTTGATCGATCATTACCTGTTTTTTTTGTATCATTAAAGATTGTTTTATCTAACCCAAATTTTTCTGCACTACTTTCAAGTAATTGAACCTCAAAATCATCTTCTTCTTCTCCTTTTGATAAAATTTTCTCCCATATGTAGGTGTACATTTGAATCAGATCACCCTCTAGAAATTTTTCTTTTAGAGTTTCAAGTATGGAATCATCTTTTTCTTGATTAAGAAGTTGTTCAGAGTAACTCGATTCCAACTCAAATTTTTCTGTTAGAGTTTTATTAAGTTTTAATTTAAAATCTGAATCATTTTTAACATTTGATATGCTTGCTGAATGCAATATCGAAGCAGCAACAAATTTTCTTTCATCGATACTCAAGGTCCCAAAATAAATTTTGTTGGCATCATTAATAAAGTGATCTATCTCTGAAATAGACCTATCTGATGAGGATGAATCAGATCTTTGATTATTATCTACATTTTCATCAAAGTTATTATCAACTTCACAAGATTTTACATTTCCAAGGGAACTTATTGATCTTTTCAAAAGAGCTTCATCTACGTGAATGTTATCCTCAATTTCTATAATTGCTTGAATTTTTATACTTTTCACCATAATCAATAAATTTTTTTTTTTATTTAGAAAGAAGTATCGCTATTCTTAATTATTTATAGGTATCATTCAAGAAAATTGTAAAATTTCTTTATTCATGCATTAGCAGATGCATAAAAAATTCTCTCACTTCATTTTTCAATAACAATCTAATAAGAAATAAGTCTTTTCTAATAGAATTAAGAACCTTATATTTAGTTAGCACCACGAGTGCTCAAAACTTCTTCCATTTTCTCGGACATCTCAGATTTACCAGTTCTACTATCACCAACAGTTGCAACGGTAATATCAACTTCATCAACATCTGCTGGAAGACTTTTTTTCTTTTCTAGCGCTGTGTCTTTAATAAGTGTTATCATATCCCTTGCAGCTCTTTCAGGACCTTCATGTTCCACCAAATCTCTATCGAAGAAGCCGCAACTAGTTAATCTCTCATCGGTATTTTCAGCATAAACTCCGGCCATTAGCATGCTATGAGCAACCCCAATTTTCATTTTACCAGAGGACACTCTTTTTTTTATTATGCTAAAAAATTTTTTTTCAATATTCATAAATTTTTCAGATAAATCAACATGTTCAGGTAAATCATTCCATTGTTCGTCTTTTAATAATGGAAAAGGATTTGCCCAATAACTTATTTCAACCTTACCCCTATGTGTTTGTGTACTTCCAGCAGCAACCCTTGCACCTTTTCTAAAATGTTCAAGAGCTTCTTCAACATCCATATCAACGTCCATACAAGATTTTCCTGGCTCAATCAGGTCGTAATTATTTAAATAAAGTAATATATCCAATTCTGATCCAGTTGAAATTTCAGTATAATCTGTAACAGGGACAATTTGCCTTGCATTTGTACCTGCATGCTTATTATATCCAATTTCTCTACCTTCCATTTGCATTTTTGTATGTTCACTAAAACCATCTAAACAAGCAAAAGCACCTGTTTCAGTTCCAAAAAAATATGGAACATCAGTTTTAGGATTTTTAACATCTATACTATTTCCATTTACAAGGGAAGCTCTTCCCATATCGTCAGCTTTTATGAAAGAATCTGCAATATATGGCTCATTGCTTTTTGAATCGAACCTGACAACATATCTTGTACATCCACAGTGGAGTGGCAAGTGGTCATTTAAAATGCAAAGAACGTTATGTAGAGTCAAGATTGGTTTTTTCCCATAGCCAAAATACTTACAATCATCGATATTTGGTATTAAACCTACAAGTAATTTATTATCTTTATCATAAAAATAACCCAAATCTTTCATCGAAGAGTGAGGACACCCAAAAATAAAGACTCCGTCCGGTTTTTTGCCAGCTAACTTTCTTACTTTGGAAAAGGGAAATAAATTTAATAATCCAGGCTCCAATTCAATACAGCCTCGTGATTTATGAATATATGCAACGATATTCCATTGACCCACTTCAAATGGAATAGCTACATAATCAAGAGGGTTGAATTCTTCGTTTTTAAAAGGATTGTGTTTAAGAGCAAAAAACGGGAAAGCTCTTTTGTTTGCATGAGTCGTATAGTGTATGCCAGTTTTCATATCAGCGTGAGTTGTTAATGGAACCTCTTTTAGTTTATTATACCATTTTGGCAAATCTATACTGTTTCCTGAGATCTCACCGCATGTTACATTAGGCAGACACTCAAGTCCTTGACTCCTTCTCACCCCAACCCCAAGATCAACCTTTGATAATAAGATTCTTCTTGTTTCTAGAATTAGGTCATTAAGTTTGTACGCACGTTTACTTATTCTATCCTTTATACTTTCTGCTTTTTCTTTAGATTCTAAAATTTCATCGTGAAGTTTAATTAGTCTTGTGTAGGATTTTTTTCTATAATAATGGAATAATCCCTCAACAAATCTTACATATTCTTTATACTTAGATAATTTTTCACCATAAATTTCTTCTTCCGAATTAAGAATTTCAAAAAAAACTTCAGGTAAAATATTTTCAATAAAATCTTTTTTATGTTTTACTTCGCCCTTTTGCTCACTGTCCTCTCGGGATTTTAAGTCAGATATAAATTGTTTCTTGTAAAAGTTTAAGAATCTCTCAAAAGCTTTGCTTTTAATTAATTCACCGGGTGTTTTACACCCATCTCTTATTTCTAGAATTTCAGTCATAAGTCTATTAATTTCATCTTTCTTATAGAAAAAAAAAAACTAAAACTCAAGATTTTTTTGAATCAGTATTATAGAACAAATGATCTTTTATTATTTTAAATACCTATCAATGAGATTTTTATATGAAGAATTCTTTTCTTGAATTATTGGTTCATCGCAAATTTGATTAACTTCAAAATTTAGAACTTTTTCTTTTGATTGATTTATTTTTACTGATTTGCTGTTGCACCAATCAATAGAAATCAAATTAATTCTAGAATCTATTTTATCTTTATAAGCAAGTGGCGACAAATTTTTAATTTGCTCAGGTAATAGTCCCAATGGTGAAAAAAAACCATTGTCGTAAAGTTTTTTTCCAAAAATACCAATATAACTTGTTAATGCTAAGGATTGAATATTTGAAGAGGTTTGATTAAAGTTTAAAGAAGTCTGAGATTTATCACTTATAATAAGATTCTGTTCAAAAGAAGTTGATGTGGAATGAACATTACTAAATTTAAAAAGAAAAATAATTAAAAACAATTTTAGTAAATATTTCATAAGTTAACATTAAAATTAAATTAAATATAAATAAATATTTCATATATTTATAATAAAAATGAAAAAAAATTAAAAAATACTAAAGTTAAAATTTTAAAAAAAAGTTTAATTGTAATTTTAGATAACTTTTATAATTCAATGCTGAATTTAATTTCTAAATAGAAATTCAATATAGCTTTTTATAATCTGTTTAAATATTTATAATGAATAAAAAAGAAAGAGCAAAATTTATAGTTCAAAAATTAAATGAATTATATCCAAAAACACCTATACCATTAAATCATAGAAATAATTTTGAATTATTGATATCAGTTCTTTTAAGCGCTCAATGCACAGACGAAAGAGTTAACAAAGTAACACCACGATTATTTGAATTGGCAAATAATCCTCACTCAATGTCAAAAGCAAGCTACAAAGAAGTTTATGGCATAATTAGACCTTGTGGACTAGCACCAAAAAAATCAAAAGCTATAATAGGACTTTCAAAAATTTTAGTAAATAATTACAATGGACAAGTACCAGATAATTTTTCAGATCTCGAAAAACTTCCGGGTGTTGGACACAAAACGGCAAGCGTTGTTATGAGTCAGGGTTTTGGGCACCCTGCATTTCCCGTTGATACGCACATACATAGATTGGCACAAAGATGGAAATTGACTTCTGGTAAAAATGTTGTTCAGACAGAAAAAGATCTCAAAAAATTATTTCCAAAAGATAATTGGAATAAATTACATCTTCAGATAATATTTTATGGAAGAGAGTTTTGTAAAGCTAGAGAATGTTTTGGACTTGAATGTACTATTTGTAAAACTTGCTATCCAATTAGAAGAAAGAAAATTATCACTAGAAAATAAATTAGGTTTTACACATACATGGATATCTTTACTGCTAATTTTGAACCAAACCCTACTATGTTTCCCCAAATTTTATGAATAAATGAAAAGTTTTCTAATTCTAACTCCGCTTCATCTTTGTGAGAAACTTCATCATCTTTAAGATTCTGTAGAATTTTTTTTAATTCAATCTCAGATTTATTATTACCCAACATATCTATTTGTTCTTGGTAATGATTCTCTACAAAGCTTTCAACAAAAAATATTGTCGAAAAAATAAATTTTTTAGAAAGAATTGAAGGTATAAACCCTGTTAAAAAACCTGCAACCTTCCACAAAAAAATTAGCTTACTTATATTTTTTTTTTGCATAAGATCTTCAATTAGTTTCAAATGTTCTGATTCTGTTTTTAAATGAATATTTGCAAATTTAGTAACTTCTTTATCTTTTGAAACCAAAAGGATGGCTTTATAAATATATACCGCACCAGTTTCACCTGCATGGTTAGTTCTAAAATAGGGTACTAAATATTCTGGTATTTGTGGCTTATTTGTCATATTCGGATTAGTTCCTTTTCATACTGGCGTGTTTTTTTACGATTAATTCAGAAATTTCTTTGTGTTTTTTTTCTTTTTTTATCTTCCATATTCGATTCTTAGCTATCTTTGTTTTTATATTATTATCAATTATAGGATTACAATAGTCTTTTGATAAATTAAAATTCAAATCTTTTTCCTCAATATAATTGATTCTCCAAGGTTCATGTATCAGAAAATTAGGAAGTTTTTTTAACTCTGGCACCCATTTTCTAATAAATATTCCGCTTGGATCATGATCGTATGATTGTTTTACAACATTATAAATTCTAATTGTATTGATACCAGTAGTACCTGATTGCATTTGCATTTGAGAGTAATGTATTCCAGGTTCATAATCAGTAAATTTACTTGCAAGAAATTTAGATGTTACTTTCCAATCTAACCACAACTGATATGAGGCAAAGGAAACAATCATAGCTCTCATTCTAAAATTAAGCCATCCATTTTGCCTCAAAAATCTAAGACACGCATCAAGAAAAGGAAATCCTGTTTTACCGGCTTTCCAACTGTTAAAAAAAGATTCATTGAAAGAGTTACTTCTTAATCCATCATAAGCAGGATGAAGATTTTTAAATTCAATACACGGCTGATCATACATCTTTTGTATGAAATGACAGTGCCATGCTAATCTTTTTTTAAATGAATTTAATGAAGAAGTTTTGACATTTTGATAGACAGAAATATTGTTTATCTTATTCAAAACTGTTTTTATAGAAACAGTTCCATAAGTTAAATGAGGGCTTAATCTTGAACACGAATTTTCGGCAGTCAAAGGACTAGAAATATTTTTTCTGTACTCTTGATGTCTAGAAGAAATGAAAGATTCCAACAAATTTAATGCTTTATTTTCTCCCCCAAATTGTATATTAGAAGATATATTTTTAGAAAAATCATCAAATAAAGAGTTAGTTTTAATGAATTTAGTTTTTTGAGGTGGACTAGATAGACCTCCCATTACAAACTTTCTCCAATCCAATGACCAAGTTCCCCTTTGTCTATGAGAAAGTTGAATGCCAAATTGATTTGTTTCAATCCAATCTACATTTTCTGCTGCAAAAAAATCTCTAAGTTTTGAGTCAAGTTTAAAAAAAAAAATTATCTTTAAAAATTTTATTGGAGTATATTGATCTTATTTTAAATTTTTTAATTAAGGTTTTTAGAATTTGTATTGTATCACCTTTGTAAAAATTCAATTCCGCTCCAAAATTCTTTAAGTTCTCTGAAAGATTTTTGATGGATTCATTTAGAAAATTTAAATGAAAAACACTTGTTGTTTCTAGTTTTAAATATTCTGTATCAAGTATAAATACTGGTAAACACTTTTCATGCAAACTAGCTTTAAAAAGTGCCTCGTTATCTTTTATTCTTAAATCATATCTAAAAAAAATTATGGAAGTGCTCATAAACCATAAGTTTGATCTTTATATTTAAAATCAACTTTTTTTTAAAACATTAGGATCAAATTGCATATTTAATTTAATTTTGTTAATACGTAATAATATAATTTGTAAAAAAAGGAGGATGTATGAAAATTTCTGAAAGACCAGAATTCAAGAGTAAAAAACCACCAGTAACTTTTGGTGAAAGTGAAAAAGTTATTGTTGCAGTTAAAGCAATGACAAAAGAAAATTTTGGTTCTGTTGTTATTGTTGATAAACAAAAGAAGGTAAAAGGAATAGTTACAGAAAGAGACTTAATGAAAAAACTTCTTTTTAATTCTATGAATCCTAAAACAACAAAATTATCTGATATTATGACAACACCTGTTAAGGTTGCAGACAAGGATGATGAAATGGTAACTTGGCTTAGACAAATGTCGAATGAAAGATTTAGACATGTTCCTGTCGTAGACAAATCGGGAAAATTAATTAATGTAATGTCTCAAGGAGATTTTGTATCATACACCTGGCCGAACCTTCTATATCAAGTAAAAGAAATTACCAAAGAAAACTATTTTAAAGCTAATCAAGTTGTTCTTATAATCGCAAGCCTTCTTGTATATACTTTGTTAACAACTATTTTAGCCATGAAACTAGTATAAAATCAAAATGTTTGTCAGAGTAGTAAATATAAAATTCTCATCTAAAATTGAAGCTGACGCAATGCGTGCTCTGGCAAAACACGAAATGATAAATAATCTTCCAGGTATTTTGTCAATTGAGGTGATCTCAATCACGGAGCTCCATAGC
>MDTG01120837.1_pt1 | contig 22351 bp, 20 predicted proteins | sample 811421 | NCBI WGS metagenome assembly MDTG01 (sample SAMN05326645, study PRJNA326480) | marine metagenome | isolation source: seawater | place: Pacific Ocean: South East | collected 2011
GTTTACCCTGCCCAGCCTGTTGCCAGTCTGGCGGTGCGCTTTTACCGCACCTTTTCACCCTTACCTGCATGCACCCTGTAGGATGGGCAGGCGGTCTGTTTTCTGCGGCACTTTCCCTGGGGTCGCCCCCGCCGGGCGTTACCCGGCACCGTGTTCCCGTGGAGCCCGGACTTTCCTCTCCCGTCCGAGGACGGAAGCGGTCATCCGACCGTCTGGCGAAGCGAAGACTAATTCAAGGCCGCGACGGCGGCAAGTTGGTTTAGAACGTCCAAGTCCAACTGCCCGTCCACCCGCGCCGGTAGATAGCGCCTCTGAAATGCGATGAGGGCGAGCTCAAAGTCGCTTGGGTCATAGCCGATGTCCGACAACAAGGTTCCGGCATCGCAGCAGCAGCCGTCGCCCAATGCGTCCGGCCAAGCGCCGATCCCCGCTGCCGCCAGCGCACGCCAATCGAACAGCTCCCCCGGATCCTGCTTCCGCGTCGGCGCCACGTCGGAATGCCCGACCACATTTCGTGCTAAGATAGGATGGCGTGCCAAGATATCACCTGCCAACGCGATCAGCGCCGCCATCTGGGCAGCTGGAAATGGCCGGTAGCCGTACTCATGTCCTGGGTTGACCAGCTCAATTCCGATGGAGCGGTCGTTAATATTACTGTCGCCCCGCCAAGAGGCAACGCCGGCGTGCCAAGCCCGCTCCGCTTCCCCCACCAAGCGAAACAGGCGCCCGTCTTCCTCAATGAGGTAGTGGGCGCTAACCTCCGCCGCGGGATCGCACAACCTTCTCAGCGCTGCCGCACCCGTAGGCATTCCAGTGTAATGGATCACCAGCATATCAATAACGATACCGTCGGGCCGCGGGCCAAAGTTGGGAGATGGATGATTCGTGATCTGGCTGCTCACTTCAGCCTCCGCTCCTTCTCTATGCAGTCGTAGGCGACATTGATGGCGGCCATCTTCTCGTTGGCGAGAACGATGAATTCCTGGGGCACACCCTTGGCCATGAGAACGTCTGGATGGTTCTCGCGGATCAGGGAGCGGTACTTTGCTTTGATCTCGTCGTTGCTAGCCGAGCGGTCGATGCCCAGGATCTCAAAAGGGTCGTTCTCCTCTGCCCCCTCAGCGCCCAGGTGAATATGCTTGATGCGCTCGAAAGCGTGAGAGTCAAAACCAAAAATCATGGCGATGTTCGCGAGCATCTCCATTTCTTCGGGATGCATGACAATGTCGGCATTGGCGATTTGGAAAAGGGCGCCCAGTAGCTCCTCCAACACCTCGGGCTCGTTCGCAAACAAGCTGGCAATCTGGCGCGCGTAGGGCTCATATCCGGCCGCGTCGCTTTTCGCCTCACCCCAGATCTTGGCCACAGCCTGCTGCTCGTCATCGGGAATATGGAAGATGCGTTTAAAAGTGGCGATCTCGTCGACGGTCACCTGGCCGTCGGCCTTCGCCATCTTAGCCGACAATACGATGATCGCGGTTGTGAACGCGACCTGACGAGCGTCCGGGCCGTGGCCCGTAAAGGTCGCCGGGCCCTCGCCCGCCTCCTGTGCCTTTATTTTATCAACGGCATGCCCGGCAACCGCACCCATGAACGCACCCAAGGGCCCGCCCAAGGCGAACCCAGCGACACCCCCGATGACTTTCCCCCAAATGCTCATGACCGTCTCTCTGTATCCTCACGTCCCGTCGATGTACTCGACCATAGGCAGTTAGATCGGCAAGACCAGAGGGTCAATGCCGAAAATTAGATCGAGAATATTCAGTGCCATCGCTTGCTCGCTCCCGACCATGACGCCAAGCACACCGCATGGGGAGAACTGATGGACTGCAGCACTTGGCGGCTTCGAGAAAACGGGTCCATCCGGCGGATAATTCTTGTCGATGGCGGCCCTCCAATCAGCCATGGAATTACGAATGCCTGAATTGCCAATCATCACCACCAACACCTCAATGGTAGTTGTCTTCTACCAGAAATTCTTGCGCCACCGACATCTCATGTCTCTTGTCCATAACGCGTTCTTACGTGGCCCTCCAATCAACTAGCCGCAACATGATCGGCCTTAAAACCGCCGGCATGATGTAGATGGGAAACTGCCCAGCGGCGAAATACAGCAACATGTCCGGATCCGCGTTGGCAGGCATTACCGCCAGAATCACTCCCAGATTTCGCGCCCCAGAGGCAAGGCCGACGCTGAGTTTTAACCTGCGGCTCCATTGAGGCACTATTATTGCCAGCACCGTCGTCATTACGATTAACAATCCTGTATAGACCATAAAGCTCACGGCAATGACGAAGAGAACGAACTCCGGATCCGCCATCAAACGCGAGGCAAGGCCGTCCATAATGGCGATGGCGAAGATGATAAGGGTCACCACCGCCGCTCCGTCTAAAACCTCTGTACGCGCCTTCAGCCGCACCTCGCCGATAATCTTGCGGCCGACGGTGGCCAATATGACCGCAGACCCCACCAGGAATACTAGCCGCCCCATGAGCTCCCACGAGCTCATCTCCAGCTCCAGACCCAACAAGACCAAAGCCACTATCGGCAAGGTCACAGGCATGAGCAAAGTGGTTCCCAGCATTATCAAAAGAATGATCGCGCCATCCAAGCCCATCAGCAGCGCGAAGGTTGAGGTCGAGATCAAGACGGACGACCCAGCAGTCAGAACCATCGCGCCGATAAGGCCGGACGGCAACGGCGTCAGGGTCAATAGCCCCTGCATCCCAACCGGAAGGATCACCAGGAAACAAAACAACAGCATTACCAGACGTCCTGGTCGGCTGAGGTGAGCCAATCCCTCCCGAGTGTCAACTCGGAGCAGGCTGATCACCAAAAGCAACCAAACGGATGGCGCCAGTAACGGCCGCATGAGCGTCGCGAGCGGCGGCACCAAGAGCCCAATAAAAACTCCCGCCACCATGGCAGTCATGGCGTGTCGACCCAAAAAGACCAAGATGCGGTTCATTGAATTCTACCCCCTCCGCACGACCATTGTTCGGTATCCAGGCGAAGAAGAATACGATCAAAAATCGGCCGCACATTTCCTCTCAGGTTGCTAGGCCTTGCAAATTAAACACTCAAGAAACTTATGTCTGCATTACTGACTGTTTAATGAAGAAGTGATGATCGCGGCACGATGATAGCAGGCCCGATTCGTCGGCTTAGTTTCGAGCAACTAACTTTCGGATTCAATCCAGAACATCTGGTCCGACGCGCAACACGGCTCGAGCATAGCAATCAAACGTCGCGTTCAATGGTTCGGGTTTAAGCCGGTAGTCGTGTGCATGACGACCGGCGTCCGGTGGCAGGGGCTTGATCTCACCAGCAGCCATTGCATGCAACTGTATTTTGGCCGCGTGCTCAAAATGATATGCTAGGATTGCCGCCTGTTCGACGGTATCACCGGCGGACAGTTGACCATGGTGTGCCAAAAGGATCGCGCGTTTGTTGCCAAGCGCGTTCGAGATCAAATCACCTTCTTCGTCCCCAATTGGCGGCCCCGGCCATTCGGGAAGCCACGCGCAGTCCTCGTAGAACATGGCCGTGTCCATATGCGACGCAATCAGCGGCACACCGATCATGGAAAGCGCCGAGACGTAGGGCGGATGGGTATGGACGATGCTCATGACATCGGGTCGCGCCCTGTATACCCAAAGATGGAACCGGTTTGACGGGTTTGGCATGCCAGCGCCCTCGATCACATTCAGATCGTTATCGACGAGCAGAAAATCGCTAGCGCGAATTTCATCGAGCCCTAGTCCAAACCGTGCCGTCCACATGGTGTCGGGGGCTTTGCCACGCGCAGTGATCTGACCGGCGATTCCGGAACCATGCCCATCGGCAGCAAGGATGCGGGCCGTCAGCCCGAGTTTCTGCGGTATGGACCACACGGGGCGATCTCTCAGATGTTCACCCATCTCAGCGGATGCACGAGCCTCAAAATCAGATTTAGGTGCTCGATAGCTCATTACAATTCTCTCCATCCATGCTTGATCGCTATCGCTACGGCACTTAAGCCAACGCCACAAAACGCGTTGCTAAGTCTATCGCTAATGAGAGGAACGGTCATCAAAAACTCCTCAAGGATCTTTTTTCATCAACAAACTTCGGATTGTGAAAACGATCCGTTATTCCGTGTCACGTTGTTTTGCGCCAAACTTCTTGCCGGCGTCCGTTTTTCTAGAGAGTGCCATGGCAACCAGCGTGGCGCTGACTGCCACGAACAAAACCGAGGAACTGACCGATAATCCATAAATCAAAGAGATCGCCGAATTTCTTGCCAAAGCCACGGGCGACGATCTCTCTCTGGTCTATCCTCAGGAAAAAGTCATCTATATACGCCGCTTCGCGCATTATTTAAATCACCGGAACGAGGCGCGGACTAACTTCAGCAAAACATAACGGCTGGACAGCTCCTCGTCACCACGCCATCTTCCCAATATGACTGAAACCGTAGATTGCATTGTCGTAGGCGCCGGCGTTGTAGGTTTAGCCATCGCGCGCCGCTTGGCCCTAGCCAAACGCGAGGTAATAGTCCTCGAAGCGACCAACGACATCGGCACGGGCACATCATCCAGGAATTCCGAAGTCATTCACGCCGGCATCTATTACGCCAAGGGTAGCCTGAAGGCGACGTGTTGCGTCGCCGGAAAAAAAACTCTCTATGACTACTGTGAGAGCCACGGAGTTGCGCATAAGCGCCTGGGCAAACTAGTCGTGGCCACAGCGGAAAAGGAAATTCCTGCCCTTGAAGCTACAAAAGAGAAGGCCGCCGCCAACGGCGTGCCGGACCTGACCTGGGTGGAAACGGATGAACTGCACGCCTTGGAACCGAACCTTCATGCGGTTCGTGCGCTACTATCGCCGTCGACCGGAATTGTTGACTCCCACGGCCTAATGCTGGCCTACCAGGGCGACATGGAGGACCATGGTGGCACGATCGCATTCATGAGCCCGATCGCTGGAGGTCGGGTCGAGAATGGTGGCATCACAATTGAGACCAGCGGCACCGATGCCATGACACTGCATTGCCGGACCCTGATCAATTCGGCCGGGCTAGGCGCGCAACCCTTGGCTCACTCTATCTCCGGCATTCCTAAAAATACCATCCCGCCCCTTTTCTACGCCAAGGGGACGTACTTCACCCTGACCGGAAAAAGCCCGTTCAACCACCTAATCTACCCTGTGCCGGTACCAGGCGGGTTGGGCACCCATTCGACCTTGGACCTAGGTGGTCAGACTAAGTTTGGCCCCGACGTGTCCTGGGTGGATGAACCGGACTACGAAGTCGACCCGGCCCGAGCGGATAGCTTCTACGACGCTATCCGCCGTTACTGGCCGGGTCTCAGCGACGGCGCCCTACAGCCTGGGTATGTGGGCATTCGACCAAAACTCGGGGGGCCGAACCAGGCCAAGTACGCTGCCGACTTCATGATCCAGGGCCCGGCCGAACACGGCGTAGCCGGCCTGATTAATCTATACGGCATCGAAAGCCCCGGCCTAACCTCGTCGCTAGCCATCGCCGATAAGGTAGCGGAACAATTCGGTGTCGCCTGACTAAGCCTGCAGCGACCTCCTCAACTCCACCATCTTTTCTTACTTTTTAGTCGCGTCGACCATCGCGCGACATTCTGAACCGGTGTACTCGAAATCCAGCGTGTAGCCGCCGGACAAATCCGGGACCCCGCAGTTTTTATATGGGTCATAATCTTCCAGTTGGAGGTCACCGAAACTATTTTAATAGATATCGTTGCCTTCGAGTGCTGTGCCGCTGAAAGGGATGTCGCGTGACTTCTCTCCACACTCCTGTCTGTCGGAATAGGCGTGAGCCTCTAATTTCAGGTGGTTAAGTCGGTTATTACTATAGACCAAATCAACGATATTCCTACTCCGTCGTATGCATATTAAGCACCGCTTGGTAGCGGGTTTGAAATGCCTCCCAGGCCGATGGATTGATCAGGTTGCGTGGCCGACGACCGGCGAAGACATCGGTCCATTGTTCAAGCGCCGACTTGACCATGTTCAAGTTGGCGTCATCGGTAATACCCGCGTTGTGCGGACTAACCAGGACGTTCTCGAATTTCAACAACGGATGCTCCATCGCCGGCGGCTCCTGCTCAAAAACGTCAAGGCCGGCGCCGGCTATTCGTCCCGCCCGCAATACATCCTCCAGGGCCAGTTCGTCGTATATGCCACCCCGTGCGGTAATCACGAAATAGGCCGTTTCCTTCATAACGTTGAAAAGATCCCGATTGATCATACCGCGTGTCTCATCCGTGAGCGGGCAGTTAATGGACACGAAATCAGCGTCGCGGAACAAGTTTTCCAAGCTGTCGCACTTATCAGCCCCGCGTTCAGCGAAATCCGAGTCCGCGAGATAAGGGTCGTAAGCAATGACCCGCATTCGAAACACGGCTCCGGTGATCCTTGCCACGCAGCGTCCGATATTACCGAGCCCGACAATCCCTAGGGTCCGGCCAGTCAGTTCCCGGCCCGAATAATCCCAACGCGTCCAATTTCGTTGGCTGGACCGCATAGCCCGGTCAGATTGGATGAGCTGTTTTGTCAACGTTAGCATCATCGCCAGCACATGCTGGGCAACGGATTCCGCGTTCGCCCCTGTCTGATTAAACAGTAAGACGCCGGCTTTCGTACAGTCGTCGACGTTAACCATGTCATACCCAGCGCCAGCGGATCCGATGGCCAGCAGGTTCGGGCAGCGCTGAAAAAAATCACCACGGGGATAGTAGATCTCGGGCGTTTCCGTACTGGGGCGAAGTTGATGGCCATGGGCTGCGGACAAAGCCTGCCAATTAATATCGGTTGACCCAGCACTGTCCAACTCGATGAGTTCTACCCCGGACAAGGCGCGGGCGCGCTCCGGTCCACTCGGGTCCATCCAGTCATCGAAGTAAACCAACCTACGTCCGCCTTCTGTCATGCCCGTTCTCCATACGTTTGATTGGCTGTTTTCTAAACCGAGAACAGCAGCACCTCCAGATGAATCCAAATAACCACAATATGTAGTAATTAATTCGCATATATACACAACATATCGTTTACAGAGCGTTCAGAATGAGTTAAAGATTTGAGAACTTCACTCTAAAGGATCACTAACGCCATGGGCATTCTGCGGGCCATCATCCGAACTCTCGTCCGGGCCATTGGCATCCGCCGGCGCTCACCCTCGGCCGAAATGATCCGGTTCCGCCCCCATGCGCTTCGCTGAACCATAACCCTCCATCAAAACCTCACCCATTCCGCGGGAACTCTGACCATTACAGCGTCGGTTTTAATGGCCGTGTTTCAGCGCGGTTTGAACCCATTGGGACGGCGCAACAAAAATGCTACACGGTAAAAGATTTGAGACGCACATCATGCCCGTCGACTTGCCGCAACACTTCACTATCTTGAAAAGGACGTGGAGGAAACCTCAAGGTTCCTGAAGACGGCGCTTAGGTTAACGGATGGCTACACGCCGGAGGTGGACTTCTCTCGGGCCGGGCTCCACTGCTGAGAACAGCCAGCAATCCATGTGGTGGGCAAGGGTTCGCCCGGCGATACCGGTGGCGACCGTATCGACCATGTGGCCTTTAAATGTAAAGACGACCCAGGCTTGAAGGCACGCCTTGCGCCTGCGGCGCGACCCAAAAGGAACAAACGCAACCAAAGGTCGGCGTTCACCAAATCTTGGTAGAGACGCCAAAAGATATGTGGCCGGAGCTAATCTTCAACCACGAACAGTATCTCATAGATACGGACCAGAAAGCCGCCACATATTAACCCGATCAATGTGCGCGGGACTTTTAGAAATGACAATCTCTTGTTTAAAACTCCACATGCTCTCAGTTTACATCAGCAATCGCCCTAGAGGATGAATTCTGTGTAAGCACCATGTGAATTTCTGTTAGTCTCAATTCCCGCTGACTTGAAGTAAAAATCGTGCCATCGAAACAAAAAGCAACCAAGGAGAATGCCATGGTCCAAATACTCGGCCGCGCTAATTCTATCAACGTCCAGAAGGCCATGTGGATGATCGGCGAATTGGGGCTCGAACATGAACGTGTCGATGCGGGCCTGCAGTTTGGCATTAACGATACGCCGGCATACCTGGCTAAAAACCCGAACGGACTGGTGCCGACCCTTTTAGATGGCGATGTCATCGTCTGGGAGTCCCATTCTATCGTGCGTTATCTGGCAGATAAATTCGGTTCCGATACACACTGGTGGCCGAGCGAAGCCGCGGGACGGGCTTACGCGGGACAATGGATGGATTGGTACGCCAGCCGCCTCCACGCACCTATGACAACCATCTTCTGGAATGTCGTTCGTCATCCGCTGGAGAAACGCGATCCGGATGCCGTGATCGCTGCCACTGCGGACGCGGAGAAACTGTGGGCCATTCTCGATACGCATTTGGCGTCTGAGGATTTCATTGGCGGCGCGGCCCCTTCGGTCGGCGATATTCCGGTCGGCTGCGCCATTCATCGCTGGAGCGCCATGGACTTCGACAAGCCCGCCTTCGCCAACGTCGATGCCTGGTATGCGCGCCTGTCGGATCGCTTCCCCTATCAGAACCACGTCATGCTGCCGCTCAGCTAAGATCCGGAGATTCACCTCATGAGCGTTCTCTTCAGAGACTACGATCAGGCGGGCCTGGATGCCCAGTACAACAATCGCGAACATGTTCCTAGCCACCCCAAGTACTACAAAACCTGGGAACCCATGTGCTCCGAAGTCTTAGCGCAGTTCGACCATCACATCGATCTCAAGTATGGAGACAGTCCGCGTGAAGGCATTGACCTCATACTACCCAAGGGCGACGGCCCCCATCCGGTGCAGTTGTATATCCATGGCGGCTATTGGATGAGCCGGTCAAAATCTGATCAGACCTTTTTGGCGCGACCCTTTGTGGAGGCTGGCGCCGCCTTCGGCCTGATTGAATATGACCTGATTCCCGATGTCCGCATTAGCGACATCGTCCGTCAATGCCGCTCGGCCGCCGCCTGGGTCCATGCCAACGCCGCTGCCTATAACCTGGACCCAAATCGCATCTATGTTTCCGGCCATTCCGCCGGCGGACATCTAACGGTCATGTTGTCTCTTACTGACTGGCCATCCTTTTGTGGCGGCCCCACCGATCTGATGAAGGGTGGTTGCGCTATCAGCGGCATATATGAACTATTCCCTATCCAGTTGTGCTTCATGCAGGAAACCTTGGATTTCTCGGATCAGGATTTGGCTCAGAACAGCCCTATCCGCATGGCCGCTGTGCCAAATACCGGTCTGATAATCGCTGTCGGCGGCGCAGAAACGGACGAGTTCCGTCGCCAGTCCCAGGATTTCACCGAAAATTGGAACGCCAAGGGTGCCAACTGCACGTTCCTGGAGCAGCCTGAGTGCAATCATTTCTCCATCCTATCCAATCTCGCCGACGCTGACAGCTCTATGGTCGAGGCTATGTTGCGACAAATGAACGTAGACTGACCCCGTTATGGTCCACACGATCGATCTTTATTGGTCAATGTGGAGCCCGTTCTGTTATCTGGCGATGGATCGCCTCCTGGCGCGAGACATGACGGTAAACGTTGCCGTGAACGTAAAACACGTCTGGCCAGGTGCCATGCGCCGCAAGGGCTACTTCAAGAGCCTGAACCCTAACTATCCCTCGTATCACGGGCGGGATACACAGCGACTGGCCGATTATCTGGGCCTGCCATACGCGCGACCGAAACCAGACCCCCTGGCCTTCGATAAGCAAACTATGAAACCCTTACCGCTCGCAGATCAACCACACATCGGCTGGTTGACGCGCGTTGCGCAATTGGCCGTGAAAGCCGGCGCCGGGATGGCGTTCCTGGATCCGGTGCCCCGCCTAATTTGGGGCGGCACGGTCGAAAACTGGCACGATGGAGAGCATCTGCTTCACGCCGTAACGGGTACAGGTTTGGATTTCAAAGACCTCCGAGCCCAAGCCGACGCGGAGACCGAACGCTTGGATGCGATCATGGACGCCAACAACGACACGCTCAGCGCGGCGGGCCATTGGGGCGTCCCGTGCATGGTCTTCGAAGACGAGCCATTTTTCGGCCAAGACCGCATGGACCTTTTGAACTGGCGGCTAGATCAGGCCCAGAAATGTAAACCTAGGATGCCCGCTTTCCGGATGGGAGCATATAGGCGACGCTCGTCGCGACGCCCATGCACAGCGCCAATACCATAAAAACTGTCTCCAAGCCCCATATGTCAGCGACGACCCCGCCGACAATCGGCACGAGGGTCGAGAATCCAGCCTGAGCCGCGAACAGGAGACTGATGGCGCTGCCGCCCATCTCCCTCGGCACCAGGTCCATGGACCAGCTGTGCACTACGGGACGGACGGCGAACAGGCTGAAGCCCAGAAATGTTAAAAGAATTACGAACGGCGTAGGAACGGTGATGGCCGGCACCACAGCTATCACCAACGTTGTCGCTGCCAGGCCCGCCAGAATTACGGGTCGCCGACCAGTGCGATCCGAGAGTGTTCCCGCAACGGGTCCAGCAATCATACCTCCGACCTGCAAGAAGGTCAGTGCCACTCCCAGCAGGATGGGCCCAAAACCCAAGTCATCTAACATCAACAGTGGCAGGAAAAACAAGAGGCCGTTCTGGGCCATCGACCGAAAGGCCGCCATCAGGCAAATGCCGAGGAAAGCACCATTCCGAAGCACATTCAGAACTCCGTTGGTGTATTCGCCGATACTCAAGCCTCCGACAGCGTCATCATCTATCCTATCCTTGACCGACCCTCGCCGCCCGCGGTCACCCAATGTCACATACAATACCACTGCCATGACAAAGATCGGCATCGCACATACCGCCGCTGTGGTCTGCCAGGTTGTCCAAACCAACAAGACACCGGCAACCAACGGTGCGATCATATCCCCGAAACTCGCGCCCAAGGTATGGATTGACAAAACGTAACCGCGGTTCCCCGGAAACCGCTCGGAAAGATATGAGATGGCGGCCGGATGCCACAGGTTATTGGTCGCGCCGATGAAGACCAGCATGAAGATGATCAACCAACTGCCTTGTGCCAGCCCCATGACAAACAAAGCCGCACCGCCAATCACCAGCGAGATGGCCTGCAACAGAATCCGACGCCCGGTGATATCGACAAGCACACCGCTTCCTGCATTCGCGGCGAAGGAAGAAAAGAAGAAGACGGAAGCGAATATCCCAGCTTCCGCGTAGCTAAGTCCCAAGTCTTCGCGAATGAAAGGCACTAGGACATAGAAGGTCGCCATAATCCAATGTGTGGCGCCATGCCCACTGGCGACCAAAAAGGCTGAGCCTTGTCCTTTCCAATTGAGACCAGTCATCTGTTCGATTGCGGAAATCATAATGTGAGCCTAGGCCCACCTAATCCCGTCGGCAAGACCGACCAGGTTTCAAAGTCGGTGCTTTTGCGTTGTCTCCAAGGGCGGGGGCTTTAAAATGTGTTGAATTCAGCGAAAGGGAAGTGCCATGAGTGATATCACCGATCAATTGATCGTCTCGAAGAATAATGGAGTAGGCTTGATCCAGCTCGACAACCAAGCCAAGCGAAACGCCATGACCTTTGATATGTGGCAAGGGATTCCCAAAGTTCTGGATGACTTCGAAGCAGATGACACGGTACGCGTGGTCGTCGTTTCGGGCCATGGCGGCAAGGCCTTCTGCGCCGGCGCTGATATATCTCAGTTCGAGACGAACCGCTCCAGCGAAGAAGCAGTGGAAATTTACAACAATACGGTCAAGGCAGCGTCCGACCAGCTTGCCAATTGCAGCAAGCCGACGATTGCTAAGATTGAAGGGTTCTGCATCGGTGGTGGCGTTGGTTTAGCTTTATGCTGCGATTTGCGGATCGCCAACGATGTATCCACCTACGCCGTGCCAGCAGCAAAATTAGGCCTAGGTTATCGGGCCGATGGCCTGACGCGGCTCGTGGATGTGGTCGGTCCCTCGTTCGCCAAGGAAATTTTTTATACGGCGCGGCAGTTCAACCCTACCGAAGCGCTGGAAATGGGCCTTATAAACCGTGTCGTGCCGCGCACCATGCTGAACACCTACGTGGATGACTATGCCCAAACCATCGCTCACAACGCACCTCTAACCATTTATGCTGCCAAGGTAGTCATTGATGAATTGATCAAGCCGAACGGTGGCGACGACGCTCGTATGGCGCAGGTTGTAGACGACTGCTTTAACAGTGCCGACTACCAGGAAGGCCGCAAGGCGTTCATGGAGAAACGCAAGCCCCAGTTCCAAGGCAGGTAAAGTAGTGGGCCCATCCGCGCCCAACGCCGCTTTTTATTTCAATCCCGAAAACTATCAAACCTCGGGAGACGGCGTCGTTGGACGCCAATCCGCCACGGGTGGCTTTCTTCGCGGTTTCATCCAGCACGGCGGCACCGACCGTTTCTTCATCTACGCCGACTCGGCTGATGTATTCGAGGAATTCGCGCGCTTTGCCGTCGATGCCGGCGCTCGGGCGGACCAAGCGGCAGCTTTTCTGCCCATGACAACCGCGCACCTGAAACAACTGGGTACCGTATTTCGGCCAGGCCCGGACTTGGGCAACCTAGCTTGGCGGCGACGGCACTTCGATCAACGTGATTTCTCTATCTGTGGGACCACGCACACGGTGTCAGAAACCATGGCTATGCAGGTAATTGGCAATCTGATGGTCGCCCCGGTCCAGCCTTGGGACGCCCTTGTCTGCACTACCGAATGTGTAAAGGGCGTGGTTGAACGCCTGTTGGCCGATTGGGCAGATTACCTGGGGGTGCGGTTCGAGCATCACGTCCAACTCCCGTGCCAGCTTCCGGTGATTCCGCTCGGCGTCGACAGCGCCGCGATGGCGGCGAAGGCGGAAGATAACGATGCCCGCTTAACCCTCCGCGAGACCATGGACATCAAGGACATCGACATCGCGCTACTGTACGCCGGTCGGCTGAACCATGTTGAGAAGGCCAACCCCGTGCCCATGTATCTGGCAGCCGAAGCCGCGGCTGCCAATACGGGGACCCGGCTGCATCTGATCCAGGCCGGCCAAGCCACCAACACCGAGGTCGAGAATGCCTTCAAGCAAGCCGCCGAGGCCTTTGCCCCGAACGTCAAGCATCATTTCATCGACGGCAGTCGAGACGATCTTTATGATAAGGTCTGGGCAGCGGCGGACATCTTCATTTCCTTGTCTGACAATATTCAGGAATCATTCGGCCTGACGCCCATCGAGGCCATGGCCGCGGGCCTGCCATTGGTGATAAGCCACTATAACGGCTACCGCGAAAGTGTTCGCGATGGCATCGAGGGATTTACCGTGCCAAGCTCCCAGCCAGCACCCGGCGCGGGCGCGGAGATGGCGTTCCTATACGATACGGGGTTCGTGCCCTCCCCGGTTTTCACTGCAGCCATATCCCAAAGCACGGCCGTGGAGGTACCGGCGGCAGCCCGGGCGTTAAGCAGATTGATTGAAGACCGTGACCTCCGTGCACGCCTGGGAGCCGCAGGCCAACAGCGAGCCGCCGACGTCTACGACTGGCGCCACGTTGTCCGCGCACATCAGGAACTCTGGGCCGAACTGTCCGACATACGCGCCCACGCAAAAGAAAGCGTTCCACCGTCGCAGAATAAGGCGCCATTCCCTCTTGCGCCGGATCCGTTCGGGCCTTTTCTCGCCCATGCCACGGGCCTGCTGGACGCCGCCACGACAATTTCGGCCGATGGCCCATTCGATAAAGCAGTATTTCAAGCCCTCTATCGATCCGACATTGCCACACCCTTATCGGCGGTATTATTGGATGAGGCGGACACGGCGGACTTGCTAAAGCGGATCATCAATGCTGGGGCCATGTCGGCCGGTGACGTCGCCAAAGACATAACGCAGGAGAAAATCACGCAGTTCTATCTAACCCTCGGCTGGCTCGCGAAAGTCGGATTGATCGCTGTTGCTGCGACGCCCATCGAGACCGCTTCGTGCATCAACGGGCCTTTCGGCCGCTCCGAAACCTGGCGCAAACTGAGCGGTGGGTAGGAGATCATCGTGTTTCAAGCCTTTCACTCGGAGCGGCCACCGCAACCGCTGACCACCACAACGGGAGTGGCTCGTGACACCACGGCCAACCAGGTTACTGTTGGCCTGGTCGGTTGTATCTTCGCCGTATCCGGCCCGACCGCAATCATGCTGGCCGTCGGCAACCAGGCCGGCATGGCACATGGCGAATTGGCATCGTGGTTATTTGGCGCGTTCTTCATCAACGGATTAATCAGTCTGGTCATGTGCTGGATCTATCGTCAGCCTGTCGTGTTCCTTTGGTCGATACCGGGTATCGTTCTGGTCGGTCCGGCACTGGAACACATGAGCTTTGCGGAAGTCCTTGGCGCTTACTACGCGGCGGGCGCAGCGATGCTAATCCTCGGCCTGTCCGGATGGGTCCGACGGATCATGGATGCCATTCCCTTACCCATTGTCATGGGCATGGTAGCAGGGGTTTTCCTGCAGTTCGGCCTAGATTGGATCAAAGCCTTCACCACCGCGCCGGTGATCGCCATCTCCATGACAGCTGCCTTCTTTGCTACGACGGCCATACCCGTCCTCGCCAATCGCATCCCACCTTTGATCGTCGCTATCGCAATAGGGGCTCTGTGTGTCAGCGCCCTAGGTAACGGTCCGAACATGTCGGAAATACCCTACACGTTGGTGACGCCGGTCTTTCGGTTCCCGGCGTTTTCGTGGCAGGCGATGTTGGAATTGGTCGTACCCTTGATGATCACGGTCCTTGCAGCGCAGAATAGCCAAGGAATTGCGGTGCTCACTGCCGCGGGCCATCGTCCTCCCGTCAACACAATCACCTCGGTATGCGGGATCGGTTCCTTAATGACAGCAACGGTTGGAACCGTGTCGACCTGCCTCACCGGACCCCTGAATGCCATTTTGGCAGGCGGCGGAACAACCCGCGAAGGCCAATACACAGCGGCCTTGATCGCCTGTATCGGCGCCATATTGTTCGGTTTATTCGCGCCCTTCTTCACCTCGCTGATGCTGGCGACGCCAATAGAATTTCTCGCAACACTGGCCGGCATTGCTCTATTGAACGTGCTGCGGGGAGCCTTTACCACAGCCTTTCGCGGGGATTTTGCCATGGGCGGCCTAATCGCGTTTATAGTCACGGTGTCAGACATTTCGCTATTCAACATCGGTTCGCCATTTTGGGGCCTGATGTTTGGGTTTGCCACCTCCTGGATGCTGGAACGCCATGATTTCGAGGTTCACAGGCCAAAAGCCTCCATTTAGGAACACCCCATCAAAGTTAACGAAAATAAGATGTAATCTGTATTTGAGTTCTTTACAGATTTCCCTCACATTTTCGGTGTTCGTCCCACTCGAAACTAGGATTTCTAGACATGCCTATTTATCCCGACATCCAGCTTTTCATCGATGGCCAATGGCGCGACGGTGCCGAAGGAAACACCTTACCGATCATCGACCCCGCCACGGAAGAAGAGATTGGACGCCTCGCCCATGCCACTCGACCGGACCTGGATGCCGCCCTGGAGGCCGCGGAGAAGGGCTTTAAAGTCTGGCGCAACACCTCCGCATTCGAGCGCTACCAGATCATGCGTAAGGCAGCCCAACTCCTACGCGAGCGCAAGGATAATATTGCTTGGTTGATGACCCGCGACCAAGGTAAGCCCCTGGCGCAATCGGCCATGGAAATTGGGGTTGGCGCCGATACCATAGACTGGTTTGCAGAAGAGGCGCGACGCACCTACGGGCAGGTCATTCCCGCCCGCGCGCCCGGCGTAACCCAAATGACCATGAAACTTCCAGTTGGCGTGGTCGCCGCCTTCACACCCTGGAATTTCCCAGTCAATCAAGTCGTCCGAAAGCTCTCGGCGGCCCTAGCTACGGGATGCTCAATCATCGTCAAAGCACCAGAAGAGACCCCGGCATCACCCGCCGAACTGATCCGTGTCTTCCAGGACGCGGGCGTGCCAGACGGCGTGGTCAATCTTGTCTATGGTGTTCCAGCGGAAATCTCTGAATACCTGATCCCCCATCCCACGGTGCGAAAAATCTCCTTCACTGGCTCAACTCCCGTCGGCAAACACCTTGCGGCGCTTGCCGGTCAACATATGAAGCGTGCAACCATGGAACTAGGTGGTCATGCGCCGGTCCTGGTCTTCGACGATGCGAACCTGGACAACGCCATAAACGTCATGGCGCCGACGAAGTTACGCAACGCCGGCCAGGTCTGTGTCTCGCCGACCCGTTTCCTCGTCCAGGAAAACGTCGCTGAAAAATTCATTGACGGGTTTGTCGCCGCCATGGAGAACGCCAAGGTTGGCAATGGCCTTGATCCGGAGACGGAAATGGGTCCACTTGCCAACGAACGGCGCATTCCGGCGATGGAAGCGATGATAGCCGACGCAAAGTCAAAAGGCGCCGAAGTGATCACTGGTGGTGATCGAATCGGGAACCAGGGCTACTTCTTTCAACCCACCGTGCTTCGCAATGTCTCGGACGAAACGACGGCGATGAACGACGAACCCTTCGGCCCGATGGCGCTGATCAACACTTTCAAAACCTATGACGAGGCCTTACATGAGGCGAACCGCCTACCATATGGTCTGGCAGCCTATGCCTTCACTTCGTCTGTAGAGACCCTACAAAAACTCGGTCGCGAGGTGGAAAGCGGCATGCTCACAGTTAACCACGTCGGCCTGGCGCTGCCTGAAGTGCCCTTTGGTGGAATACAGGACTCTGGCTATGGCACGGAAGGTGGCTCCGAAGCAGTGGAGCCGTACCTGGAAACACGGTTTGTGACGGCATTGACCTCATGAGGGGAATAGACTGAAATCGTATCAGATAATAGGGACGGTTTGGAAAATCGCCTCGGCCACCGGAGCTGGCATCCAGAAACAGGTCAGTCGTTAGATTCCAACAGGCTGTCTATCGCCGCGTTCACCGCGCCTTCGCCATGCGGAATCTGAAGGCCCTTCAACCCGGCCTCAACGGCACCCAAGGTGCCGAAGATCATGGCTTCGTTTAGATCACCCATATGGCCAATGCGGAAGGACTCGTCCATGATCTTGCCCATACCGTTGCCCAGTGCCAGATTGTAGCGTTCCCGGCAGATATTGCGCACGTCAATTGGGTCATAAGCCTCATCAAGCAGAATTGTGGTCACCGAGTTCGATCGGTCTTCGGGACTGATCGCATTGTTTTGTAGCGCGCCGCCTTCGGCCCATTTATCCACCGCCGCATGCACCGCCCGCGATAGGCGGAAGTGCCGCTTAAACACGTTTTCCAGACCTTCCTCGTTGATCATGTCGATAGCGGCGCGCAAACCGAACATCATATGCTCGGGCGCAGTGCCGCAGAAGGATAGATAGAACTCCTCCGACTCCAAGCGTTCCGACCAGTCCCAGTAGTTGCCGGGTCGTTGGCAGGTCTTGGCGACTTCGCGCGCCTTCGGGCTAACCGCATTAAAACCCAAACCAGGCGGCAGCATGAACCCTTTCTGACCAGCGCCGATGGTCACATCTACGCCCCAGGCATCCATCTCATACGGACAAGTGACTAAGGATGCGATGGTGTCGCACATAAGCAACGCCGGATGTCCGACCGAATCAATGGCAGCGCGGACGCCCGCCACATCTGAGGTTATTCCCGTTGCCGTATCCGTGTGGACCAGCAAGATTGCCTTGATCTCGTGATCGAGATCGGTCCGAAGCCTATCCTCGATGACTTTAGGGTCGATGGCCTTGCGCCAATCGTTCTCTACTACTTCATGTTCGATACCAAGTTTACCAGCGAAGTCGCCCCAACTAAGCGCGAAACGGCCAGTTTCAGGGATCAATACCTTTTCGCCAATTTCCAAAGTATTGGTTAGCGCCGCTTCCCAACTTCCGTGGCCGTTGGCGGCGTATATAATGATGTCACCTGTGGTCCCAAACAGGGGCTTCAGGTCATCAAATAGTCCCCGCGAAAAATTTATGAATTCCGGTCCCAAGAATTCCACAGCCGGTTGATTCATGGCATTCAACACTCGGTTCGGGATGTTCGTCGGTCCAGGCGTCTGAAGAAAATTCCACCCGCGCTGGCGGGTATTGAAGGTCGGCATTTCACGTGTCCTTGCGGTCTTGTTGGTAATGACAGCTTGAGGCTTTCGCAGAACTGGCGCGCACCCTATCGTCGCCGAGGACGAAAGGCAAAAAACATCGCTATGATTTCTACTCGTCGACGGCGCGTGCCAAGACCTCGCCAAATTCATCCGTTCTGGCGCTGCCCTCCATATCCATCGTGTGGTTGGTCGGATCCGCCAAGACGTCGTCCAATGCGGCTTCCAAATGCGCCGCCGCATTCGCCAGTTGGTTGTTGCCAGACCTGTTTGCATTCCACTTCAACAACATCTGTGCGGAGATCACCAGTGCCGTGGGGTTGGCTTTGTTCTGACCCGCGATGTCTGGTGCGGAGCCATGAGCGGCTTGCGCGACGGCATGGTCGTGGCTGGCGTTGATGGAACCGCCAAGGCCTAGACCGCCGGACAACTCAGCGGCCTCATCAGAGAGGATGTCGCCAAAAAGGTTGGTAGTTACCACCACATCAAAACTTTCGGGCTGGCGAATCAGCAGCGCTGCCATGGCATCGACGATAATCTCTTCCGTCTCCACATCGGGATAGTCCTGGGCAACAGAACGGACCTCGCGAAGAAACAGGCCATCAGTGATGCGAAGCACATTTCCCTTGTGGACGACGGTGACTTTTTTACGGCGCGTCTGGGCCAGGTCAAATGCCACCTTCGCAATACGGCGAGAGCCCTGGACCGTGATCTTTCGCAGGGACATGGCCAAGTCGGGCGTCGGCATAAACTCACCCTTACCTTCGAACATGGTGCGAACAGCATAGAAGCCCTCGGTATTTTCTCGGACGATGATCAAATCCATTTGCTTTGCGACGGACGGCACGCCAGATCGGGTGCGGCTGGGCCGGATATTTGCGAACAGATCAAGATTGTCGCGAATTAGAGATGAAGGACTAGGCAGATGCTGGACTTCGGATGGATACTCCATCGTAGAAACAGGGCCCAGTATGGTGAAAGGTGTGGCACGAACCTCGTCCATAATAGCGTCGGGCATGGGATCAAGGCCTTTTTCAATAGCGGCCATGCCGATGTCCCGCTCTACGAATTCCAGGCCCAACGCGAACTTTCGGTCCAAGACTTCCAAAGCGGAACGGGTCACCGCAGTGATCTCGGGGCCGATGCCGTCGCCGGGTAGGATGAGGATTTTCACAGGCTTTTATCTCCTTCTTTGGGCTCAAAATTCCGCCTGCAGGGGCTCGCCATTTGACATGAAGAACACCAATGACAGGCACCATAACAGGATGATAGCTGAGGCAGCCCCTCGGGTCATAGCCGATCGTTCATCCAGGTAAACGCATCAGAAAGAAACGGTGGCAACTGGCGTTTGTGGCCGGTATCTATATCGACGATAACGCTCATGCCAGCCCGAAACCGCGGTATTTTCCGCGTGTCAACAATCTCCAGGCGGACCGGCAGGCGCTGCACCACCTTGACCCAATTACCCGACGCGTTCTGTGGAGGCAACAGAGCGAACTCTGCCCCCGTAGCTGGAGAGATGGATGCGACAACCGCCTCAATCACCCGGTCCGGATAGGTATCTACCCGGAGCTCGGCGGGTTGACCAACACGGACGTTAGTCAATTCTGTTTCCTTATAGTTAGCGCTCACCCAAACGTTATCAGTGCCGACCAAAGAGAATATGGGTTTACCCGCTTCGATATACTCCCCAACCTCCAAGCCGAAGTTGGTTATGATCCCGCGGCTCGGCGCGACGACGGCGGTGCGTTTTAGGTTCAGGTTGGCCTCATCCAGAACGGACACGGCCTCCCGCACGGTTGGGTGTTCGTTGGCTGTAATGTCAACCCGCCCACCAATGCGTGCCCGCACACGGGCGATGTCCTGGACAATAGTTGCCAGCCGGTCCTGGGCGGCGCGCAGGTTCTGTTCCGCATCGTCTAGCTTGCTTTGCGACGCAAAACCCTTCCCGTGCAGCTTGCGCTGCCGGTCCACGCCGCGTTGGTAGTAACCGATGTCACCCTTCGCCAATTTGTGTTCCGCGATTTTCTGACGGTACTCGGCCTTCAAGGCGGCAATGATTTGGAGTGCCGAATCCAGCTTGGCTTTTGCGCGATGTTTAGCGATCCGGAAGGGTTCTTCATCAAGGCGGAACAACACGTCACCGGCTCGCACAGTCTGGTTCGCCGCCGCGTTCACCCTAACCACCCGGCCGGATATATCAGCACTGATGGTGACCTTATCGGCTTTCACATAGGCGTTTTCCGTCGATATGTAGCGTCCGCCTGTAGCGTACACATAAAGCGCTCCGGCAGCGATAGCCACGGGCCCCACCAGGGAAAAAAGGGTCACAGTGACCACCCGGCGAAGGCGCCGTTTGACGCTAGAGCCGATGGCTTGTTTGTTCTCGTCTAGGATTGGCGCTTCTTCAGCCATCGCGTCGCCCTCCCGCCATGCGGACCCTCTCGTGCACGTTGGCGGCTTCCTCAGCGCCGCGACGAAGCGAGGCGGCCAAATTCGATTTCACTCGGATCAGATTATCTATGAACCGTTCGCGCTCCTTGGGCGAAAAGTCGACCATGGCGTCGTTGCATACCTCGATGGCGGTCTTCTCCATTTCCACCAATCCCGGTTGTACCTTATCGGTGAGGTAAATGCGCCAGACACGCCGGTCACCAGGGTCAGAGCGACGCTCAACACAGCCCGCCTCCTCTAGCCGTTCCATGTGACGTCCGAGCGTAATTGGTTCGATATCCATGATATCGGCAATGCCCGTCTGGTTAATCCCTTCATCACCTCGGAGCACGGCGATAACCTGCCATTGTGCCCTTGTCGTGCCGAAGGAACGAGCCAAACGATCAAAACGCTTGCGAAGCAACCGCGACAAATCTCCTAGAAGAAAACCTGGGCTGCGATCCAGAAAATATTGGCAGTCACTCATCCGCAATCCTATGGAACACGGTCAATTGTAAGCTCAGACGATTACATGCCAGGTTATTATGAGCATGCTTACAAGGTAGACAGCCGTCTTCTGGCGTCAAGACCCTCTGTCATAGTTCTGGAAATTCAGGCTGCGTCGCTGGCCGACACGTCGGACATACCCCAGACCGAGTCTTCCCGCCATGGCACCAGGGCGGCACGCGTCGCGTGATCGTTAATCACTTCCGAGATATAGCGGGCTTCCTGACCCTTGCGCGCAACCAGAATAGGATCGCTCACGTTCAACGGCGCGAGCGACATATTGATTACCCAGGCTGTCGGGTCCATGCCCGCGCGCTTAAGATCACGTTGCAAATCGGCGGCTTCATGAACGGGTGTTGCTTCCGGCACGGTGCAGATCAGCACCCGAGTAAAGTCGGGATCACGTAGGCGGGGCAGCAGGTTTGCCACCGCCTCCGGCACGCCGTCCGTCAGGCGACCCACCTCTCGGTGATAGCTTTCCGCCGCATCCAGAAGCAAGATAGTATGGCCGGTAGGCGCCGTGTCCATAACAACGATGCTGTCCGTAGCTTCGTGCACCGTGCGGGCGAAAGCTCGGAACACGGCGATCTCTTCCGTACACGGCGAACTCAGATCCTCCTCCAAAAGCGCCAGTCCCGTCTCATCCAGTTGCGCGCCGGTGGTAGACATGACCTCTTCGCGGTATTTATCAACCTCAATTTCGGGGTCGATGCGGCCGATTTCGAGATTGTCGGGAATGTCCGTCACCGTCTGGGCCACGTGAGCGGCAGGATCGGTCGTTGAAAGGTGAACCTTGTGGCCCCGCTTCGCTAGCTCTACGGCCACATAGGCGGCAACCGACGTCTTGCCGACGCCGCCTTTGCCCATGGTCATGATGACACCGTGGTTCTTCTGGGCCAGGTCATTGACCAGCGCATCCAGGCTCTCTGGCAAGGCCACCATATCAACTGATTCAGCCGGCTTCAGATCCTGATCGGCAAGCAACGAGCGAAGCGATTCAACCCCCAAGACCTGACCGGACTTCAGCGGCAAGTCGCGCCGTTCCAAACTCGACAACGCTGCTGGTAGTTCCTCTAACGCCGCGCCACCACGTCGTTCCATGGCCACGGCTACGATATCGCTGGTGTCATGCGCTTTGAACACGCCGTTCACGGCCAGCGCCTGGTTCCGAATGCCGATCTCAGCCAGTTCCTCACTAGTCCGCGCGGCCTCGTCCACAGCAGCCCGGTCCGGCCGGGTCACCAGAACCAGGGTAGTTTCA
>MDTG01436956.1_pt1 | contig 22348 bp, 26 predicted proteins | sample 811421 | NCBI WGS metagenome assembly MDTG01 (sample SAMN05326645, study PRJNA326480) | marine metagenome | isolation source: seawater | place: Pacific Ocean: South East | collected 2011
AATAGTTTGTTCAGAAATTTTAATTAATTCACGTCTGACAAACATATCATAAATTATTTTTGAATATTCAATTGCCTGTCTTAACGAAGTTGAAAATTTTGTAATTTTCACAAGGTATTCTGGAATATCTAAATCATCTTTTTCATCTTCAAAATAATTTTTAAGTGTGATTGGATTTGCTAACATTCCCTTATAAATTAAACTTTCTATGGCATTATAAATTTTTTGATGCATTGGGTCGTAAAAATTACTATTTGAGATGATAGTGCTAATTTCATCAAAGATTTCATTTGTAACTAGAATTGAACCAATTACGGACTGTTCTGCTTCAATATTATTTGGTAATTCTTTAAACTTGTCTTTAACAATACTCAAGTTATTTTCCATAATGTTAATTTATATGAAAAAGTTTTATAAAAAATTTAAAAAAATTACTGTGGATGAAATTGTATAATTACTGGATTGTATCAGCTGACTGAACATCAATTGAAATCTCAGCATCAACCTCTGAGTGTAAAGAAATTTTTACTTTGAATTTTCCAAGAGCTTTAATTTCTTTAATTGGTTGAATCATTGAAGGCTTTATTTCAATTTTATCTTTTTCCATAATTAATTTTGCAATTTCAGTTGGTTTAACTGAGCCGTATAATTCATTATTTTCTGTACTAAGTTTTTTAACTAAATAGATATTATTATTTATTTTTTCTGAAACTTTTTTAGCAGAAGTTTTTTTATCATTATCTTTTTTCGCTAGCTCTGTTTTTATTTTTTCAACTTCTTTTATGTTTTCTTTTGATGCATATAATGCTTTTTTGTTTATTATTAGAAAGTTTCTAGCAAATCCTCTTTTTACTTCAATCACATCTCCGATGGATCCTATTCTCTTAACGTTTTCTAATAAAATAACTTTCATTTTATAATAGCGCTAAATTTCTCGCTCTCTTAATTGATAATGATAATTCTCTTTGTTTTTTTTGGCTTACATTGGTAATTCTAGAAGGTAATATTTTACCATTCTCAGACATATATTTCTTTAATAATTTTATATTTTTATAGTCAATTTTGGGAGCACCTTTTATTGATAATGGACAACTTTTTTTAAATTTATATTTGTTAGGCTGAAAAATACTTAATTTGGCAAAATTGCTTTGTTTTCCCTTTTTATTTCCACTTTGTCGTTTTGGCATAATTAATTAGATGTCTTTACTTTTTTTTCAGTTTTTTCTCCATCATCTTTTTTAGAAAAGTAGTTAGTTTCTAAGTCAAAATTCTTAACTTTAACTGTCAAGTATCTTAATAATTTTTTATCAATTGCCTCATTTTTCTCTAATTCACTAACAACCTTGCCTTTACCTTTAATTTTGAAATGAATATAGCTTCCTTTTTTGTTCTTTTTAATTAGGTAAGAAAGATTAAGCAATCCCCAGTTCTCAGTTTTTACTATTTCACCATCATTTTTTTCAACAATTTTTGAGTATTTCTCTGTAAGTTGTTTAAGTTCACTTGGTGAAGTGTCTTGTCTTGCAACGATAGTATGTTCGTATAAGTTCATTTAAATTCTTTAATAAGACGTGAGGATATACTATTATAAACATTCAATTACAATAGTAAAAAAACTAAAATTTAAATAGATTTTGATATGTTTTCCGTAATTTTTCCAGGACAAGGTTCTCAAACTGTGGCTATGGGAAAAGAGTTTTATGAAAAATACAACCTTGTAAAAGACTTATTTAATAAGGCTGATGCAGCACTTAATATTCCGTTATCAAAAATAATATTAGAAGGACCAAAAGAAGAACTAGATTTAACTGTGAATACACAACCTGCTATTTTTTTAATAAGCTATTCCATCTTCCAAGTTGTTAAAAAGGAATTTAATATTGACCTAAATAAAGCAAAATATTTTGCTGGACATTCTTTAGGAGAATATTCAGCCATTGCTTGTGCTGAATACTTAGATTTTCAAGAGACAATTAAAATTTTAAGTGTCAGAGGTAGTGCTATGCAGAATTCTGTTCCTAAAGGGGAAGGTGGGATGATAGCAGTTTTAGGGACAACTGTTGAAAATATCGAAAAGATATTAAAAGAGAATAAAGATAACTTCAATGTAGAGATTGCTAATGATAATTCTGAGGGCCAAATAGTATTGAGCGGAAAAATTCAAGATTTAGAAAAATTAAGTAATTTATTAAAAGAAAAAAAAATTAAAAGTATTAAGCTTCCTGTTAGTGCGCCATTCCATTGTAGTTTGATGAATAAAGCCACTAATATAATGAAAGAAGAACTTAACAAACTAAAATTTAAAAAAGGAAGCAATCCCTTAATTTCAAATATTACAGCAGATGAAATTTTTAATGCGGAAGAATTAAAAGGTCTACTTATTAAGCAAATTGAAAACAGGGTCCGCTGGAGGGAAAGTGTAATTAATATGGTTAATAAAGGTGTTAATCAATTTATTGAAATTGGTCCTGGAAAAGTCTTATCTGGTTTAGTAAAAAGGATTGATAACAATGTTGAAGTAATGTCAATTAATAGTAATGCAGATATAGAAAATATCAAATTATGAAAGATTTAGAAAATAAAAATATTATAGTGACTGGTGCCTCGGGAGGGATAGGAAATTCAATTGTAGAAAAATTAAATGATTGCGGTGCTAATGTACTAGCATCAGGAACAAGAATTGAGAAACTTGAAGAATTAAAAAATAAATTTAACAAAATAAAAATATTAAAATTTGATATTTCACAAAGTAATAAAATTGAGGAATTTATTGAAACAGCATCAAATGAATTAGGTGGCCTTGATTGTATTGTAAATAATGCTGGCATTACTCAGGACAACTTAGCAATTAGAATGAGTATTGATGAGTGGAAAAAAGTTATTGATATAAATTTAACTTCCACTTTTTTAATGAGTAAATTTGCAATTAAAAAAATGCTTAAAAATAAAAAAGGTAAAATAATTAATATTTCTTCTGTAGTGGGCCACACAGGTAATTTGGGGCAAGCAAATTATACTGCATCAAAAGCAGGTATTGTAGCAATGTCTAAGAGTTTAGCAATTGAATATGCCAAAAAAAATATCAACGTGAACTGTATATCTCCAGGTTTCATAAAAACAAATATGACTGACAAAATTGATGATAAATTTAAGGAGGTTATAGTTTCAAAAATACCTTCAGCAAGACTAGGTGAACCTGAAGATATTGCTAATGCAGTTCTTTTTCTTGCTTCAAATAATTCAAATTATATTAATGGGGAAACTTTACATGTTAATGGAGGCATGTATATGGCTTGACAAAACAAGTAATTAAACTAATAACAAATTTATAACAAAAAGGATTAATATGTCAGAAGATGTTTCAAGCAAAGTAAAAAAAATAGTAGCAGACCATCTAGGAATTGATGAGGCTAAAGTAACTGAAGAATCTAGTTTTATAGATGACTTAGGTGCTGATAGTTTAGATACTGTAGAATTAGTAATGGCCTTTGAAGAAGAGTTTGGTTCAGAGATTTCTGATAGTGAGGCTGAGAAAATTTTAACTGTAGGTGACGCTGTTAAATTTATTGAAGGTAAAGCAAATTAATAAAATTTTAAATGCCCACTACAAATGATGGGATAATGGTTATTTTATCTTCTCCCTCTGGAGCTGGAAAAACAACCTTGGTAAAATTACTCTCTGATCAAGATAATTTTGAAATTTCAATTTCTCACACCACAAGACAACCACGTCCCAATGAAACACCAGATAAAGATTATTATTTTGTCTCAGATAAAGAATTCAACAGATTAATTAAAAATCAAGAATTTCTTGAATACGCTAAAGTATTTAATAATTATTATGGAACTACCAGAACACCAGTAATTGATAAACTAAATAAAGGGAAAAATGTTTTATTCGATATTGACTGGCAAGGTGCTGATCAAATTAAAAACAAAAATTTAGATTTTAAGTTAATTACCTTCTTTATATTGCCTCCAAGTAAAAAAATTTTGTTTGAGAGACTGTCCAATAGAGACATGAAAGATAAATTAATTGCCGAAGAGAGAATGAAACAATTCGAAAGAGATGTGCTTCATTGGATTAATTATAACTATGTAGTAATTAACGATAAATTAGAGACATGTTATGAAAAAATCCATAACTTGATAAATGCTGAAATCAAAAATGGCTCAAAAGATTATGACCCAGAATATATTAGAAATCATGTTGAAACTTTAACTTCTTAAATTTTCATATTCTTCTGTAAGTTTATAATATTTTTCAAAATTCAAATTTTGAGGTCTCATAGAAAGATCAATTTTTAATTTATTTGCAATTTTAAGGTTACCGTTAAAGATAAGATTATACGGTTTTTTTAACATTTTACGTCTATGCATAAAAAATATTCTGGTTAGCTTTTCTAGATTTCTTGGACTTCTAAATTGAAAAAAATTATTTTTTGGTTGAAATAACAAAATAGCACTATCAACTTTTGGTTTTGGGAAAAAACATGACGATTTAACGTCAGCAATTTTTTTAATATTCAATTTCCAATTTGCTAAAATCGATAATCTTCCATAATTTTTAGTGTTATAATTTGATATTATTCTATCGGCGACTTCTTTTTGAAACATCAAAACAAGATAATCAAACCAAAATTTTTTTCCTTCAATATTTAAAATCCATTTACATAAAATTTCTGTAGATATATTGTAAGGCAAATTACCAAAAACTGTTAAAGTTTCTTGTTCTAAATTATTTTCATCTATTTTTAAAACATCTTCATTAATAATTTTAATTTTTGATCCAAAATTTTTGTCTAATAATTTTGATAAATCGTTATCTTTTTCAATAACTAAAAATTTTTTAGGTTGTTTTTTTAAGATATGATTTGTTAGGTTACCTGTTCCAGGTCCTATTTCTAAAATACTTTTTTTATTGATTTTTACAGCATTGACAATTTTATCTATTATATTTTGATCAGTAAGAAAATTTTGACCTAAACTTTTTTTAGCTTTTATCACTGTTTATCTAAAAATTCTAAACATTTGATTAGGCTTAGTGCATTTGATTTTTTTTTACCATACATTTTTAGATTAGGACCATGGTCAGGTGAGACACGCAAGAAAGGCAAACCTATAGTAATATTGATAGCATCATATTCAAATAATGTTTTAAAAGGACCAAGCACCTGATCATGATATGCTCCTATAATTACATTATATTTTTGCCTATTTTTTTTTAAAAATAATGTATCTGCTGGATATGGGCCTTCTACGTCGATTCCTTTTTTATTAAGTTTTTTTATGATTGGTTCAATTATCATTTTATCTTCATTAAAACTTAAAATACTTTCACAGTGTGGATTTAAACCAGCAACTGCTATTCTGGCTTTCTTTTTAATAATATTTTTAAAAAATGAGTGAATAATCTCAATATTTTTTTTAACTATTTTTTTATTAATTTTTTTTGATACTAATTTAATAGGCAAATGAGTTGTGATTGGACTAACGGATAACTTGTTATTATAAATTAGCATACCAGTATTTTTTTGATTAAAACGCTTTGAAATTAATTCTGTCATACCCAAGTATTTTTTTGATAAGAATGTACTCTTATTTATTGGGCCATTAACAAATTTATTTGTAAATTTTTTCTGAATTATCTTAAATCCAATTTTTAAACATTGGTTGATATATATGTTTATTAATTTATTATGGTTTTCTTTTTTTGAGTTAATTAATAATCTGACATTTATTAAATTGATAAAATTATTATTAAGTTTTATCTTTTTCAAATCCTTTATTTCAAATTCCTTAATCTTCTTTTTAAAATTATTAATTTTCATTTCTCTTATTAATAATTTTTTACAGCAAATTAATATAATAGGACTTTTAAACTTCTTTTTCTTAATTGATTTAAAAAAAATTTCTAGAAATACACTTCTAGGTTCTCCAGCAACAATAACAATAGGTCTACTTTTCATCAATGGTGTAGTTAATAATAGATTTATCAAAATAAATTTTAGAAAACTGATTTAGCTGTTGATTTGTTTTAGCCTTTATTAAATCATTAATCTTCTCCTCTTTATTTATCTTCATCTTATTTTGTCTAATTTGATCAATTTTTAAAATTAAAAAATCATTACCAATTTTAAGAACATTTGTATAATCACCAACATTAATTAATTGTAATTCTCTTAAAATTGGTTTTGATAATTTGTCTTCATTGATCCATCCTAATTTACCTCCAAGATTTGAACTTGATGAGGTACTATAAATATTTGCAGTATTATTGAAACCAATTTCATTTATACTAAGCTTAATCTCTTTGATGAGCTCTTCAATAGATTGATCTTTTTTTTTTGTAAAATTAATTTCGGATAAAAAATATTCATTTTGTGTATCATTATCCAATTCATCAATTTTCTTGGCTATACTATCTTTATCAATTTTAACCTGACTCTTATATCTTAAATAAATTAACTCATTCCAAAATAATTCAACTTCAATTTTATTTTTTACTTCTTCTAGAGATATATCACCTTTCAAATTCAAGTATTCTTCAAACTCCTCAATATTTTTAAAATTTAATTTTAAATAAAGATCCTTTAATTGATCCTCTGTAAATATATTTTCATTATCTGTAACTAAATATTTTTCTATTTCTTTTTTTTTTATAATTTCATTTATGAGAGATTTTTTGGCTAATTGAAATAATTGATTTTTTTCTAATTGCTCAAGATTTGGGTTTAATATTTTCAAATATTCAGATTCTTTTGTTACATCATAATTAGTTATTATTTCACCATCTACATTTGCAACTATTGATATTTTAGACGCATATAAATTTTTATTATAAAAAATAATTGTAACTAACAAATAAATTACAAATATAGTTTTTACTCTAATAATCATTTATTTTTTATGTTCGGTGTACTCGCTTCTCCGAATGGAATAATACTTAATTTGAACAATAAATTTTTACTAGGTTTAAGCTCTCTATCACTGTAATAATTTTTATTATATTCAATTGAAGCTGCTAAACAATCATTTTTGTATTGATAAATAAATTTATAATATTCTGTTAGATCCTTAGTTTTATTTTTTCTTGTAGCAAAGGTAAGATCATTAGTTTTATTAATTGATAAAGTTGTTTCATTTGCAAGATAAGATTTCTCTAAATTAGTATTATTTTCATTGAAGTAGTCAAATTTTGTAACAAAATTATTTATTCTAAATTCTGTTATCAAATTTTCGTAAGTAACATCATTTAAGTTATTCTTAATTGAATTATTTAATCGCGTTGTAAAAAATTTATTTGGACTAAAGCTTATTTCACTAAAAATATTTGAAGTTTTTTCGTTCATTTGATTGATATTTGGTAAGTCATTATTTTCTTTTAATCTGATATTATTTGCTAATTTTAAGTTAAAAATTTCAGAGGATCTTTTATTGTCAAATATTGAATAATCTCCTCCATAAGTAATAGATAATCCACCTTCTATAGTTCTATCACTCATTCTACCAAGGTCATAAATATTATTTATATTCATTGTCGTTTCTTCGTCTCTTTTATCTTCAGTATGACTAGGAGCCAATCTTAAAGAAACTTTTGGTTTTAAAATTCTTCTATAATCAAAATTTTCTTTTATCAGGGGTAAAGAAGAATTGTATTGAAACATACTTGATAAATAAATGTTTTCATTATTCTTATATTTATAATTTTTATTATCTGAATTCGAATTTTTAATTAAGAACTCAAAGTCATTATAAAATCCTCCTGCAGTTATGCTAGGATAAGATCTAAATATAAGATCATTAATATTAGTTTTTTCGTATACGTTTGTATTATAATTTTTCATTGAAGCTTGAGATTTTAAAATAAAATTTCCATTGAGATTAGTTCTGTTTTCTAAATTTTTGTATAGGCTTATATTAGGCAAAATATATTCATATCTATCACTATTATCCTTGCTTAAATCTTCGTATATATTTGCATTTACATTAATTGAAAGATTGTCAGAATAAATATCTAAGCCAATTGAATTTTCTAAAATATTAGTATCATTTATAATTTCACTTTTTAAATTATTAGATTTTAAATATGTATCATTTGAGGTTTGCTCAATTTTTAAGTTAATGTTATTTTCATACTTATTGTTATTAATCTTTTTATTGTAATTATAAAAAAAATGATTTTTATTATTTTTATTTTTTTCTGACAGTAAACTGAAATCAGTTATATGGCTACTTTTTGAATTTTCTTGTCTATATTCTGTTTGTAGTAAAAATTTTTCTTTAGGATAAAATCTTGGATTAAATGTTGCATCCTTATTGCTTGCAATTACAAAAAAATATGGAGCATTAAGATAATTATCAGTGTCATTAGAGTTTTTAATTGAAGGCATTAAAAATCCTGATTGCCTATCCACAGTAGGATCAGGATGAAAAAATTTTGGAAAATACATCACAGGGAAATCGTAAACTTTTAAAAGAGCATTTTCATAACTAATAGTTTTTTTTGATTTATCATGTTGAATTTTTTTAGCTGAAATTTCCCATGGAGGGCAATTATCATTTCTCTTGCAGGTAGTAAAAATTCCTTTTGTTAATTCACTTTTGTTATTTTGAATAACTGCACTTTTTGCTTTTAATCTTGGCTCATTTTCTGAATTAAATGAAAGTTTATTAAAATCTAAACTAACATCTTTCCCAAATAGCTTCCCAGAATTTGTATTAACGAACGCAAGATTTGTTTTTAAGATATTATTATCTTTATCTTTAAACTCTAGATTTTTTAATTTCAATAAATCATTATTTATTTCAAATTTAAAATTATCGACATTGAATACATTATTATAATTGTCAGTAAGAGTTGATTGAGTATCTGAATAAATTAAATTTTTTTTTAAATTATAAAAAACTTTTTTAGTTTGAATAATTATTTTTTTTTTTACCTGTAAAATTTCTACATTTCCTGATGCTTCAATTTTTTCATTTAATTGATTATAGATTAATTGATCAAATGTGATAATTAAATTTTCAGATTTGATTATAGCTTTTCCATTTCCATTAGATTTTAATAATCCCAATTTTTCCTGGTAATCAAATTCATCAGCATTAATTTCTATATTTCCATCTGAAGAGGTAGCTTTACCTTTTCCAGCTATAAATTGTTTTTTATCTTCAAATATTTCAATATTTTTTGTGTTAAATTTGAATGTTTCTGCAAATGTTAAATTGCAAAGAAAAAGGAAAGTTACAGAGAAAATAATTAAATTACTTTTCATTTAGATTTATTAAACCAATGATTGATACAATAGATATTAGTATTAGTGGAAAAAAAATTGATATGTAAACTGGCAGTTTCCCATTTGTGCCTAAAGAACTAAATATAAACACTATATAATAGATGATTACAGACATTAAAATACCAATTATTACATTAAATATAATTGATTTATCTTTTGAAAAATTAAACATTATTATAGCGGATAGAATTGTAAGCATCCCATAGAAAAATGGTGTTGTAAAAAGTCTTAATAAATGAATATTAATTTCATCAGACGAGTAGCCAAGTTTTTCAAAATCCTTTTTTTGATCAAAAAGTTTGATAAGATTAAGAGTTAAAATATCTGAAAAAAGGTTATTTATCTTATCTTTATTAAAATTAGTCTGAATAACTAAATTTTCATTATATTCTTTAGATATATTTTCAACTGTAATTTTAGAATCATATATGATCCATGTATTGTCTTCAATATTAATCTTTTCTGATTGTATCGTTCTTAATAATTCAAAATTATTGTCAAATTCATTTATGATTGAGTCATATAAAAAATTGTCTTTAAAATAGTTTGATTTAATAATTAATGTCTTGCTATTAATTTCATCTTTTATCCAAATTCCGCTATCTGTTACCATTGCAAGGTATTTATTATCATTTGAAAAGCTATTTTTAATATCTGAATATTTAAATTTCAGTGTGGAGGCAATATTATAGTAAATAGAAATATTAAAAATTCCTATTAAAATTGATAAAAAAAATAAGATTTTTACTATTTTTAAGTTATTTAAACCATTTTGCTTTAATAAGTCTAGCTCACTATTCCTAAAAAGATCATAAAACAAGAATTGAGTTGTTAAAAGAAAGATAAATGGAAAGATTTCAAATAAAGTTATTGGAGCATTTAAGAATGTTAAAAAATATGGATATAGTAAATTTTTGTTTAGATCTTTAAAAAATGAAATTTCCTCAAGAAGTCCTAAAATGATTGATAGTGAAAAAAAAATTAGAGAAATATATAAAAACTTGATTAAAAATTTTTGTATTAAGTATGTTTGATAAACTTTAAACATTTTTTGTTATTTTAAGAAAAATTAAATACAAAGAAATAAATAAAAAAACTGGTATTATTATTGAAAGGATAGATAAATAATCTGATGTAGCAAAATATCTTGTAGATGCCTCTGAAAAAATAAGAATTAATATTGATGATAAAAATATTACGAAGTTATATTTTTTGTGATTAGCGTTATATTTTGAATTTATAATCAAAAAAATATTTATTAAAGCTAAGAGAGGTATATATAATGGTTTATATATTCTTTTAAATAATTCTCTTTTAATTTCAGGTTTAATTCCTTCTTCACAATTAAAGCTTGTAATACTCTGATCTATTGATGTTTTTAAACAGTTTATTAAAATTTTAATGTTAACTTCTTGAATTTTTGGTTTTACGATAGTATTGGAGTCAAGATTATTTAAATTAAAATCAATTTCGTCAAATTCAAAAATACTTAAATTAGTTTTTTCTTTATTTACAACCCTTCCATCACTGAGTCTAAATTTTTTTTTAACTCCATCATTAATAAGATATCCCTTTTTAGCATAAATCATCTTTTGATTTTGTTCTCTCATATCCTCTAAAAAAATATTACTAAATGAACCATCTTTATTTTCTTTTTCAATAAATATAGTAATATTTTTTGCAACATTAATAAACTTACCTTTCTTTATAAGTGATGTAAAAAAATCAATATTAGAATTTTTTAAAAACCCTCTTGCTTTATATTGTGTTAATGGAGACAAAAAGCTACTCAAAAAAATTTGAAACAACATAAGTAGTATAGAGAATATGAGTAATTTATTTAAAAATTCAATTTTAGATATTCCATTTACCCAAAAAATACTTAATTCGTTTTTAAATTCATACATTAAAATTATATAGAATGTTGATACTAAAAAAATGAATGGAATTATTCTGTTTATAATCTTTGGAAAATTTAATAAGCTGTATGAAAAATAAACACTTAGACCGTGGCCATCTTCTGTAACAAAGTCAAAATAATTAACTGCTTGAAGGGTCCAAACAATCAATCCCATTATTAAAAGAGATGATAAAAAGAAATAAAAAATATCAGAATATAATTTAACAAATATAGTTTTTTTCATTGAAAAATAATAATATTAACCTTATATAGCATTTACTCGTAAGGAGTGTATTTAAAATTTATGACAGTTCAAATTAATTATAAAAATAGTGGCGTAAAAAAAGCTTCATCAAACCTTATTTTGTTTGTAGACGAAAAATTTAATATAAAAAGTGTTAGAAAATATATATCTGGGGATGAATTTTTATATATCTCGGATTTATTAAAAACTAGTAATATTAAAAAAAACTTACTTTCTTTTAAGATTAATTCAAAAAAAACAATTTTTCTAGTTTCTATTAAAAATGATTTTAAAACTTCTGATTTAGAAAATTTAGGAGCTAAATTTTTTACTTATTTGGATTATAATAAAAAAAATGATTATATTTTAAATACAGATAGCATTAATAGTAAAATTGATAATGTAGCAGGTTATTTCTTACATGGATTAAAATTAAAATCTTATGAATTCAATATTTACAAATCTAAAAAAAATAAAAAAAATATTTCTATAAATGTTGTAGGCAATAAGAATAAGATTTCTACACAAATCAAATTAAGATTTAAAGCATTAGAAGAGGGAACTTTTTATGCAAGAGATCTTGTATCAGAACCGGGAAATATTTTACATCCAGATGAATATGCAAAAAGAATTAATTCACTAAAAAAAATTGGTTTAAAAATTAATGTATATGATGAAAAAAAATTAAAAAAACTTGGTATGAATGCATTGCTTGGAGTTGGTCAGGGTAGTATTAGAGGATCTTATCTTGTAACAATGGAGTGGAATGGTGCAAGAAACAACTCTAAACCATTAGCGTTTGTTGGAAAAGGAGTTTGTTTTGATACTGGAGGCATTTCATTAAAGCCAGCAAAATTTATGGAAGATATGACTTACGACATGGCAGGTTCAGCAACAGTAGTTGGTTTAATGAAAAATTTAGCACTAAGGAAAGCAAAAATTAATGCCGTTGGTGTTGTTGGACTTGTGGAAAATATGCCAGGTGGTAATGCTCAAAGACCAGGGGATATTGTAAAATCTTATAGTGGGCAGACAATAGAAATTCTAAATACAGACGCAGAAGGAAGATTAGTTTTAGCTGATGCTTTAACTTTTACTGAGAAAAAATTTAAACCAAAATTTATGGTTGATTTAGCAACATTAACTGGTGCAATCATAGTTTCTTTAGGATCAGAATTTGCTGGACTTTTTTCAAATAATGATAAGCTATCAAAACAATTATTAGATGCTGGTGAAAAAGTTAATGAAAAATTATGGAGAATGCCTCTTCACAAAAATTTTGATAAACTAATAAATTCAAAAAATGCTGATATGCAAAATATTAATTACGTAGGTGGTGCAGGTTCCACAACAGCTGCACAATTTTTACAAAGATTTATTTTAAATAAAACACCTTGGGCTCATCTTGATATAGCGGGTATGGCATTTTCTAAATATGGTGGAGCCTTAAATTCAGGTGGAGCAACAGGTTATGGAGTAAGATTATTAAACAAACTTATAGAGGATAATTATGAGTAATACTGAGCGGACGCTATCAATTATTAAGCCAGACGCAGTTGAAAGAAATTTAGATAATGAAATTAAAGAAATGTTTAAAAATGCTGGTTTTTTGATTGTTAATGAAAAAAAAATACAAATAGAAAAATCTGAAGCAGAAAAATTTTATAAAGTACATGAAACGAAGCCATTTTATAATGATCTTTGTACTTATCTTTCCTCTGGACCAATTGTTGTTATGATACTCGAAAAGGAAAACGCAGTATTAGGTAACAGAGAATTAATGGGTGCTACAAACCCTAGTGATGCAGGAGAAGGCACGATAAGAAAAAAATATGGAATTTCTATTGATAAAAATTCTGTTCATGGATCTGATAGCATTGAAAATGCAAAAATTGAGATAGATTTTTTCTTTAAAGATTAATAATAACTTTTTTAAGAGCTTTAGGGTATAATAAATGCTCTTGTTTTAGTATTCTTTTTGCTAATTTATTTATATTATCATTTTTATAAACTCTTACTTTTTTTTGCATTATAATCTTACCCGAGTCTAATTTTGAGCTTACATAATGAACTGTACAACCTGAAAACTTTTCACTGTTATTTATAGCTTTTCGATGTGTTTGTAGACCTTTGTATTTTGGTAAAAGAGAAGGGTGGATATTAATTATTTTTCCTTTAAATTTTTTAATAAATTCTCTTGATAGTATTCTCATAAAACCCGCCAAACAAACTAAATCAATTTTATTATTTATTAATTCATTTAGTATTTTTCTTTCAGAATTTTTAATATTAAGATAATTTATAATTTTTTTTTAATCTTAAATCTTTTAGCATGCTCTAGTCCTTTTGCCTTTGCTTTATTAGAAATTATAAGACTAACTCTAAATTTAGAACGTTTTTTTAAAGAGTGATTTATTAAATTCCTTAAATTGCTTCCATTTCCTGATATGAATACAGCAATATTATATTTCTTAATTCCAATTAATTTTGGCATCAAGCTTAACTTTATTTTTATGTTTAATTATTTTTCCAATCACATAGGGTTTAAATTCTTTTGAAAAAAACTTGTCTATTTTTTTAAGGTTTTTTGGGTTTATTATTAAACAAAAACCAACACCACAGTTGAAAGTTTTTAACATTTCTTTGTCAGAAATATTGTTTTGTTTAATCCATTTAAAAATTTTTAGAGGTCTTAATTTTTTCAAATCAATATAAGCACATAAATTTTCTGGTATTACCCTTTGAATATTGTCTGCTAAACCTCCCCCAGTTATATTAGCACAACCTTTTAGTAAATTTCTTTTAATTAAGTTAAGTATTTCATTTGTATAAATTTTAGTCGGTTTTATAAGTTCCCTTTTAAGAAAAGAATTTTTTTTTATATTTATTTTTTTTTTATTTAAAACATGTCTGATTAATGAATATCCATTTGAATGAATTCCAGTAGAAGGAATAGCTAAAATCAAATCATCTTTTTTAATTTTTTTCTTTTTTAATATTTTTTTTTCATCAACTATACCAACTGCAAAACCTGCAATATCGAATTTACCTTTTTCATAAGTGCCTGGCATTTCAGCAGTTTCACCACCAACAAGTTCACAATTTGAAATCTCACACCCTTTGATAATTCCTTTAAGAATAGATTTAAGTTTTTTGAGATCAATTTTATTTATTGAAATATAGTCTAAGAATAAGACAGGTTGAGCACCTTGAACAATTAAGTCATTTACACTCATTGCAACTAAATCTATTCCAATTGTGTCAAATTTATTTAGTGAATTAGCTATTTCAATTTTTGTTCCAACTCCATCTGTACAAGCAACAATTTTAGGATTTCTAATATTCTTTGGCAGGTTTGAAATAGAGCCAAATCCACCTATATTATCGACCTTTTTATTGCCTCTTTTTTTTGATGATATTTTTGATATGAAACTTACAAATTTATCAGCTGCAGCAATATTGACGCCACTTTTTTTGTAGGTAAAGATTTTTTTATTCATTAGAATATAATTTTTATAACTATGTATAATCTAAAACTTTTATATATTTTTTTTTTAGTTCTAGCTCTAAATTTATCTTTTTTTTCCACAATGAATGTGAAGGCAAAAGCTTTTTTAATAGATGAAATAGAAGTTTCAGAAAAATTAGAGAACAATTTCAATAAAGACATACTTATAAATAGGGGTTTTAAAAAGGCGTTTAATGAATTGATGGGTAAACTAATTCAATCAAAAGATATTAATAAAACAAAAAATATTAGCTTAAATGAAATTCAAAGTATGATTGAAACCTTCTCAATTAAAGAAGAAAAGTTTATAAATAAGATTTATAATCTAAATTTAGGAGTATCATTTAATAAAAAAAAAATTTTCAGATATCTTGATTCTAAAAATATATTTCCATCTCAAATTATAAAAGAAAAATTTTTATTTGTACCAATTATTATTAATGAGTCTAATACAGATCTTTTAGTATTTTCTAATAATCCAATATATAAAAATTGGATAAATGAAAATAAAGATAAATATTTGATTAATTATGTTTTGCCCGCAGAAGACCTAGAGGATTTAAATTTGATTAAACAAAATTATTTGGAGTTAGAAAATTATAATTTTGAACAAATAATAGAAAAATATTTTTTGGAAAATGCTATTATCGCCTTATTTTTTCAAGATGAAAATCAAATTAAAATTCTTTCTAAAATAAGTATAAAAGATTCCAAAGTAATTAAAAGTCATTCATTCAATAATATTGATTTTAAAAATAAAAAAAATTTAGATGAATTAATTACAGATTTAAAAGTTATTTATGACGATTTTTGGAAAGAAAATAATTTAATAAATACATCAATTAAACTTCCTCTTTTGATACAAGTAAGTAATAAAGATTATAACTTAACTTCAAAATTTGAAGAAACATTAAAAACAATTGATTTAATAAGTCATTATAAAATTAGCAAGTTTAATAATGATTTTATTTTTTATGAAGTTATATTTAATGGGACACCTAAAAACTTTATAAATTTAATGGAAAATAATAATTATAATATTGATACTCAAAAAAAAACATGGCTCTTAAAATGAGAAATTTAAATCAACTAATTATAAAATTTGATTACGATCAAAATTTTAAAGATGATGATTTTTATGTATCTGACAGTAATAAACATATTTTTAAACTTTTAAATCAGTGGCCTAAATGGGAAAAGAATTTTTTAAATATTAATGGAGAAAAATTCTCAGGAAAAACTCACCTTGTAAATATGTTTATAAGAAAGTTCAAAGGTATCAAATTAGATGCTAATTTTTTAAGTGATAAAGATTTGATAAAGATTAAAATTAATCAAAATATAATTATAGAAAATCTGAATAAAGAAATTAATGAAAAATTATTTTATAGTTTATTAAATATTGTCGATTTAGATAATAAATATATCATTGTTACATCAGAAATACCTATTGTAGAAATAAAATTTTTATTAAATGACTTGAAATCAAGAACAAAAAATTTTCTTATACAAAAGATCGAAAAACCTGACGATAATTTAATATTTGCCCTCATATTAAAAAATTTTTCTGATCGTCAAATATCTATAAATAAAAAGTTAATTGATTTTGTTGTTAAAAGAATTGATAGATCGTATAGCAAAATATATGATTTCATATATAAAGTTGACGAACTTAGTTTAAAAAAAAAAAAACCGATCGATTTTAAAATTATTAAAGAAATTTTAGGAGAATAATTGAGCAACAAGTACCGAACACATAATTGTAATGAGCTACGCAAAGGTGATGTTGGTAAAGATGTAATTCTTTCAGGTTGGATTAATAAAAAGAGAGACCATGGAAACTTACTATTTATTGATCTTAGGGATAATTACGGCATCACCCAATGCATAATTGACCATGATAATTCAAAATTTAAAGATCTGGAAAAAACTCAATTAGAAACAGTAATCAAAATCGAGGGAAAGGTTGTTGATAGATCAAAAGAGACAATCAATAATGAAATTAAAACTGGTGAAATTGAAATAGGTATAAAGAATTTTGAGGTTTTAGGAACATGTAAAGAACTACCATTACCAGTTTTTAGTGATCAAGAATATGCAGAAGATATAAGATTAAAATTCAGGTTTCTTGATTTGAGGAGAAAAAAAATTCACGAAAATATTATATTACGATCAAAAGTTATTTCTTTCATAAGAAGTGAAATGAATAATCAAGGTTTTCTTGAATTTCAAACTCCAATCTTAACTTCATCAAGCCCAGAAGGTGCTAGAGATTTTTTAGTTCCAAGTAGATTAAATCCTGGTAAATTTTATGCTTTACCTCAAGCACCACAACAATTCAAGCAATTAATAATGGTTTCTGGATTTGATAAATATTTTCAAATTGCACCTTGTTTTAGAGATGAAGATGCAAGAGCAGATAGAAGTCCTGGCGAATTTTATCAATTAGATTTAGAAATGTCATTTGTCGAACAAGAAGATGTTTTCAATGTTGTTGAAAAATTGTTAGTTAGTACATTCAAAAAATTTTCTAGTAAAAAGATTCTTTTTGATAAATTTCCAAGAATTACATATGAAGAAGCTATGTTAAAATATGGATCAGATAAGCCTGATCTTAGAAATCCTCTTATAATAAATGATATAACTGAAATTTTTTTTAGAGACGACGTAAAATTTGAAATTTTTAAAAAATTAGTAAAATCTGGTTCACTGGTAAGATGTATTGTAACAAAAAACACCAAAGATAATCCAAGAAGTTTTTTTGACAATATTGACAAATGGGCAAAAGATCAAGGTGCTTCAGGTCTTGCATATTTCACTTTAGAAAAAGACAAACAAGTTTCAGGTAAAGGACCTGTTGGAAAATTTTTTTCTAATGATTCTTTAGAGGAAATAATGAAATTGACTGGTGCAGAAATAGGAGATAGCATTTTTTTAGCTTGTTCAAAGAAAAAAGAACTTGAGAGAATTACATCATTAGCAAGAGATAAAATAGCAATAGATTTGGATCTGGTTGATAATGAAGTTTTTGCATTCTGCTGGATAGTTGATTATCCAATGTTTGAAGAAGATGAAACAACCAATAAAATAAAATTTAGTCACAATCCTTTTTCAATGCCACAAGGTGACATTGAAAGGATTAATTTTGACAAACCGCTTGATATTTTGGCTTATCAATATGATATTGTTTGTAATGGTATAGAGCTTTCCTCAGGAGCAATTAGAAACCATAGACCTGACTTGATGTATAAACTTTTTTCTATTGCTGGATATTCAAAAGAAGTTGTAAATGAAAAGTTTAGCGGTATGATTAATGCATTAAGTTATGGCGCTCCACCACATGGAGGAATAGCACCAGGTATCGATAGAATCGTTATGTTACTAGCTAATGAAAAAAATATTAGAGAGGTGACAATGTTTCCAATGAATCAAAATGCCCAAGATCTCATGATGAATGCTCCATCAAATATAAGCGACAAACAACTTAAGGAACTTAATATTAATTTAAAGACCAAAAAATAATTATTTTTTTCCTTTTAAACTAATTTTCACATCTGACAAATCTACAAGATTTTTTTTATAATTATTTCTGACAAAACCTTTACTTGTAATATCTTTTACTATCTTTAATAATTGATTTTGTTCATCAGGAATATTACCCTCTGACCCACCTATAGAAGGTGTATGAGCTAAATCTTCTCTATTTTGATATGAGATAGCCAATTCTCTGAATATATAATCTAAAATTGAGGTCGCACTTAAAATTCTGTCATTACCATAGACTTTTCCAGAAGGTTCAAACTTTGTACCAACAAATGCGCTTATAAACTCATCTAAAGGAACCCCATACTGTAGGCCAAGTGATACAGCTATAGCAAAGTTATTCATTAAAGCTTTTACCAATTCTCCTTCTTTACTTGTATCTATAAAAATTTCCCCAATTTTGCCGTCTTCGTATTCTCCAGTATGAAGATAAACTTTGTGATCACCAATAGTTGCTTTTTGTATGTAACCTTTACGTCTATCAGGCATACTAAATCTTTTTCCCGACTTTTCAGAATTATTTAACACTTTTGCAACAGAATGTTCCAAGCTATCTTTTTTAATGTCAGGATTTGGGGAAACCAAATCTATCTTGTTACTCGCAACTTTGTTACTATTTGGATCTAAATTTTTTGTTTTTCGATTATCAAGTTTTACATCTAAAACTTCAAATTTTCCATCGTCTCTTTTTTCTAAATTTTTTAATTCAGTCTCATTTATTTCATCAAGAAAATGATTAACTTTGAATGTACACGTGTAGTAAGTTTCAACTAAATATTTTGCCATTTTACCTCAAATTTTAAAATTTATTTTGATTAATGAATCAATTGATTTATATACAAATACTTATTTTAGTCTAATTTAATTTATACAAGTATTAATTGAAAAAATAAATTTTTATATGTTGACTTTTTTAAAAAAGATTTTCACTTGGTGGAATGTAGATACTTTTGGAACAAGATTGAAAACAATTTTATTTGGAAAATTTGTTGGCTCTGATTCTAACGGCAATAAATATTATGAGAGTAAAAATGGAAAGAGATGGGTAATCTATGCAGATGAAATTGATGCAACTAAAATACCTGTTGAGTGGTACTCATGGATACATTTTACCTCTAATAGAATCGAAAAAGATCATGATCTAAAAAAATATGACTGGCAAAAACCACATCAATCGAATCAAACTGGTACTGATAAAGCCTATTACCCCAATAAAGATAAAGACAATGCTGTTAGCAAAAAATACAAAAGTTGGAAGTCTGAATAGAATTATAATTAAATTAATAATTTATATCTTTTTTACTCAAATTTCTTATTCACAAATAAATGATAATTTTATTGGAAATTATACAAATATAAAAATTTTAGATAAAATAAGTTCAAAAAATGAATTAATTAATATAAGTATTGGTGAGGAAAATATCTACAAAGATCTTGCAATTAAAGTTATGAAATGTACTAACTCCGAGTTAGATGATAATCCTGAGATTAAAGCATATATTCAAGTAAAAGATTTAACAAAAAATAATAATGATAAAGTTTTTGTTTTTAATGGATGGATGTTTTCATCTAGCCCATCTATAGCACCATTTGATCATCCAGTTTATGATATTTGGTTAATTGATTGTTATTAAATTATTTTTTCTTTATCAAGCCAACTAACGTTAAAATCTGAGTTAATAAACTTTTTATGACTTAGTAGTTTTTTATGTAACGGTATGGTTGTTGTAATTCCTTCTATTACAAATTCATCAAGCGACCTACTCATTCTTTGTATAGCTTCATCACGGTTTCTTCCATGACATATAAGCTTACAAACCATGCTATCATAAAAAGGAGTTACTTTGTAACCTTGAAATATAGCTCCATCAACTCTTGTTCTAAACCCAGAAGGTTGGTGACACATTTCGATTGTACCAGGAGAAGGTTGAAAATTTTTACTTGGATCTTCAGCATTTATTCGGCATTCTATAGCGTGACCTCTAGGATTAATATCATTTTGTTTTAAAGCAGTTTCACCAGTATAAGCTATCCAAATTTGTTCCTTAATAATATCTATTCCTGTAACCATTTCAGATACTGGATGTTCTACTTGAACTCTTGTATTCATCTCTAAGAAATAGAATTTTCCGTCTTCATAAATAAATTCTACTGTTCCAGCACCTTCATAACCAATTTTACTCACCATTTTGACCGTTTTTTCAAATAGGTCTTTTCTGATTTCATCGTCTAAAACTGGACTAGGAGTTTCTTCAATTAATTTTTGATGTCTTCTTTGCACCGAACAATCTCTTTCATGCAAATGCACTGTTCTATTTTTTCCAGCCAGTATCTGTACTTCGATATGTCTTGGATTTTGAAAAAACTTTTCTAAATAAATTTCATCACTACCAAAATATTTTTGAGCTTCTGATTTTGCTGTTGAAAATAACGATTCAAAATCTTCTTCTTTGAAAACTATTTTCATTCCTTTACCACCACCACCAGCTGAAGCTTTGATTAAAACAGGAAAGCCAATTTTTTTACATAATTCTTTACCTTCTTCAACATTTTTAACTCCACCCTCAGATCCTTCGATTACAGGTAAACCATTTTCTTTAGCAATTTTTTTTGCTTGAATTTTGTCTCCCATCATCTCAATTAATTTTGATGATGCACCTATAAATTTGATATTATTTTCTTCAAGCACCTTAGCAAAATTAGCATTTTCTGATAAAAAACCATATCCAGGATGAACAGCTTCTGCATTTGTTATTTCGATAGCTGACATCAGAGCAGGAATATTTAAATAACTGTTTGCAGGTTGATGTGACCCTATGCAAACACTTTCATCAGCCATTCTTACGTGCATACTGTCTCTGTCTACATCAGAATGGACTGCAACAGTTGAAATTCCCCATTCTTTACATGCTCTAATAACCCTAACTGCAATTTCCCCACGGTTTGCAATTAGAATCTTTTTAAACATTACTCTAATATTATTATTGTTTGCCCAAATTCTACTGGCTGACCATCTTCAACACAAACTTCTTTTACAACTCCATCTGTTGTTGAAGGAACATGATTCATAGTTTTCATTGCCTCAACGATCATAATTGTATCACCTTTTTTGATTTTTTTTCCTACTTCTACAAATTTTTTAGCTCCAGGTTCTGGTGCATGGTATGCTGTACCAATTATTGGAGAAGTTATTTCAATTCCTGAACTTATTTTAGTTTGAGCATTATCTTTTGAAGCTGAGGTATTTTGTATTATAGGTGCTGTTTGATTATTTATTGATACATTATTTTTAGAAACTTTTATTTTTGTATCTTTTTCAGTAAATTCTATCTCTGTGAGCTTAAATTCGTCCAAGTACTCACTAAGCTCTTTAATTAATTTTTTATCAATTTTCATTTTTTATGATCTTTTCTAGGGAAATTATGGCCAAAATATAACCTTCAGAGCCTAAACCGAATATTCCTCCTGTAACAACATCACTTATGAGAGATTTGTGCCTAAACTCCTCTCTTTTATAGATGTTCGATATATGTAGCTCAATTATTGGTTTTTTAAAAATATCAAGTGCATCTCTGATTGCAACTGATGTATGAGTAAAACCTGCAGCATTAATTATAATTCCATCAAATTTTTTTCTAGCCTCCTGTATTTTACTAACAATTTTTCCTTCTATATTAGATTGAAAAAAATCTACATCAATTTTTAAATCAGTACCTTTTTTTATACATTTTTCTTTAAGATCATCAAATGTAACAGTCCCATATTGTGATTGTTCTCTTTCTCCTAATAGATTAAGATTGGGACCATTGATAATAATTATTTTATTATTCATTCAGCTCTTATATACGATGAAAAAA
>MDTG01045596.1_pt1 | contig 22347 bp, 16 predicted proteins | sample 811421 | NCBI WGS metagenome assembly MDTG01 (sample SAMN05326645, study PRJNA326480) | marine metagenome | isolation source: seawater | place: Pacific Ocean: South East | collected 2011
GGGACTCGAACCCCCGACTTCCTCCTTGTAAGGGAGGCACTCTGAACCAACTGAGTTAATCGCCCAAAATTGGTTGGCAAATATAACTGATTTTGTGTCAATCACAAATTATATTTAAAAAAGTATCGCTAGAATAACTCAGCAACGACAAAGGTGCTTCCTCCAATAAATATGAGGTCGTCATTATGAGCCTCTTTCTTTGCATTATTTACTGCTGCATCTACCGATGTGAATATCTTCCCATTCAATTGATGCTTTTTTGCTTTTTGATATAGTAACTCTGGATTCATAGCTCGAGGTATTTTGGCTTGACAGAAATAGTATTTGGCGTTTTTCGGTAGTAGTTTTAATATAGTGTTGATGCTTTTGTCATTAACTACACCAAAAACAAAATGTAAATCTTTGTAGTTTGTACTATTAATCTGTTCAACTATCAATTTTATTCCATCTTCATTATGTCCTGTGTCACAAATAACTAATGGAGTATCGCTTAGGGTCATCCACCTTCCTAACAAAGAAGTGTTTTTTTGAACGTTCTTTAATCCTTCTTGAATATCTTTTTGGTGAATATTCCAATTTTGATTTTTTAAGATATTGATTGCTGTAAAAGCTGTGTTTTTATTCTCTCCTTGATAGAGACCTTTTAAATCGGTTTCAAAATCACAAGTGTCAGAATAATATATTTGAGAGTTATTCTTGTTGGCGTATTCTTCAAAAATTGAAGCCGTTTTTTCTTGTTTTCTACCAATAAGAATAGGTGTATTTGGTTTAATAATCCCTGCTTTTTCCTTAGCGATTTTTTCAATAGTATTCCCTAATAGTTCGGTATGATCCAATCCTATGTTGGTAATGATTGAAAGTTCAGGTTTAATGAGGTTAGTGCTATCTAAACGCCCCCCTAATCCGACTTCAATTATAGCAATATCTACTTTTTCTTGTGAGAAATGATGAAAGGCTAGGGCTACGGTCATTTCAAAAAACGACATACCTATTTGACTAAACCAATCTTTATTGTTTTCTATAAAATCAACAACATTATTTTCTTTAATCATTTCTCCGTTAATACGAATTCGCTCTCTAAAATCTTTAAGGTGAGGAGATGTGTATAAACCAGTTTTATAGCCAGCTTCTTGTAATATAGAAGCTATCATATGACTTGTTGAGCCTTTACCATTCGTTCCAGCTATATGTACGGATTTAAAATTCTTATAGGGATTGCCTAATCGTTCACAAGCTTGAACGATATTGCCTATGTCTGCTTTGTAGGCAACACTACCTGTGCGTTGGTACATTGGCAATTGACTATATAGCCAATCCAAACATTGCTGATAAGTCATTAGTTCAGCTTAAAATTGTAAATGATTGTTCCTACTTGAATTTCAGGAGCGGAGGTATTTGCCTCAAATGTGGTTTTAAGGGCAGCCTCTTTAGCTTTAGAATATAGGTAGATATTAGTTGTTGTTGAACCCTTAGCGCCAGGTGTAGCGCTTATTACTTTACCATTTCTATTTACTCTAATAGTAACTACTACCTTTCCTTGTTGTTGAGAATCGTAAGTTGGCTTTTTAATTTCAGCTACTGTTCTGCCGCCTAATTTATATGCAATCCCATTTGTGCCTATGCCACCTCCTGTGTATGCATTTGAATTAGGGTCACCATCTTGACTTCCCTGATCACCTTGTCCTTCGCTAACACCTTGACTACTACTGTTATTTTGTTTTTTGCCAGGGTAAAGTGCTTTTGTATTTACTACGGGCTCAGGCTTTTTCTCTTCTACTTCTCTGACTTCTTTTGTTTTTTTCTCTTTGGGTTCTTCTTTTTTGACAGTAGGTGTTTCTTCAACATCTTGAGTGCTAAGCTCTTCAGTAACAGGATTGTCTTCTATCACTTCTTGTGGACTTACTTGCTCTTCTTCAATAATTTGTTCAGGTTGTTCTGCGCCACTACCGAAGTCTTCATAGCCAAAATTTATGGTAATGCCTTCTTCTGGTGGTGGAGGTATTTGATAAGTTAAGCCCATAAAAATGAAACACATAAGCAGACCAATATGAAACAAAACTGTTCCAATGATTGCTTTGCGTCTATTTTTTGAAGGTTTTATCATTATTTGGGATTTGTGGCAAGTACTACCTTGTACTTATTTCTGTAGGCAATGTCCATTACCTTGACTGCAAATTCAATATCTACAGTTTTGTCAGCGTGTAGTACTATTGCAGGTTCTTGCTCGTTTGCCAATCGTTGTTTTAGTTGATTTTCTAATTGGTCGAAAGGGTACTTTTGGTCTTCAATGTAGTATTCTATTTCTGGAGTAATAGATACGGATATGGTTTGTTTTTCTAAAGTTCTTGCCTTACTATTTGGCAATAATAACTTGAGGGCATTAGGACTTACAAGAGTAGATGTTAGCATAAAGAAGATAAGTAATAAAAACACGATATCCGTCATTGACGACATACTGAAATTGGCACTTACCTTATTTTTACTTCTTAAACTCATTTATTGTTGTGTAATAAATCCATAAAGTCTGTTGTCGTTGTTTCTAGTAAGAAAACGACTTTTTCTACTTTAGTAACTAAAACATTGTAAGCAATGTATGCGATGATACCTACCACTAGTCCAGCAACCGTTGTAACCATAGCAGTATAAATACCTTTGGATAACATTTCTATATCAATATTTCCTCCTGCACTTGCCATTTCGTGGAAAGCCACAATCATACCAATAACTGTTCCTAAAAATCCAATCATAGGGGCAGCACCAGCAATAGTAGCGAGGTTAGCTAAGTTATTTTCTAGCACATAAACCTCAAGCTTTCCTTGATTTTCTATTGCTGAGGATATATCTGTCATGGGTTTGTCAATCCTGTCAATTCCTTTTTCCAGCATTCTAGAAATAGAACTATCTGTGTTCTTACAGAGCGTTTTTGCCGCCTTAATATCTTTGTCTTGTACGTAGTTTTTTATGCTATTCAAAAAGCTAGAGTCAATCTTTCTTGCTTTATTGAGGGTAGTGTATCTTTCTATAAATAAATAAACAGAAATCACAGATAATACTCCCAATGTAATCATGATTAAATTACCGCCAGTACCACCACTAGTAATGAGTTCTAATATAGAAAGTGTTTTTTCTTCTACTATCTCTCCATCAATTCCAGCACTAGAAAGACTATCGCTAAGGGTGTTGATTTGTAATAAAAGTGATTTCATAATTATTTTTTTAAGAGAACGTTATAAGTATTGTCCTTATTGCATAAGTATATAGGTGGCTGCTCCTGCAAGATAACCAATTAGAGCTAAGAAACTTATTTTCTTTATGTACCAAATAAAGTCAATTTTTAGAATGCCCATAACGGCTACACCAGCAGCAGAACCAATAATAAGAACACTACCTCCGGTTCCTGCACAATAAGCTAAGAACTCCCAAAATGTGCCATCAACAGCAAATACGCCTGTTCCAATTTCGTACATGCCCATTGCGCCTGCTACAAGTGGTACGTTATCGACAATGGCAGAAAGAAGACCTATAATTATATTGATAACATAGATGTTACCATCAAAAGTGTTATCCAGTATAACGGCCATATCGTTTAAATGACCCATACTTTGTAAAGATGCTACGGCTAATAAAATTCCTAGGAAGAAAAATATAGTTGGCACGTCTACTTTCTTGAGTACGCCAATTACTGTTAGGTCTGACTTAGCTTCGTGATTTTTACTTCTATGTAGTAATTCAGTAGTTAGCCACATTACCCCTAAACTTAAAAGAATACCAATATAGGGAGGTAGGTGAGTAATTGTTTTAAATACAGGGACAAATAATAGTCCAGCACCACCTAAAAAGAAAATGAATTTTCTTTCGAATGCAGTCGTTGGATTGGCAATGTGTTCTAAAGCTTCAGTATTGGTTGGTCTTGTGATATTTCCTTTTAGCTTAAACGTTAAGTAAATCAGCGGAACAACCATACAAACTACAGAAGGGATAATAACTGAAGTGATGATATTAGTGGCTGTAACTTGACCACCTATCCACAGCATAATAGTAGTCACATCACCAATAGGTGACCATGCACCACCAGCATTGGCAGAAACTATAATCATACCAGCAAATAGCCATAAGTCTTTTTTATCTTAAATAAGCTTGGTTAACAGAGCAGACATTACGATGGCTGTAGTTAAGTTATCTAGTGTTGCTGAAAAGAAGAATGACAGTACGCATAAAATCCACATTAATTTAACTTTGTTAGTGGTTTTGATTCGGTCTGTTATTACTGAAAAACCTTGATGAGCATCTACTAATTCTACAATGGTCATTGCACCTAAAAGGAAGAATAAGATTTGACCTATTTCTGACAGATGATGAGATAGCTCATACAAAACAAAATTCTTTTTAACATAATCAATATTCTCAACGATATATTCATTAGTATAGCTTAAATCTTTGGACTGAAAGTAGTTTAAGAAATTAGTAAAAGTATCTGAGGTGATATCAATCTCATATAAGCCTAATGCAAAAATTGCCCAACATAAGGAGCCTGCTATAAGTGCTGAAGCAGATTTATCAATTTTAAGAGGGTGTTCAAAGGCTATTAGTACGTATCCTAAAACAAAAACGACTAACATAGAAAGGTAAATCATTATAATTTAAATTGTTGGTTAATTTATTTTTGCAAATATACAGTTGTAGATGGAAAAGCAAACTCACAATCGTTATTCTTTACAATTTCCATAATTTTGAAGTTGATGTCTTCCTTGACATCTATAAAATCGTCCCACTTTGTAGAGTCGACATAGTAAAGAACCATTATGTCTAAGGAGCTTGCTCCAAATTCTTGGAACTTAACCCTTCCTTCTTGGTCAGTCTTAGGATGTTCGTTAATCAAAGTTTCAATTTCTTTAACTACTTTTTTCATCTGCTCAATGGTGGTGTCATAAGTTAAGCCTATATAGAATCTTGCTCGTCTGACTTTCCTTTTGCCTAGGTTGTCTAACTCGGCAGAGATCATGTTTTTATTGGGAACTGTGACTATACTTTTGTCAAAAGTGCGAATACGTGTAGAGCGAAACCCCACTTTTTCTACAGTTCCTGTAATTCCGCCAGTAGTGACTAAATCACCAACAACAAAAGGTTTGTCGAAGAAAATAGTAAATGAACCCAAAAGATTTTCTAAACTTTCTTTAGAGGCCATAGCTATAGCGATACCACCAATTCCTACACCAGCTGCCAAAGCGGTTACATCTATATTGAACACTCTTCCTAAAAGAATAAAAAATAATACAATATAGACGGCTATTTTACCTACTTCAATTACAAAAGGGACCAATTGGTCATCCATTTTACTTTCGGTAGCATCGGCTTTATTTAGAAAAACTATTCCTAAGTAATCAACAAATCGGAGTCCTATTCTTAAGACCGAGAATAAAACTACTATTGTAAAAATCTTATTGACAACTAGTTTTAAACTAAATTGGCTGTTTTCAATATTCAATAATTCTGGGAAAGAGATATTCAACGACCCAAGGTAGATGAACATTAGCAAGATAAAAAAGCCAATAGGTTTGATGAGCAATTCATCGAAAGTACTGATATTAATTGTTTTGTCTCTATTGATTATTTTATAAATAATATGACTCAAATATTTAGATATAACTTGTTTAAATATCATTCCAAATACGATGAAGCCAATAAACCAGAAGTAATTTTCTAGTGTATTGCTCAAAAATTCTTGTTGTAATAGGTCTTGAAAGTTCATTGTTTAAATGAGTTGGTTAAGTGCGATTTCAAAGGCAGTTTTTGAAATTTCTGTCTTTGAAGAGTTAATCTTGTGTGATTCTTTTAAGGCGTTTAATATCGTTGTTGAGGTGTCATCAAAAATACTTGTATCATTCATCTCTATGTTTGGGTTCATCAGAAAAGCAAACACACGAGCCATGCCACAGTTGGCTATGAAATCGGGTAAAACGCTTACTCTTTCATCAGCGAACTCGCCAATAGTTCCAAAGAATATCTCTTTATCAGCGAAAGGTACGTTTGCGCCACATGAAATGACTTCTAGTCCTCGGTCAATCATACGTTCCAAATGATCTTTATTTACTAGTCGTGATGCAGCAGCAGGGATGAAAATATCCACATCAATATCCCATATCTTACTGTTTACATCTTCAAATGAAAGCATCTTTTCTGAAGATAATTTATTGCCATTTTTATTCAAAAATAGTGTGCGTATTTCTTCAAAAGTAAACCCTTCTTCTTTGATAAGGCCACCTTCTTGATCAATAATACCAACAACTTTAGCTCCTTCGGATGCTTGGTAAAACGCAGCGGCAGAGCCAACATTTCCCCAGCCTTGAATAATTACTTTTTTATCAGTTAAATTTTCATTGTGCAAATGGTAAAAATGCTTAACAGCTTCAGAAACACCAAAACCAGTAATCATGTCAGCAACCGTATATTTGTGGCTAACATCAGGTGTAAGAGATGGATTTGTTATCTCAAGTAAAACGCCGTCTTGCAACTGTTTTATGATTTTACTTTTTTCTGCAGAACTAGGCTTGAAATGACCAGTAAAAACACCTTCTTGAGGGTGTTCTACGCCTAAGTTTTTAGTGATAGGAATAACTTCGTGTATTTCATCTACATTTAGGTCGCCACCCGTACCATAATAATTTTTTAATAGGGGAGTAATTGCGGCATACCATCTTTCAAGTACGCCTTCTTTTCTTGGATCTTTTGGATCGAAATTAATTCCCGATTTAGCTCCTCCAATTGCTGGCCCTGCAACTGTAAATTTAACCTCCATAGTTTTAGCAAGAGAAACAACTTCATGTTTATTAAGTCCTTTTCTCATTCGAGTACCTCCACCAGCAGCGCCTCCTCTCAAAGAGTTAATAACTACCCAACCTTCTGCTTCAGTCTCGCTGTCGCTCCATTCAAAAACTATCTCGGGTTTTTTGTTTTCGTATTGGTCTAATAATTTTTTCATTGAAAGTAAATTTTAGCAAAAGTAATTATTATTAAGTAAAATACTTGCCCACTATGGAATTCCTTTTAGCCCCCGTTACTGATGCTAAGCAATTAATTTCTCCTTCTCTGTTTAGTACGCCCAATAACCCAAATATTAAGGCTTCTTTGTATTCTATAAGTTTTTTATTGCCTAAGATGAAATTAGCTTGAGAATTTGCCGCAATCCTTTGCATAAGGAAAGTGTTCAATGCTCCGCCTCCTGTAACGAGGCATTGTCCTAATTTGATGCAATCAGCAATTTGAATAGCTACGTGTTCAACCACTGTTCGCATAATATTAGGAACGCTATCGTTATATCTTTTTAAGATTGGTAGGAAATCTTTTTCTAACCATTCTTTTCCTAAAGACTTCGGTGGTAAATTTTGGTAGTAGCTTATGCCATTTAGTTCATTCAAGAGCTCATTATTTATACTTCCTATTTTGGCAATTTGCCCTTCATTATCGTATTCCTTACCTAATTTATTAGCATATTCATTTAGTACGATGTTTACTGCGCATATGTCATAGGCTTGTCTCAATCCATTATTTTTAAATGAAAAATTACTGAATCCACCTAAGTTTAGACAATAATCGTAATTGCTAAAAAGTAAGTCATCTCCTATTGGCACTAGTGGTGCACCTTGACCGCCTAATGCAACATCCCCACTTCTAAAATCACTGACAACAGGAATGTTTAGTAATTTATTAATGATTTCCCCATTGCCTATTTGCAACGTTACACCCTTTTTGGGTTCATGCAGTATAGTGTGTCCGTGTGAACATATCAAGTCAATATCTAGCTTATTATTCGAGATGAAGCTTTCTATTGTTTGGGATAGGTATTCAGCATATTTGATGTCGATTTTGTTTATATAATCTCTAGATTTTAAATGTAGTTCTTTCAATTCTTTGAGCCATTTCATTTGATAAGTAAAGGTTTGACAAACACCTAATTCATACTGCCATACTTTATCATAATTAAATGTTATAAATGCAAGGTCAATACCATCCAAGGAAGTGCCGGACATTAGACCTAAAACTTTGTATTGTTTAGAAAAACTCATATTAGTTAAAAAGACTATTTTTGAGCTCAAATTTAAACTAACTATACATACAAATGAACTTTAATTTAACGGAAGAACATATAATGATTCGTGATGCAGCTAGGGATTTTGCTAAAACAGAATTGCTGCCTGGCGTAATAGAAAGAGATGAAACTCAAACTTTTCCTACTGAACAGATTAAGAAGCTAGGAGAGCTTGGTTTTATGGGAATGATGGTCGATCCTAAGTACGGTGGTGCTGGAATGGATACTATTTCTTATGTTTTGGCAATGGAAGAACTTTCCAAAGTAGATGCTTCGGCTTCTGTTATTGTTTCGGTAAACAATTCATTGGTATGTTGGGGATTAGAAAAATATGGTTCGGAAGAGCAAAAACAAAAGTATTTAGTGCCATTAGCCAAAGGTGAAAAAATTGGTGCATTTTGTCTTTCTGAACCTGAGGCTGGTAGCGATGCTACTTCGCAACAAACAACGGCTATTGATAAAGGAGACCACTACATTTTAAATGGAACCAAAAACTGGATAACCAATGGAAATTCAGCTTCTGTTTATTTGGTGATAGCTCAAACGAATCCTGAAAAAGGTCATCGAGGTATCAACGCATTTATTGTTGAAAAAGATATGCCGGGATTTGAAGTGGGTTTGAAAGAGAATAAATTAGGAATCAGGGGGTCTGACACCCATTCTCTACTTTTTACTGACGTTAAAGTGCCTAAAGAAAATAGGATAGGCGAGGATGGTTTTGGATTTAAGTTTGCCATGTCTACCCTTTCAGGAGGTCGTATAGGTATTGCCTCACAAGCTTTGGGTATTGCTTCAGGTGCTTATGAATTGGCTTTAGAATATTCTAAGCAAAGAAAAGCATTTGGTAAAGCCATACACGAACATCAAGCTATTGCTTTTAAACTAGCAGACATGGCTACAGAAATAGAGGCAGCTAGGTTATTGTGTTTGAAATCAGCTTGGCTAAAAGATAACAAGATGAACTTTGACAAAGAAAGTGCTATGGCTAAGGTATTTGCATCTGAAGTAGCTATGAAAACAACAACAGAGGCAGTTCAAATACATGGTGGATACGGTTTTGTTAAAGAATATCATGTTGAACGATTAATGAGAGATGCGAAAATCACTCAAATTTATGAAGGTACATCTGAGATTCAGCGTATTGTAATATCACGTTCAGTACTCAAGTAAACCTTTTTAGTATATTTATAAAAAAATAATAGTTTCATTATGAAGAAAATATTAATTCTATTTATTGGCTTAGTGTCTTTAAATGTACATGCTCAAACGGCAGAGCAGATGAGCAAATTTATGAGATTTGTACCCTCAAATATGCAAGCTACTGATGTCAATCCATCTGACATTCCTAGTGAGGATGTTCTTAGACAAATGGGTCTTTCTGAAGGTGAAATTAGTGAGGCTATGGATTATAAATTCCAAAGAGGTAAATACAATCCTAATTTCATTGATACTAGCGGAGCTGAAACAGCTTTGATTCAGTCTGAATTATTGTACAATTCGATGAATGATTCTTTATTTAATTTTAACGATTCTATTTTATACCCTAGCGCTAAAATTTATGGACAAGATTTTTTTAGAAACAATGTTATATCGTTTTTCTCCAGGGCTTATGACAATCAAGCACCAGATAATTATCAGTTGGGTGAAAATGATGAGATAACGATTTCTATATGGGGTCTTGCAGAGCATAGCGAAGTCGTCACAGTTACTGAGGGAGGTTACATCAATACTCGCCATGCTGGGCGTATTTATGTTGGTTCAAAAAACCTTAAAACAGTCAAATCCCTTGTTAAAGATCGTATGAGTTCATTTTTTGATTTATCAAAGTCACAATTCGATTTGACCTTAAATTACTCTAAAGTTATAACCGTTAATATTATTGGTGAGGTTTTTAATCCTGGCTCATATTCTATTCCTGCCACTAATACTGCTTTTAATGCATTAGTAGCCGCTGGAGGACCAAATCAGATTGGTTCGGTTAGAAATATTTATTTAATGAGAGATGGGAAAACAATAGATTCATTAGATGTTTACAAATTTTTGTTTGACCCTACTACCTCTCAAGATTTGTTTATGCAAAACAACGACTACCTTTATGTGCCTATGGCAGCAAAAGTAGTAGATCTTAAAGGTGAGGTAAATAGACCCTACACATACGAAGTTAAATCTACCGATAAGTTAAGTGACTTAATAAAATATGCAGGTGGTTTTACTAAAATGGCATATAAAAACGGAATTACTGTAAATAGAATTGATAATAACTCTATTAAAACAATTACCGTTGATGAGGTTGGTTCAGATAATTTGAACTTAAATAATGGTGATGAAATTATGGTTAATAGTATTCAAGGAATCCCTGCCGATTTGGTTTACGTCAATTCTTCAACCGGTGTTTCTGGAGAATACCAATTTTCTGAAGGAGAAAGAGTGTATGATATGTTGCTCAAGTCCAATTCATTATCTGATGACTTGTTTTTGGAGTCAGCCTATTTAGTTAGAACGTCAGATGATTATACTAAAGACTATATCATTATTGACATTGCCAATATTGTTGAAAACCCAACGACTGAATCTAATATTTTACTTCACGAATACGATGAGTTATTTTTTCTTTCTAAGAGGGATTATATGGATGAGTTTGAACTGACTATTTCTGGAGGCGTAAGACTTCCTAATACCTTCTCTTTTGGTGAAGGCATTACCTTGTCTGACATTATATCAATGGCAGGTGGTTTGTCGCCAGAGGCCTCAGGCTCTAAAATTGATGTTTCTAGAATTGTGGATTATGATGCGGAAACGAATCATCTTAAATCTAAAAGAGCTATTGTGCGCTCATTTGACATTTCAAATGATGGAGCTTTAAGTGATGATGCTCTTAACTTTGCTCTTGAGCCGTACGATCAAATTGCAGTGAGGTTAAACCCTGAACATGAAGAGGTGAGAACTGTTGTTCTTTCTGGTGAGGTAAAATATCCTGGTGTTTATTCTTTACTTTCTAAAGATGAAACTATTTCAGATTTAATAAATCGTGCAGGAGGTTTAAAAAACACTGGCGATATGAATGCTTTTAAAATGTATCGTTTGACAAGTGTTGAGGAAAGTCCTGATAATGAAATTGATTTTTATGAAGATGATGAAGAAATTGTTAATGGATTTTTCTCTGACGGAGAGTTTGTCCAAATAGTGCCTCTAAAAGAGGAAAAAGATATAATTAATAAGGTTGAAAAAAAGTATATCGAAAAATACATACCGATACATATTGAGCTCAAAAAAGCCATGAAGTACAAGAATTCAAAATATAATATTGTATTGAACGACAAAGATAGTATAGACATTCCTATCACTCAGGATTTAATTACAATCACTGGAGCACTCTCTAACTTTGACGATGTATCTATTTCTGTTCCTTTTTTAGAAAGAAGAGCAAACTTTTATATTAATAATTATGCTGGAGGATTTGCTAAACATAATGTTAAGGAAAACACCTTGGTGATTTCTCCATCTGGCAAAGTTTCTAAAGCTAAAGATTTTGGTTTGTTTGTCTTGTACCCAAGAGTGGAAATGGGTTCTACAATCAAACTAACTGAAGATGTGAAGATTAAAAGGCAGAAGCCAGAACCTGTTGATTGGACTAAGGTTTTAGAAGGTACGATTACTAAGATTTCAGCTTTAGCATCTTTATATATTTTATACCTTTCTAGGCAATAATATCTATATGAGTAATACAAACATAAATCAGGATGAAATCAGACTTAAGGATATAATTCTTAAGTTAATCAGCATTAAAAATTTATTGAGGAGAAAAAAGATCCAAATCATTGCTTTCGCAATTGTTTTTGGCATTTTTGGATGTGTATACTTCTACTTTAAAAAGGAAACCTTTGAGGCGCATCTCACATTTGTAATTGACGAAAGCCAAGACTCTGGCGGTCTTGGTGCGCTGTCTGGAATGGCAACTCAATTTGGGTTTAATTTAGGCGGTGCTAACAATGGAACTTTTAGTCAGACTAACATACAAGAGTTAATTACTTCTAGAAGAGTTGTTGAAGAAGCACTCTTGACACGAGGTGTAATTGACGGTAAAGAAGAATTATTGATCAATCACCATATTAATTTCAACAATCATCGAGCAAATTGGAAGGATACCAAAATTGAGAACTTGTACTTTACTACTAATAGAGATGATTTTACTTTACAACATGATAGTATTTTAGGATTAGCTTTTAGTAGTTTGACTAACGGTAATATCTCAACAAGTATTGAAGATGAAAGTAATATTGTCAAAATATCCTGTGTTTCTAAAAATGAGGATTTTGCTAAACTAATGATTGAGTCATTAGCGGATAAACTTGAAGAGTATTATACACTTTTTCAAACGGCTAAATCTGAAAACACATTAAATTTCCTCTCATTTAGAGCTGACTCTGTTCTCAGTGAGCTGAAAAATGCAGAGTTTAGATATGCCTCTTATAAAGATGCCAATTTCGGTGTTCAACGTGCTAAGGGACTATTAGAAGAGATCAGACTAAAACGTGATGTTGAAATATTGAATATAATGTATGGTGAAATAGTTAAGAATTTGGAAGTTTCTAAATTCACATTGTTAAATAATAAGCCGCTTTTAAATATTATTGATTCTCCGACACTACCTCTTAAGGTTAATAAAATGTCAATAGTTATGGCTTTTATTTTGTTCTCTGTATTAGCAGGAGGGCTAATTTCTTTTTATTTTATTACTAGACAGATAATTGAAGAGGAATTGAGTTAAAGAGCTTCTCTTAATTTTTCTAATCGAGTTCCTCTTGATCCTTTCATTAGAATAAACGCATCTTTAATAGGTTTTTCTTGAATCCATTGTAAGGCTTGATCACTTTCTGAGAAATGCACAAAATCGTGTTTACATTTTTTAAATTCTTTGCCGATCAGAATGACTTCACTATCATTTTCTGATAATTGGTCAATAATTTTTTGATGTTCTACTAGAGAATTGTTGCCGAGCTCAAGCATGTCGCCTAATATGTACAGCTTTCTTTTATGTTTTATCTTTTGAAAAGCTTTTATGGCTTCTGCCATGCTACTAGGATTGGCATTATACGCATCCATTATAATGGTGTTCTCTGTTGTCTCAAGTAGTTGTGAGCGGTTATTAGTCGGTCTGTAGTTCTCTATAGCATCTTTTATATTCTCAGTGCTAACGCTAAAATACTGACCTATTTGACAAGCTGCTAGTATATTCGTTTTGTTATAATCTCCGATTAATTTTGAAGATATTAAATGATCTTGGAAATCAACTTTTGCAAAAGGGGAGGCAGTCTCATTTTGTTTTTCAAGATTATAGATGATACGTTTTATATTCTTTGAAATAGACATTAATAAGTCGTCATTACCATTTACAAATAACACGCCGTCATGACTTTCAATATAATCGTACAATTCTTTCTTTGCTTTTAACACGCCTTCAACACTTCCAAAGCCCTCTAAGTGCGCTTTTCCAATATTAGTAATAAGACCAAAGTCTATCTGTGCTAATCCGCATAGAAACTCAATTTCATGAATATGGTTTGCACCCATCTCAACAATTAAAAATTCAGTATCAAGTTGGGCGCTTAGCAGTGTTAAGGGCACTCCAATATGGTTGTTTAGATTTCCCTTTGTTGAAACGGTCTTGTATTTTGTTTCTATTAATGTTGTAATAAGCTCTTTAGTTGTGGTTTTGCCATTTGTGCCAGTAATTCCTAAAACAGGACAATTCAATTGACTTCTGTGATATTTGGCAAGTTGTTGCAGATATTTTAAAACATCTTCAACAAGAATATGCTTATCCGTTAAGCAATACTCTTTATTGTCCACCACAGCATAACTAGATCCTTTTTCAATTGCACTCTGTGCGTATAGGTTACCATCAAAATTATCACCCTTTAATGCGAAGAAGATACTGTCTTTCTCAATTTGTCTTGAGTCGGTCGTTACCCCCGATGAATTAATAAATAATTGGTGTAATTCTTTTATTTCCATATCAAAAAAAACCCCAAATAAATGGGGTTTTAATTTTTAGTTTTAATAACCTGATTTTTTGTTCCAATCAACAGGCTTACGTCTATTTTCTTTAAGATTACTTGTTGGAGGTCCTAGTCTGTCCATAGCACATCTGAAGCCAATATAGCTCGTTGATTGCTTTTGATCTAAGAAACGTCTAGTTCCTGGAACCATCCAATAAGCTCTATCTTTATATGAGCCACCTTTGTAAACTCTAGTTTGGTCAGAGATTAATGATGTTTGGTTTAATTCATAAACTTGGTTTGTAGTATTCTCTTCACCATCTTGCAACCAATCGCTAGCAGGGGCATTGACTTTAGAATCAAAATCACCGTCAAGATAATTGATGTTGTCAGATTTACTGTAGTTTCTTCTATTAAGGTTTTCCTCGACAGAAACCTCTCTCTTGATAATATTTCCAAGGGTATCTTTTTCTACGATAAACCTATCCTCATCTCTTTGCCAAGTTTCGAATACATTACCTCTAAATGGGTTCATATCGGAAGTGTTAGGATCAACAAGTGGTCTGTATATATCCATTACCCATTCGGACACATTACCAGCCATGTTATATAAGCCGTATTCATTAGGCCAGTAGCTGATTACAGGAGCTGTTTTATCGGCATTATCATTAAGTCTGCCAGCAGTACCCATATTATCACCACGACCTCTTTTGAAGTTGGCAACAATTTCTCCTTTATTTCTTTTCGAAGGATTTCTTACACCATCTCCGTTCCAAGGGTATAATTTTCTTTCAGAAATATTTTCTTGTTCTGTATTACCTATTAATGCTAAAGCAGCAAATTCCCATTCTGCTTCGGTAGGCAGTCTGAATCTAGGTAATAGAATACCATCGCTTTCTTGTACATATCGAACGGCATTTTTGTCTTTACCAGCTTTTTTGTCGTAAGCATGAACGCCTAATTTTAGATTAGGAAGCTGTCTCCTTATTCTACCTTCGTATTGCCCCATTTTGTAGGCGTCGGTTTTAAATACGTTTTCATCAACTTGCTCTGGATCTTCCCAAAGGTATCCATTATCGATAAGTATTCTCTCGTTAACTCTGTCTGTTCTCCAAGCACAATAATCAACGGCTTGTTCCCAATTAACACCCACAACAGGATATTGATTGAATGCAGGGTGACGTAAATAACTTTCCACGTATGGTTCGTTAAATGATAATTTATCTCTCCATACATTGGTATCAGGTAGTGCTTTCCAATAAACTTCAGGATAGGATCCGTTGTCATAGTTCGAACCGTAAACTCTCTCTATCCAAAATAAATATTCTAAGTAGTCAATGTTTCTAACTTCTGTTTCATCCATATAGAATGAAGAAACCGTAACCGTCTTGGGGACATTGTTCCAATCATATTGCACATCTTGTTCAACACGTCCCATTGTAAATGACCCACCTTCTATAAATGCCATTCCTGAAGGGGTAATTTGCTCGGTATAATTAGTTGAAACTTCAAATCCACCGTGTTTTGGATCGTTGTAATTCCATCCGGTTGTTTTCGATTTTTCCTTGCTGCATCCGAAGACTAAAGCGAGAGAAAGAATGAGTAATAATTGATTTTTCATAATTAAAATGGTTTTCTGAGTATTTCTTAAACTAAAAGTTCGGGCAATTTATTGTTTCAAATGCTTTGCCTTTATATCTGCATGGTAGTTTATATGCAAAGGACAATTCGTGAGCACCTTGCGTATTACTATTATTCAAGTCTGAAATAGTGACATCGTAGCTATATCCAAATTTCCATGTAGCTTGTTCGATCCCTAACAGAACGATGAAAGCGTCAAAGTTTTCGGCACTTTGTCTTAGCCAAAGCCCACCAACAATAGGTCCTTTAAGAACATATACTCCATAGTTCAACTGCATAAAATCTTGTTGCTTTTGGAATAGTATGTTTGGAGAAAGAATAGCAGCATTCTTAGGTCTATTACCCGAGTTAGTTCTATATGTACCAAATCTATTGAGAGGGAATGAAGCACCAATATTGGCAGTTACTTTCATTGGTAATCTACTTTCACCAATAAAGCCTTGATCAGGCATGGTGATGTGATGAGCAGCAAACCCAAAATAATAATCGAATTGATTGTTAGCATTTCCAAATCCCATGAAACCAGCAGCAAAATCAGTGAAGCCTTTAGAGTTAGAGTAGTTGACAATGTCTTCGTTGGTTGGATATATAAAACCTTGAACGGGATCAATCATATCACCAAAGGTAAGGTTCTGCCAGTCAATTCCGAGCTGTCGATATGCAGCTTCAAAACCTGCGTTAATAGATAGTTTCTTATTTATTTTTAATCTGTAAGCATAGCTTGCGCTGATGTGAGTGGTGTTTAAGTTTCCAGCTCCAGCAACATCTTTCGCTACAGCAAAGCCTAATCCACCACCTAATTTATCAATATATTGGTCATAGGATGCGCTGTATGTGACATACGTCTTGCCAATACCAGGCCATTGATTTCTATGATTTAGACTGATACGAGGACATATGTTTGTTCCTGCCATTGCAGGGTTAAGATATAGCGGATTAGCAAAGAATTGGCTAAAGGCAGGATCTTGTGCTTTTACTTCATTGGAAAAACCAATAAGTAGCGATAAGCTTAGAAAGAATAAAATCTTCTTCATCATAGACTGTGATTTTAGTAGCTAACAAAAATAAAAAAATATTCTTATTAGTTTCAATTTATCTTACTAATAGATAATATAATTATTGCATCTGCGTTTCTAAGGTGTCAATTTGTTTGTGAATTTTACCTTTTTTGAAAACATAAACGTTAACTTTGAATTTCATTTTAATACATGCGATATTTCTTCATATTTGTTTATTTGTTATTAACTTTTTTGACTGTTAATGGGCAAAATTCTCAATACCATTTTCTAGATTATAAATGGCATAATGACTCTTTAGTTGTTAATGAATTTAAATCCCATAATTTGTCTTTCGAATTTGAGTTGACTGATATTAGGTCTGGCTTTGAAATTCGTGTTTTAAACCCAATCTATGTTTCTTGTGATTCGTCTGAAAAAAAATATTTAAAAAATCTTTTAATTGATTCAATACCTCAAATTACTTACCGCAGTGGTAAAAGTCGTAATAACCTTATAATCAGAGGTGAAATTTTTCCTTTCATAAAACATGACGATGTCTACCAAAAATTAGTATTTGCTGAAGTTCAAGTGCAGTTTGTTGATGAGCCTAGCGCAAGAAAATCAACATCTTCAGTTGCTAACTCCGTACTTTCTACTGGCAACTGGTACAAGATTGGCGTAAATACTGATGGAATATATCGATTATCCTTTCAAGATTTAGAGAGTTTAGGTATGAATATTTCGAGTATAAACCCTCAGAATTTAAGAATTTATGGTCATCCCGGGGGTTTGTTGCCCACAGATAATGCTTCTGAAAGGACTGCTGACTTAGAAGAATTAGCTATTCAAGTGATTGGTCAATCTGATGGTAGTTTTGATGCAAACGACTACATATTATTTTATGGTCAGTCACCTAATCAATGGAGTCTTAATAGTTCAGGTTTTTTCAGTCGTCAACAGCATTATTTTGATAACTACACCTATTATTTTATTACAGCAGATCTAGGAGAAGGCCAAAGAGTCCCTTCTGTTCAATCGCTTTCATCTGCGGATACCACAATTACAATCTTTGACGACTATCAGATTCATGAGAACGAGGAGGTGAACTTCATTAAGTCTGGTAAAAATTGGTACGGTGATGTCTTTGATTTGGTAGATTCGAGAACCTTCAATTTTAACTTTCCTAACAGAATAGGTTCAGCAAATTTGAAAATGATTTTAGCGGCTAATTCGCCCTCGCCATTTAACTCCAATTTCAGCATTTATGCTAGTGGGATGCAAACTCAGAATCTAACCATTTCTGGTATTAATGGGAGTTACAACCGTGCCAACCTCAAGACCTTTGAACAGCTTATTAACCCCTCATCAAATACTATACAGGTAAATTTAGAATACAGCAGTTCTTCATCCACTGGTAAAGGTTGGATTGATTTTATAGAAATTAATTCTCAAAGACGGTTAATAATGAGTGGTAGTCAAATGCCATTTAGGTCATTAGCATCTGTTAAGCCAAATTCCACAACTGAATTTTTACTCTCTAATACCAATTCCAATACTAAGATTTGGGACGTGACAGACCCTCTTTCTCCTAATTCTATTGCTGGTCAAATTTCAGGCTCGGAGTTTTCTTTTAAAATTTCAACAGACGTGCTTAGAGAGTTTATAGCCTTCAACGGCACTTATTTGTCGGCAAACCTTCTAGGAGAAATAGAAAATCAAGACTTACATTCTATGAAAGATGTTGATTATTTGATTGTATCGCACCCTACCTTTTTAGAACAAGCGAATAGACTGGCAACTTTCCATGAAACTAAGGGTCTGAATGTGGAGGTAGTTAGTCCGCAGCAGATTTATAATGAATTTTCATCTGGTAGTCAGGACGTGTCGGCAATAAGAGATTTTGCTAAAATGCTTTATGAACAAGAAAATCCCTTAAGTTATTTGTTGTTATTTGGAGATGCATCCTATGATCCTAAAGATAGACTTTCAACAAACACTAATTATATTGTTTCTTATCAGTCTGCAAACTCTACTAATGAGTTGTACTCTTACGTTACCGATGATTATTTTGCCTTATTGGATGAAGGAGAGAGTTTAATTTCGGATGCTTTAAATATTCCTTTTCTAGATATTGGAGTTGGTCGATTTCCTGTTCAAACAGTTGCAGAGGCCAAGAGTGCAGTAGATAAGGTGATAGGTTATAGCTCTTCTGAATCTTATGGCGATTGGCGATTGAATATGTGCTTTGTCGGTGATGATAACGATGAACAAGAAACGGTACATTCTTTACAAGCAGAACAACTTGCTGATTATGTAGCATCTTCTTACCCCAATGTGAATGTGGATAAAATATACTTAGATGCCTATGAGCAAGAATCCTCAACTGGAGGTCAGCGTTGCGCTAGTGCCAACAATGCTATTTCAGAAGCTGTCAATAAAGGTATGTTCGTAGTTAACTATACGGGGCATGGTGGAGAATTAGGCTGGGCTCATGAAAGGATATTAGAAATAGATGACATCAATTCTTGGAGTAATGAAAATAAATTGCCTTTATTTATGACTGCGACTTGTGAGTTCAGTCGTTACGATGATCCGGCAAGAGTATCGGCAGGCGAACAAGTTTTCTTGAAAGAAAATGGAGGGGCAATAGCCTTACTAACTACTTCAAGAGTTGTGTTTACGGGTAGTAATTTGGATTTAAACACAGCTTTTTTAGAAAATTTATTTCCTAAAGACGATGATGAATCGTTTCCTAGGCTTGGTGATGTTTTGATGAGGACAAAAAACAACGTTACTGACATTTCAAATACTAATCATAGAAACTTTACTTTACTAGGCGACCCAGCTCTTCAGTTGGCGTATCCTGAATACGACATCGTGCTGACCGAAGTTCAAGATAGTGCTAAAGCTTTGGGACTCGTTACCATCTCAGGTGAAATACAACACAATGGTACTAAATTGAATAATTTCAATGGTTTAGTTTTTCCTAAGGTTTATGATAAACGAAAAGAATTTCAAACATTAGGTCAAGATGAATCTCCAGTTTTTGTGTTCGATCTACAAAAAAACCTACTTTTTAAAGGCAAATCATCGGTTGATAATGGCGAATTTACTTTTTCATTTATAGTACCTAAGGATATAAATTACGATTTCGGAAACGGCAAAATTAGTTTATATGCTAAAGGCAATATACAGGATGTTTTATGTGATGCGTATGGCTATAATTTAGATATGGTTGTTGGAGGTACAACGTCAGACTTTGAAGAAGACTATACGGGGCCACAAATTAATCTATTCATGAACGACACCAATTTTGTTGTAGCAGGCATTACAGATGCAAATCCATCGTTATATGCTCTTTTGTATGATGAAAATGGTATCAATACTGTTAGTAATGGCATTGGGCACGATATGTTGGCCATATTAGATGAAGAGTCTGCCAATCCAATAGTATTAAATGACTTCTATGAGTCTGATGTCAATAGTTATAAGAGTGGTATTATTGATTATCCTTTTAACACTTTGTCAGAAGGTAAACATACCTTACGTGTTAAGGTTTGGGATGTTTATAACAATTCGGCAGAAAGTACTACGGAATTTGTTGTTCTTCCCTCGGATAATTTAAGCATTCAAAACCTTTTAAACTACCCAAATCCTGTGGTTGATTTCACTTCTTTTTATTTTGAGCACAATCAAAATAACGAAGAAATGGAAGTGATTTTGCAGATTATGGATTTACAAGGTAGAATAGTAAAGCGGATAGAACAAAATATCATTCCTAACGGCTACAGATATGGGCCAATAAGTTGGGATGGAAATTCAGAGTACGGAGCAGAGCTCAATACAGGGGTTTATATTTATTCCTTATTAGCTAGGCTGTCTAATGGAAAAACGGCTAAAAATTCGGGGCGTTTAATACTAATAGAGTAAAAGATTCGTTATTAATCTTTATTGTGTTTATATTTGTTAATTAATTACAACAATCAAATGAATCAACTTAAGACATTATTTGCCATCTTCTCTCTAGCATTTTCAGTAATTTCTGTAAATGTTTTCGCTCAACAGTCAGAAAATTTAGACAACTGGCTCAACACAATTACGACCTCTGTACCTTTCTTAATTATAAGTCCTGATGCAAAAGCAGGTGGTATGGGAGATGTTGGTGTGGCTTCGACACCTGATGCGATGTCAATGCATTGGAATCCTGCAAAATACGCTTTTGTAAAAAATGATGTTGGCTTTTCTGTTTGTTATACTCCATGGTTAAAATCCTTAGTACCAGATATCAATTTATCCTATTTGACTGGTTATAAGCGATTAGATGAAAATCAAGTATTGGGTTTTTCTCTTCGTTATTTTACCCTTGGAGAAATTAATTTCACAGATGCAAATAATACGCCTTTAGGCTCTTTTAATCCAAATGAATTTTCTTTAGATGGGGGTTATGCTCTCAAACTATCGCCTCGATTTTCTACTGGTGTAGCATTAAGGTATGTATATTCTAATCTTACAGGAGGACAACAAGTAGGTACTCTGGCCACCAAACCAGCTCATACAGTTGCGGGTGATATTTCTGGATATTACATTAAGGAAGTAAGGATGGCAGGTAAAAAGATGGATTGGGCTACAGGTATTAATATTTCTAATATTGGTGCCAAAGTATCCTATACTGAAACTGTTGATAAAGATTTTATCCCTACAAATTTAAGACTAGGTTCTTCACTGGCAACAGATTTAGACGAGTATAATCAAGTTTCTTTTGAATTTAACATTAATAAATTACTTGTCCCAACACCTCCTATGTACAACGATGATGGGGAAATAATCAGTGGTTTAGATCCAGATGTTTCCGTTATAAGTGGTATTGCCCAATCTTTTTATGACGCACCTTATAACGATAGAGAAGTTAGAGAGCTTATTTATTCTACTGGTGTTGAATACTGGTATGACAAGCAATTTGCTGTTAGAACGGGATATTTCTATGAACACCCTACAAAAGGAGATCGTCAATTTTTCACTTTAGGGGCTGGAGTTAGATACAATGTCTTTGGATTAGATTTCTCATATCTAATACCTGTTCAAGGTAGAGATGAAGTTAATGCGGTTAACCCTTTGTCTAATACCTTAAGATTTGCCTTAACATTCGACTTTAGCGCATTAGAGCAAGTCGATAATTAATACATTACTTTGAATATTAGAATAGGATACGGATACGATGTTCACCAGTTGAGGGAAGGAGAAGACCTAATAGTAGGTGGTATTCATATTCCTCATGTCAAAGGTTCGGTCGGTCATTCTGATGCCGATGTGCTTATTCACACCATATGCGATGCTATTTTGGGAGCGGCTAATATGCGAGATATTGGTTTTCATTTTCCAGATACTTCTGCTGATTACAAAGGCATTGACAGTAAAATATTACTGCGAGATGTGATGGCTTTAATAAGAGACAAGGGCTATGAAATTATCAATATTGATTCCACCGTCTGTTTAGAAAAGCCTAAAGTCAACCTCCATATTCCACAAATGCAAGAAGTCCTATCGGACTGTATGCAGATAGAAGTCAATCAACTATCCATTAAAGCCACTACATCAGAAAAGATGGGCTTTGTAGGTACTGAAA
>MDTG01332864.1_pt1 | contig 22347 bp, 17 predicted proteins | sample 811421 | NCBI WGS metagenome assembly MDTG01 (sample SAMN05326645, study PRJNA326480) | marine metagenome | isolation source: seawater | place: Pacific Ocean: South East | collected 2011
AATGGCAGGTTTTGCAGGCTTAAGACGCCGTAAAGCAAAGCGCAGCTAATCACTCCCTAAGTGTGTTATGTGACAAAGGGCCTTCGGGCCCTTTTTTCGTTTTTAGGATTCCTCATTCCAATTCGCAGTAATGCTCACTCATTTTGAGGGGAGGAAGCAGAGCGTTAAAAACGTCTTATGAGTGGCTGCAACGATACAGGAATTATCACTGCTATATTGTTGATAAAAAGTAAATAATTAAAGTGGTTTTGCCGCTGCCTATGAGTGTACTTACCCTTAAATAGTGTGCTTCTATTTATTAATTGCAAATGAAAATACGATTATAGGAGTTTCAAGTATCTTAAATGTTAATTGTGTGTACAAAACGCTACACGAATGTAGGTAATTTTTTAATTCTCTGTGGTTATATTATAAGCGCGAGCGGTGGAATGGATATCCACCCAGCTTGAATAATTATACTAATTAACTATCCAGGGGATACTTTATGCAAGTGAAAACTCTCTCGATTGCTGTTGCCGCAGCTATCTATAGTGCCAGCGCTGCTCATGCAGTCGGTGTTGATAGTCAGCTTAAAACACAAAATCAATTAAAAGCACCTAATATTACATTTGAAGAAATCAAAGCATTTAGCAAAGAGTACAATCAAGGCGACTCAACTAGCATGATGCAGAATGATGGTCTAAATGTGCAATTGAGTGGACAAAATAAAAAGTTTACTGAAGAAGGCCTAGACGGTGAGCATATTTATATTGTTCGCTTAAGAGATAACTCTGTTGCACTTGAAGCGCGTGAGTTCGATTCGCCTTTAGCGAAAACAATGCAAACTCAAGGTGTGACAAAGGTTTTCGAAAAAGGTCAGCCGTCGATTTCTGCCGTGACCGAGTACCAAAATAAGCTACTTACAAAACAACGCACTGTTATGCAAAGCGTAACAGCTGTAACAGGCCGTACAGAAATGCGTCGTCAGTTCACTAAAGCATTGAATGGTTTCTCTGTAAAAATGACTGAACGTGAAGCAAGGAGTGTTGCTGAACTAGGAGCGGTCGCTTCTGTGATGCGTTCAAAAAATTACGATCTTTTATCTGATGAAGGCCCTCGTCATATTGGTGCAGACCAAGTGTGGGATGGCACAAGTGTTCCCAGCGGTATTAAAGGCAAAGGTGAAGGCCAAATTGTCGGCATTATCGATACGGGTATTAACTCTGATCACCCATCATTTGCTGCAGTAGGTGATGATGGTTATGAGCACATTAATCCATTTGGTAGCGGTAATTATGTGGGTGACTGTGTTGAAGAACCTGAAGAAATCCAATGTAATAGTAAGTTAATTGGTGTGCGTTCTTATGATGTGATCACTGATGCATTTGATGCCATGATCCCAGGTTGGCCTGCAATTGGTGAGGATTATCAAGGACATGGTTCTCATGTAGCATCAACTGCTGCGGGTAACGTCGTTAAAAATGTGCCTTATATGTTACCGAGTTTTGGTGAAAATACAGATGGTAATATCCTTGCAGAAGATTTATTCCCTGAGATTTCAGGTGTTGCACCCCATGCGAATATTATTGCTTATCAAGTATGTTACCCGTCAAGTGACGAATACAGAGGGTGTCCGGGCGAAGCGCTTGTTGCGGGTATTGAAGACGCGATTTCTGATGGTGTTGATGTAATCAACTTTTCAATCGGTGGTGCAGATTCGAACGTGTGGGCTGACCCTGTGCAACTTGCATTTTTAGCCGCGCGTGAAGCGGGCATTAACGTTGCAGCAGCGGCTGGTAATAGCGGACAAGGGTGTGGCAGCGCAGAGTGTTTTGGTTATTTAGATAACTCATCGCCTTGGCTGGCGCAAGTTGCAGCGACTACACACGGCCGTAGTGTTGCTGTTGAAACCGCCGTTGAGTTCGCTGGTTTTGCAGATGCCTCACTTGGATCTGAGGTTCCTAGCTGGTCAGAAACGGGTCTAGTAGGGGGCGCAATCAACAGTGAAGAAATCACCGGGGTTGTTGTTTGGGCTAAAGACTATGAAGATGTTAATGGTTTCAAAGATTACAACGGTTATTGTACAGCTGATTACCCTGAAAATACCTTTAACTTCTATAAGGATGGCACGGAGATAGCGGGTGCGGCTGATGGAACGACTAACGTTATTGTTATTTGTCAGCGTCACTTAGCAGCTGATCCTGCTGCGAATGCACGTACAGCAAAAGTTGAACACGTGAAAGCCGGTGGAGCGGATGGTTTCATCATGTACAACCGTGATGGTGCTCAAGGTACTGTTGCAGAAAGTTATTCTTTACCAGGTGTACACTTTACGTATGATCAATGGAATGGTGTTGATGGTAATGATGGCCTAGAAGACTGGGTCGATAGTTATTCAGAAATGGGCCATATGATCACTATTAAACCAACGGTGATTGAGCGTCGAGTTAACGCTGAAGATGCTGATTGGTTAGCAACGTTCTCATCGCGTGGTCCTTCATTCTCTAATATAGAAGTGCTCGCACCGACACTTGCTGCTCCGGGTGTTGATATCTATGCTGCTTATTCTGATGAGCATCCGTTTGTAACACCACATGGCCAAGATTATGCGGCAATTAGTGGTACTTCAATGGCATCTCCACATGTTGCGGGTTCAATGGCGTTACTTCGTCAAATTCACCCAGATTGGACTGCAGCTGAAGTTCAGTCAGCATTATCAATGACGGCTGAAAATGTGGTTAAATATCACCGCTTAAATAATAAAAATGATGTAGTTGCTGATGCGAAGACTTATCGTTCAGGTGCGGGTCGCATAAATGTTGCGCTAGCAGCAAAAGCGGGCTTTGTCATGGATGAGTCAGCAGATAACTTCTTAGCTGCAGATCCATTCAATGGCGGTACACCGCATAAACTTAACTTGCCTAATTTAGTTAACTTCTCATGTGCACCAGAGTGTCAATGGGTACGAACGATTAAAGCGACAGAAGACGGTACTTGGACCGTTAGTCATGAGGATGTTGAAAACTGGAGTTATGATGTTAATTCACAATCCGCTCAAAATGGTGTGAATATTGATATCTTCCCGAAAACTTTCTCATTGAAAAAAGGTGAGACACAAACCATTATCGTTAAAGCGTCGATTATGGATACGCAAGATTGGTTTAGTAACTCTGAAGTTGAGCTGCACACGAACTTAGTATTCCAAGCTGAGGAAACGGGTATTCCAGATGCGCATTGGCCTGTAGCGTTTAAATATGATCGCGGTAACTTACCTTCAATGCTATCGACAACTGCGCATTCTGACGAAGGAACGTATGTTGCTAAAGGCATTATGTTACCAAACATCGAAGCACCTGTAGCACGTGTCTATGAACCCGTGAAAGCAGAAATTACTTCTGTAACACTGCCAAAAGATGACGATACGACTTTCCCATGGACAATGAATCGTAAAGATGATGTAGCTGTTGAAGATATCTTAGATGAAGCAACATTCACTAAGTTTGTAACCGTCCCCGCTAACTCTAAACGTTTTATAGCAGAAACTGTTAGCGTTGAATCGGAACTTGATGGTTCACTGAATAAAGGTAATCCAATTGTTTATGTAGGTAAAGACTACAATGGCGATGGTATTGTTCAGCCTCAAGATGAGATTTTATGCGTATCTAACCATCGAATCTACAACAACTTCTGTAATATTAATAACCCTGAAGAAGGTGAATATTGGGTTGTTTTATATAACAGTAATAAAAACTCTGTAGGTCCAGTTGAAGAAACCTTTGAACTGGCAACGGCTGTTGTATCGGAGCAAGTTGCAACAGGGATGACAGCACGCCTTCCTGCGAGTGACGGTTTAAACAAAGTTGACATGACTGTTGATTGGAACATGGAATTTGATGCTAATAGTGTTTACTACTCATTATTGGATGTGGGCACATCAGCAGTTAATCCTGGTAACTTAGGTTCTATTCCATTCAAGATTAATCGTGGTAAAGATGTTGCGCACCTAGATGCGCCGAATACGGGTGCTAAAGTCGGTGACTTCGTTCCTTATACTTTTGAAGTATTGGCAAATAACTCAGGTGTTGACCGTGAATTTACTCTTGAACTAGCGATTCCAGAAGGTCTGGATGTTAAAGCTGAAAATGTTGCAATATCAACAACATCAGAAATCAATATTGAAGTTGTTGATGGCAAGGTTATTGTAACAGGAATGCAGGCTGATACGCGCGATGTTGAGCCAGACTACATTGTTACCGATAACATTACTGATGAGATGTGTCGTACACCTGACTTTGGTAATGCAAACCCTGGTGGTTATGTAGATTTATCACAGTTTGGGATTATGCCGCTGCTATCAGGTTTTGATGATCAAAACCTATATAACTATCGTGATGGCTATACCTTACCTATCGCAAGTTTTTACAATGGCGCGTACGATAACTTCAGTTTGTATAATAACACTGAAAATACAAACATTCAGAACCAGGTTATCCAAATTCGCGGCATGGGTACGGTCAATACAAGCGGTAGTCGCTTCTTCTACCCAGTTCACAATCCGTTCCCATATAATTCATTCCCATTTGAAAACATGGGTCCATTATGGCGTGGTTGGGAATTCTCTGAACAAGGCTTACTACGCTCTGTAATGTCTGTTGGCTTATCGTCAAACGAGGGTATTTCACTAGCAAGTACTGCAACTGGATGGGGTATTGTTGAGTGGGATAATGCATCTGATTATGACGATCCTGTTTATGACCGTTCAACAGGTACATACAGTTATACAAAACGTGATAACTCATTTGACTTCCAAGTGCTATTCAATGCAAATACGCGTTTTGGTAAAGGTGAGCACGAAATTTACTATGCATACGATAATCTTGACTTTGGTACGACCCGTCCGCACGGCAGTATTGGTCTTCAAGGTTTCCGTGGCGAAGTATATGAATACGGTCCACTTGATAAATATCGCGGCGTTCAAGTTGCTTATAACAATCTAGATGAAGTTATTAGTGACGACTATGTTGTGTGTATGGATTACGTTGGCCCAGAATCATCACAGTTCGAAGTAACGGCATGGGCAGAAGTATTGCCATCAGCGGCAGGTCAAATGCTAAATATTGATGCGAAAGCAGCTATCTCTGGCCTAAATGACATGACAACGACGGCGACACTCAGTGTACCAAGCAACATCACCGTTGTAGCGCTTGACGATATGGTAACCACAGAAGAAACAGCAATTAGCTTTGATGTTCACTATATTGATGAAACAAACTCGAAAAATGAAATTTCAGTTATTTCAGACAATGTAAGTTTTGAAGTTGATGGCGATACAGTCACCGTAACACCCAATGAGAATTTCTACGGTGAAACAGAAGTGACGGTGGTTGTTTCTGACATTGAGAACCCATCAGATGCTGCAAGCACGACGTTTATGTTGACAGTAACTGGCGTGAGCGATGCACCTGTTGCAAATGTAGCGAATACAGAGATGGTTATCACAGAAGGCGATACGGTCACACTAGATGCATCAGCGTCAATGGACCCAGATGGTGATGAGCTGAGTTATAGCTGGCAAGGTAACGGTGTTATTGCAGATGCAAGCGCAGCGTTAACAACCGTGTCAGGCTTAACTGCGGGTGACCATGTATTTACAGTGACAGTATCAGATGGTGAACTTGAAACATCAGCAACTGTGAATGTGAAAGTCGTTACTGTTGCAGAGCGCTTAGCAATTGATGCTATTTCTAACCAATCAGTAGATGAAGATAACAGCACAGAGATTGCGGTTAACTTTGACAACCAGTTAGGTAAAGAAACCGTTATTACAGCAATGGCTGACAATGCTGAAGTTGAGGTAATGGGTCATGAAACGGGTTCAATGCTAAAACTGACACCAGCAGCAAACTTCAATGGTGAAATTGAAGTAACAGTAATGGTTGCTTATACAGATGAGCCTTCGGCGGTAGCGCAAACAACCTTTACACTGACAGTAAACGCAGTGAATGATGCGCCTGTTGTAGAGCTTGCAGAGACTCATTTATATGTACGTGAAGGTCAAGTACCGACACTTAGCGCAACGGCATCAGACCTTGATGGTGATGAGTTAACGTATGAGTGGACGGGTCCAGGTACGATAGAGTCAGCAAACAGTGCGAGCACGAAAGTGTCAGGTCTCGTTGCGGGTGACTATGTTTATACCGTGACAGTAAGTGATGGTACAACAACGGTTGAACAAAGCTTACAGTTATCAGTAACAGAAGCTCCCGAGGTTGATGACTCAGATGACGATGAGGATTCAAGCGGCTCACTTGCGTGGCTAACACTTCTAATGGCAGGTTTTGCAGGCTTAAGACGCCGTAAAGCAAAACGCAGCTAATCACTCCCTAAGTGTGTTATGTGACAAAGGGCCTTCGGGCCCTTTTTTCGTTTGTGTACTCTGCTCAACATAAAAGGATGTGGCCTATATGTCGTGTTTACTTCGCTTTTTAGTCAGGCTGTTTTATTAACGTTTGCAGTTAATTAAAAATGGGGGCAAAAGCCAGATTGTAAAAGGGGTTTTTTAGGGAAGGTGAGTGTTTATGTTACTCTTTTATAAGGGAAAATAAGTCATCTTAGAAAGATGGGGTTTTATCTTATAACTAAAAGTAATAAAGCGATTGAAAATCCTCTGTAGCAAAATGTACAGAGTATTTCATATTTTTTTCAGTGTGTTAGTTTGAAGTAAGCGAGGGATTAGCCTCACATTAACATAGTTGTTGAGTGAAAAAATTATACAAAAATGTGTGCAAACGCTATGATCGCACCCAGAAGGGTGGAAACCTGTGGGTTATTAATCGTGTTTAGGCATCATTATAATCATTAATAATGCTATTAAGGTGAATTAAGTTGATGAAAAAATTGCTTGGCTTACTGTGTTGTTTAACGACGTCTACCGCTTATGCGCAGGGAGATGTAAAACAACCACAGTTGATAAAAAAGTCGACAATTCATGCCAGTATTACACTAGGATACGGTGGTATAGAGAACCCTGTTCTTGGTGCGGATAACGTCACGTCTCCTGTTTTACCAAGCGTGGCTTATTATGGTGATGATTGGTACTTCGACGACTTTTCGCTCGGTTACAGCTTAATCGAAACCCCAGATTACTATGTCGATTTACTCGGCCGCTTTAACGATGATGGTTTCTTTTTTGAGTTGGATGGTATCGATAAACTGTATGCCACGGGTGTCATTAGAACAGGCACGGGTAGACCAACAAGACCCTCAGCTTCACCAATAAACTTGACCCCCATTGAACGTGATTTATCGTATATGGCAGGGGTAGCCTCAGCGGTAAACGTGTACGACTCTGTGTGGTTAAGTGCTGCATATTTTCACGATGTAACGCATGTACATGACGGTTATGAATTACTTTTGACTGGCTCTCGTGAATTTAAATTGTTTTCGGGTATTGTGGGTATAGAGGCCGGCGCGACCTATAAGAATGAAGAATTAATCGATTATTACTACACCGTTTCACCATCAGAAAGTGTGGTTCGCTTACCTAAATATGATTTAGAGAGTGCGGTTAATTATCACTTAAAAGTGAGTTACGTATACCCACTGAGTGACAGTTTTAGTATCGACTTTAAGCTTAAACACACGTGGCTTGATAGCCATTTGGCACGTTCACACATGATCGAAAAAAATGGTTACTTTTCGGGTTTTGCTGGAATTACTTACCACTTTTAGGCCAGCGTATTGCAATTTCAGCCCCACCGGTGTCTGTGTTGTTTGCAAGTGTTATGACCCCACCATGCCAGCTGGCAATGCGATGCACAATGTAGAGCCCTAACCCATAGCCGCTTGCGAGTTTATCCCCTTGACCTTGTTTAAAAGGCTCTATGAGTGCGTCAGCATTTATAGGCAGTCCGGGCCCGTCATCAGTCACACTAATGGTATAAAAATCACTTTCTTCCGCGTTGTGTATTAAAATGGTGTGTTTTGCGTACTTAGTGGCATTAATCAGCAAGTTTTGAACGGCAATGGCCATAAAGCTTGCTTCGCAATAGGCATTTACTACGTCTAATTTAACGCTAAACTTAAGCTCTTTGTAGAGTTCAAATTTGTGGATCTCAGTCTCAATCAACCTTGTCAGGTTGGTTTTCTCTTGATTAAAGACACTTTGTTGATGCTCTAATCGTGCAAATGACAAATATTGTTCAAGGCGTAATTCAATTTCATCGATATCGCGTTCTATTTGAATACTTTCTTCTGTTTCACATTCAGAAATCGACAGTGCAAAGCGCATTCGCGAGAGTGGGGTACGAATCTCATGGGAAATAATGCGTGATAAATCATTATGAAGTTGTACAAACTGTGTGATGCGATCAGACATATGAGTAAAGGTATTTGCTAAAGGCGCAATGGAGGAGTTTGGTTTGATATCCAGCTCAATACGTTGCGGCTTTTTACTGAAACGGTATGCGGCACGTTGCAATAACCCTAAATCACGAAATACAGGGCGAATAAAGGCTAAGATCATGGCTGCAAGCAAAATGTAAAATGCAAAAAAAGCGAGCCAGTCATTTTTACTTTGTGAAATAAGCGTAATAGGGCCGACTCTTTGTATTGCGCCATTATCGCTCTTCAAATAAACAAATTGTTGGCCGTTTTCATTGACACTGATAATGCCATCTCTGTCGAATGATGCCTGTAAAGAGTCAGGTAAAATTAACTCATTTTGATTAAATGCGTTAATACGCGTGTCTTTATGTTGAGCGATGAGTGCTAATTCATCCACACTGAGTTGAATACTAGGGGTTTGCTCTAAGAAAAACTGATTATAGAGTTGGCCAAATGCAAGCACTAAGGCAATTAAACTTACGGTGATGATTAAATAAAGTTTAAAAAACTGCTGCTTCATATTTCTGAAATATCCAAGCTGTATCCTTTACCTCGCACAGACTTGATATCTAAAGATTCTTTATGATCTTTAATGGTTTCTTTTAGTTTTTTCCTGAGTCGACTGATTTTTAAATCGATAGCACGGTCAAGGCCGTCGTACTCACGACCGATAATATGTTTGAACAAGACTTCACGTGAAACGGGTTGCGGTGAGTTTTTGGCAAGGTAGGCAATAATTTCAAATTCACTGTCGTTCAGGTTAAGCGCTGTGTTATGGAAAAAGATATCTCTTTTTTTATTATCGATGCGTAAAATATCGTTTTGCTTAGAAAAGTTATCTTGGCCAACAGAGTGGGTAATTATGGTTTTAATTTTGGCCAGTAGTAATTCAGGCTTGATTGGTTTTAAAAGATAGTCATAGGCGCCCAAATCTAACCCTTTAATTTGTGATTGCACTGAATCTAAGGCGGTTAAAAAGATCACCGGACAGCTGAACTTTTCTTTCAGCTGCGAAATTAGTTCAAAACCATTACCATCTGGGAGCATTATGTCGCAGATAATAAGTGATGGAATAAAGGTAATTTCGCTTTGGCGATATGCCCTTGCTGTATTAAAAACATCAATTGTGTAGCCATGCTTCAATAAATACGTTTGAATTAAGCTAGCTAGCTTTACATCATCTTCAATTAAAAAAATATGGTGCATTATAAACTCCAGCCAAAACGCCGTTTAATACGATAATCTTTAGCTTCATAGTTTGCTATTGAAAGTAATTGTTGTTGAACAACTTCATTGTTTATCGGATTTATTAGTTTAACAGTCAGCGGGTGCTCGGTTTTTATTATAAATTTTTCAATAATTAAGCCGTTTTGTGTATAGCACTGTGTGTACTGTGGGCGTTGTGTTACCTCTAAGCAAAGTTCTTTAAATGGGGCTAACCTAAAGTGAACTTGAATATTAAATTCACATACTTTTTGTTTTGTATCTGTTACACACACAATGGGTGATACTTTAAAAAAAGGCTGGTCTGTACTTTCATCGGCCAGCAAATTTGCTGAAAAGCACAAACATAAAAACAGTAATGACCAGCTTAATCGGTTTATCATTTAACCAAGCCCCTGTTTTCTAAAAGTCTTTTTTTCAAAGTAATATTAACCATTGAACGTTGGTGTAACGTACCTATCTCAATATGAGAGCTCATTTTTATGCCGCTTATTATCATTATGATTATGCAGCCTATGAGTGGCAATTACACGATAAAAAACGTGTTCATCATACCTTATTTACCGTTCCCGCCACAAATAGCACTAAGAACTGCCAGCGCTTTCAGACCTATTTGTGTTATTGTCGCCACTTCTAAGTTAGTGCCTTGTTTTAAAATAGAATCTGAATTTATATTTAGTTAAAATTAATAACTTTTCATTACGCTCTGGCGCTGCTTTAGTGTTCACTATTGTTGTTCATTTGTTAACTGTTGCGTACAAATTGATACAAAGTTCATTTTAGATATAAAAACCAACATTTTAGTAATTGTAGCTAAACTCTCGCTGAGCGTGTGACATATATTTAACAGATTCGACCTCTCCTATAAATTTTTCTGGTAGTATAGGCAGGTTATAAGCAGTTTAAGCAGTGAACAATTATGTTAAGTCCATTTTATCAGCAACATGCTGATTACGTCTCTATTACTCGTGAGCAAGGTTGTCGTTTTGCTAAGTCCGTGGCAGATGACTTTAATCCGTTACACGACAAAGATGCCAAAAAGTTTTGTGTACCTGGCGATTTACTTTTTTCGCTTGTACTCAGCCGTTACGGGATCAGCGAAAAGATGGAATTCACTTTTGCTGGTATGGTTGATGAGACATCAAAGCTCTCTTTTCCAGAAGGCGCCGATGAATTTGATATCACTGATGGCGATAAAGTAATGCTTAAAGTGAAACGTGAGGGGGCGGTCAGTCAATGTCCAGATTTGATCAATAGCTTAATTAAAAACTACGTTGAGTTTTCTGGTACCACTTTCCCGCATGTGATCATTCCATTAATGGGTAAGCAAGATGTAATGATCAATCCAGCACGACCTATGGTTATCTATGAGTCAATGCTCATTAATTTAGACCGACTTGATATTACGTCACCAGCGCTGCAATTCGCGGAGCCTGATTTCACTTATACAGGTAAGCGAGGAAAAATCACCTTACGTTTCGATTTATTAGAAAAGGGTGAAAAAGTCGGGTCAGGCGAAAAGCACATGGTGGTGTCAGGTATTCGTGAATACTGCCAAGCAACCGTGGATGATTTGATTGCGTTTTATAATCAACGCAAAGAAACACTTAAACCTGCATAACGGCAACGCTTGTAAGAAAAGGCGCTTTAGCGCCTTTTTTGTTTTTAGTGTTGCGCGTACAATAGACGTTTTACAGTAATTGTGCACCCTATCATGTCAGTAACCAGCTTTTCAGAGTTAAACCTTGCGCCTGAACTCCTTTCAGCATTGCAAGCAGAGAATTATCACACCCCAACGGCTATTCAAAGCCAAACTATCCCGCTTATTTTAGCCGGGGTTGATGTTATGGGAAGTGCACAAACAGGCACGGGTAAAACAGCTGCCTTTGTATTACCACTGCTTGATAACTTATTGCGTGAAGAGCCGCTGCCCGAGGCTGTAAAAGTTTTAATCCTGACACCAACGCGAGAGCTTGCACAGCAAGTATTTGCCAGTGTTGAGCGTTATGCAGCTAATACACCTATTAAAGCCGCGCTTGCTTATGGCGGCGCCAGTATTGGCCCACAAATTAAAGCCATTAAAGGTGCGCAAGTTGTGGTGGCTACACCGGGACGATTACTTGATCATGTGATTAAAGGTAGCATTAAATTATCTGCCATTAGTGCCCTTGTTTTTGATGAAGCAGATCGCATGCTTGATATGGGGTTCATTGATGAAATAAAGCGTATTCTTCGTCATGTTCCAAAACAGCGCCAAACCTTACTCTTTTCAGCCACATTTGATGACAGCATTTTTGAGCTAAGTAAACAGTTGTTGAATGATCCTAAGTTAGTTGAGGTTGATAAACGCAATTCGGCTGCTGTTGAAGTTGAGCAGATTGTGTATGCGGTTGATGAGGATCGTAAACGCGAACTCGTTTCACATATGATCGGCATGAAAAATTGGCAACAAGTACTTATATTCACCCGCACTAAACAAACGGCCGATAGTCTGGCAAAAGAAATGTGTAAGGACGGCTTAAAAACGGAGTCTATTCACGGCGATAAAAGCCAAGGGGCGCGAGACAAAGCGCTGCAAAATTTTAAGACGGGTGTCACTCGAGTACTTGTCGCTACAGATGTTGCGGCGCGTGGCCTTGATATCGCCTCATTAAAGTATGTGATTAACTACGAACTACCCTATGTTGCAGAGGACTATGTTCACCGTATAGGGCGGACAGGACGAGCGGGTGAAACTGGGTTGGCCATGTCATTGGTGAGTATTGATGAGCAATGGTTACTGGATGAAATTGATGTTTTATTAGATACACGCTTAACACCACAATGGCTGCCAGGGTACGAGCCTGATTTAACAAAAGAGCCAAAACAAGTCCGAAAAAACACGAATAAGGCACGACGCTCTCGTGACAAAAAACGTATATTAGGGCAAAAAAATCCTAGGCGCCGATAGATTAAGCTGTATCAGTGCTAATTTTAGGGAACCTAAATTAGCACTAATCAACACGCTAATAGCATAAAGTCGTGTGTACATTAGCTTGTGAACAAAAGCGTTTAATGAACTGTTATGCTTACCCGCATTTTCTTTACAAGCGACCACGTTTTCTTTAAACGTATTGGTATAAAAGCGCACATTATTTAAGCGATTTGTTTTTCGGCTAGGTTTAATTCCATGGTTGCTTTAAGTAAGCGGTAAAGATTAATTGACGCATCAATTTCTTCTTTACGGTTTGTTAAGCTCTCAATATTTAAACCAAGTGGCACCGCTAAATGTGCGCAGCTTTGTAATATGAGGTCAAGATTTTCACGGCAAATGCGTACTGACTCACTCAATGGATTTGCAGAATCAAGCATGCGCCATTTTGTTGCCTCCGGTACAGAGATACCCAGCCACTCCATAAAATCTAACGTTTTCTCACCACCACAGGGTGTAAACGTTAAAATTATACGCTTAGGTGCGATGCCTAACGCTTTGCAGCTACGTGCATAGCTAGTGATTAAATCAATGGTTGCTTGTGCGTTGTAGACGGCTTGTGAAATAAAAAACTTACAACCTTGCTCTGTTTTTTCTAATAGACGGTCATGCTCGTTACGTTTGCTTGCATGGCGTTCAGCAATAGTCACACCGCCAAGAAACACATCATTGTCTTGCTTAGCAAGGGTGTTATAAGCATCCGGTAAACTTAGTTTGATATCGCCATGCGAAGATGGGCTACCTACCAAGACTAGATTTTTTAAATCAAACTCATTACGTGTTTCGTGTAGCCAATCGGTAAATTCAGCTTCACCGCGCTGGGCAACACTTTTGTAAGTAATAACATCTAAATGAGACAGGCTACGCAACAAATGGCTGTACTCACGTGGGTCTACGGTTTCTTTAAATGGAAACGGACGCGGCTTTTCTGTACGGCTGCTCTCATCTTGAATGTCGTAGATAATGACACCATCGTATTCAATTTCATGAAGGCGACCCAATAATTTTTGTGCAATGGTTTCAAGCATGGCTTTATCAGTGCCTGATTTAGGCGGTGTGGTACCAATCAGGTATACACCCTGATTAGTGTCTTCAATTTTCTCTTGTAGTGATAAAGCCATAATCCTCATTCCAGCTCGTGCCTGCGTCTATGGGAAATAATATAGCAGCCATTTAGACGTCTAGATAGATTTTTCTGTTGAAAGTTTTTCAATGAGCATGAATTTAATTCAAGTTAGTGGTGAGGTGTTATCTTAAATTGACACACCTGTTTACATTAATTGTGCCCTTGACCCTCATATTTTCCAGTACTTTCATGCATAATCAAACACAACTGATTATGAGAAAAATAACTAACAAGTAAAATTAAAGGATCATTATGACATTTAGATTATTAGCGACCAGTGTTGCTGTAACGCTTGCTCTTAGCGGGTGTGCGACGAATTCACAATCAAATATGGTTAAAGAAGTCGAAATAGAACAGGTTGTCAGCCAAGAAGATAACCGTGTATTTAGCCAAGATTACGTTTTAGAAGAACTAGAAAATGGTCTTCGTGTCATGGTGGTAAAAACGGATTACCCCGATGTTGTTTCATTACAAATTCCCGTGTCGGTAGGTTCTCGTAACGAAGTAGAAGAAGGCAAAACGGGCTTTGCTCACTTTTTTGAGCACATGATGTTTAAAGGCTCAGAAAAATTCCCACAAGACGTGTATTCAGATATTTTAAAAAATTCGGGTGTTGATAACCGCGCGTATACTACTAATGATTACACCAACTATCATTTAAACTTCTCAAAAGAGCACCTTGATAAAGTGCTTGAAATTGAAGCTGATATCTTTCAAAACCTCACGTACAGCGAAGAACAGTTCCGTACAGAAGCCTTAACAGTGAAAGGTGAGTACTTAAAAAATAATGCCAGTCCAATTCGTAAATTGCTTTCAGCAGTGCGTAACGAAGCATTTGAGAAACATACTTATAAACACACCACGATGGGCTTTTTTGAAGACATTGAAGCCATGCCAGATCAAATGGCTTACGGGAAAGAGTTTTTCGCAAAATTTTATAAACCAGAATATGTATCGTTGGTCATTGTTGGTGATGTCGACCCTCAAGAAACCATGGCAATGGTGAAAAAACATTGGGGTAACTGGAAAAAGGGTGATTACCAAGCCGATATTCCAGTAGAGCCAAAGCAACAAGCGCCAAAATATATACATGAGCAGAATGACGGTTTACCAGGCCATTGGTTACTCGTATCGTATAAAGGCACTGCGTGGGATCCAACGCAAAAAGATCGCGCCGCACTTGATTTAATCTCACAGCTTTATTTCTCAAATAACTCAGCGCTTTATCAAGAATTGGTGGTTGATAAGCAAATCGCGAGTCAAATGTTCACTTATAATCCTGATACAAAAGATCCGGGGTTATTGCATGTCTTTGTAAAAGTAGAAAACGAAGCCGATCTTGCAAAAGCACGTGATGCCATTAACCGCACATATGTACAAGCACGCACTGAGCTTGTTGATGCCCAAAAACTGGCAGACTTAAAATCAAATTTAAAATACAGCTTTATCAATGGGCTTGATTCATCGCAATCAATCGCCTCGACACTTGCAAGCTACATGCATTTTGAGCGTGATCCAGAGGTAATCAATCAGCTCTATGCGACTGCCGATAGCATCACCCCAGAAGACATTAAAGCGATAGCGAATAAATACTTTGTTGATTCAAGCCGTACTACAGTGACGATGTCGGCTTTAGATAACGTGGCAGGATTTGAGCAAGAAGTTGACCTAAACGCAGCCGTTGCAAGTACAGAACAAGCGCCAACAGAGCGTCATTTTAAAGTGCTCGATAAAACCAACAGTTCACCATTGGTTGATGTTAACTGGTTATTTAATACCGGTGCCGCGGCCGATCCAGCAGGTAAAAAAGGCGTCGCCGCATTAACGGCAGCCATGCTTGCGAAAGGTGGCTCAGAAACGATGAGCTATAAAGACATTCAAAAAGCGTTATACCCACTCGCGGGTAGCTTTGGGTATCAAATCGATAAAGAGATGATTTCGTTGCGCGGTCGTGTACACAAAGACAATGCGGCACAGTGGTATGCGCTTGTGAGTGAACAATTACTCAACCCAGGTTTTAGAGAAGATGACTTCAAACGCCTGAAAAAAGAGCTTATCGATAGCATTAAAGCGGGGCTTAAAGCATCAAACGATGAAGAGCTCGGTAAAGAAGTGCTTTATCATCAACTGTATAAAGGCCACCCATACGAAAGCTATAACTATGGTGACTTATCTGATCTGGAAGCATTGACGCTTGATGATGTAAAAGCGTTTTACGACAAGCAATTCACACAATCAAAACTAACCGTAGGTTTAATTGGTGCGATTCCAAGCGATGTAAAATCGGCGATGCTAAAAGATTTAACATCGCTGCCACAAGGCAAAGAAAGCCGTTTAGTAATTCCCGATGCGCCAGCACTGAGTGGTCACCATGCCACCATTGTTGAAAAGTCGGCGCAATCAACAGCCGTGTCGTTTGGTTTCCCAATAGAGACGATTCGTAGTAGTGAAGATTGGACTGCATTATGGCTAGTGCGTTCATACTTTGGCGAGCACAGAAGTTCAAATAGCTTCTTGTATCAGCGTATTCGTCAAACCCGTGGTATGAACTACGGTGACTATGCGTACATTGAATACTTCCCACGTGGTATGTTCCAAACTAAGCCTGATGCGAACTTAGGCCGCTCTGAGCAAATTTTCCAAGTATGGCTGCGTCCATTGCGCTCTAATAACGATGCGCACTTTGCAACCCGTACCGCGTTATTCGAGTTAGATAAGCTTATTAAAAACGGCATCAGCAAAGAAGATTTTGAAGCAACGCGCAACTTCTTAATTAACTTTGTGCCACAAATGGTGGCAAGCCAAGACCGCCAACTAGGCTACGCGCTAGATAGTGAGTTTTATAATACAGAGAGCTTTGTTGACTATGTACGTGGCAAGCTTGAAAAGCTAACACTTGAGGATGTGAACCGTGTTATTCGCGAGAATCTGCAAACCGACAATATTCACTATGTGTTTATTACAGGTGACGGTAAAGACATGCAAAAGCGCTTAGCGTCAGAGCAAACATCGCCTATGGTTTATAACGCAGAAAAACCAGCAGAACTTGTCGCGGAAGACAACGTGATTGCTGATTATAAGCTCGCTATTCCAGCGAAAAATATATCAGTCGTTGATGTAGAAAAGGTGTTTCAATAACACACAATAGAGTGCTCCTTTAGGGGCACTCTTCTTTATTTGTTTGCGGGTAGTGATCAGCAACAACAAGTTTGTTGCGGCCAGTATCCTTCGCTTGATAAAGTGCATTATCGGCCATTTCGATCAATTGCATGGCATTATCAGCGACGTTTGGCACAAGTGTTGCCAAACCAATACTGACTGTTAAAGGGTGGCCAGCCAGTTCGGGGAGCTTTAATGCTGTAAGCTCGGCCATAAAACGCGTTAATAGCATTTGAGCCTGTAAACAGTGAGTATTTCCCAACACTAATATAAATTCTTCGCCACCGTATCTTGCACATAAATCGCCAGGTCTACGCGCGTAGTCGGGCAGTATTTTTGCGACTTCTTTTAGGCAAGTGTCACCAACGACATGGCCAAAGTTATCATTGAGAAGTTTGAAGTTATCTAAATCAATCATCGCCAGCGATATGGGAAGTTTGAGTCGCATGCAGCGGCTCCACTCTTGCTCATAAAAGTCATCAAAATGACGTCGATTAGCAATTTGTGTCAGACCATCAATATGCGCTAACTCTTGAACTTGCTGTTCAGCAAGTTTTCGTTCAGTGATGTTTAAATGACTAATCACCACGAAACGCTGCGCATTATACTCCAGTGGCACAGCACGCATCATAAACCAGCGTTTTTCGATGTCGCTATGACAAGGGTACTCTAAGTAAAATTCAGGTTCTTGATTATTGATGACTTTATTGAGACCTGCTAAGGCTTTTATTCCAAAATCATCGCCTTGTATTGCGGCTGACTTGCAGATAGCTAAGTAATTTTGTTTCTGCCATTGAATATCACAGTCACAGTTATTCTCATCGCCAAACGTTTGCCAACTGCGATTAACAAATATGATATCGCCCAGCTCATTGATAACAACGATATGCTCTGAGATGGTATCAAGTATTAATTTCAAAAATTCTTTTGATTCAACCACATTGGTTCCTGACCATGACTACTCAATTAAGATTAGCAATAAATACTGAGTTTTCACTGTTGTTGATGTAAAAAATAATCCGAAGCACTTAATTTATTGCGCAGTTCATTTTACTGCATTGTGAAGGTGTTACAACAGGGAATAAGTCGATACTTCAAACAACAGTGAAACAGGTTACTCATATTTTTAAGTAACCTGTTTTACGTAATAGAGAGGCTGTTGAGTCGGTTTTAAGGTTTTGCTATTTAGTTTTCTGCCAGAATCACACCAAGGCTCAACTCTGACAGTTAATCTATTTGTTATAACAATGCGCCAACTTCCACGCCGATAGCTAACAACAAAGTTGCTGCAACAAAGGCGATGAGTACTGCGTGACCACGCTGTTCTTTTTTCATCGTTCACTCCTAAAAAATAACAAATACTGTTGCCATACCCAGTGCAAAACTAACACACGATGAAGCTGCAACAATTGCGGCCAAGTTTTGCTTCGATACTGCTTTTGCTTCGCTTTCAACGGCTGGTTCATCGTCTAGTTTGATAAGCTCACCTTGGCGTACTTCAAATACCGCACATAGGCTCATGGTGGTTTCTTTTGATGCCGCACCTTCTTTTTCAACGCGTTGAATGGTTCGTAGGCTCACATCACAGGCGTCGGCCAACTGCTGTTGTGTCCAGTCGAACTTAAGCCTTAATGTTTTAATTGTATTAGGGTTTAATTGCATCACTTACTTCCCAATAAACGGCTCGATAAGTGTGATAAAGGCAAAACCAAAAATAGCCCCCCCAATAAAGCAACCTAAGGTAACCATAGCAACTTGTTTTGGGTTATCAGTCAGTGCGGTTTGCGTGCTTTGCTTTACCAATTTGCCAGCTTTAAAAAACGAACATTCAAGCTTGCCTGTTAGCATATTTTGCATCTTAAATTCGACTGCATACGCATTATCTTGGTAGTTAAAGTCGTGACGACTTTTAAAGCCGAAGCTGCGCTTTTCACTAACCAATTCATCGTTTACATATATTTCTTCTTTGCCGCTCATGATGTGACCAAAGCATGCGATTTGGTTATCACCATCTTGAAAGTAAAGTTTATAACCTAGTTTATGTGAGTTTAGTACGTCGTTTTTCATCATCGTTTCCTTGTTAAGTTGATGATGTAAATTTAATGATTATTTTTGTTTTTTACGCCGTCAGCGATACGCCAGTCCCTATTTTGGCATATGACAGCCAAGATGTCATATTGGTTTTGTTATTGAAATATAAGCGAATTATTTTAAGTGGTTCGATTGATGTTGTATCGGTCACTGTCGTATTGGCTTGCACTAAAATAACCGTTAGATAACAAAAAAGTAGCGATGACACTCTGGTTATTAGATATAACCAGAACAAATAAACAACGGGTTAGTACATCTTGCTACAAATCCGTTAAACTTAAGGCATAGCAGTTAGGTACAACCAGAAAGGCAAAAATATGCGTCATGAAATTTGGCAACAGCTTCGCGAAGAAGCAAACGAAGTCGTTACTCGCGAACCATTATTAGCAAGTCATGTTTACTCGTGTGTGTTAAATCATGAGTGTTTGGGGTCGGCGCTGAGTTTTATTGTTGCTAATAAGCTGGCAGATGCCGTCGTGTCAGCATTTACTATTCGTGAATTATTTGACCAAGCCTTTGTAAAATGTGACTTAATGCTAACGCATGTGGCCCATGACATAAAAGCTGTTAAAGATCGTGACCCCGCAGCCGATAGTTATTTAACTGTGATACTTAACTTAAAGGGCTTCCATGCAATACAAGCACACCGACTCGCACATTGTTTATGGCTGCAAAACAGAAAAGAGCTTGCTCGCTTTATTCAAAGTAGAACCTCAGAAGTATTTGGCGTTGATATCCATCCTGCTTGTAAAGTCGGTCATGGTATTATGTTTGACCATGCAACTGGGATTGTAATTGGTGAAACCGCGGTTATCGAAGATAACGTATCGATTCTACAGTCTGTGACATTAGGCGGTACGGGTAATGAGCAAGGCGATCGCCATCCTAAAATTCGCGCAGGCGTTCTAATTGGCGCGGGTGCAAAAGTACTTGGTAATATAGAAGTCGGTGAGGGTGCGCGTATTGGCGCAAACTCTGTGGTATTGAGTCCTGTTCCTGCCCATACAACGGTGGTTGGGGTGCCAGCTAAAGTAGTCGGTAAACCAAACTGCCCATGCCCCGCAGAAAGCATGAATCAAAACTTTTTAGATGATAGTGCAGCCACCCCTAGCAATGAATCGCATACGAGTGCTATGTTGTAATTTCAATTACATTGTTATTTAAAGGGCAACGGAAGTGTCTAAATTATCTTTAGGGTTAGTCGTTGCAGCGTCTTTTTTATGTGGCGCTGCTGCGATGTCGTTCTATCAATCTTTTTCTGCTACAACAACGTCTGACATTGAGCCAGCAGCGCCGAGTGTTGCTGGTTATGAACCGCATGAAACTTCATCTGTGAGCATTAAAAAACCTGAAACCATGAGCGCTCAAAATGAGCCACTCAACAAGGCGCCTATAGAATCCGCTACGGCAACTGAGCTTGTGCAACAAATTGAAGAGTTACAGCAGCAAGTGGCAAATCAACAAACAATTATAGCCAGTTACAAAGCGGCGGTTGTCTCACCGCAACAGATTAATTCGCGTACCGAGGCATTGTACAGTTTATTAGAAGAGCAGGCGCGTGATGAAGCATGGGCGTATCAAACAGAAACGGCCATGGCAGACTTTCTTATCATGGCCGATTTACCTGTACAGCCAGATATGACTGTTGCCAACTGTAAAACCTCCGTCTGTGAATTTAAATTGCAACAGCCTGAAGGGGTTGATTCACTTCCTGCACATTATTGGCGAAATATCAGCGATAAGTTGATGGAGCAAGGCTGGTGGAAGCAGTTTAAATACTCTTCTTCCACATCAAGCGACGATACTCTGAGCATCATTGTTAGTACTGAACAGTAAATAACGCACAGCTAGATCACGTTTGATTTTAATTGGCCGTCCGCTAGTTCAGTTATCAATAATTCCCCTGATTTGATATCAGCCACTGACTTCACAACGTGACCGTGCTCATTTTTAGTGATGCTGTAGCCACGTGCTAGCACGCTTAGCGGACTCACCGAGTCTAAACGGCTTGCTTGCAGTGAAAGGGTGTTACGAGAGATTGAGAGCTGTTGTTGCATAGCTTGCGTTAAACGGCCATGTAATTGCACTAATTGATGTTCGCTTCTGGCCAGCTGCTTTTCAGGTGAACGCTGCATTAAACGCGGTGTTAAGTTTGCAATAACGCGCTCATAATGCTGAATTTTACCGTTAATAGCGCTGTGCAATGCGAGGGTTAACTCATCTAATTTTTGAGTTTGCTGGTTTAACTGGTTACGCGGATGACACAGCTGCAAACGATGTTCAAACTGTGTTGCAGTGCTGCGTTTAACAGACAGTGTATGTTTAAATGCATGGTGTAAATGCTTCACTAACTGACTGACTTTATTGTGTAGCTCCTGCGTGTTAGGGCTAACAAGCTCGGCAGCGGCAGAAGGTGTAGCGGCACGTATATCGGCTACATAATCACTGATTGTGGTGTCGACCTCATGCCCAACTGCGCTGACAATAGGTAATTCACTGGCAAATATAGCGCGGGCGAGTTGTTCATTGTTAAAGCACCATAGATCTTCTAATGAGCCACCGCCACGACCGAGTATTAATACATCAACTTCATGTCGTTGGTTAGCAATATTAATTTTTTCAATAAGTTGGCTGTGGGCATCAGCCCCTTGCACCATGGCAGGGTAAATCACAACTTCAAGCTGCGGTGCGCGACGCTTTAAAACGGTTAAAATATCGCGGATGGCAGCCCCAGTCGCAGAGGTAATGACACCAACGCGGTTTATCGTAGTGGGGAGGGGCTTTTTATGTGCAGAACTAAAAAGGCCTTCAGCGGCAAGGCGCATTTTCAGTGCATCGAATTCTTGTTTTAGTAACCCTTCACCAGCCGGTGCCATATGCTCAACAATGAGTTGATAATCACCGCGCGGTTCGTACAATGAAACCCGAGCACGCACTGTGACTTGCGCGCCATTTGTTGGGCGAAAAGTCTGTCCACGGTTATTGCCTCGCCACATAGCCGCTTTCACTTGAGCTCTGTCGTCTTTTAAAGTGAAATACCAATGGCCTGAAGCCGGGGCAATAAAATTAGAAATCTCGCCTGTTAACACAAGTGATGAAAAGCCTTGCTCTAAAACATGGCGAATTTCCTTATTTAGGCGCGAGACCGTATAAATAGGCTGTGTTGAGTGCGTTAAAGCCATTTAAAACCCCAATAAAATAAACTGCGTCTACTTTATCATAAATAAATGCGGAATTTTATTTACTCATGCGCATAACGCTGATAAAATTTGGCCGCAATTCCTTATACTCAGATCCACATGTGAGAAGTTGCCAAAATGCTTAGAATTGCTAAAGAAGCTCTTACCTTTGACGACGTACTTTTAGTACCAGGTCATTCTACTGTTTTGCCACACACGGCAAATATTTCAAC
>MDTG01355669.1_pt1 | contig 22347 bp, 12 predicted proteins | sample 811421 | NCBI WGS metagenome assembly MDTG01 (sample SAMN05326645, study PRJNA326480) | marine metagenome | isolation source: seawater | place: Pacific Ocean: South East | collected 2011
CTCTGCTAACTCGTAAGCTTCTGTAGCATTGCCTGCGTCAAGAGCAGTCTTTGCACTCTTTGCAGCTTGCTCTGCTTGACGAGCTTTAGCATCGAACTGATCCTTAACTAAGTCAAATGCTTGAGTCTTCATTTTGGTTGGCCAGCTAGCATTCTTAAGTTGCTTCGATGCTGCTTTATCCCAACCGAGGTCAACCGCGATTTTTGAAGCTGCTTCACGAGCTTCAACAGCCTTACTTGCGAACTCGAAAGCTTCAGTAGCATTACCCGCATCTAGTGCAGCCTTTGCACTCAGCGCAGCATATTCTGCGGTACGAGCCTCAACATTGAATTGAGTTTTTTGTGCTTCTACTGCATTACCTGCTTCACTTTGGAGAGCTACTAACTCCTCCAAAGACTCAATAAGGCTTAAGCGTGCATTAAGACCTGCTTCAGTCTTTGATTCAGCATCACTCAAAGCATTAACCCCTGCAACCTTGATATCGATAAGAGTTTGTGCCTCTTGGAGCTGAATCTCTTCAGCTGAAAGCTGTACCTCAGCAACAGGCTCAACAACCTCGTCTACAACAACAGACTCTACTTGAGGAGCATCCCAAATGGTTGATTGGAATTCACCGCCGATGGGTGACTGAGCAACAAATGGATTGTTAAACTCGATAACGTGATCTGAACCCAATTCACCTACCTCAATGTTATCATTACTGTTACCGTCTTCGGTGTCAATGGCTTCACTGCTAATGAATTCAGGCGCAGGAGTAAATCCAAATGCTTGAACTTCAGGCGCATCCCAAATTGAGCAATTTGGGTAATAAACAACCTGACGCTGATCCATTGATGGCATACTTGAGGCAGAAACAGTGCTAGTAGGAGTGACGGGTACAGGTGTAGCTGAAGGCGTAACGCTGCTGCTATTAGAAACAACCGGCTCCATTGTAGGCGTCACTGGAGTGAACCCTATCTTCGCTGAAGGTGTAGGCGTAGCTATAGGTGAAGGTGTAGCACTCACCTGAAAATCACCTGTTTCACCATCTTCATTAGCGGTATCATCAGTGCTAGTTGCTACTGCCTTTTCAGCTTCAGCTTGTTCAAGGCGCTCTAAAATATCAGCTATTTCGTCTTTTTTGAATTTATAACCGGTACTAAGAGCAGACTTAATTTGCTCAAGGCTCCAGCTTTCTTCACCCCAGCTACCATTATTATCAAGTACATAGGCGCTAAACTTGTGAGTAAACTCACTTACTGCAGTGATCCCATTAATAAATGAGCCGGGCTCATACTTTTCAGTAATCAAATTGTTATAGACATCTTTTCTCGAAACCATTCTAGGAGCAGTCAGCTTGGCTTCAATATCACTGTACTCAGCATCGCTAAATGCACCAGAATCTTTAATAGCCTTCAATGTATGAGCAACCTGAAGACCTTCCGTTAAAGTTAAGTCGGCCGTACCCTGAAGCAAAGTAAGCCCTGCTGCTTTTATGCCATTAGTGTAAACATTCTCCCAGGTCAAATTGTTCCACAAATACGTCACAAGCGACTCCTCAGAAGAATCAGTAGAATTCGATGAGTCAAGCTGCTCGGATTGATTATAATAATCTGAATAATAATCTGGATTAAAGAACTCATCGTCATCACCATATTCTTCGCTATACGCTGAAAAATCATTAGTCGACGCTGATTGATAGCACTCAGAAGGAACCATAGAATCTCCATCATCATTAACCATGTACATGTCAGCGCATGGATCATGATCGAATGATTCCGCTTCAAAAGCAGCTGCTAAGAGCGTACGTGGTTCAAGAGTTTCGGCAGTAAACTTTTTTATATTCTTCATGGTCATTTATTAGTATTTTAGTTTATATATTATGTGTATTTTTTGATTAATTATTTTTTGAAAGATGGCACATATGAAGTACTTTCTTATCCTATGTGTCAAGAAAAATAAGTATTTTTTACCATTTTCTTAAATAAAAATAACTATTTTTCTTTTCGGCTACCCAGAAAACTGGGCTACCTCAAAATAGACAGGAAAATAAAAATTTAGTTCCCTCTTTCTCAAGAAAAACATAATCACATGACTATCAATATGTTAAATAATAAAAAAGTGTTTTTTATTATTTTTTCTAAACTTCGATTAAAGCCATTATTTCGGGAACTAAAATTCATCATCAATGACTAATTGTTAGCAAGTGTTTTCTCTATTTTGTTTCAGCATAAGAAATTTAATACATTTTTTTGGGTACTTACCAATCAATAATTTACTTATTGACATACATAAATACAGTACTTTTCTAGAGAAAATCATTTAAAAATATTACAAATTTTAAAAAGCAAAAATTAATCTACCATGAATAAAACATACCAAAAAAATACCATGAAGGCACTTACTCTCGCCCTCCTTGCAGTAGGCACGATGCTACCCAGTCCGGCCTGGGCAGGAAGAGCTGGTGCTGCACGAAGAGCGCAGCGACTAGCGGAAAAAGCTGCTCAGCAAGCAATGCAATCTGACAGCAAGGGAGCGATTGATTCACTCAATAATGCTCAAGATTCAGCAAAACTTGTCGAGCGAGTGATTAATGCAAAGAGCACAGAAGAAATCAATGAAGTATTAAAAGAAACAGTCAGAATCCACGAAAAAAACATCAAGGAGGCCGAGCGCCCTAAAAAGCATACTGTAAACGAGGAATCCAAGGCTCGCATCGAAGCTATCTATCAAAAGATATGCAATCGCCGGTACTCAGACGCATACAATCTTCAGGCTGAAATGTATGGTACCCTACGCGAAGGTGTCATTCAAGATATTGTCAGCGATTACCGCGATAGTGCCTCGACAAAGCCGATTGGCTGGCAGATCACCCATGCAAATATGGTAAAGTTTACAGAAGAAGGATTTGTCGATCATGAGGAATTCAACTACAGCTATCTCGAACTTTCTGAGCTTATAGAGCTCTTCACGATGGTTCAAAATCTTGAAAAAGAAAAAGGAAACCAAGCGTTAGTACCCTCTATCGTCGACATGAAGGACAAGCTAGTTCGAATCGCCTATGACAATGAAGCATCGCGTCAAAAAATCCTTAAAACGATCGATAACTCAACGGAATGTAACCGCCACTTAAAATCGATATTGAATAACCTACCCAAAGGTCGCTTAGACTTCTACCCGCTTGTAGACAAGAGCACAGGTGAAGAAATGAAGCATCTGGACCATATTAGCTTTGACCCAGCAACCAAGCCGGCGAATAAAGGTACTGGAGAGAAAATTGTCATTTTCCAGGCTGCTTATGAAGCTCCCAATGTAAGAATGGGTGGCCTTGGTGCCTTTCTAAAAAGCTTCTCTGAGGCTCTTAACCAATACGACAACTTTGATCTACGCTTCATCACTCAGTTCTTTGATTTCTTAAAGAAAGAATATCCTAACGCCGAATTCAAAGGCTTTGTCGACCATCAAGTCTATGGCAAGATAATGCGCAGTAGCATTTACCAAATTAACAGCAATGGAATCAAACAATATCTCATCAAGCCTGACCCTAAAATGGCTCGTATTTTCGATGTCGGCCGCCCACAAAACATTTACAAGGCTTTTAGTCATGCCGAATACAACCCTAAGATGGCCTATTTCAACTCAGCACTTGCAACACTAGCGGCAACATTCCGAGGCGAAGATGGCAATAACTCTGTAGACATTCTACACACGCATTCATGGCATACAGGACTCGCTGCAGCACTCATGAGCGAGAAGCTAAACCCACTGCGCGAAATGTCTGGGCTTAATAAGATCTCTATCCTCAACACGATTCACATGCATGGACCTGAGCAAGGGATTATGGACGCTAATATCTTTGTCAGAGTCGGCCTAGAGCTCCCAAAAGATCGTCAGCATGCAACCGACCTTCTTCGGAATAATATCTATGAGCGCCCAACCTCTGTTTACGAAAATGCTATCGGAAGCATTCAAACCAAAGATCGTTCTATTATTAACTACGATCTTTACGGAGACCCTGTTGTGTTAGGCATCTTGCAAGATATTGATACAACAGAAGGCCCCATCTACGTTAACGAAGATGGTGAAGAACTTGAGATTGTCAACCTGCTCATCGAAGTATCGAAACACGCTGATTATATGAACACAGTCTCTGATGGCTTAAAAGCTGACATGACAGACCCGAATCTATCTTATGGAGTTCACGAGATATTCCAGGCCATGGGAGGCAATTTTGGTGCAGTTCTCAATGGGCTCAAGGTATCTAGCTATGACCCAAGAAAGCAAGAGGTATTAGGCAAATACGCAGTTAAAGAAGATCTTAGTAACTTAGCTGCACAAAAGAAGGCTGCAAAAGCCGCTCTCTACCATGCAGGTATCATTACAGATCCAAGTAAACCTCTCTTTCTCTACGTTGGTCGATTTGGAGCTGAAAAAGGTATTGATTATCTTCCCGCTATTGCCAATGAAGTTCACAAGCAAGGCGGCCAAATGCTAGTCATGGGCTTCACGCCTTATGAGCTTCCAGAAAGCATTAAAAAACTTCAAAGTATGCAAGGAACCCAGGCCATTAAGGTCTACACAAACCTTCAAGACCAACTTCAAATTCTTGCTGGAACAGACGCCAAGGCAGGCATGCTTGCACGCTTTGCAGCGGAATATACGGTCATTCCATCAAAGCTTGAATCTTGTGGTCTTGTAGCACTTGAAGCCCTTTGCATGGGCTCCTTCTTAGCTTCTTCTAACGTTCAAGGGCTCAAAAGCATTTGTCATCCGTTTGACGATGATGATGCTATTTACGAGGATGAGAATTGCATTCAATACGCCTTCCTATTTGAAGATGACGCTCAGACACAAATGAATATCCAAGCGATGGTTGAGCGATGCTTTATCGTTAACCAACGCTTAAGCCATAAAGCTAAAGAAGATATTCAAAAGTTCATTATCAATGATTCCAAGAAATTCGACTGGAATTACAACGAAAATGGCGACGGTCCTATCAATAAGTACATCAATATCTTCTACCACATCCTCAACCAAAAGTAAGAACAAGAAGAAGTACTTCTTTTCACTTAACAATAAAAGGGCTTCGCCATCAAAGCGAAGCCCTTTGTGTTATTTAGGCCAATCTAGGTAATTTAAAGGGGACGAGATAAGGACAGTATAAAAAGTCATTCATCTATTATCTAAAAATGACCTACGGTTATCTCGTATCTCGGAGATTAATATTATCACACAATCAGTACAGATAGCCCACAGTGCTACACCCCCCCTGACTATTCCTGATTATTAAGATTCATAAACACTAGAAGCTCAAAGAAAGACCTCGGCAATCTAGGCGACTAATTATAAAACAGCAAAAGGCAAGTAACGCCATTCAAACTATAGATCTCGGATAATTCATTCCACACACGAGACTCTCCTGCCTCATAACAAAAGGCCCTCCAAAAGGAGGGCTCTAAAGCGACGGCACAACTGTGTCAGCTGCGCCAGCGTTATGTAGTAAATCTAATTAAAAAGGATAACTTACCCGAAAGCCAACAGTAGCAATATTAGCCTTAATAATCCCAAAATTATTACTACTAGTTGAATCGTGAGCGTTAAAAGTAGTATTGTTATAATTTGTCATCGTCAACTGAACGCCAACCCTAAAGGTCTCAAACTGCTTCTCCAATCCAACGCCATAACGAATACCGACAATCCATTTATTATCAAAATTTGTGCCTGGCGTTCCTGACTCCTCATGTTTATATTTAAAATAGCCCCAATCAGGCCCTACAACGGTGTAGAGCAAGTAAGCTTCTTGAAGAATGCAGCCCAAACGCACTAAAGCACCAAAGTCCCATTCACGCTGAATTTTAGCGGTTTCACGAAAACCAATAGTAGGCTCTAAGCCAGAAGCTGTATCTTCATTCCACTTATATCCTCCATAAGGCTCTAAACCTAAGACAATGTTAGAGTTGGAGAAACGATACAAATAGCCCAAGAAAAATTCAAATCCTCCCGTGTTATCACTTAAACCATCATTATTCACGTAAAAAAACGTATCATCTGGATCCCCCGGGCCTGCACCAGGAGTAAACACACCATCCGAACGGTCGCCGCTCATGCGCTCGAAATTAATCGAACCACCCCCATAAAACCCGCATTTAAAACGCGGCTCTTGAGCCTCTACGGCAGCTAGTGCACCCATTTTAGACCCAAGTAAACCGAGTAAGACCACCAAAGCTTTTTTCATAGCAATTTAAGAATTAAAAGTTTACGTAAAAGGAAAATAAAATATTAAAATGGTCTCCCTACTGTCAAGCTTCGTTTGTCCTTTACTATGACTTTACCCTTAATCATAATACCCTTTACAATAAGGATTTGTGCATAAAAGACACCTACTTTGACTGGCTTAACAAGCACACTCAGAGAAAACCAAAGATAACGAAATTACTTACACGGTAACCAGGAAGCCTAGGCAAAATCAAGCTAAGTCCATGAAATTATTCAAGAAAAAGACAAAAAAGCAACAAGCTGCTCAAGCCCGCAGGCAACGACGCTCCCATCTAGAGGCCCAAGGGGAAGTACCCCTATGGTCGAAAAATAACATCATTCCAGCGGCTATATTTCTGGCCTACATGGGGCTGATTCTTATCACCTGCTTTTTTGGCCAATCCCCTGCCGGGCCACAACTCCTGCCCAACCAGACGCCGAAGTTTCGTATCGTTGCAGACTTTCCCTTCAGCTACGAAAGTAAAATCGAACGCGAGCGCCTCACCGAAGAACGCAAACAACGCGTAGCCCCCATTTACAAACTAGATCTTGAGCCCTTCGATGCATTTCGTGAAAAAATTTTAATCCTCAACCAAGGAATGAGCCACTTAAAGACCCAAGTCGGCCCACCTGCAGAATCATTAAGCGAAATCGAAGCCTTTACCGATGAGTTTAATACAAAATATAAGATGGACATCAGTCCAAACGACGTCAAAACACTCCTCAAGCTCAATACCAAAACCCGAACACACTACATCGAAGAAGCGCTCGCCTACGAAAACGAAATTTACAGGGCTGGCATATCTAGCAACAAATTAAAAACAAGCTCACTGAATCCCTCGTTTATCTCCATCGAAATCAAAGGGCGCGATGTTGAAGGCAATGTTCAAACCACCGAGGAGGCGCTTTTATCCCTACGGCGCTACCTTAAAATCATGGATGTAGATCCTGAGGTATCCATGGCACTCTTTAGAATTCTTAAAGGAGGCATTCGCCAAAATCTCATTTATGATGCTGCTCGCACAGAAGCCACGATCAAAGACGCCGCAAACTCCATCGACGCCATCATCATTCGAGTCAACGAAGGAGAAACACTTATCGAACCAGGCACACCGATTACTCCCGAACAACACGAACGGCTAACCGCTTACCGCAAAGCCCTACGCACTCACCAAGAGTATGGCATTGGGTTTAGCGCCCTACTCCTCGAGCGGATAACACTCACCTTAGCTATTCTCCTTGCTAGCCTCATCTATATCAGGCTCGGCGTACCTGAAATCCAAAGCTCCCGCAAAAACCTCATCTTAGCATCGAGCATGCTGCTGATCAACATGATCTTCATCAGGCTCCTACTGCAATGTGGAGATGCCTATCTAATCCCCCTTAACCCCATGTTTGCAGCGCTACTCCCCTACCTCGCTCCCGTTGCACTTGCCCCCATTCCCATCATGGTGACCTTAGGAGGCCCCCCTGCCATCATCGTCACCCTACTGGTTAGCATATTCACCACACTCATGCTCGGCCGAGGCCTTGAAATGGTGGCACTTTACTTACTCACAGGCCTTGCTGCTATCTACTTTAGCAGAACGATCCAAAAACGCATTCAACTCGTTAGGGCAGGTCTCTTAACGGGGTTTGTTACCGCACTAGGGGCTGCATTCATCGGCCTTTTTGACAGACTAGACACCAACACCATCCTTCTACAGGCTACCATAGCCGAAGCCACAGGCATACTCACAGGAGTCCTCGCCATTGGCATTGTCCCCCTCTTAGAGCACCTATTCAAGTACACAACGAACATTTCCCTACGCGAACTGACGGATTTTAACCACCGCCTCCTTCGCCAACTTCAAATGGTTGCCCCGGGGACGTACCACCACAGTCTCATGGTAGCCAACATCGCAGAGCGCGCGGCGCGGCAAATTGGAGCCAATGCCCTCATGTGCCGAGCATGTGCACTCTTTCACGACATTGGTAAGACCGTAAAGCCAGAGTACTTCGTCGAAAACCAAAAAGAAAACATCAACCCTCACCAAGAAAAAAACCCCTCGATGAGTGTCCTTGTAATAAAAAGCCACGTCAGCGAAGGGGCTGCTATCGCCCAAGAAGCACGTCTCCCCAAAGTGGTGATTGACGTCATTGAACAACACCACGGAACAGGCCTCATCCAATACTTTTACTCAAAAGCAATGCAACGCTCCGGTGAAACCCTACTCCCCCTAGGTGAAGAATTTGAAGAAGAGCAAGTCGAAGAAAATATGTTTCGCTACGATGGGCCAAAGCCTCAATTCAAAGAAAGCGCCATCATCATGCTTGCAGACAGTGTTGAAGCTGCAAGTAGAAGCCTAAGAAAGATCTCCTCACAAAGCATTCAAGAACTCGTCGAAAATATTGTCCACGACCGCATCGAAGATGGTCAGTTTGATGAATGCGCACTCACTATGCGAGAAATCAGTGAAATCAAGCGAAGCCTCATCGTATCGCTGCTCAACATCCACCACTCTCGCGTAGAATATCCTAGCCTTGAAAAAGAAAAGAAAAATGACAAACAATCAGGAGAACAAGAAGTACAAGCGGATAATTGAAACCACAAGCCAGCATCCAAGGCTAAACTATAGCGCTCCCGCACTCGAAGAACTTTTTCACTATCTCGACACTTTAGACCACTACACACTCCCCGAAGGAGATATCTCTATTGTTTTCTTAAGTGATTCAGCCCTGGCAAAACTTCACGATGACTTCATGCAAGATCCATCGCCTACAGATGTCATTACTTTCCCCGGAGATAAATGTATGCATTTTGCTGGAGAAATCTGTGTCTCGGTTGACTGCGCTGAACGCGTTGCAAGCGACCATGGCAGTACCTTTGCTCAAGAGCTTACACTTTATTTAGTACATGGGTGGCTACACCTATGTGGCTATAACGACATAAACAATGAAGACCGCCTAAAAATGCGTGATGCCGAACGGGATGTCTTAAAGCACATCTCAAATATCCCAACATTTTCGCTCAAAGATGAAGCATAGGACAGGCTAGTCCCGCTTGATGTACTTTCCGAAAAAGTCCCGCATGGACTCAAAATACAAATAAATAACCGGCGTCACTAAAAGCGTCACACACTGGGCAAAGACAAGCCCGCCAACAATCATAAGGCCCATGGGCATACGGCCCTTGCCATCGGCACCAAAGCCCATGGCCATCGGCAAACTACCCATAATCGCGGCAAATCCCGTCATCAATATAGGACGAAGACGCGCTTGAGCTGCCTCAAAAATGGCGACTTCATGGCTACACCCTTCGTTCTCTCGGTGCATATTTGCAAAATCAACAAGCATGATACCATTTTTATTGATGATACCTAAAAGCAAAAAGAAGCCTACAAAAGCATAAAAAGAAAATTCAGAATTAAAGAGAACTAGTGTTAAGAACCCACCAAAACCAGCTACAGGGAGAGTTGAAAGGACCGTTAATGGCTGAATATAACTCTCATAGAGGATTCCCAAAATCATATACATAACCATGATTGCAATAACGAGGAGTAATGTCATATCTGCGGTAGTCTGCTGAAAGGTTGCCGCATCTCCTGAGAACTCAGCAATGATGTTTTGAGGTAAAATCTTCGAGGCTGCCGCTTGGATTGCTTTAGTCGCATCACCCAGAGCAAAGCCAGGCTTTAAGGCAAAATTGATCATCGTCATATTTTGCTGGTTTTTGTGCTTAATGATAGACGGACCAATCGAGGGTATAAGCTCTGCAACGGCTGTAATTGGAATTATGCCTGCATTAGACGACCGAATGTAGAGTTTGCTCAAGTCTCCAGGAAATCGTCTATCATCATCGCGTGTTTCAACAATGGCCCTATACTGGTAGTCACTCGTGCGAATATAGCTTGCAATATAGCTTGCATAGGCCTCGTAGAGCGCTTTCTCAATATCGTATGCAGTGACACCTAGAGCTGATGCTTGATCACGGAGGATGTTCACCTTGAGCTCGGCATTGGTATTATCGAGCTCAGACATTGGATTCAAAAGGCCAGGAATCTCTCTTAATTTTTCAACGACATCAATCGTATGCTTGTATAAAGGATTAAGGTCCATATTGGCACTTAATTCAAATTGGTATTGCGTCCCTGCAGCCCCAGTGGTGTTACTATTGCTGCCGGTATTGAAAGTAATCATTGGAATAGGGGCAACTCCAGCACGCGCGCCTATATATTGCCTCAGCTTTAAGTTAATATCCCAAGCAATTTCCTCAATATCCGGGCGCTCATCTCTTGGGCCAAGAACCGCAACCAAAAGCCCTTGATTACCTGCAACCGCTGCTGTCGCCCCCGTCAGAGTGTAGGTGCGTTCAACGTATGGATTGCTTTGGATAATCTTTTCAATATCGACCTGAATGGCCTTCATCTTATCGGGGGAAGACCCATTCATACCAACAAAGCTTCCCATGAGCGCACCACTATCCCCCGGTGGCAAAAACGTCTTGGGCAAAATATAAGCACAAAAACCAGTACCTGCCAAACAAGCAACCCAAAGCAATATGGCTACGGGCTTATGCCTCAAGAACCATTTAAGGACAATCCCATAATAATGGAGCAAGCGCTTCATGGCATTGTCGATAAATTCCTCTAAACGATTACGCCCTCCCTTCTTTTCCATCTTAAGGAAAAAGCTACACATAAGGGGGCTTAAAGTCAGCGAAACCACACCCGATGCTGCAACGGCCAAAACAATGGTTACTGAGAATTCTCGAAGCATCCTCCCGAGCACTCCTGGCATAAAAAGAAGCGGGATAAAAACAGCAATCAAAGAAACGCTCATCGAGATAACCGTGCCCGTAATCTCCTTGGCACCGCTCAGAGCAGCATTTAAAGGTTTTTGCCCTTCTTCTATGTGGCGCACTGTATTTTCAAGGACAACAATGGCGTCATCGACAACAAACCCAATAGCCAGTATAATCGCAAGTAAGGATAGATTATCCAGGCTAAAGCCTAAAGCTTGCATCAATATATAGGTGATCAAGATCGACATGGGGAGCGCCACTACAGGCACCATCGTATCAATCGGACGAGCTAAAAAGAGGAAGATGACAAAGACAACCAGAACAAAAGCGATCATCAACGTCTCTTGGACTTCATTAATAGAGGCGATAATGGAGATAGACTGATCGTACAACACGGCAAGATTGATTGACCGTGGCAAAATCGTCTCGAGCTCTTTCATCTTATCCTGAATCGCCTGAGAAATCTTAACGGTATTGGCATTCGCTTCCTTTTGAACGGCAATAATAATGGCATTTTTCGTCGTCTTCCCCGACTCTCGACTCCAGTAATAGGTCGCTATATCACGCTCTTGAAGTGCATCTACGACATCCCCTAAGTCTTTTAAATAAACAGGAGCTCCGTTCTTATAGGTAACAATAATTTCCTCAAACTGCCGTGCGTGATAAAGATTCCCGTTCGGGTCTAGAGTAAAAGAAATTGTGGGGCCATCGAGCTTACCTGAGGGGAGGTTCGGATTACCCCGATCAATGGCTAGAGCAACTTCCTCTAGGCTCATGCCCAGATAGGCAAGCTTATCAGCATTGAGTTTAGCACGCACAGCTGGAGGGCTTCCGTAAATCGTCACCAAGCCGACGCCCTCAACCATCTGCATATAGCGTTGGACAACTTCAGCACCTTCAACATAGAGCTGACCTGCCGTCAAAACCTCCGAGGTAAGTGAAATATAGATAATTGGCTGCTCAGAAGGGTTTGTCTTCGTGTACGTGGGCCACGTAGGCATGTCCTTAGGCAAATTAGACTGTGCATCTTGAAGAGCATTTTGAATATCCTGAACGATCCCCTCCATTGAGCGATTGAGCGAAAACGTTGCGATGATTGTAGACTGGCCAACGTAGTTAGTAGAATAACAGGAGACAATCCCCTGGATCGCCATCACTTCTTGCTCAATAGGGCTTGCGACAAGCCGTGCAATAGTATCGGCACTTGCCCCTGGATAGGCAGCTGAAATGGTGATCACAGGATACTGGACATTGGGCATATTGGAGACTGGTAGCTTCAAGTATGCGCTCACCCCAAGCAATATCATGCAGACAGTGACGAGCACTGTCATTACGGGCTTTCGGATAAATGTCTCAGAAATGTTCACAGCGGCACCTTAATGTGTTAAGAAGACTTTTTAGGCTTTGAGGAGGACTTTTTCGATGCTGTATCCTCTTGAAGCTCTGTCTTAGTTGTCGCACCACTAGGGTCATTGCTGGCAACCACTTGGACCTTCGCTCCGGGTTGTAGATTCATCTGCCCTCGTGTCACTACGGTTTCTCCAGGCTTAAGTCCCGACATAACCATAATCTTTTCCTTGAAAGTCTCTCCAACAACAAGCTCACGTAACTCAACCGTATTGTCGGACTTCACGACGTAGGCATAGGGTCCTTTATCCCCGATTGCGATAGCGCTTTGTTCAACAATGGAAACATCGTGTAGCTCTTTTAGCTTGATCCAGCCATAAATAAACTGCCCAGGCCACAATGCATAATCAGGATTGGGAATGGAGCCCTGCAGATGGATAGTCCCCGTATTAGGGTCAATTTGATTATCCATTACATTAACGACACCATCATAGTATACGGACTGAGTCGTGTCATCAGCCGGAGCAATCCGGACACCAATTTGGTTATTATTCTCACGAAGCGCTTTTTGAACTGCAGGAAAATCTTTTGTGGGAAGATAAAAATTACATAAAATCGGATCTACCTGGTTGACTGTCATGAGCAGCGTTTGCCCTTGCAAAACGAGGTTCCCGGCATCGACGAGAATAAGACCACAAACCCCTTTAATAGGAGACCTGATCTGTGTATAACTGAGATCCAACTCAGCAAGCTCCAGCTCAGCCCGTGCGGAATAAACCGCCTGCTCGGCCTCTTCAGCTTCTGCAACGAGTGTCTCAAAATCCTGAGGAGAAATTAGGTTAGTCTTAACGAGCTCTAAATTGCGGCGCATTTTGTCTTTTGCCACCTGAGCCTGGGCTTCATTTGTCAAGAGAGTGGCTCGCGCTTTTTCAACGTTGGCCTTAAATTGACGTTGATCAATGGTATACATGAGCTGATTGACTTCAACAGGATCTCCGGAGTTGACGTGTATCTGGCGCAGCACCTCGGTAACCTGAGGAATAATATCAATCGTCATATTAGCGACAAGCGTCCCGAAAGACTTCACAAAAAGTGGAGCATCCTTCGAGCCCACAGTACTCACATTAACCCTTACAGGGGGTATTTCTCGCTTAGTTGACTTATCTTTAGAGCAGCCAACAAGGCCAATCAACAATATGCATAGAAGCAAACGGTAACAATGGCGCCTTAAGAACTTGGTTAAACAATGTGCATTCATGAGGCTTGAGTCCTTGGTTCTGGTCGCGTTTTAATATTCAGCTCACCGGTTGCGTGAATTAAGTTGGCAAGCGAGGTATAAAATGTGCTCTCTGCCTGGACGAGTGTCAGCCGTGCAGAGGCTAAAGTGTCTTGAGCATTGAGAAGGTCTAAAAGGTTGTTGATGCCCGTTGAATAACCAATACGCACCGCAGAAAAAGCCTCTTGGCTAGACTCCACAAGAGCTCGTGCTGATTGGATCTGCTGGATCGAAGAGCGAAAACTATAATAATAAGACCAGACTTGTGCCATCGTATCGAGCTCAGCCTGGCGCATATTTTGAAGGGCTTGCCTTTCTTCTGCTTTAGCTGCGAGCAGCTTAAAGCGGTCTGTAAAGACATCAAAAATATTCCACTGCAGTCCTAGCCCAATTCTATAATGCTCCTCTGGATCAATGGATTGGTTGACCTTCTCCAAATATTGTGCCGAAGCGCCCACGACCAGCTCAGGGAAAAAAGCACTCTTGGCCGCCTTGACCTCTTCAGCCTTAGATCGCTGAGCAGCATAAGCAGCAAGAAGTGACGGACGATCCTGCATCGACTTAGCAAGCAAGGTATCGACATCCTCTTGGACGACAAGCATATCCTCTGGAGAACCAGGAGGAACGATGTCTACCGTTGAACTAATACGCAGACCTACCGTTGCAGCAAGATTAGCCCGTGCCGTCTCAACCGTAGCTCCGGTTTGCTCTAAATTATAAATGGCATTTTGGTAGTTTGCACGAGCGCGCAAAACATCTTGAATGTCACCAAGGCCACTACGCTCTTTCTCTTCAGCAGCGACAAGGGCCATGTAAGCATCACGCAAGCTCGACCAGTTTGCCTGGACAGATGCTTGGGCAGTATTTAAGTCAAAATACGAGATCTCAACATTGAGTGCCAAGTCCTGGAGGGATTGATTAAAGTCAAAATTAGCCGAGTACATGGCCTCTTTGGCAGCAGCAATCGTAGCCGCACGACCACCAAAATCAAACAGGAGCCAAGTGAGCTGAAGCATAACGCCGTAGCTCGTCTGATAGCCATCAAGATTGCCGACTTTATACTTATTTTTACTACGCTGTATCCCGGTGCTATTAGCAACAATGCCACCACTTGGCAGATATAAAGTGCGCGCTTCCCCGTAAAGAGCTGCTGACTCTTTAGCCAACTGCCAAGACCGCCGATTCGATGGACTATTAATCACCGCCAAGTCAAGCAACCCGTAGAGATCCATAGGCATCCCCTCATAACCCTGGGTATTTTTCTGATTATGTTTAGGGTATGCTTTGGTTGGAGGTTTCCAGGAGGTTTCTGCATCTTTAGAAACATCTTGGTCTACAGACCAGAATGAACACCCTCCAAGAAGTAAACTACAACATGCTATCAATGTTACGCTTAACCGGGGAAGATTCATAAATGGGGTGTTCGATCTATATAAGGAGCCTGTAGTGAGGTATTTCGTGGTAGTAAAACCACAAAGGTTCAATTTGCCAAGCTAAAAAGCCTCAAGTATATAGAGAAGCTTTCTTAAACCCAAGACAAGATACTGCCTCGCCTACTGTGCCCTACCCCAGCGACTCGTAAAGGGGTAAAAAATAAACAGCGCCTTGCCCACGACATCACGCTCAGGCACCATACCCCAGTTACGACTGTCCCAGCTTCCTGGTGAATTATCCCCAAGCGCATAGAAAGCATCCGGGGCAACCTGCACGGTATCCCCAGGGCCGAGAGCTCCTCGGTTCACATAGCCTGTATATTTCCCGAAATGCTCAGCATTATACTGAAATGCCGAAGCCCCTTCTGCAGGCTTCCCATTAATGAAAAGCTCTGGAGGCACGATTTTCAATACATCACCCGGGGTTCCCACAAGGCGCTTAATGTAGTACTGGTCGGTCGGCTGCCCATGAGGTCCATCCAAACCACGAATATGCTTCGTGCGAAAAACAAAAGGGTCTCCCACTTGAGGTGCTTTAAAATTATAGGTAAAGCGGTCCACAAAAAGCATATCCCCGGTGAGGATGTCAAAATTAAGAACTGGCTCACCCTGTTTCACGTACTTGCCCGTTTTAATGCGCAAACGCTCAGGACCACCAACAATAATGTTGCCCGCATCCGCAGCCTGCTTGATCACACCCCCCATCGAGTCAAGCTCGGGATAAAACTGCTTGGCAATGACCGAATCCAGCGAGAACTCAAAGGGCACGGTGAGCTGCACGGGCTTACCACCGACATAGAGCGTATACTCACGAACAGGAGTCCGCATGAGCCCAAACCACTTGGGTCCCATGACCTGCTTAAAGGCAACACGCCCCATCGCGCTCCCCGGCATACCCGGCACAAAGAGAGGCACTTCGATCTCCCCGCTCACAGGGGCTGCAGCCTCATAGTGCTCGGCCCCGAGTGTCGCAAAGCGAAGCACACGTTCAAGAGGATTGGGCGCATCTGCAGGCTTCTTATAGACTTCCGGTGTCATCCCATAATAAGTAGGATACATCGAGTTCGTCGGTATTTTAAAGGGCTGAATAAAAAAGCTCCGTACCCCAATAGCCAAGATCGCCGCAACGAGCAGCATTTCAATATTTTCGGGGAAAAACTTAACCGGGTAAATCTTGCCTCCACAAAGGCGCAGCGCGATATGCGTGCGATTACAGGCTTCTTTAAGCGCAGCGACATCACTGGAACGATCTGCAATCAAAGCCCGCAGAGTATCACGCTCAGTAACTAGCTTTTCCTTATCAAACTTAGGCAACACATCACCACGGTAGGCCAAAACTTTTTTTGCCATATGCAGCAGATTTTTACCATTTTTGCGCCAATGCCGCTTTGAGTCACGCGTCCAAAACATAGAGAGCCTTTTATTGAGTGGTCTTCAAAATCTTAATGAAGGCATCCTGCGGAATCGAGACTTTTCCGATCTGCTTCATGCGCTTCTTCCCCTCTTTTTGTTTTTCGAGGAGTTTCTTTTTCCGAGTAATATCCCCACCGTAGCACTTTGCGGTTACATCTTTGCGCATAGCACTAAGCGTCTCCCGTGCAACAATGCGCCCGCCAATGGCAGCTTGGATAGCCACTTTAAACAGCTGGCTTGGCAAAATATCCTTTAAGCGCTCACACATCGCGCGGCCTCGCTGCTCAGCCTTAGTCCGGTGCACAATGGAGGAAAATGCATCGACGGGATCTGTATTCACAAGGATATCCATTTTGACGAGATCACTCACCACATACTCGCCCATTTCATAGTCCATGGATCCATAACCGCGCGTGATGCTCTTGAGTCGATCATTAAAGTCGACCAAGATTTCATTGAGTGGCAACACGCAAACAACCATCACCCGCGTAGCATCAATCGTCTCGGTGTGGTCACAAAAACCACGCTTTTCGCTGACGAGCGCGAGCACATCGCCGATGCACGTATTGGGGATGTGAATATTCGCGCGGATGGTAGGCTCACTAATTTCATCGATCTCGGAGGGATCAGGCATATGGACAGGATTGTCCACTTCAGTCACTTCACCACTGGTAAGCGTTACGTTGTAGACCACACTCGGATACGTTGAGATAATATCCAGATCATACTCTCTGCGCAAACGCTCTTGGACGATCTCCATATGCAGGAGCCCCAAGAACCCGCATCGAAACCCAAAACCAAGAGCCACAGAATTCTCCGATTGAAACGTGAGCGCCGCATCGTTGAGCTTCAGGCGAGCGAGGCTTGCCTTGAGCTTCTCATAGTCGGAAGTATCAATTGGGTAAATGCCACTAAAGACCATGGGCCGCACTTCTTTATACCCTGGGAGCATCTCTTGTGCGGGCTTATCAAGATGGGTAATCGTATCCCCGGTCTTGATATCATCGACAGACTTAATGTTCGTGACAATGTACCCTACCTGCCCTTCACGAAGCACCGGCTCTGGCTTCATCTGAGGCGAAAAAACACCCACTTCTTTAACAACCGCCTTGAGCGAGTGGCTCATGAGCAAGATCGAGTCCCCCGCTTTTACCTCACCGGAGAAAACGCGCACATAGGCGATCACACCCTTGTAAGTGTCAAAGACAGAATCAAAAATCAAGCAACGCATGGAGGCGTACTCTGTCCAGCGCGGTGCAGGCAAACGCCCAACAACCGCCTCTAGCAGCTCTGGCACACCAATTCCTGACTTTCCGCTCGTCAGCACCGCCTCATCAGCGGGGATCGCAAGAACATCTTCGACTTGCTGGCGAATCTCTTCGGGGCGGGCGCTGGGCAAGTCAACCTTGTTGATAACAGGAATAATCGTCAGCCCTTGGTCCATCGCAAGGTTTGCATTGGCGACAGTCTGCGCCTCGACTCCCTGGGCTGCATCAATCAGCAAAATAGCTCCCTCGCAAGCTGCAAGGCTTCGGGATACTTCATAGGAGAAGTCCACATGCCCGGGTGTATCAATTAAGTTAAAGAGATACTCCTGGCCATCCTTAGCTTTGTAGATCATGGACACCGGATGCGACTTAATCGTAATCCCCCGCTCACGCTCAAGGTCCATCGAGTCAAGCAATTGCTCTTTCATCGAACGCTCTTCAACGGTCTTGGTTGACTCAAGCAAACGGTCCGAAAGCGTCGTCTTTCCGTGATCAACGTGAGCAATAATGCAAAAATTCCGTGTTTTATCTGTCGATAATGTCCCCATAGAGGTCTTTTTATACGTCAAGCCGCTTAGTTAAGCGAGCTTCTCTAGATCAGCATACTCACTGAGCGAAGTTACAGCGAGGTTTTTATCGATCCTGCGAGCGAGGCCTGAGAGCACAGACCCGGGACCGCACTCAAAGAAGGTAGCAATGCCGAGGTCTCGTGCGCCCTCCATACACTCTACCCAGCGCACCGGAGAGACGACTTGCTTGACGAGTGCCTCTTTGATAGCATCGGGCTCAGAAACGGTCTTCCCCGTTGTGTTGGTGAAGACATTCATTTTAGGCGCTGAAAAAGGAATATCTGCTAAGAAGCGTTCAAAAGCTGCGCGTGCTGGCTCCATCAAACGCGAGTGGTAGGCCCCGGCAACTTTCAGGGGCACGGCCATCTTAAAGCCAAGCTCCTTGGCCGTTTCAACAGACTGAAGGACGCGATCCTTATCCCCAGAAACAACAATCTGCCCGGGGCTATTGATATTGGCCATATCCAAGTCAAAGGTCTCACACACCGCTTGGACACCCTCAAAGCTTCCCCCAATAAAGCTCGCCATGCCTCCGTTTGAAGCTTCACACGCCTCTTGCATCAGCCTCCCACGCTCTGCAACAACACGCAGACCTGTTTCAAAATCAAAAACTTCAGCGACAGCCAGGGCCGTCAATTCCCCTAGGCTCAGGCCGAGAGCTGCACGCAAGCCCTTAAGCTTGCCTTGCTTACGAAGGAGCGTATAAATGGCATAACCATGCGTGTAAAGAGCTGGCTGGCAGACACTTGTCTCGGTCAAAACCTCTTCAGGCCCTTCAAAACAGGCCTCTTTAAGGCTAAAGCCGAGCATCTCGTCAGCTCGATCAAAGAGCTCGCGAACCTCTGGAGCCGCCTCATAAAGGGACTTTGCCATACCCACAGCCTGGGCACCTTGCCCGGAAAACAATAAGCCAAGTGCAGTCATACCCTAGAAGAAATCCCACAATCTAAGCAATTGTCGAGCAAAATATCGCCCACAGCCCTCAAGGAACATCCCGCAAAGGAAGTTTCCTAAACATACAAATTCCGACCGCGACAAAGACTCCAAAATAGGCACATCTTGCTCATTACGGCCAGCAAGTGTTAGAGCCGCCTCATAGAAAGATTATGCCATACCCACAGCCTAGGTTAGGCATCTCAAAGCTCCAATAAGTGCAAGCGATCCCAATAATGACCCTAGGGTCTAATTTTTTCCCTCACTGACATAAACAGCCTTCTCGCAAGGTGTCTATTTCTCTTTGCATTACCTACTTCTCTAGGGCGAGCTAACTCAAGAACACCTTCTATATGATTAATATCGAGTCTCAAAGCGCCCAAGACTTCCATATTTCCGTACGCCTCTGCCAAGCGCAAAGGTGTCCTCCCTTGGTTATCCATCACATCCAAATTAGCACCAAGCTCTACTAAAACACGTATGACATGCTCATGCCCAAACCTCGCAGCGCAATGCAAAGGCGTCCACCCTTGACAATCCACTACACCCACATCAGCACCATGCTCCACTAATAAACGTACAATTCTCACATGCCCAAGCTCCGCAGCCAAGTGTAAGGCTGTCTTTCCCCAACAACTTCTCGCGCCCACATCAGCACCAAAATTCACTAAGATCCATATAGCCTGCTCATGCCCACATTGTACAGCCAGGTGCAAAGGAGTTAAACCTAAAAGAGACCTCGCACCCACACCAGCACCCAATCTAAGCATTCTTTGCAAGAAATACAAAAAATGCTCCTCTGAAATCCTCGGTGCCAAGTCACGAAAAGAATCCAATAGCCGCTGATCCAAAACGAACCTATCATTAGCACTCAGGTAACGGCTCAATTCTGCATAATACGGCCATATCTCTCTAGGCCCGAGAACATCATGACTTTGAATTATCCGAAGAAAAAACTTACTCACCTGCGCAAACCGCACCCAATCACGAAAATCAAGAAACTCCAGAATCATCATCCACACCTCGTCGGGAATGCTCTGTAAATTCAGGTATATACCTCCACCGCTTTCTTGATAATAAAGAGGCACCAAAGTCACTGCTTCAAAACACCCCTCCATACAATTCACATCACCTTCTTCCGGCTCATCTTTCGTCTGCCTACCAACATCACCGTCATCATTAAGAGAGTTAAAAGGAGGCTTAAAAGGATGCATTCCTCGGCTATCAACATCCACTGACCAGGCATGACCAGCACCTAGCAACAAGACCATCCCTAAAAACAAAAACCCAAATCCTCGACCCATGTCTCTACTTTTGAAACCCCAAATCATACATGCAGCAAACACCACCATTCCATACATAAAAAATCAATCATAAAATAATTAGTTTCACCTACAAACAATCCAAAAACATCACCCACCGCTACCACCCCTCCAACCCAATGCACATTCCCTCTCAAAAACAAACGAAGAACGCCCTGGCCACCCAGCCAAGGCGTTTTCTTTATTTTTCTAAATAATAAGATTAAAGAAGATTACAACCCGTCGAATATGTCAAAGCTCCAACCAAAACAAGCGCTCCCAACAATTGCTCTCTTGTCCAATCGCCCACTCCATTATCATGGATATTTCTTACATCTATCAAGTTTCCATCCCCTTCTACATTGCCTACCTCTTCAGCCTGCCGCAAAGGAGCTAAAGGAGCTAATTCAGGAGCATCTGCTACATTCCCACCATCATTATAATGATCCTCCAAAAGACGTACAATCTCCTCATGCCCGCTCCTCACAGCCCAGTCAAAAGGAGTCATCCTTCTCAAGTCCAAAGGTGGCGTCCTTCTCAAGCCACCCCTCCTCACATCCAAAGTAGCTCCACGATCTAATAAAAGACGCACAACATCCACATGCCCGTTCATCGCGGCTCTGTCCAAAGGTGTCCGCCCTTCCAAGTCCCTCACATCCAAAGCAGCTCCACGATCCAATAAAAGACGCACAACATCCACATGCCCACGTATCACGGCCCAGTGCAAAGGTGTCATCCTTCTCGAGCACTTCACATCCAAAGCAGCTCCACGATCCAATAAAAGGCGCACAACATCCACATGCCCGCTCCTCACAGCCCAGTGCAAAGGTGAATACCCATAATAATCCCCCGCATCCAAAGCAGCTCCCCATTCCACAAATCTTTGCAAGAGATAGAAGAAATGCTCTTCTAAAAGCGAAGGCATCGCTTCCCAATCACGAAGAAAATTCACTAGCTTCCCATTCAAAGCTGACTGATCATCGCCCGGAAAACGGCTCAATCCCTCATAATGGGACCATACCTCTCTAGGCCCAAGGACTGCCTCATCTTGAATAAGCCTGTGAAAAAACTGACTCACCTGCGCAAGCCGCCCCAAATCCGAAAGATCAAGAAACTCCAGGATCGCCATCCACACCTCGTCGGGAATGCTCTCCAAATTCAGGGATGTACCTCCACCATTCTCTTGATAGTTAACAACAGACAAAGCAACCATATCGATATCATCTTCTGCAGGCTCGTCCTTCGTCTCCAGTTCACCGGCCTCCCCTTCATTCTCAAAAAAAGGCCTCTCACGCTTAGGAGTATCCACTGCCCACAGAGAGCCACTCAGCCCCAAGACCCCCATTAACACAACACACAGTATTTTTTTCATCATCCCTTATCCTTTTTTCGCTTAATTTCACTATTCCCAGAATAACCAGGAGCACACGCCTTTATAGTCACCAAAATACACAAAAAGTTCCATAAAAAACCAAAGATATTACTTAAAAATAAAACTAAAGAATATACCCATAAAACCCATCATAACACCCCCGAAACCCTCCCAAACCCATCCACCCAACCTCCTTTCATCAACTCTCCCAACCCAAAAATCCAATCTCCACAACCCACTCATAAACAACATCTAACACAACAATCCCTCAAGACCCCCTAAAATTCTCCCCACCAAAACCACCCCAAAAATCCCAACAAAAACAATCCCATAACCAACTACCCACCAACTACCTACACAATAAAAATCTCTTCAAGAAACCCTTCATTTCCCACCCCAAAACAACTTTGAATAGTCA